>Ga0187892_10001235_pt1 | contig 59810 bp, 56 predicted proteins | sample MA1701073metaG_FD_139345 | JGI IMG/M metagenome (GOLD analysis project Ga0187892, IMG submission 139345) | Bio-ooze microbial communities from a basaltic lava cave in the Kipuka Kanohina Cave System on the Island of Hawaii, USA - MA170107-3 metaG ...
GATCGTGATGCCGCGCGCTTTTTCCTCGGGCGCCGCATCGATCTGATCGTAGTTCTTCGCCTCCCCGCCGTACTTCTTGGCAAGAATGTGCGTCATCGCCGCCGTCAGCGTCGTCTTGCCGTGTTCCACGTGCCCGATCGTCCCCACGTTCAGGTGCGGTTTCGTTCTCTCAAATTTGCCTTTTGCCATGGTGATTCCTGATCGTCGTCGAGGTCGTTATTTGGTCTTGGCGCTGATGACCGCTTCCGAAACGCTCTTCGGCGCTTCGGCGTAATGCTTGAACTCCATCGTGTAGGTGGCGCGGCCCTGCGAGAGCGAGCGCATGGTGGTCGAGTAGCCGAACATCTCGCCCAGCGGCACCTCGGCCTTGATCACCATGGTGCCGGCCACGTCCTCTTGCCCCTGCAGCACGCCGCGGCGCGCCGAAAGGTCGCCGATCACGTTGCCCACGAAATCGATCGGCGTCTCCACCTCCACCGCCATGATCGGCTCGAGCAGCACCGGCGTACCGGCGCGCATGCCATCCTTGAATGCGAAAATCGCCGCCATCTTGAAGGCGTTTTCGTTCGAGTCGACGTCGTGGTACGAACCATCGAACAGCGTCACTTTGACGTCCACCACCGGGTAGCCTGCGAGCACGCCATCCTGCAGCGCTTCGTCGACGCCCTTCTTGACTGCCGGAATGAACTCCTTCGGCACCCTGCCGCCCTTGACGCCGTCGACGAACTCGTAGCCGACGCCATGCGGCTGCGGCTCGAGCTTGAGCCAAACGTGACCGTACTGGCCGCGGCCGCCCGACTGCTTGATGAACTTGCCTTCGGACTCGAGCGCCTTCTTGAAGGTCTCGCGGTAGGCCACCTGCGGCTTGCCGACCGAGGCTTCGACGCCGAATTCACGCTTCATGCGATCGACGATGATTTCCAGGTGCAGCTCGCCCATGCCCGAGATGATGGTCTGGCCCGATTCGTCGTCGGTGCGAACGCGGAATGACGGGTCTTCCTGCGCCAGGCGGTTCAGCGCCACGCCCATCTTTTCCTGGTCCACTTTGGTCTTGGGTTCCACAGCCTGCGAAATCACCGGGTCCGGAAATTCCATCTTTTCCAGGGTGATGGCTTTCTTCGCATCGCAGATGGTCTCGCCGGTGATCACATCCCGCAGCCCGACCACGGCGGCGATGTCGCCAGCGCGGACTTCCTTGATCTCGGCGCGCTCGTTGGCATGCATCTGCAGCAGCCGGCCAATGCGCTCTTTCTTGCCGCGTACCGAAGTCAGCACCGTGTCGCCCGAGGACAACACGCCCGAATACACGCGGATGAACGACAGCTGGCCGACGAAGGGATCGGTCATGATCTTGAAGGCGAGCGCGGCGAACGGCTCGTCGTCGCCGGGCTTGCGCGTATCGAGCTCGCCCTTCTCGTTCTCGCCCTTCACCGGCGGAATATCGATCGGCGAGGGTAGGTAGTCGATCACGGCATCCAGCATCGCCTGCACGCCCTTGTTCTTGAACGCGGTGCCGCACAGCATCGGCACGATCTCGTTGTTGATGGTGCGGCTGCGAATGCCTTTCTTGATCTCCTCGATGGTCAGTTCGTTCGATTCGAGGTACTTGTTCATCAGCTGCTCATTGGCCTCGGCCGCAGCCTCGACCATCTTTTCGCGCCACTCCTTCGCCTCGGCGGCGAGTTCGGCGGGAATTTCCCGGCGCTCGAACTTCATCCCCTGCGACGCTTCGTCCCAGTAAATCGCCCGCATGGTGACCAGGTCGATCACGCCGGCGAACTTGTCCTCGGCGCCGATCGGCAGCTGGATCGGCACCGGATTGCCCTTGAGTCGGTTCTTGATGTGCTCGTAGGACTTGAAGAAAGTCGCCCCGACCCGGTCCATCTTGTTGATGAAGGCAAGGCGCGGCACGCGGTACTTGTTGGCCTGGCGCCACACCGTTTCGGATTGCGGCTGCACGCCGGCCACCGCGTCGTAGACCATGCAGGCGCCATCGAGCACGCGCATCGAGCGCTCGACTTCGATCGTGAAATCGACGTGGCCCGGCGTGTCGATGATGTTGATGCGGTGCTCCGGATAGGACATGTCCATGCCCTTCCAGAAGCAGGTGGTGGCCGCCGACGTGATGGTGATGCCGCGCTCCTGCTCCTGCTCCATCCAGTCCATGGTTGCGGCGCCGTCGTGCACTTCGCCGATCTTGTGATTGACCCCTGTGTAAAACAGGATCCGCTCGGTGGTCGTCGTCTTGCCGGCATCGATATGCGCGGAGATGCCGATATTCCGATAGCGTTCGATGGGTGTCTTGCGCGCCACGTTCATCACCTTGACTGTGTCCCTGTCAGAACCTGTAGTGCGAGAAGGCCTTGTTGGCCTCTGCCATGCGGTGGACTTCCTCGCGCTTCTTCATCGCGCCGCCGCGACCCTCGGCTGCCTCCGCCAATTCGCCCGCCAGGCGCGCGGTCATCGATTTCTCGCCGCGTTTTTGCGCCGCCTCGCGCAGCCAGCGCATTGACAGCGCGGCACGGCGCACCGGGCGCACTTCGACCGGAACCTGGTAGTTGGCACCGCCCACGCGCCGGCTTTTCACTTCGACCACCGGCTTGACGTTCTGCACCGCCTGCGAGAACACTTCGATCGGGTCCTTGCCCGACTTCGACTTGATCATCGCCAGCGCGCCGTAGACGATGCTCTCGGCCACCGACTTCTTGCCGCGCGTCATCAGCACGTTGACGAACTTCGCCAACTCGACGTTGGCGAACTTCGGATCGGGAAGGATCTCGCGCTTGGGGACTTCTCTGCGTCGCGGCATGCGTTCTCTTTCTCTCTTTACGCCGACTTCGCCAGCTTGGCGCCGTACTTGGAGCGACCCTGCTTGCGGTCCTTCACGCCCTGCGTGTCGAGCGAACCGCGCACGATGTGGTAGCGCACGCCCGGCAGGTCCTTCACCCGGCCGCCGCGGATCAGCACCACCGAGTGCTCCTGCAGGTTGTGGCCTTCGCCGCCGATATAGCCGATCACCTCGAAACCGTTGGTCAGGCGCACCTTGGCGACCTTGCGCAGCGCCGAATTGGGCTTTTTGGGCGTGGTCGTGTAAACGCGCGTGCATACCCCCCGCTTTTGCGGCGATCCTGCCAGGGCCGGCACTTTCGACTTCGCCTTCTTGGCGCCGCGCCCGTTGCGCATTAACTGATTGACGGTAGGCATGTTTTCCGTATGTTTGGCGTTTCCAGAAACGAACCGGGCGGCCACGTTTGCGACACGCGTAGCCGCCCAGGGGTGCAAAAAAGAGGCCGGATTATAAAGAGATTTTTGCCGCGGCGCAAGGATTCACGGCGCCGGACGGGCGACGTAGCCAAAGCGCTCCGGAGCGACAGCGCAGGCGACCTCGGGCAGCCCCTGGGCCTGCTCGGCATAGCCGGCCAGATCCCGGTCATCGAGCAACCCGAGCCCGTGCTTTCCCAGCATCAGCACCGAACCTTCGTCGTCGACGAACGCCTGCGCGGGCTGAAACGGTCTGCCGCAGTGATCGAACAACGCGCTGCCCTCGAAATGCAGCACCAGCGGCGCATAGGCAAGCGAGACGAACACGCGCTGCGGGCCGTTCTGGAAGTACCAGCACCCCCGCGCGTCGCAGGTGTAGTTCCTGGCGATGAGCTCTCGCAGGGCCGCATTGCCGATCCTTTCGCCCTTGAGCAGCCAGTTGCCGCGCCGGTCGAGCGACAGCCAGCCGTATACGTCGGGAACGTCCGGCCATTTCGCCATGCTGCGCGCAACGATCTCGTCCATGGCGCGGGCCATACTACACTTCGAGCCGCGATGGCCGACGAGCTGCTGTACTGGGAAGATTTCCCGCCGGGCGACACGATGGAGATGGGCAGCCATACCTTCACCGAGACGGAGATCATCGCCTTCGCGCGCCAGTTCGACCCGCAGCCCTTCCACATCGATCCGGCCGCAGCCAAGAAATCATTCTTCCAGGGCCTGATCGCGAGCGGCTGGCACACCTGCAGCGTTGCCATGCGTCTGATGGTGGATCAGTACGTCGGTCGTTCGGCGAGCCTCGGCTCGCCCGGCCTGGACAACATCCGCTGGCTCGCGCCGGTGCGCGCCGGCGACACCATCCGCTACAGGCGAACCATCACCGCCGTACGCGCCTCGCAAAGCAAACCGGACGTCGGGCTGGTGCACTCGCGCTGGGAGGCGGCCAATCAGCGCGGCGAAACGGTGATGACGATGGAAGGCTGGGGCATGTTCCGCCGGCGCTATCCCGGTCGGTCGTAGCCGAAGAAAGCGAGCAGCAGGCGGGCGATCCCGTAGCTGATCCAGAACCGCGCCTTGAGCAGGATCGACGTGCGCCGCCACTTTCCGCGCGGTACGGCGTTCGCGCCGGATTCGATCGCCTCCTGCACGCTGTCGCGCAGGGTGCCGGCGAATCCTGGGTCATCGACGAACACGTTCGCCTCGCGCGCCAGCAGCAGGCTGAACGGATCGATGTTCGACGAACCGACGCAGGCGAATCGCCGATCGAATACCGCCACCTTCGCATGCAGGAAGCTGCGGTGATATTCGTAGAGCCCTATTCCGGCCTCGAGCATGGGACCGTATAGCGCGCGCGAAGCGTAGTGCAGCAGCGCGTACTCGACCCTGCCCTGCAGCAGCAGCGTCACGCGTACACCCCGGCGCGCTGCCGAGGCGAGCGCATGGCGGAATCTGCGGCCCGGGAAAAAATAGGCATTGGCGATCAGCACTTCGTCGCGTGCACTGGCGATGAGCTCGAGGTAGGCCTGCTCGATGTCGCGCCGGTGCCGGAAGTTGTCGCGCACCGCGAGCGCAGCGCGCTGCCCGTCCGCTGACGCTCCGGCCTCCGGCGCCTGTGCCTGCGGCGAGCCACTCGCGGGCGCGCCGAACCCGAGCCAGCGGCGACCGAACGCCGCCAGGGAAACGCGTGTCCAGAGTCTGGCAGCTTCGGCGCGCACGCGCGCGGCAAGCGGCCCCTCGATCCGGACTGCATAGTCGTAGCGCGGCGGCGTCTGGTTCGGCGTGTCGAAATCATCGATGATGTTGATGCCGCCGACGAAGGCGACTGCAGCGTCGACGCTGGCCAGCTTGCGATGCATGCGGCGCAGCCGCGTGCGCTGGCCACGCAGCCGCCAGGGCCGGATGTCCGGGCGAAACACGAGCAACTCGACACCCGCGTCTGACAGCAGAGTGCGCAGCCGGGGTGAAAAATCGCGCGCGCCGAAACCGTCAACCAGCAGGTGCGTGGCTACCCCGCGCGATGCTGCGCGCGCCAGCGCATTCGCAACCAGGCTGCCGATCCCGTCGTCGGCGAAAAGGTAGGTTTCGAGAAATACCTCGGTGCGTGCCGCATCCAGCGCTGCCACCAAGGCGGGAAAGTACTGCTCGCCGTTCTTCAGCAGGCCGAGGCGGTTGCCATCCAGGTAATCAGGCACGCTCCAGCTCCGCGCTCAGCGCTAAATGGTCGGACAGCAGCGACCAGGGCGGGCCGCGATGCACCTTGGAGCGCAGCACGCTGAAGCCGCGCACGTAGATGCGGTCCAGGTGCAGCAGCGGCAGCACGCTCGGGTAGGTGCGGCCGTGCCGGCCGCCCGCCGCCACCGACACTTCGGTCATGCCGAGGCTCTTTTCCAGGATCGAGCTCGCGCGCTGGCGCCAATCGTTGAAATCGCCCGCAATGATGATCGGCAGGCGTTTGTCGGCGAACGACTCCAGGCGCGTAGCGATCGCATCGAGCTGGCGCCGGCGGCCGCGTTCGTGCAGCGACAAATGCACGCAGATGCAGTGCAGGTTGCGCTTCCAGCCCGGCATCCTGACCACGGAATGCGGCAGCCCCCTGCGCTCGAAGCGATGGTCGGACACGTCTTCGTTCTCCGAGGACAGAATCGGGTGGCGCGAAAGCAGTGCGTTGCCGTAGTGCCCATGCTGGTGCACGCGGTTGCGGCCATAGACATGCTCGAGATCCTCGCCCGCCAGGAACTCCTGTTGCGCTTCGCCCGGCCAGGCAGCGTAGCGCAGCGCGTGGCGCTGGTTGAGGCCCTGCACTTCTTGCAGGAAGACGAGGTCGGGTTGCAGTGCGCGCAGTCCTTCGCGCAACTCGTGGATCACGACGCGGCGATTGAACTGCGACAGCCCCTTGTGGATGTTGAGCGTGACGACGCGCAGCATTGGGCTTGGCCCGCGCTTACTCGAGTTCGAAGCGAAAACGCTTGTCGAACAGGTCGGCGTCGTCGAAGTGCCGCCGCCCGACGAACGCCGTGGCGTGCCGGCCCCACTGGCGCATCGCGCCGGCCGAGACGATGCCGGTCGGCCAGAAGATAAAGCGCTCCGGGCGCTCGGTTCCCGCTACCAGCCCGTCGGGGCCGAAGGCACTCGCGCCCGGTTCGCCGAGACGGACCAGCGAGCGCAGCTCGTCATAGGGCCGCAGCTCGTAGCGGGCCAGGCTATCGCTGCCCCGTACCACACCGACCCGCTCGATGTAGTGCGTGCCGCTGGCGATCCTCAACAGCGGACGCTCGCCTTCGGCGATCCGCGGCAACGCCTGCGGCGCGAACAACCATTCCTCGAGCTGGTCGGGCGCCGCGCGCGCCTGCGCGCGCGGCGTGGGGAAAAACTGGTGGTAGCAGCCGCAGGGATGGATCGTGTCGTAGACCAGCGGCTCGCCGTCGGGCGCGAGCGTCACGCGCCAGGTAATGCCGTCCAGCTTTCCGGCCAGAATATCGCCCGGCGACGCGGGCGGTCGCTCCGGAAACCAGATCGTGTAGACGAGCTGCAGCAGCACGAGGTTCCGGTAGCGCGTCCAGGCCGGCTGCGCATACACCACCAGCTGCGCGCCATCGACCTCGGGTGTTTTGCCATGGCGCGGCCAGCGCAAGGCGCCGAAGCGGTCGAAATCCCCTTTCATTTCGATATCGAAGCTCGGCGCGTACGCCGCCAGCAGTTCCGCCAGCTCGGCTTCACCCGGTTCAGGAATCCCGAGCGGGTTGCCAGATGCGCGCTTGAGGACCGCCGCCACCCGCTCGCGCGGCAGGGGCTGGATCGGCGGCGGCGCATGGCGAACCCTGCCCGCGCTCGACAGTTCGCGCTGAAACGCTTCCTGCATCTGCGCTTCATAGCGCTTCACGCCTTCGGCAATGGCAAACCGCGTCAGCGCGTACAGCCCGAAGAAGCGGTACCCCAGCCGGTAGTCGTCGGGGACTTGCGCCCGCTGCAGCAACAGCTGGCGCGCTTCCGGCTTCGCCATGTCGAGCTCACGCAGCAGACGACCGCAGTGCTGGGTGCGCTGAAGCGCCTCCGCCGGACGCAACACCGGTCCCGAGGGCAGATTCATGATCTCGTAGCGACGCGCTGCCAGATCCAGGGCCAGCATCCGGTCGGCAAGCGCCTGCAAGGCAGGTTCGTTGGCTGCGGCACGCGGCAGCAGGTCGGCGAGCAGGCGGCTCACACGCAGGTACGGAAAGCCCGCGATGCGGGCATCCTGCGCGTCGCGTACTCCCGCCATGTCGACCTGCTCATCGAGATCGCGGTACCAGTCTGCGCATTCGCGCACCTGCGGCGCTTCGGATCCAAGGTGCTGGTCGAATGGCGCGTTCAGCGTCGCGCAACCCGCCACCAGGAACGTGGCAACCAGCGCAAAAGCGCGCCGCGGACTCATTACCTTTCCCTCGCACGCCGCAGCTGATCGCGGCGCTCGACCTCGCGCACCATGCCGCGGAACTGCTCGCCAATCGTGCTGCGCATCAGCAGTTCGCCGATCAGTGGCGGCATCGAAAGCGCCTCGATCACACCGACCCAGGTCAGCAGCATGCGCCCGCCGACCTGCGGCTCGATGCGGTAAGCGCCCTCAAGCCGCTTCAGATTGCCTTTCAGCAGACTCGCTTCGATGACGTAGGGCGACCGCTCAGTCGAGGCCAGCGTGACCTCGATCGGATAAGTCACGAACAGAAAACTCGCTTCACCTGCCTGTTCGACAACCGTCACGGCGCCCTCGCGCGACAGGACCCTGCTGCGGCGCATTCCCGGAACGAATTCGGCCAGGCGGGCGTAATCGGTCAGCGTTCGCCAGATCAGCTCGAGCGGCGCATTGACCAGGGCGCTGCAAACGACTTCCAGAGCATCTTCGCGGCGCAGGGATTCCACCGAGACCTCATTGGCGGCAGCGGCGTTCCTGCCGGCAACGCAGCAACACAGCAGCAGCATGGCGGTCAGCGTGCGCATGGGACCGAAGCGCGTTCCAGGAAAGGGCTGAGGATCCGGAGGGCATCGCGATTGGACCACGAGAAGCACAGCGCGGCGGCCTGCGCCCAAGGCAGCCACTGGCTGGCCGTGTGCTCATCCCGCGCCAGCGTCACCGGCACCGGCGCCGGCAGTGCCAGGCTGAATACATGCTCGGTGTTGTGCGTGATCCCCGGCGCGAAGCGATGGCGCCAGTGCGGGAAGATTTCAAAGGTGTAGGCGAGGTTGCAGGCCCGCAACTTCGGCAGCGGCGCATCGATCCCGGTTTCCTCGCGCAATTCACGCTGCGCCGCCTCGGCCGGCGGCTCGTCCATGCGATCCAGAGAACCGGTCACCGACTGCCAATCGCCGGGCCGCGCCGCGCGCTCCAGCAGCAGCACTTGTCCGCCGGCGTGCACCACCACGAGTACCGAGACTGGCAATTTCTGCGTCACGCGCGCGAATTCACTTGCGGAGCCGAAACAGTTCGGGCAGCGTCGGCGGGCCACCGACGAACACCGCGAAGAACGGCCGCTTGCGCTCCGCTCCCCAGGCGGCTGCCGAGGCAAGGACGTCGGTGAGGATGCCGAGTTCGTCGGCCGGCAACTCGCCCGCGCCTTCAAACAGCAGGACGTGGCCGCTTGCTTTCGACCAGGACAGATCGGTGAGGCAATCCTCGAGTGCGTCCCAGTTGGCGCCGAACCAATGGGGGAAAACCAGCGAGCGCGCGATGCGCTCCAGCAGCGCCTGCTTGCCCGTCACGCCCGCCAGTTCGATGTGCGCGACTTTCAGGGCGCTGCCCTGGGCGGCGTCGAGAATTTCCTCGCTGCGCGCCGTCCGGTACACGCCGGATTTCGAGGCGTCGCTCAGCCGTTGCAGCAGCTTGCTCAATGCCGGCCCGTTGTTTGAGTGATGCGGCTCAGTCGCGGATGCGCCTAAAACTGCGGTAATGGTCGTCGCTGTAGTACAGACTACCATCGCGACCCGCCACAATGCGCCTGGCGCCGCGCGTGCGCTCGCCCGGGGTCCGGACGGTGTACTCGCGATACCAGCCGCGCTCGCGCTGCGGCAACAGCCGCTCCCGGTTGGCGAAGGTTGCGCCGTCCCGTTGATAGGGGTACGGGCCGCCTTTTTTGATCAGGACCAGGGTTTCGATCGCTTCTTTCGGCAGCTGTTTTTTCTCTATTTCCCTTTCAGAAAAACAAAACGCGCCGAACGAGAAAACCAGTGCTAGAAACCCGGCGAACAGCCTCACTGCGGCGCGGAATTCCGCAATCGGATGTGCAGCTCGCGCAGCTGGCGCTCGGTCACCGGCGACGGCGCGCCAGTGACCAGGTCCTGGCCGCGTTGGGTTTTCGGAAAGGCGATGACGTCGCGGATCGCCTCGGCGCCGGCCATCAGCGCGACCAGGCGGTCGAAGCCAAAGGCGATGCCGCCGTGCGGCGGCGCGCCGTACTGCAGCGCCTGCAGCAGGAAGCCGAATTTCGCCTGCTGCTCCTCGGCTGAAATATTCAGCGCCCGAAACACCTGTTGCTGGATCTCCTGGCGGTGGATACGCAGCGAGCCGCCGGCGACTTCCCAGCCGTTCAGCACCAGGTCATAGGCCTTGGCGCGAGCCCGCGCCGGGTCGGTTTCGATCAGCGCCTCGTGGCCGTCCTTGGGGCTGGTAAACGGATGGTGGCATGCCTTCCACTGCTTCGTTTCCGCGTCGTACTCGAACATCGGGAAGTCAATCACCCACAGGGGCCGCCAGCCGGTCTCGGCCAGCCCGCGCTCATGACCAATCTTGGTCCTCAGCGCGCCCAGGCAGGCATTGCAGGCGTCGGCCCGGTCGGCCCCGAAGAAAAGGATGTCGCCGGCCTGGGCCTTGGTTCTGGAAAGAATTTCGTCCAGGACTGGCGGCGGAAAAAATTTGACGATCGGCGACTGCAGTCCCTCGGCACCCTTGCCGGGCTGGTTCACCTTGATCCAGGCGAGGCCCTTGGCGCCGAGACCGCGCAGGTACTCGGTGTACGCGTCGATCTCGCCGCGGCTGAGCGTGCCGCCCCCTGGAATGCGCAGCGCCGCGACGCGGCCACCGGCTGCATTGGCCGGATCCGAAAACACCTTGAACTCGACCTTCTGCATGAGGTCGGTGAGCTCGGTAAGCTTCAGCGGCAGGCGCAGGTCGGGCTTGTCCACGCCGTAATCGCGCAGCGCCTCGTCGTAGGGCATCACCGGGAACGGATCCGGCAGCGACAGGTCCAGCACTTCCTTGAACAGGTGCCGCACCAGCGACTCCATCAGCGCGCGAATTGCTTCCTCGCCGAGAAACGACGTCTCGACGTCGATCTGCGTGAATTCGGGCTGGCGGTCGGCGCGCAGGTCCTCGTCGCGGAAGCACTTCACGATCTGGTAGTAGCGGTCGAAGCCCGCGATCATCAGCATCTGCTTGAACAGCTGCGGGCTCTGCGGCAGCGCGTAGAACTGCCCGTCGCTCAAGCGCGAGGGCACCAGGAACTCGCGGGCGCCCTCGGGGGTGGATTTGTAGAGCACCGGGGTCTCGATGTCGATGAAGCCGTGGCCGTCGAGGAAGCCGCGCACCGCCCGCGCCGCCTGGTGGCGCAGCCGCAAATTCCGTTGCATCGGTTCGCGCCGCAAGTCGAGGATGCGGTGCTCGAGCCGCACCGTTTCCGACAGGTTTTCGTCGTCGAGCTGGAATGGCGGCGTCGCCGACGGATTGAGGATTTCGACTTCGTGCGCCAGCACCTCGATCTCGCCCGAAGCGAGGTTCGGGTTGACGGTGCCCGCGGGCCGCGCCCGCACCATGCCGGTGATCCTGAGGACGTATTCGGAACGAACCCGGTTGGCCCGCTCGAACGCCTCCACCCGGTCGGGATCGCAGACGACCTGCGCCAATCCTTCGCGGTCGCGCAAGTCGATGAATATCACGCCGCCATGATCGCGGCGGCGGTGCGCCCAGCCGGCCAGCGTGACGCGCTCGCCGATCAGCTTGGCGCCCAACTCGCCGCAGTAATGCGTGCGCATGCTCACGCGCCGGCTGCTGCGCTGATCATTTTCCGCTCGCGCTCGCCTTCGCCCTGACGCTCGGCGGCACCACCCCCATCGAGATGATGTACTTCAGCGCTTCGTCCACGCTCATGTCGAGCTCAATCACGTCCTTGCGCGCGACGATCACGAAGTAACCGCTGGTCGGGTTGGGCGTGGTCGGCACGTAGACGCTGACGAAATCGCCCTGCAGGTGGCCGGCCACCTCGCTACCAGGCGTACCGGTCAGGAAAGCGATGGTCCACATGCGCTCATGCGGCCACTTCACCAGCAGCGCCTTCCTGAACGCCTGCCCGCTGGGGGAGAACAGCGTGTCCGAGATCTGCTTGACGCTCGAATAAATCGAATTGACGACCGGAATGCGGTTCAGGACGTCGTGCCAGAGGTGCACCAGACGCGCGCCCAGCAGGTTGGTGGTGAGCAAGCCGGTCAGAAACACGATCACCAGCGTCATCACCACGCCCATGCCCGGCACATGCAGTCCGAGCCAGTTCTCGGTGCGGAACCCCGGCGGCAGCAGCAGCAGGGTCTGATCGAGCACGTCCACAACGAGCTTGAGCACCCACAGCGTGATAACCAGCGGGATCCAGATCAGCAACCCGGTGATGAGATATTTTTTCATGTGTCGGCAACAAAAAAGCCCGGCAGAGTGCCGGGCCCCAATGCTGGCCCTTTAATGGTCAATTCGTGGTACTGACAGGCGTCTTTTTCTCCGCCTTCGCTTCGTTCTTGGTTTCCGGCTTGGACTCGATTTTGCTTTCGGTCTTGGCTTGCGCCTTGGCTTGCGGCTTTGCTTCGGCCTTGTTTTCGGTTTTTGCTTCCTCGACCCTTTTGCCGCCCTTGAAGTCGGTCGCGTACCAGCCCGACCCCTTCAGCTGAAAGCCCGCCGCCGACAGTTGCCGCTGGTATTTCTTCTTGCCGCAGGACGGACATTTCGTCAGCCGTGCCTCGACCACTTTCTGCAGATGGTCTGCCTGGTGGCCGCAGGCCGCGCAGCGGTATTCATAGATCGGCATGGTTGCGTCTCAAGTTCCTGAATCGGCACGGATTATACCGCCAACGGCACTGCTTCAGAATGGTATGTCGTCTTCCATGTCGTCGAATTTGCCCGCCGGTTTCTTGCTTGCCGGCGCGGCCTTGGCGCTCGCTTCGCCGCGCGGTTCCGCCGGTGCGGCGCGCGCCTCGCCCGCGCCGGCTCTCGAGCCGAGCATCTGCATCGTGTCGCCGCGAATCTCGGTGGTGTAGCGATCCTTGCCCTCCTTGTCCTGCCATTTGCGCGTGCGCAGGCTGCCTTCGACATAGACCTGCGAGCCCTTCTTCAGGTATTCGCCTGCGATTTCCGCGAGGCGCCCGAAGAACGACACGCGGTGCCATTCGGTGGCCTCCTTTTTCTCGCCGCTCGCCTTGTCTTTCCAGGTATCGGTCGTCGCGACGCTGATGTTGGTGACCGCTTCGCCGCTCGGCAGGTAGCGAGTCTCCGGATCCCGGCCGAGGTTGCCCACGATGATTACTTTGTTCACTGATGCCATGACTGTCGCCCTTTCCCGCTCTTGGGTTACTGTATGAATATACAACGCCTAGACTTGCGCCGGGTTGACCGCAGCGGAGCGCCGCGGCGTCTGCATCCCGGCGGCGACCGCCAGCCAGGCCAGCGTCACCACGGCGCAGGCGCCGAAGACGGTACCGGCGCCGCCGCGGCTCGCGATCCAGCCCCCCGCCAGTCCGCCGAAGAACAAACCCAGCGTCTGTGCCGTGTTATACACCCCGATCGCCGCACCGCGTGCTGCGGCCGGCGCGATGCGCGATACCAGCGAAGGCAGGATTGCTTCGAGCACGTTGAACGCGACAAAAAAAGCGAACAGCAACACTGCCATCGCCAGCACGCCGCGCTCCGAAACGGTCATCCCCGCCAATACTGCGGCCAGCAGCGCCACCGACCCGATCAGCACCGGCTTGGGACGATTGCGCCGGTCGGCGTAGAGGATCGGCGGCAGCATCACGGCGAAGGAAGCCAGTACCACCGGCAGGTACAGCAGCCAGTGGTCCGCCAACGCCAGCCCGGCATCGACCAGCAGCGGCGGCACCACCACGAACATCGCCATCTGCACCATATGCAGCGCAAAAATGCCGAAATTGAGTCGCAGCAGCTCCGGGCTGAACGCCTCGGCGAGCCGGTCGGCCGCGGCGACGGCCTTGTGCTGCAGCGGCGGTTCGGGCACCACTGCCGCTACCAGCCAGATGGCGGCAAGCGACAGCACGCCGACCAGCACGAATAAGCCCCCCATGCCGACCGCGCGGTACAGCATCGGTGCCGCAACCAGCGATAGAGCGAAGCTGAAGCCGATCGAGGAACCGATCATCGCCATCACTTTGGTGCGGTGCGCTTCGCTGGTCAGATCTGCCGCCAGCGCCACCACCACCGAGGAGATCGCCCCGGCGCCTTGCAGCGAGCGACCAGCGATCGCCGTCCAGATGTCCTGCGCCGAGGCAGCGAGAAAACTGCCGGCGGCGAAGATCACCAGGCCGACGTAGATCACCGGCTTGCGGCCCCAGCGATCCGAGGCCATGCCGAACGGCAACTGAAGGATCGCCTGCGTCAACCCATAGGCGCCGAGCGCGACGCCGACCAGCAGGAGGTCGCCGCCGCCCTCGTAATGCTGCGCGTGCACCGCAAATACCGGCAGGATGAAGAACAGACCCAGCATGCGCAGACCGAAAATCGCCGACAGGCTTGCGCCCGCGCGCAGTTCGGTGCGCGTCATCGGTTCAGACCGCATGCTGGGGTGGAGTGAGACAGGGTGAAAGAGCTATAGTAGCAAGTTTACCTTTCACGCCCATCGCCATTGGACAAAATCCGCATCCGCGGCGCACGCACCCACAATCTCAAGAACCTGAATCTTGAGCTGCCGCGCGAGAAGCTGGTGGTGATTACCGGGTTGTCGGGCTCGGGCAAGTCTTCGCTCGCCTTCGATACGCTCTATGCCGAGGGCCAGCGCCGCTACGTGGAATCGCTTTCCGCCTACGCGCGCCAGTTCCTGGAACTCATGGAAAAGCCCGACGTCGACCTGATCGAGGGCCTGTCGCCGGCGATCGCCATCGAGCAGAAAGCGGCGAGCCACAACCCGCGCTCGACGGTCGGCACGGTGACCGAGATTCACGATTACCTGCGCCTGCTCTACGCGCGCGTCGGTACGCCCTACTGTCCCGAGCACGCCATCGCGCTCGCCGCCCAGACCGTGTCGCAGATGGTGGATCAGGTGCTGGCGCTGCCCGAAGACGCGCGCCTGATGATTCTCGCGCCGGTGGTGGCCGGCCGCAAAGGAGAGCAGGCGCAGCTGTTCGAGGAGCTGCGCGCGCAGGGCTTCACGCGGGTGCGCGTGGACGGCGTGGTGCATGAACTGGATAGCGCGCCGCGGCTGGCAAAGAACGCGAAGCACACGATAGAAGTGGTGATCGACCGCGTGCGCGTCAAGCCGGAAGTCAAGCAGCGCCTCGCCGAATCGCTCGAAACCGCGCTGCGGCACGCGGACGGGCGCGCCATCGTCGTTGAAGTCGACACCAAGAAGGAAAATTTATTCTCCGCCCGCTTTGCCTGCCCGCAATGCGACTATGCGCTGGCGGAGCTCGAGCCGCGGCTGTTTTCGTTCAATAACCCGCTCGGCGCCTGCCCGAAGTGCGACGGCCTGGGCGCAGTGGAATATTTCGACGCGCGCCGCGTGGTCGCCCACCCCAACCTGAGCCTCGCCAGCGGCGCGATCCGCGGCTGGGACCGGCGCAACCATTTTTACCACTCGATGCTGACCTCGCTCGCCGCGCATTTCGGCTTCGACGTCGAGGCGCCCTGGGAGATGCTGGAGGGCGCGATCCAGAAGCTGGTCCTGCACGGCTCGGGCAAGGAGAAAATCGCCTTCCATTACCATACCGAGCGCGGCCGCAGCCAGGTGCGCGAGCACGTTTTCGAAGGCGTGATCCCGAACCTGGAGCGGCGCTACCGCGAAACCGACTCGCTGGTGGTGCGCGAGGAGCTCGCCAAGTTCCGCAATACCCAGGCCTGTCCCGAGTGCAGCGGTACGCGTCTGCGGCGCGAGGCGCGCCACGTGCGCCTCGCCGGCCAGACCTTGCACGAAGTGGCCTGCTGGCCGCTGAAAACGACGCTGGCCTTCTTCCGCACGCTCAAGCTGGAGGGCGCGCGCGCGCAGATCGCCGACCGGATCCTGCGCGAAGTCGCCAACCGGCTCGAATTTCTGGTCAATGTCGGTCTCGACTATCTCGCGCTCGAGCGCTCGGCCGGATCGCTCTCGGGAGGCGAAGCGCAGCGCATCCGGCTCGCCTCGCAGATCGGCTCCGGCCTGACCGGCGTCATGTATGTCCTCGACGAACCTTCGATCGGCCTGCACCAGCGCGACAACGCTCGGCTGATCGAAACCCTCAAGCACCTGCGCGACCTGGGCAACAGCGTGGTGCTGGTCGAACACGACGAAGAAGCGATTCGCGCCGCGGACTACGTGGTCGACATGGGCCCGGGCGCCGGCCGGGCGGGCGGGCAGATCGTCGCCGAGGGAACGCCCGCGCAGATCATTGCCTCGCCCGATTCGCTGACCGGCAGGTATCTCGCGCACACGCTGTCGATCGGCGTGCCGCGGCTGCGCAACCGGCCGGGACCGAAGCAGCTGGTGCTGCGCGAAGCGAGCGGCAACAACCTCAAGCAAGCGACCCTCGAGCTGCCGCTGGGGCTGTTGGTCTGCGTCACCGGGGTTTCCGGTTCGGGCAAATCCACGCTGATCAACGACACCCTCTATGCGGCAGTGGCGCGCCACCTGTACGGCTCGCAGGCCGAGCCGGCGCCGCACGACTCGATCGCCGGACTGGAGCACTTCGACAAGGCGGTGAGCGTGGACCAGAGCCCGATCGGCCGCACGCCGCGCTCCAATCCAGCGACCTACACGGGCCTATTTACGCCGATCCGCGAATTATTTGCCGGCGTCCCCGAGGCGCGCGTGCGCGGCTACGACGCGGGGCGCTTCTCCTTCAACGTCAAGGGCGGCCGCTGCGAAGCCTGCCAGGGCGACGGCGTGACCCGGGTCGAGATGCATTTCCTGCCCGATATCTACGTCGCCTGCGACGTCTGCCGCGGCAAGCGCTACAACCGCGAAACCCTCGAGATCAAATACCGGGGCCGCAGCATTCACGAAGTGTTGCAGTTCACGGTGGCCGAAGCGGTAGAATTTTTTGCCCCGGTGCCCGCGATCCGGCGCAAGCTGGAAACGCTATCGGAGGTCGGCCTCGCTTACATCCAGCTCGGACAGAGCGCGATCACGCTCTCGGGCGGCGAGGCGCAGCGCGTCAAGCTGTCGCTGGAATTGTCCAAGCGCGACACCGGCCGCGCCCTGTACGTCCTCGATGAACCCACCACCGGCCTGCACTTCCACGACATCCAGTTGCTGCTCAACGTATTGCAGCGGCTGCGGGACGCGGGCAACACGGTGGTCGTAATCGAGCACAATCTCGATGTCATCAAGACTGCCGACTGGGTCATCGACCTCGGGCCCGAAGGCGGCGACGGCGGCGGCCGCGTGGTCGCTGCCGGCACGCCCGAGCAGGTCGCAGCCGTCGCCGGCAGCTACACCGGCCAAGCGCTCAAACGCATACTGCCCCCCACTAAAGAAGAAAAGGGGGTCAGAGCAACATTTCCCCGCAAACTGCGCGAACCAGCCGGCAGTTGACCGGAAATGTTGCTCTGATCCCCTTTATTCGAATCAGGCTCGGGGGAGATCCTGCCAGGCGAGGCGGCGCGGATGGAATGCCGCAAGTCCGTCGCGATGGCCGATGGAAACCAGCGTGGTGCCGGGCAGCCTCGCCTTCAGCAGCTCGTAGAGCGCGCCCTGCGCGTCATCGGGCAGCGCCGCGGTCGGCTCGTCAAGAAACAGCCAGTCCGGGCGGTTGAGCAGCGCCCGTGCGATCGCGAGCCGCTGCTGCTCGCCGCCGGATAGCAGCTGCGCCCAGTTCTCGTTGCGTCCGAGTTCGCCGGCGAAATGCGCCAGTCCTACCGCGGCGAGCGCATCACGCACCTCGTCGTCGCTCAGCTGCGCCGCGTCGCCCGGATAGCAGGTAGCTTGCTTCAGCGTGCCAATCGGCAGGTAGGGGCGCTGCGGCAGGAACAGCAGCGACGCGCCCTTGGGCAGCGAGATCTTGCCCTGCCAGTACGGCCAGATGCCGGCGATGGCACGGAACAGCGTCGACTTGCCGGCGCCCGAGGGCCCGGTCACCAGCACCGACTCGCCTTGCCGCAGCGCCAGCGTGGTCGGCGCGAGCAGCGGCTTGCCCCGGGGCAGCGCGAGCGCCAGCTGATCCAGCGCGAGCACTGCAGGCTCGCCCTCCACGCGCTCGCCGTCCAGGCGGGCCGATTCCTCGCGCGCGTGCTGCAGCGCCTCGGTGAATCCGGTCAAGCGGTCGACGGTCGCTTTCCAGTTGGCGAAGGCCGGATACGCGGTGATGAACCACGACAGCGCGCCCTGTACCTGGCCGAACGCCGAAGCGATCTGGAAGATGCCGCCGAGCGGCATGGCGCCGGAAAAGAAGCGCGGTGAGGCCACCAGGAACGGAAAAATGATCGCCACCTGGCCATAGAAGGTCTGGAACCAGCTGAGCTGCTTTTGCTTCAGCATCTTGGCCCACCAGATCGAGATCACATTGGCAAAGCGCGCGCGAAAATTCTCGAGTTCATCCGGCTCGCCACGGTACAGCGCCACCCCCTCGGCATTCTCGCGCAGCCGCACCAGCGAAAAGCGGAAATTCGCTTCATGGCGCTGCTGATCGAAATCGATCCTGACCAGCGGCCAGCCGATCAGGTGCGCGATCCAGGTGCCGGCCACCGCGTAGAGCAGCGCGACCCACAGCATGTAGCCCGGGATCTCGATGCCGAACAGCGTAAGCGCACCCGAAATCGTCCACAGGATGCCGACAAAGGAAACCAGCGTCACCACCGCGGACAGCAGGCCCAGGCCGAGCGTCAGCGTCAGATCGACGAATATGTTCAGGTCATCGGCGATGCGCTGGTCGGGGTTGTCGGTGCCCCGGTCGAGAAGTTGCAGCCGATAGTAGGCGCGGTCTTTCAGCCAATCGGCGAGGTAGCGCTCGGTCATCCAGCTGCGCCATTCGATCATCAGCATCTGCTGGAAATACTGGCGGTAGACGCCGGTAATGATGTAGATCACGGCCAGCAGCGTGAAGGTGCCGAGCTGGCGGAAGAATTCCGCCTGGTCGCGCGATTCGAAGGTGTTATAGAACTCGCGGTTCCAGGTGTTGAACTGTACTTCCAGCCAGACCAGCATCAAGGCCAGCCCGACCACAGTGGCGAGCAGAATCAGGCCGGTGCGGCGCTTTTCGGAGACCCAGTAAGGCTGGGTGAGGGCCCACAGCGTCTGGAAGAAGCGCTTTTTCTGCATGGGGTTATCTCCGGAATTTCGATTTTTCCTGCGGCAGTTTACAGAACGGTCGCCGCGGGGCGAGAATAGCCGCATGCAGCAGGTCTACCGCTTCGGCCCCGCCCCGGAGCAGCCCGCCCGACATCTTTTCGTCTTCCTGCATGCAAGCGGCGCCGACGCGCGCTCGATGATTCCAGCCGCCTTCAAATACCAGGGGCGTTTCCCGAGCGCCGCGCTGGTGGTTCCGAGCGGCTTCTCCCTTTATGCAAAGAACTCGGAAGGCAAGCAGTGGTTCTCGACCAAGAATCTTTGCGAGGAGAACCGGCTCGCGCGGGTATCGGCGATCCTGCCGCGCATCGAGCAGCTGGTGCGGCGCGAACAAACCAATCACCGCGTGCCGCGCGAGCGCACCGTGCTGATCGGCTACTCGCAAGGCGGCACGGTGGCGCTGGAAGCCGTCAAGGAGATGCCGCAGCTCGCCGGCGCCGTGGTCGCCTACGCCGCGCGCTTTGCGCGCCTGCCGCAACCCGGCACCCGCATGGATTCGCGCATCCACCTGGTGCACGGCGGCTACGACTCGGTGGTTTCGCGGGTCTACGCCGAGCGCGCCGCGCGCGCCCTCGCTGGGTTACGCGTGCCGGTGACTCTCGACATCATCGAAGACCTCGGTCACGCCCTCACCCACGAAGCCATCTGCCGCGGCTCGCTGCGCCTGCTGCAGGGCATCTACGAGCGCCGCCGCGCGACGCTGCACTAGAGCGCAGATCGGGCGGTCTGCGTTCTCGGCACGCGGGCGCGCTGGGAAAACCAGACGAAAGCAAGCAGCGCGAGCCCCGGGATGTAGAACCAGTGCTCCGAAGGCCGGTCGGTCGGCACCTTGATCGCGCTCACCTTCCAGCCCTGCTCGAAGCCCGATTTCTTGGCGCGGCTGCCGAATTTCACCGTGCCGGTGCGAACCTCGTCGCCGAGCACCTGCACCGTGAGGCCTGCCTCGGTTAACCGCTGGCGGCCTTCGCCGGGTTTGGTCAGCAGCACCGCGACGGTTTTCTTTACCTCTTCTCCTTCGATGTTGACGCCGTCGATGACCAGCACCAGCCGGTCGTTTGCGCCGAGCTCGGTCGCCACCTGGTAGATCTGCCTGGCCGGCACTTCGACGTAGCGGTCATACAGCTTGTCCATGAAGTAGTCGGGCCGGAACAGCACGAAAGTCGCCGCCAGCAGCAGCACGATTTCCCACCAGCGGCAGCGCGTATGAAACCAGCCCAGCGTTGCGGCGGCAAAGGCGAGCGACGCGGCCGTAGCCGAAAACGCCACCAGCGCCAACTCCCACCAACCGCGCACGTCGATCAGCAGCAGTGAAGGATTGAATACGAAGACGAACGGCAGAACCACGGTGCGCAGCGCGTACAGCGAACCCTGCACGCCGGTGGCGATGGCATCCTCGCCGGAGATCGCCGCCGCAGCAAATGAAGCGAGGCCCACCGGCGGCGTGATGTCGCCCATGATCCCGTAATAGAAGACGAACAGGTGCACGGCGATCAGTGGAATCACCAGACCCGATTGCGCGCCCAATTCGACGATCACCGGCGCCATCAGCGTCGCGACCAGGATGTAGTTGGCGGTGGTCGGCACACCCAGGCCGAGCACCAGGCAGACGAAGGCGGTAAACAGCAGCATGATGATGATGTTGCCCTGCGAGACGAACTCGACGAAGTCGGTCATGCGGAAACCCAGCCCGGTCAGCGTAATGCCGCCGACGATGATGCCGGCGGTACCGGTGGCGATGGCGATGGCGATCATGTTGCGCGCGCCTTCGTTCAATCCATCGATCACCTCTCGCGCGCCAGCGCCGCTCTCGGCGCCGAGGCCGCCTTTGCCGCGGAACAACGCGATCAGGGGCCGCTGCGTCAGCATCAGCGCGATCAGCGTCACGGTCGCCCAGAATGCCGACAGCGATGGCGAAAGTTCCTCGATCATGAGGCACCAGATCAGGATCCCGATCGGAATCAGGAAATGCAGCCCCGCCTTGACCGTGGGCCAGGTCTCGGGCAGCACCGGATTGTCCACGTCGATGTCGGAGGGCAGGTCCGGGCAGCGCGCGGCGACGCGCGTGGTCCAGACGTAGAGCGCGGCAAGCAATGCGGCGAGAATCCATGGCGCCGCCGCGCCCAGCTGGTCCTTCACCGCCTCCGCGATGTAATAAATCGCGCCGCAGGCGACGATGGTGCCGGAAATCCCCAGCCCCCAGCCAAGCGCCTTCTCGGAGAGACTGCGCTGGCGCGCCGCGACCATCGGCTCCAGGCCGAGCTTGAGCGCTTCCAGGTGCACGATGTAGAACAAGGCAATGTAGGAGATGACCGCCGGCAAAAAGGCATGCTTGATAACGTCGGTGTAGGGAATGCCGACATACTCGACCATCAGGAACGCCGCCGCGCCCATCACGGGCGGCATGATCTGGCCGTTCACCGAGGACGCGGTCTCGATGGCGCCCGCCTTCACCCCGCCGTATCCCGACTTCTTCATCAGCGGGATGGTGAAGATGCCACCCGAAACCACATTCGAGACCGACGACCCGGAAATCAGTCCGTTCGCCGCCGAGGACACTACCGCCACCTTGGCCGGGCCGCCGCGCAAATGCCCGAGCAGGGCAAAAGAGACCTGCATCATGTAGTTGCCGGCGCCCGCCTTGTCCAGCAGCGAGCCGAACAGCACGTAGATGAAGATGTAAGTCGAGGAAACGCCGAGCGCCACGCCAAACACGCCTTCCGTGGTGAGCCACTGGTGCGAAAGCATCCGCTCCCAGGACGCCCCTTTGTGCGCAAGCACGTCGGGCAGATACCGGCCGAGCAGGATGTAGCCAAGAAAAAGGATCGCCAGCACCATCATCGGTATGCCGACGGCGCGGCGCGTCGCTTCGAGCAGCAGAAACAACCCGGCGGTCGCGGTAATGACGTCGATCAGGACCGGCTGGCCGGGGCGCGTGGCGAGCTCGGCGTAGAACAGGATGAAGTACCCGCCGGCAAAGGCGCCGGCGGTGGCGAGCAGCCAGTCGTACCACGGCACCGAGGCGCGCGACGCGCTGCGCCAGGCCGGATAGCTGAGAAACGCTAGGAACAGGGCGATGCCGAGGTGCAGCGACCTGGCCTCAGTGTCGTTCAGAACGCCCCAGCGAAAGGTGAACGGCAGCGGCGAGGCGTACCAGAGCTGGAACAGCGACCAGCCGACCGCCAGCGTAAAAATCAGACCGCCCGCAAAACCGGCGACCTCGCGCCCGCCGGTGTCGGCTTCTGCGACCAGGCGCTGCAAATCCGGAGCTGGTTTTCCGCCGATCGATTTCTGCATCAACCCCTCCTCAAGAAAAAAGGGCGAAACTCGCGTTTCGCCCTTGCCCTAGCGTGGCCGAAGGTCTATTTCAGCCAGCCTTTCTCGCGGTAGTACCTGGCGGCGCCATCGTGCAGCGGCGCCGAGTTGCCGTCGGTGATCATGTTCTTCGGATCGAGGTGCGCGAACGCCGGGTGCAGCTTCTTGAATTCATCGAAGTTGTCGAAAGTCGCCTTCACCACCGCATAGATCATCTCCGCGGGAACCTTGGATGAGGACACCAGGGTTGCCATGACCCCGTAGGTGCTGGTCGGATTGGGGTTGTTGGGATAGAGCCCGCCCGGGATCGTCGCGTAGGCGTAATACGCGTTCCCCTTCACCAGCTTGTCGACCGCCGGCCCAGTGAGCGGCACCAGGCGCGCCCCGCAGGTGGTGGTCGGATCCTGGATGTTGGCCGACGGATGGCCGACCCCGTAGTAAAAGCCGTCGATCTTGCCGTCGCAGAGCGCCGTGCCGTGCTCGTCGGCCTTCAGTTCCGAGGCGAGGGAGAAATTGCCCATCGTCCAGCCCATCGCGCCAAGCAGCTCTTCCATCGAGGCGCGGGTACCGGAGCCGGGATTGCCGACGTTGAAGCGCTTGCCCTTGAAGTCGGCGAAGGTGGCGACGTTCGCTTCCTTGCGCGCGAGCACCGTGAACGGCTCGGGGTGAACCGAGAACACCGCGCGCAGCTCGGGAAAGGCGCCGGCTTTATCGAATACCTTGGTTCCCTTGACGGCGTGGTACTGCCAGTCCGACTGCGCCATGCCGATGTCGAGCTCTCCGGCGCGGACGGTGTTGATATTGAACACCGAGCCGCCCGTGGATTCCACCGAGCAGCGGATGCCGTGCTTGGCACGATCCTTGTTTACCAGCCGGCAGATCGCGCCGCCCGCCGCGTAATACACGCCGGTGACGCCACCCGTGCCGATGGTGACGAACTTCTGCTGCGCCTGGGCGGGTGCTGCCAGGCTGCCGGCGACGGCGAGCGCCGCAGTAATGATCGATAGTCGTTTCATGGATTTTCCTCCTTCGAATGGCTAACTTAACACGGATTCTTGCGTTTTCCGCTTCGCTGCGGCAGAAAGCGCAGTCGCAATGGCGCGCTCGAGCATCGCCACCATCTCGTCCAGCTGCGCTTCTTCGGAAATGAATGGCGGGGCAAGCAGCACATGGTCGCCGCGCGCGCCGTCGAGCGTGCCGCCCATCGGATAGCACATTAGACCGGCGCGCATCGCCTCCTGCTTGATGCGCACGTTCAGCCGCAGTTTTGGATCGAACGCCGCCTTCGCGCCGCGGTCCTCGACCAGTTCCAGACCCCAGAACAGGCCGCGGCCGCGGATCTCGCCAATGTTCGGATGCGAACCGAAGGCGGCGCGCAGCTTTGCCTCGAGCAGGGCGCCCAGCGGCTTGACTCGCGCCAGTAACCCGTCCTCGTGCAAGCGCTTTTGCACTGCGAGCCCGCCGGCGCAGGCCGCGGCGTGCCCCAGGTAGGTATGGCCGTGCTGGAAAAAGCCGCTGCCCGAAACGATGGTGTCGAAAATGCGCTTCGCGACGATCACGGCGCCGATCGGCTGATAGCCCGCGCCCAAGCCCTTCGCGATGGTGACGAGATCGGGAACGATGCCCTCCTCCTCGAATGCCCACAGGGCGCCGCAGCGTCCCATGCCGCACATCACCTCATCGAGGATCAGCAGCACGCCGTAGCGGTCGCAGACTTCGCGGATGCGCCTGAAATATCCGGCCACCGGCGGTACCGCGCCGAGCGTCGCGCCCACCACGGTCTCGGCAACGAACGCCATCACCTTGTCGCGGCCCAAGCGCTTGATTTCTTCTTCTAATTCATTTCCCAGGCGATCGACATACGCCGAGTCGCTTTCGTCCGGGCCCCTGCCCCGGTACGCGTAGCAGGGAGACACATGCGTCACTTCGACCAGCAGCGGCTCGAACTGCTTGCGCCGCCAGACGTTGCCGCCGACGGAGAGCGCGGCCAGCGTATTGCCGTGATAGGACTGGCGGCGCGCGATCAGGTGGCGGCGCTGGGGTTCGCCCTTCTCGACGAAGTACTGGCGCGCCAGCTTGAGCGAGGCCTCGATCGCTTCCGAGCCGCCGGAAACAAAATAGACCTTGTCGAAGCTTGCCGGCGCCCGCCCGATCAGGGCATCGGCCAGCGCCTCCATCGGCTCGTTAGAGAAAAACGAGGTATGCGCGAACGGCAGCTTGGCGAGCTGATCCTGGATCGCCTTCACCACCGCCGCATCCGAATGCCCGAGGCAGGACACCGCGGCGCCGCCGGAAGCATCCAGGTAGCGCTTGCCGTCCCGGTCGAACACATAGGCTCCCTCGCCGCGTACGGCGACCGGATACACCTGCTTCGGGTTGCGATGGAACACATGATTCGGCATGGCTTGTTCCTCGGGGTTAGGCGGTCAGCGCTGGCAGATTTCTGAACAGCTCCAGCGCTTCCGGATTGGCGAGCGCATCGGTATTGCCGGTCGGCATGCCGTGCACCACCGATTTGACTGCAAGTTCGACCACCTTGCCGTTCTTCGTGCGCGGGATATCCGGCACCTGGATGACCTTCGCCGGCACATGGCGGGGCGTCGTATTTTCCCGGATTCGCGTTTTTATTCTGTCGATTGTATTTTCATCCAGAACAAACCCCGGCCGGAGCCGCACAAACAGCACCACGCGGGTGTCGGTCGGCTTGTCAGGCGGCCAGAGCTGGCCGATGGCGACCGATTCCTCGACCTCATCGATCTTCTCCACCTGGCGGTAGATCTCGGCCGTGCCGATGCGCACGCCCCCGGGGTTGAGCGTCGCATCCGAGCGGCCGTAGACGATCATGGTGCCGCGCGGGGTGAGCTCGCACCAGTCGCCGTGCGTCCAGACGTTCGGAAATTTGTCGAAGTAGGCGCTGCGGTACTTCTCCCCGCCGCGGTCGTTCCAGAACCCCAGCGGCATCGAGGGGATCGGCCGCGTGCAGACCAGCTCGCCTTTTTCGCCGACCACCGATTCACCTGCCTCATTGAATACGTCCACCGCCATGCCGAGCGAGCGGCACTGCAGCTCGCCGCGGTACACCGGCAGAACCGGATTGGCATCGGCGAAGGCGGCCATGATGTCGGTGCCGCCGGAGATCGACGACAGGCACACGTTGGATTTGACCTTCTGGTACACGTAGTCGTAGCTCTCGGGCACCAGCGGCGAGCCGGTGGACAAAAGCATCCGCATCGCTTCCAGCTTGTGTGTCTCGATCGGCGCCAGGCCGCGCTTTTCCAGCGCGTCGATGAACTTGGCCGAGGTGCCGAAATGGGTGATGCGCTCCTGCTCGGCGTAGTCGAACAGGATCCTGCCGTTGCGCTCGAACGGCGAGCCGTCGTAGAGCATCACCGCCGCTTCGGCGCACAGGGCGTGGAAAAGCAGGTTCCACACCACCCAGTTGGTGGTGCAGAAGTAGAACATGCGGTCGCCCGGCCGCACGTCGAACTGCAGCTTGGTCATCTTCAGGGACTGCAGCAGCGAGCCGCCGGCCCCGTGCACGATGCATTTCGGCGTGCCGGTGGTGCCCGAGCTGAACAGGATATAGGCCGGGTGCTCGAAAGGCAGCTGCGCGTAGTCGATTTCCATCGGCGAATGGCGCCGCAGCCATTCCTCGAGCAGCACCGCTTTCGGTATATCGGAAACGTCAGGCTTCGGCCGCAGCTGCGGCACCACCACTACCTTGCGCAGGCTGGTCAGCCCCTCGGCGACCTCGGCGACCCGTTCGAGGACGTCGAACTCGCGCCCGGCATAGCGGTAACCGTCGGCAACGAACAGGATCTTCGGCTCGATCTGGCTGAAACGGTCGAGCACGCCGCTGACGCCGAAATCGGGCGAGCAGGACGACCACACGATGCCCTGCGACAACGCCGCCAGTGCCAGCATCCCGGTCTCGGGAATGTTCGGGATGAACGCAGCGGCGCGATCGCCCGCGCGCAGGCCCAGCTGCGCCATCGCCTGCGCGGCGCGCGATACGTCGCTGGTCAGGCTCGAATAGCTGATGCGCCGCTGCAAGCCGCGTTCGTCCCAGAATACGAAGGCATCGCCCTGGTCGCCGCGCTTGAGCAGGTTCTCGGCAAAATTGAGCCGAGCGTCGGGAAACCACTTGGCGCCGGGCATCCTGTCGCCGTCCACCAGCACGGTGCTGCCCTTCTTCGAGGCGATGACCCCGCACCAGTCCCAGATCTCCGACCAGAATGGTTCCGGGTTGTCCACGGTCCACTGGTAGAACTCGGGATAGGTATTGAGTTCGAGCTTGTACTTGCGCACGATGTGGCGGGCGAACTGCGTGATCTGCGCCTGCTCGATCGCCGCCTGCGACGGTTGCCAGATCGGGGTCATGTGCCGATGATGCCGCCATCCTTGCGGCGGATCACTACCGTCGCCGAGCGCGGCCGCCCGTTCGGGTCGTAGTCCGGCCAGTTCGATACTTCGCGCGGTCCGGCTTTCCAGCCCTCTCCGGGATGCTGGATGTTGACGAACGCGCTGCGGTTGTCCGGCGTGGTGTGGAAACCGGTAATTTCGCATCCGGTCGGTCCAGTGAGAAAGCGCCGGAACACGCCCGTCGCCGGGTCCACCGCGAGCATCTGATTGTTGCCGAAATTGACGTGGTCGCCCTTGTGCATCAGCGATCCGCTCATATCGGTCTGCACCCACAGCGTGCCCATCGAATCGAACCACAGTCCGTCCGGGCTGCCGAAGATGTCGCCGCGCACATTTCCCTTCTTGTGCGCTTCGGGCTGCGCCGGATCGCCCGCCTCGACGAAGACATCCCACTGGAACGCCGTCGCTGCCGGATCGCCGCCCGCCTCGCGCCAGCGCAGGATGTGGCCCATCACGTTGTTCTCGCGCCGGTTGGAGGCGTTCGGTCCCTCGTTCGTGCCATGGCCGCGCGCCGCGTTGTTGGTGCAGGCACAGTACACCTCGCGCGTCACCGGATGCGGCACGATCCACTCCGGCCGGTCCATCTTGGTCGCACCGCGCGCATCTGCGAGAAAGCGGGCTTTCACTGCGGCCTCGCCCGGATTACTGCCGGTCAAAGGCAGCCAGTCGCCGCTGCCATCGGCATTGAAGCGCGCGGCATAGAGCGTGCCTTCGTCCAGCAGGTCGCGGTTCGCCGAGCGCTCGCGCGGATTCCAGGGCCGCGCAGTGACGAACTTGTAGACGTACTCGAAGGCTTGATCGTCGCCCATGTAGAACGCAAGCCGCCCGTCGGGTCCGACCGAACAGGCGGCGCCTTCGTGTTTCATGCGTCCCAGGGCGGTGCGCTTGACCGGCACCCAGGTCGCATCGTAGGGATCGATTTCCACCACCCAGCCGAAGCGGTTGGCCTCGTTCGGCTGCGCCGCGGCGTCGAAGCGCTGGTCGTACTCGTGCCAGCGGTAGCTGCGGCCCGCGGCGGAAAAGCCGAAGCGACGCCGCTCCGGCGGGACCGTGCCGCGGTCGACGAACATGAACGGAAAGTTCTCCTCGCAGGTCAGGTAGGTGCCCCACGGCGTCCAGCCGTGCGCGCAGCCGCCAAAGGTGCCAAGCACCGTCCGGCCCTCGGGGTCCGCCGCGGTGCGCAGCAGCGCATGGCCAGCGGCCGGTCCCGCAACGCGGCAGGGCGTCTGTGCAGTGATGCGCCGCGCGTACTTCGACGGCCGCACCACCTGCCAGCGACCGGCCTCCAGCTTCACTTCGATCACCGAGACGCCTACTGTTGCCTGGCTCTTGGCCACCTTCTCCGCGCTCCAGGTCTTCTGCTCGTCCGTGTGCATCAGCTTGACGTCGGCATATTCGTGATTCATCGCGAGCAATCCGTGCGCCGAGCCGCCCGAGCCGAAAGGCAACGGATAAAAGTGCATGCCGTCGTGGTGCATGCCCGCCTGCAGCGCCTGGTCTGCTGCGCTGTTGGAAGCGTCCATGCGGAACTCGGGCATCGCACCCGGGACGCCGACCGGGTCGCCCCAGCGGAACAGCACCGAAGCAACGTACTCGGACGGCACACGCAATGCATCCTCGCGCGACACCGCGATCGGCACAAAACCGATCACCGGATTGGTTCCCGTGGAAGTAATGGCGCAACCGGGAAGCGCCGACAGCACGGAACCTGCCGCCGCGCCTTTCAGGAAACTGCGCCGCGCATGCAGGACTTCAGAAAAACGACGGCTCATGACGCTCCTCCCCCGGAATCGATGCGGAATTATAGGTCTGGCGCGCCGCGGCGCCGCCACACGCTCGCCAGCCACGGCTGCTGCTCGCGCGGCAATCCGGCCGGCCGGTAGTAGTGCGCCAGCTCCGCAAACCCCGCGGCGGCCAGGTAGCCGCGCCAGGCGTCGAGATCGTGATACGCGCCGTAGCGCCCCCGGTTCCAGCCCTCTTCGTTGGCGCCGCGCGGATTGGAGCTGAACAGCACGCCGTCCGGCTTGAGCGTCGCATGCAGTTCGCGCAGCACGCGCGGCAGCTCGCGGCAGGGCACATGGAACAAAGCGGCATTGGCGAACACGCCGTCGAAACGGGCCGGTGGCAGGTCGAGGGCGAGGAAATCCTGCTCCCAGACCTCGCAACCGCTGTAGCTGCGCGCCATTGCCGCGAAGCGCGCGGCGCCTTCCAGACCCACCGCACGGTGGCCCAGATCGGCGAAGCTCTTCAGATCCCGGCCCGGTCCGCAGCCAAAATCAAGAACCGCGAATGGCGGCGGCGATGTTATGGCGCCCAGCAGCGCGTCCATGTTCTGGCGCACATCATGCTCGCGCGTGCCGCGCCAGAACTCTTGCGCGCGCTGGTCGTAGTGCGCCAGCGTGAGGCGGCTCACTTCATCCATCGGCTAGGGTTCGGCCTTCGGCCGGTGCACGGTGCTGAAATGCGGCTGGGTAAGGGCTTCGGGCTTGAGCACGGCGTCCAACTCGCCGCGCGTCATCAGCTTTTTCTCCAGCACCAGGTCGTAGACTCTCTTGCCGCTGGCGAGCGCCTCTTTCGCGATCTCGCTGGCACGGGCGTAGCCGAGGTAGGGATTGAGCGCGGTCACCAGCGCAGTCGAATCGTCCAGCAACTGCCGGGCGCGCGCGCGGTTGGCGGTGATGCCGCGCACGCAGCGCTCGGAAAGCGTGCGGCAGGCGGCGGCGAGGTGCGAAATGCTCTTGAACAGGCTGTGCGCGATCACCGGCTCGAAGGCGTTGAGCTGCAGCTGGCCGGCCTCGGCGGCCATGGTGACGGTGACGTCGTTGCCGATGACCTCGAACGCAACCTGGTTGACCACTTCGGGAATCACCGGGTTGACCTTGCCCGGCATGATCGAGGAACCTGCCTGCACTGCCGGCAGGTTGATTTCGCCCAGGCCCGCGCGCGGGCCGGAGGACAGCAGGCGCAGGTCGTTGCAGATCTTGGACAGCTTCACCGCCACCCGCTTCAGCACCCCGGAGAGCTGCACGAAGGCGCCGGCATCCTGCGTCGCCTCGATCAGGTTCGGCGACACGATCAATTCCACCCCGGCGATGTGCGACAGGAGAATGGTGACGCGCGCCGCGTATTCCGGATGCGCATTGATGCCGGTACCGATTGCCGTGGCGCCCAGGTTGACCTCGCGGATCAGGCTGGCTGCTTCGCCAACGCGGCTTTCGTCTTCCTGCAGCATCACCGCGTAGGTGGAAAATTCCTGGCCGAGCGTCATCGGCACCGCGTCCTGCAGCTGCGTGCGACCGATCTTCAGCACGTCGGCGAACTCGGTGGCTTTCGCGTGAAAGGATTCGCGCAAGGAGGCCATTTCGCGCAGCAGCCGGCGGATGCCGAACTGCAGCGCCACCTTGACCGCGGTCGGATAGACGTCGTTGGTGCTCTGCGAGAGGTTGACGTGGTCGAGCGGATGCAGGCGCGCGTAATCCCCCTTGCGCGCCCCCAGCAGCTCGAGCGCCCGATTCGCGATGACTTCGTTGGCGTTCATGTTGGTCGAGGTGCCCGCGCCGCCCTGGATCACGTCCACCACGAATTCCTCGAGCAGCGCGCCGCCGCGGATTTCCTCGCAGGCGCGCGCGATCGCCTCGGCGCGCTCGTCGTCCAGCAGGCCCAGTTCCCGGTTGGCCATGGCGGCGGCGTGCTTGACGCAGGCGAGCGCGCTGACCAGTTCCGGATAGATCGAGATCGGCGTGCCGCTGATCGGAAAATTCTCCAGCGCGCGCAGCGTGTGAACGCCGTAGTACACCTTGCTCGATACCTGGCGGTCGCCGATCAGGTCGTGCTCGACTCGGACGGACTGGTTCATACTCTCTCCTGGCATGAATTCTATTCCCGCCTGACACCATGACGGCGATTCTTTGCGCCTTCGCGCTGACGCTCGCCTTCGTTTTGCCTTCGGCGCAGGCGCAGGCAGGCGCGACGGCGACTCGGCAGATGATTGCCGCGGCCAACCCGCACGCTGCGCGCGCCGGGCTGGAAATGCTGCGCGCGGGCGGCAGCGCGCTCGATGCGGCGATCGCCGCGCAGATGGTGTTGAACCTGGTCGAACCGCAGTCTTCCGGCATCGGCGGCGGCGCTTTCGTGCTGTATTGGAACGCGGCTGCCCGCAAAGTCTCCGCCTACGACGGCCGGGAAACGGCACCGGCGGCGGCGCGCCCGGATCGTTTTCTGCGCCCCGACGGCAGCGCGATGACGTTTCCCGAAGCCGTTGACACGGGCCGCTCGGTCGGCGTTCCCGGCCTGCTGCGCGTGTTGGAGCTCGCCCACGCCAAGCATGGCCGCGTGCCCTGGCGGCGCTTGTTCGAGCCGGCGATCCGTCTCGCTGAGCAAGGCTTTGCCGTGTCGCCGCGGCTGCACCGCCAGATCGCCGCCGATCCGCTGCTGCGCAAACATGCGGCCGCGCGCGCCTACTTCCACCTTGCCGATGGCAGCGCCCTGCCTGCCGGTCATCAATTGCGCAATCCCGAGCTGGCGGCGGTGCTGCGGCGCGTGGCGCTGGAAGGTGCGGCGGCGTTCTATGTTGGCGAGCTGGCACGCGACATCGCCGCCGCGGTTGCCGCGCATCCGAACCCGGGCGATCTCAGCGCCGCGGACCTTGCCGGTTACCGAGCGATCGAACGCGAACCGGTCTGCGGCAGCTACCGCGCGCACCGGATCTGCGGCATGCCGCCGCCAAGTTCGGGCGGCAGTACGGTGCTTTCGATTCTCGGCATCCTCGAGCACCATCCGATCGGTGCCATGCGCCCGGGATCGAGCGGCGCCGTGCACCTGTTCGCTGAAGCCGGGCGGCTTGCCTATGCGGACCGCGACCAATACATCGGCGACTCGGACTTTGTTCAGGTTCCGCTGGCCGGTCTGATCGACCGCGGCTACCTGCGCGAGCGCGCGCGGCTGGTCCAGCCGGAGCGCAGCATGGGCCGCGCCCTGCCGGGCACGCCCGCCGGCGCGCGAGCGGCATTGGGGGCCGATGCGAGCATGGAAGCGGCAGGCACCAGCCACCTCTCGGTTGTCGATGCGCGCGGCGACGCCGTCTCGATGACCACCACCATCGAAGCGCCGTTCGGCAGCCGCATCCTGGTGCGCGGTTTCCTGCTCAATAACCAGCTCACCGATTTCTCCTTCCTGCCCGAGCAGGGCGGGCAGCCGATCGCCAACCGCGTCGAAGCGGGCAAACGGCCGCGCAGTTCGATGGCGCCGACCTTCGTGTTCGCGCCGCCGCAGGGTCCGCGTCCGGGGTCCCTGCTCCTCACCGTGGGTTCGCCGGGCGGCAGCGCGATCATCAACTACGTCGCTAAAACGCTGGTCGGCGTGCTCGACTGGAAACTCGATCTCACGCAGGCGATTGCCGCACCGAACATGGGCAGCCGCAACCGCGACACGGAAATCGAACGCGCTACGGAACTGGAACAGGTCGCCGCGGCGCTGCGCGCGATGGGGCACACGGTGGCAGCAATCGAACTGGTCAGCGGCCTGCACGGCATCCTGCGCAGCGATGGCGCACTGGAGGGCGGCGCCGACCCGAGGCGCGAAGGCGTGGCCCTGGGCGATTAGCTAGGCAAGGCTCGGGCGGATCAATAGAATCGATTCATGATCTCGATCAAAAACGTCAGCAAATGGTACGGCGACTTCCAGGTGCTGACCGAATGCTCGACCGAGGTGAGCAAGGGCGAAGTGGTGGTGGTCTGCGGCCCCTCGGGCGGCGGCAAATCCACCCTCATCAAGTGCGTCAACGCGCTGGAGCCGTTCCAGCAGGGCGAGATCATGGTGAACGGCGTCTCGGTGGGCAATCCCGGGACCGACCTGCCCAAGCTTCGCTCGCACATCGGCATGGTGTTCCAGAACTTCGAATTGTTTCCGCACCTCTCGGTGACGGAAAATCTGACGCTTGCCCAGGTCAAGGTGCTCGGGCGCACCGAGGCGGCGGCGCAACAGAAGGGCCTCGAACTGCTCGAGCGCGTCGGGCTGTCCGGTCACAAGGACAAGTTTCCCGGTCAGCTCTCCGGCGGCCAGCAGCAGCGCGTCGCCATCGCGCGCGCGCTGTGCATGGACCCGATCGCGATGTTGTTCGACGAGCCGACCTCGGCGCTCGACCCCGAGATGATCAGCGAAGTGCTGGACGTGATGGTCGATCTGGCGAACGAAGGCATGACCATGATGGTAGTCACTCACGAGATGGGTTTCGCGAGGAAAGTCGCGCACCGCATGATCTTCATGGACGCGGGCAAGATCATCGAGGACTGCCGCAAGGACGAATTCTTCGGCACCGCGCGCACCGAGCGCGCCCAGCTATTTCTGTCGAAGATCCTGCAGCACTGAAATTTTAGGCGGGCACCTCGCCCAGCACGGTGCAGCGGCGGATCACGCGGCCCTGAGTGAACGGATCGTAGGGCGTGGCGCGATGCATCACGCAGCGGTTGTCCCACACGATCAGCTCGCGGACCGTCCAGCGGTGCTGGTAGGTCAGGTCCGGATGGACCGCCAGCGCGTTGAGTTCCTCGATCAACGCGCGCCCTTCGGCATAGGGCATGCCGACGATGGATTCGGCGTGATCCCCGAGGTACAGGCACTTTCGCCCGGTTTCAGGATGGATGCGCACTACCGGGTGATCGACCGGGGGCGTCGCGCGCCGCTGCGCTTCGGTCATCGGCTGCTCGCCATGGCGCCGGCTGCGCGAAAAGTCCAGGTTGTGCACGGCGCGCAAGTTCGCGATACGCGCCTGCCAGGCCGCGCCGAGGCGTTCGTAGGCGCCGTACATGTCGCAAAAATGCGTTTCCCCGCCCTCGCCCCTCTGCGGCATCACCTCGCCGTAGATGATCGTCGCCTGCCCGGTCACCCGCTGCCAGGAACCGTCCGTGTGCCAGGCGAGCGTGCCCTTGTCCGGATGCCGGCCATTGGGCTTGCCGTTCTGGTCCAGGTTCGATAGTCGGTACAGTTCCGGGTGGCCGTCGGCGTGATACTGGTTCATCACATGGACTTGCACTTTGCCGAAGCGGCGCGCGAAACCGACCTGGCGGTCGGGGGGCACATCCTGCGGCGCGAACAGCAATACCTGGAAGCGCAGAAAAGCCCGGTACAAGGCGCGAAAGACCTGCTCCGACATTTCGGCCGCCAGAGCGACGCCCGAGATTGCCGCGCCCAGATTGGGCGTCAGCGGGCGCACCTCGAACGGCCAGGAGGACTCGGGTTCAGCGTTCATCGCGAATAAATCTTGCAGGAGGCCGTGCAAGAATAGAGTAAATACGCTGCGGTTCCAAGGAGAAGGATTCCACTGAACAAGAATTCGCTGTTTGCGGTGCTGCTGCGCTCGCCGTGGTGGATCAGCTTTGCCGTCGCGGCCGGGGTTTTCATGGTAGCGCAGTGGATTTTCGCGCGCTTCTCGATGCCCGAACTCTATGCCTACGCCGTGCCGCTGCCGTTCGTTGTCATCGGCGCCTATGCCGCCTGGCAGCAGCTGCGGGCGCCGAGCGCGGAACAACTCGCCAAGACGCTGGAGTCGCTGCGCGCCCAGTCCTGGGACAGGTTTTCCGCGGCACTTGAACAGGCATTTCGGCGCGACGGCTACGAAGTGAGCCGGCTGGGCATCGCCGGAGCGGACTTCGAATTGCGCAAAGCGGGCCGCACCTCGCTGGTCGGCTGCAAGCGCTGGAAGGTCGCGCGCGCTGGCGTCGAACCGCTACGCGACCTTGACGCCGCCCGGCTGGCGCGCGAGGCGCACGACTGCATTTACGTTGCCGCGGGCGAGATTACGGACAATGCGCGCGCCTTTGCGTCGGAAAAGAACATCCGCCTGCTTCAGGGTGCGGAACTGGCGAAACTGCTGCCGGGGACCGCGGCGCCGCGCTAGCACGCGGCACTACGCGCTCAGTCGGGCTTGATGCTTCCCTTCATGGAGTCCTCGAACCACGGGGCGAGGTCATCGTCCGAGGTGGATATCCTCGAGGCGTGGACCTCGATGCAATGCGTGCCGCCGGCGGCCGACAGGAAATGGGCGTGCAGATGTGCGCCGCCGGGAAGCGTTTCGGCATAGATCGCGACGTAGGTCGTGTCGTTCAGCCGCGCCTTGTAGATCTGAGCTGCCGGCGGCACGCCTGCCCTGGCCGCCAGCGTGCGCACGGTCGCGCTCGCGCATTCGAGCGGGGTCATGCCCGCCGCCGCGGCCGGCGTGAAGACCGACACGGTGTACGGGCCTTCTGATCCCTGGTAGCGCAAATGCGGCTGCGTTGCGTTCATCGGATGCGTGCCCATCGCCATTTGCGGAATGCCGGGCAGGATGACGCTGAACTTCGGCTTGGCAACATCGAACGAGAACTCGGCCGCGTTGCAGGTAAAGCTGCCCAACAGGCTCAGCACCGCGCCCCAAAGCAATAACGCTCGCCGCATCAGTCCGCCTTTGACCGATCGTTGATCACGGCTTCGATTCGATACCCGTCCGGATCGACGACGAACGCTGCGAAATATCCCGGCCCGTAGGCGGGCCGCAGGCCGGGCGCACCATTGTCCCCGCCGCCGTGCTGCAGCGCTGCCTGATGGAACGCCGCAACCGCCTCTCGCGTGGGCGCCGCCAGCGCCAGGTGAAAGCCGGGGCCTGGCGCAACGCAGCGCTCGCGGCGCTTGATTGCAAACTGGTCGCCACCACCGGGGACGCCATAGCCGACCGCGTCGCGATCCGTCCACACCCGGACAAAGCCCAGCGCGGACAGCACCGCGTCGTAGAACGTCGCAGATCGTTGCAGGTCGGCGACGCCGAAGGACAGATGATGCAGCATGCGCGCGATGCTAGGACGAACCCACCGCAGATGCAACGCTAGCGCCGCTCCACGCGCTCGAGCATCGCCTCGGGAATCCTGTAGTCGGGGCGCCGCTTGCGGAATTCCGCAAGCGCCTTGTCGGCTTCGTCATGCTTGCCCTCGCCCCGCAGCAGCGCGATTCGCTCGAGTTCGCGCTCGGGGGTCTCGGCCCGCATTTCTTCGCGCGCCATGAGGCGTTTCGCGCCGGCCGGCGCGGAGGCGGCAGGGGCGGCGGGCGGCGCAGCGGCGCTGGTTTCGGCGGCGGGTTTATCGACTGGCGCCTGGTCCCGCAACGCGGACGGAAACGGACTGGGTTCTTTGCGCGCCGCGGATTTCGCCGCCGGCACGGTTTCTTTCTGCGTCGGCGCGGATTCTTTCACCGCCGCGGCGATTTCCTTCGCCGGCGGCGCGGGCGCGTCGGTGTCCGGCTGCTCGTATTGGATGCGCAACGTCACCGCCACCGACAGCACCACCACCGCGGCGAGCGACAGCGGCACCGCCCAGCGCTTTGTCCAGGGCCGCACCGAGCGCCTGGCAGCGGCGAGGATCGCCGCATCGAGCGCGCGCGGCGGCTCTTCCGCGCCCAGCGCGCGATAGCGCTGCGCGAGCGGCCCGGATGCGTCGAGATCCCGATCGTCACTCATCGACCATCGCCTCTTTCAGCTTTGCCAGCGCGTAGCGCAGCCGGCTCTTGGCCGCTTCTTCGTTGGCGCCGGTGGCCTGCGCAATCTCGGCCACGCTCATCTCCGCCTCCTGGTGCAGCAGGAACGCCTCGCGCTGCGCCGGCGGCAGCGCCTCGAGCGCGCGCGCGAACTTCGCAAGGCTCTGTTGCGCTTCGACGATGCGCTGCGGCTCGTAGCCGGCCCCGGCCGCCGGATCGGGCGCGTCGCCCTCTTCCTGGTCGAGCGACACCAGCTGCAGGCCGCGCTTGCGCCAATGGTCCACCAGCCGATTGTGCGCGATCGTGTACAGCCAGGTGCTGAACTTCGCCTCGACCCGGTAACGCCCGCGCGCTTCGATCGCCCGCATCCAGACCTCCTGATAGAGCTCCTCGGCGAGGGCGCGGTTGCGCACGCTGCGCAGCACGAACCGGTACAGCGCGCCCCTGTGGCGCCGGTAGAGTTCTTCGAAGGCGCCGGCGTCGCCTTCGCGGTAAGCGAGCATGAGCTGTTCGTCGCCGGCGGCCATCGCCTCCTAGTTTACGCGGGCGGATCGGCGACGAAGCCCGGAAACGGGTTCGGCGCCGGCCACGGTGCCGCGGCGCGCGGGATGATTCCGCGCGCGAGCAGATTGACGTAGCTGTCGTAGTAGATCACCACCGTCTCGGCGGGTTCCGCCGTCGCGCGCTCGAATTCGACCCGGCGCGCCGGTGCGGCTTCGCTGCGGCCGTGCCCGGTCCCCAGGCGCTCCTCGCTCTCCGGACGTTTCGAGGCACGCGGCGCCGCCTGGTCGGCCGCGGCGCCTGCGCCGCTCGCCTCCCGCCTCGCCATCGGGCCGGAGGAAGGCGCGCACGGCGCGAACTGGCTGAACGGGATCGGCGCCGGGGCTTTTTTGCGGAACAGCGCCACGCCGATCGCGCCGACGTTGTCGGGCCGTCCGGTGCGCGCCGCATAGGATTCCGGCAGCGAGGTGAAATAGAACGCCGCAGTGCGCGACAGGTCTTTGCGCCAGCCCTTTACTTCCAGAGCGCGCCAGGGCGAGAGCACGTAGCCGCTTTGCTGGAAGGCGGCAGTTTCGCCCGTGATCACGTTGACGCCGTCCACCGACATTACCGCGAGCACTTCTTCGCCCTGCCGGTTGCGCACGGTGATCTGGTACTCGTTGCCGGGCTTGCCGACCACATAGGCGCGCCCGGCATGCCAGTACACCGGCAAGTTGCGGCCTTCGCTGCGGTCGAACAGCGTGACCTCGGCCAGGCCGCCGGCCGCCGCGGCATGGGAGGAAAGCGCGGCCAGCAGCGCCGCACCGATAAGCTTGAGGGACTTCATCGACGTTTCTCCGGTTTGGGGGTACATCGGGATTAAACGCGGCCACAGCCGTAACGGGTTTCGGCCCCTCCGACGGAGCACACGGCGTACAATCCGCGCCTTTTCAAGCAGAAGCCGACCATGCCCAAGCGCGAGAACAGCTACGACTGCAGCCAATGCCCCGGGTACTGCTGCAGCTATCCCCTGATCGAGGTCTCGCGGGCCGACATTGCGCGCCTGGCGAAGCACTTCGAACTGGACTACGACACCGCAGAGCAGCGCTTCACCCGTTACGACGCGGCGGAAAAGGTGCGCGGTCTGCGCCAGCGCGAGGATCACTACTTCGGCACTGCCTGCCGCTTTCTCGATCCGGTGGCGCGCCGCTGCACGGTGTACGAGGCCCGGCCGTCGGCCTGCCGGGCTATCCTTACCGCCCGACCTGCGGCTACTGGGAATTTCTCAGGTTCGAGCGCAAGCTGCCGGACGACGAAAAATTCGTCGCCATGACGCGCTAGCTATTTTTTCGCCAGGGCGGCCGAGCGCAGCCCCGCAAGGGTGGCCGAGGGGCTGATCGCTTCCGGGTCGATCCTCAGTTCGACGATCGCCGGCTTGGCCGACGCAATGGCGCGCTGGAATGCCGGCACAAAATCCGCGCTGCGCTCGACGGTCTCGCCATGGCCGCCGAAGGCGCGCGCGTAGGCGGCGAAATCCGGATTGCTGAGCGCCGTGCCCGAGACCCGTCCCGGATACTCGCGTTCCTGGTGCATGCGGATGGTGCCGAACATGCCGTTATTGACCACCAGCACCACGATCGCCGCGCCGTACTGCACCGCGGTCGCGAACTCCTGCCCGTTCATGAGGAATTCGCCGTCGCCGGCGATGGCGATCACGCTGCGCTCCGGTGCCGCAATCTTGGCTGCGACCGCCGCCGGCACGCTGTAGCCCATCGAACCGCTGGTCGGCGCAAGCTGGGTGCGCCAGGCGCCCTGCCAGCCGCGATACTGGAAGTGCCGGTGCAGCCAGCTGGCGAAATTGCCCGCGCCGTTGGTGACGATCGCATCCTCCGGCAGATTCTGCGACAACCAGGCGATCAGTTCGCCGTAGTGCAGGGCGCCGGGCATCGGCACGGGCTTGTTCCACTCGAGGTAATCTCGATGCGCCGATAAGGCCTGGTCTTTCCACGACGGAGTCTTTATTTTTGAAAGCGCGGCAACAAATTCGTCATAGTTCGAATTGATCGGCAGCGCCGCCTGGTAAACGCTGCCGAGTTCTTCGGCGCCCGCGTGCACGTGCACCAGCGTCTGTTTCGGCACCGGCACCTCAAGCAGCGTGTAGCCGCCAGTCGTCATTTCACCCAGGCGCGCGCCGATTACCAGCAGCAGGTCGGCTTCCCGCACGCGCTGCGCGAGCTTGGGGTTGATGCCGATGCCGACGTCCCCCGCATAGCTCGAATGGCGGTTGTCGAAGTAGTCCTGGCAGCGGAATGCGCAACCGACCGGCACGCCGCTCGCTTCGGCCCAGTTGCGCAGCGTCTCGGTCGCCTGCGCGCTCCAGCCGCCGCCGCCGACCAGCACGAACGGCCGCTTGGCGCCGGCCAGCATGCGCTGCAGCGTTTTCATGTCCTCGGGCGACGGCGCCGCGCGCGGCGTACGGAAACGCGGCGCATCCGCGACCGCCGCATCGGAGAACAGCATGTCTTCGGGCAGCGCAAGCAGCACCGGGCCCGGCCGGCCCGCAGTCGCGGTGTGGAAGGCGTGGCTTACATATTCCGGAATGCGCTCGACGCGGTCGATCTGCGCCACCCATTTGGTGAGCGGCCCGTACATGCGCCGAAAGTCGATCTCCTGGAAGGCTTCGCGCTCGGCAATGTCGCCGCCCACCTGGCCGACGAACACCACCATCGGCGTGGAATCCTGAAACGCGGTGTGCACGCCGACCGAGCCGTTGGTCGCGCCGGGCCCGCGCGTCACAAACAGCACGCCCGGTTCGCCGGTCAGCTTGGCCCAGGCTTCGGCCATGTACGACGCGCCGCCTTCCTGGCGGCAGACCACGAACTTCAGCTTCTCCCCCAGATCGTGCAGCCCGTCCAACACCGGCAGAAAACTCTCGCCCGGCACGCCGAATGCGGTGCGCACACCGTGGCCCGCCAATGCATCGGCGAGGATGCGGCCGCCGTGCCGGGTCTTTAGATCGGACTTCATCGTCCCCAGGCCCGCGTCAGCGCGAGCGCACAGTCGTCGAGCGCTGCGTTGGCGGTGTCGAGCACGCGCCCCATGGTGATGAAGCCATGCACCATGTCCGCGTAGTTGCGGTAAACGGTTTTCACGCCCTCCTTTTCCAGTCGTTCGGCATAAGCGCGGCCCTCGTCCACCAGCGGGTCGAAGCCTGCCGTGATCACCAGCGCCGGCGGCAGCTTGGCGAGGCTTTTCGCCAGCAGCGGAGAGGCGCGTCCGTCGCGCCAGTCTTCGCGGCGCGGCAGGTAGTGGCCGCGGAAGTAAAGCATGGTCTTCTTGGTCAGCAGGTAGCCCTCGCCGTTGGCATCGATGGACGGATGGCCGAGGTGCTGGTCGGTGGCCGGATAGATGAGAACCTGGAAGGACAGCGCCGGCCCGCCCGCGTCGCGCGCCATCAACGCGATCACGGTCGCGAGATTGCCGCCCGCGCTGTCGCCTGCCACGGCCACTTTGGCGGGGTCGATTTTCAGCTTTTCCGAATTTTTGGATACGAAAACAAGAGCGGAAAAACAGTCTTCCACTGCCGCAGGAAACGGCGCTTCCGGGGCCTTGCGGTATTCCACCGAGAACACTGCGCAGCGCGCCCCGTTGGCGAGCGTGCGGCAAACCACGTCGTGCGTGTCCAGGTCGCCGATCACCCAGCCGCCGCCGTGGTAATAAAGGAGCGCCGGCAGAATTTCATCTTTGCGCGCGCCCTTGGGGCGATAAGCGCGCACCGGCACCGGCCCGCCCGGCCCGGGAATCAGCAGCAGTTGCAGCGATTCGACCGCGGGCGGATCTGGAGTCAGGGGCCCGCGCGTATCGCGGTAGAGCCGCCGCGCGACCGCGGGCGGCACCTCGTAGTAAGGCGGCAGCGGCGAATTTGCGGCGCGCTCGAGCAGCGCCGCCACCTGCGGATGCAGCATTATTTGGCCGCCGCCAGCATCTTTTTCAGGCGTTCCACGAAGAACGGCGCGCATTTCATGATGCGCGTCTCCTGCGAGATCATCAGCGGCCGGTTCTTGGGAAGGTAGGCCTGCCACTCCGGATCCGCCTGCATTGCCGCGCGGCACTGGTCGCGCTGATTGAGATCGTCGTAGGCCCACATGTGGATGACCACGTTTTGCGGTCCCACCTCGGTAAAGTAATAGCCGACCAGGTGCGGCAGATGCTTCAGCTGCACCTTCATGCCGAATTGTTCGTAGTTCTTCAGGTATTCAGCGGCCTTGCCGACTTGCAGCGTATACATGCGCTCTTCGACGTACATCGGTCCTCCCCGGGATGTTGCTTGCAGGTTTCAAAGCACTCGCTTGGATTATAGTATCCGCATGTCCGAGGACATCAACACGCTGCGCCGCATCCTCAAGGAAAACCGCGTCCTCGCAGTCGTCGGCCTCTCGGCGCAGTGGCACCGGCCAAGCCACTTCGCCGCCAAGTACATGCTCGAGCATGGCTACCGCGTGATCCCGGTGAACCCGCAGTACCGGGAGGTGCTCGGGCAGAAATGCTACGCCTCGTTGCGCGAAATTCCGGAAAAGGTCGACCTGGTCGACGTGTTCCGCAAGAGCGCGGACGTCATGCCGATCGCCGAGGACGCCATCGCCATCGGCGCCCGGGTCCTGTGGCAGCAGCTGGGGGTTTGCAACGAGGCCGCGGCCGCCCGGGCGCGTGCCGCCGGGTTAGAAACTGTCATGGACCGCTGCGTCAAAATCGAGCATGGCCGGCTGTTTGGCGGGCTCAACTGGGTGGGGGTCAATACGCGGGTGATATCGGCCAAACGGCCCCGCTGGCTTGCCTACTGAAAAGGGGGTTCTGCCCCTAGCGGGATTGCGGCGCAGCCGCTAAGCTGTCTGCCATGGCGCGCCCTATCCGGGTCTTCGATGGCAGTTTCGGACGCCTTCAGCTGCTCGAGGCGGCGGCCGGGGAAGCTGCACAGGCGAGCCCGGTTCCCCAGGTCGTGGTCAAGCAGGCGGGCGCCGATATCGACTACCGGGTGGACGGCGAAAACCTCCGCCTGACTCGCGACAACCTGCTGTTCGTCAATCCGGGCGCGGTTTGCCAGCCTCTGGTCGGACCAGGCGGGGCGGCAGTGCAGTTGCTGTGCTTCCACGCTTCGGGGGATTGGCTGCGCGGCAGCTTCCCGGCGGTATTCGACGCAGACAACCGGCCGTTCGGCCTGGCGAGCGGGCCGATCACTGCGCGCATACGCCAGCTTGCCGATACCCTGGTGATCGAAGTTCTGAACGACCAGTTCCTGTCGCACGAGCGGCTCGAATTCATGCTGCAGGAGTTGATGCTGTCGATCGTGGAAACCTACCTGGCGCGGCGCCAGGCCGGCGCGCGCCCCTGGCGCGGTTCGCCGTTTGCCGACACCCGCATCCGGCGCGCGCTCGCGCTGCTGCGCGCGCACCCGAACAAGGAAGTAAACATGAACGACCTGGCAAGCCAGGTCGGGCTGTCGCGCTCGCGCTTCTACGATTTGTTCCACCTGAGCACCGGGCGCTCGCCGCGCGCCTATCTGGACATGCTGTGCGTCGAATCGGCGATCGCGAAACTGTCTTCAGGCCGCGCCAAGATCGCCGAAGTGTCGGCGGAACTGGGATTTTCCGCGCAATCCAACTTCACCCGCTTTTTCCAGCAGCAGGTTGGCATTCCGCCCTCCGAATACCGGCGCGCGGCGGGCAAACCGCACACGGATCCGCAGGACGAGCCGCAGGGCTGATCGGGCTTTCCTGGCGTGGGTTTTCTCGTCTTTGACCCAGGAGCCGGGCCATGGAACGGACCAACTATGACGAAATGCGCACCGCCAGCGGCGCAGTGCGACCGCATTTCGGGCCGATCGCCGAGTGGCTGGCCAAGACGCCGGCCAAGCGGGTAGCAGAAAAGCGGCGCGAAGCCGACCTGCTGTTTCATCGCGTCGGCATCACCTTTGCCGTGTACGGCGACGTCGAGGGCGCCGAGCGCCTGATCCCTTTCGACACCATTCCGCGCATCATCCCGAAGGCCGAGTGGGACCTGTTGGCCAAGGGGCTGACGCAACGCGTCGATGCGCTGAACCATTTCCTGCACGACATCTACCACGGGCAGGAAATTCTCAAGGCGGGCGCGATTCCGCCTGAGCAGGTGCTGAAGAACCCCGGCTTCCAGCGCGAGATGCGCGGCGTGGATCTGCCCAATCACGTCTACTCGAACATCGCCGGCATCGACCTGGTGCGCCACTCCGACGGCAAGTACTACGTGTTGGAGGACAACCTGCGCACGCCTTCGGGCGTGTCGTACATGATCGAGAACCGCAAAATGATGGTGCGGCTGTTCCCGGAACTGTTCGAGCGCCAGGCGGTGCTGCCGGTCGAGCACTACCCCGCGCTGCTGCTCGAGACGCTGCGCGCGGCGGCGCCGCCGCGGGTGCGCGATCCGGTGGTCGCGGTATTGACGCCGGGCCAGCACAACAGCGCCTATTTCGAGCACGCGTTCCTGGCCCAGCAGATGGGGGTAGAGCTGGTGGAAGGCGCGGACCTGATGGTCAAGGACGACGCGGTGTACATGCGCACCACCAGCGGCCGGCAGCGCCTGGATGTCATCTACCGGCGCCTGGACGACGCCTTTCTCGACCCGCTCGCCTTTCGCAAGGATTCGCTGCTCGGCGTGCCGGGCCTGTTCTCGGCCTACCGCGCCGGCAACGTATCGCTCGCCAACGCGGTCGGCACCGGGGTCGCCGACGACAAATCCACTTACCGGTTCGTGCCGGAAATGATCCGCTTTTATCTCAAGCAGGAGCCGATCCTTGCCAACGTGCCGACCTGGCAGTGCCGCGACGCGAAAGGCCTCGCCCACGTGCTGGAAAATCTCGCTTCGCTGGTGGTGAAAGAGGTGCAAGGCTCCGGCGGCTACGGCATGCTGGTCGGGCCGGCCGCCTCGAAAGCGGAACTCACCGCCTTTCGCAAGCGCATCCGGGCGAATCCGGCGAACTACATCGCGCAGCCGACGCTGTCGCTCTCCACGTGCCCCACCTTCGCCAAGCGCGGCGTGGCGCCGCGCCACGTGGATCTGCGGCCCTATGTGCTCTCGGGCAAGGAAGTGAAGCTGGTGCCCGGAGGCCTCACGCGCGTCGCCCTCAAGGAAGGCTCGCTGGTGGTCAATTCCTCGCAGGGCGGCGGCACCAAAGACACCTGGGTCGTTGAATAAATGCTGTCGAGAGTCGCCGACCGGGTTTTCTGGATGAGCCGCCAGATGGAGCGCGCCGAGAACATGGCGCGCATCCTCGGGGTCACTTCCGACATGGTGCTGCTCGGCACCAAGGAGACGCGCGAGCAGAACCTGCTCGCCCCGCTGACCATCACCGACAGCGCGGAACTGTATTTTGAACGCAAGCACCCGGTCACGTTCAAAGCGCTGGTCGACTTCCTCGCGCTCGACCCGGACAACTCGTCGTCGATCTACAGCTGCCTGCGCCTGGCGCGTGAAAACGCGCACGCCGTGCGCTGGCAGATCACCTCGGAAATGTGGGAAACCCTGAACGCGACCTGGCTAGAAATGAAGCGCGTGCGGCGCAGCGACCTGGCAAGCGCGGGCGCGGGCAAGTTCTTCGACTGGGTAAAGGAGCGCTCGCACCTGTTTCGCGGCGTCACCTACGGCACCATCATGCGCGGCGAAGCGTTCAACTTTTCGCGCCTGGGCACTTTCCTTGAGCGCGCCGACAACACGGCGCGCATACTCGACGTCAAATACCATGTGCAGCTGCCCTCGGTGAAGGATGTCGGCGGCGCGCTGGACCACTACCAGTGGACGTCGCTGCTGCGCTCGGTGTCCGCCTACGAGACCTACCGCATGCATTTTCGCGATCGCATCCGGCCGATCAAGGTGGCGCAGCTGCTGATCCTCGAGCGGCGCATGCCGCGCTCGCTGGCCGCCTGCTTCGACCAGATCACGCAGGCGATGGAGCGCATCGAGGGCCAGGACCGCGCCGCCAAGCGGCTGGCGAGCGAGCTGCACGCGCGGCTGACCCACGCCGACATCGACGAGATCTTCCGCAACGGGCTGCACGAATACCTCACCGAATGCATCGCCGACATGCATGAGCTGGGCGCGCGCATCCAGCGCGCCTACCTGGGAACCGGCTAGCGATGTCGATTCACGTCGCGCTGAACCACGTCACGCACTACCGCTATGACCGGATTACCGAGCTCGGGCCGCAGCTGGTGCGGCTGCGTCCCGCGCCCCACGCGCGCACGCCCGTGCTCGCCTATTCGCAGCGCGTGACGCCCGAAAAGCACTTCATCAACTGGCAGCAAGATCCCCAGGCGAACTGGCTGGCACGGCTGGTGTTCCCGGAGCCGGTGCGCGAACTGAAGATCGAGGTCGACCTGGTCGCCGAGATGTCGGTGATCAATCCTTTCGATTTCTTCCTCGAGCCGCGCGCCGAGAAATTCCCGTTCCGCTATGACGAGGAGCAGTTGCGCGAACTCGCGCCCTACCTCGCGCGCGGGCCCCTCACGCCGCGCTTCAAGCGCTACCTCGACGCGGTGCCGCGCGTGCCGACGCCGACCGTGGCTTTTCTTGTCGCGCTCAACCTGCGCCTGGCGAAAGACGTCCGCTACCTGATCCGCATGGCGCCGGGCGTGCAGACGCCGGAGGAAACGCTCGCCGCTGCGAGCGGCTCCTGCCGCGACTCCGGCTGGCTGCTGGTGCAGTTGCTGCGCCACCTCGGCATCGCCGCGCGCTTCGTCTCGGGCTACCTGATCCAGCTCAAGGCCGATGTGAAGTCGCTCGACGGCCCCTCCGGCACCGAAACCGATTTCACCGACCTGCACGCCTGGTGCGAGGCCTACCTGCCCGGCGCGGGCTGGGTGGGCCTGGATCCGACCTCCGGCTTGTTCGCGGGCGAAGGCCACATCCCGCTCGCCTGCTCGCCCGAGCCCGGCAGCGCAGCGCCGATCACCGGCTTCACCGGCACCGCCGAAGTCGGCTTCACGCACGAGATGCGCGTCAATCGCGTCTGGGAAGCGCCGCGCGTCACCAAGCCCTACAGCGAAGCGCAGTGGGCTGAGATCGACGCGCTTGGCCAGCGTGTCGATGCGGAACTGCAGGCACACGACGTGCGGCTCACCATGGGCGGCGAACCGACCTTCGTTTCGCTGGACGACCGGGAGGGCGCGGAATGGAACACCGAGGCGGAAGGGCCGGACAAGCGCAAACTGGGTTTGCTGTTGCTAAGAAGACTAAAGGAAAAGTATGCGCCAAGCGGTCTCCTTCATTTGGGCCAGGGCAAGTGGTATCCGGGCGAGCCGCTGCCGCGCTGGTCGCTGTCTTGCTACTGGCGCAAGGACGGCGAACCGCTGTGGGAAAACACGGCACTGTTTGCGGATGAAACCGCCGGCCACGACGCGAACGAAGCGCAGGCGGCGCTGTTCCTGCGCACGCTCGCCGCAAAGCTCGCGCTAGACCCGCAGTACGTTTTCGCAGCATACGAAGACAGCTGGTACTACCGGTGGCGCGAGCGCAAGCTGCCCGCCAACGTCGATGCGCTCGATGCGCGCCTCGACGACCCTCTCGAGCGGGAACGCCTGCGCCGCGTCTACCTGCAAGGGCTCGACACAGCCGCGGGCTACGTGCTGCCCTTGTCACGGGAACAAAATGGCTGGCGCACGGGGCCCTGGTTCCTGAGAGACGAGCGCTGCTACCTGGTTCCGGGTGATTCGCCGCTCGGCCTGCGCCTGCCGCTGGATTCTCTGCCCTGGGCATCGAAAGCCGACTTGCCGCAGCTGCATGCCCCGGATCCGACGCAGTCGTTCCATCCGCTGCCGTCGCGGCAGAAAATTCTGGCGCAGGTAAAAACCCCCGCCGCAGAGGCGGCGAGCGATCGCCAACCGGCGCAGCACGAGTCGGCCGGCTGGATCACGCGCACCGCGATTTGCGCCGAGCCGAGGCGGGGGGTGCTGTACATCTTCATGCCGCCCGCGCAGGCGCTCGAGGATTATCTCGAGCTGGTCGCGGCGCTCGAAGCCACCGCGGCGGAACTCGGCCTGCCGGTGCTGCTGGAGGGTTACGAGCCGCCGCGCGACCCGCGCCTCGAAGTGATCCGCATCACGCCCGATCCCGGCGTGCTGGAAGCCAACGTGCATCCCGCCGGCAGCTGGACGGAGCTGGTGGAGAACACGGACTTTCTCTACCAGCAGGCGCGGCTCATCCGGCTCGGCACCGAAAAATTCATGCTCGACGGGCGGCATACCGGCACCGGCGGCGGCAACCATATCGTGCTGGGCGGCGCCACGGCCGCCGACTCCCCGTTCCTGCGCCGCCCCGACCTGCTCGCCAGCCTGCTCGCCTACTGGCATAACCATCCGTCGCTGTCGTACCTGTTCTCGGGCCTGTTCATCGGCCCGACCAGCCAGCATCCGCGCATCGACGAGGCGAGGAACGATTCCGTTTATGAACTGGAAATCGCTTTCAGGGAATTGTCGAGGCAATCGGCGCTATCGACGCCTCCCTGGCTGGTCGATCGCCTGTTCCGCAACCTGCTGATCGACGCCACCGGCAACACGCACCGCGCGGAGTTCTGCATCGACAAGCTTTATTCGCCCGACGGCCCGACCGGGCGCCTCGGCCTGGTAGAGCTGCGCGCCTTCGAGATGCCGCCGCATGCGCGCATGTCGCTGACGCAGCAGCTCCTGTTGCGTAGCCTGGTCGCGCGCTTCTGGCGACAGCCCTATCGCCCGGCGAAGCTTGCGCGCTGGGGCACCGGGTTGCACGACCGTTTCATGCTGCCGTACTTCGTCTGGCAGGATTTCGAGGACGTGCTGGAGGAGTTGCGCGGCAACGGCTACGAGCTGCGCCCGGAATGGTTCGCGCCGCACTTCGAATTCCGCTACCCGCGCCTGGGCGAGTTCGCGGCGCAAGGCGCGCGCATCGAGCTGCGCGGCGCGCTCGAGCCCTGGAACGTGATGGGCGAGGAAGGCACAGTTGGCGGCACCGTGCGCTACGTGGACTCTTCCCTCGAGCGCCTGCAGGTGCAGGGCACCGGCCTGGTCGGCGAGCGCCACGTGCTCACCTGCAATGGCCGGCCGCTGCCGCTTGCGCCAACCGGCAACGTCGGCGAATTCGTTGCCGGCGTGCGCTACCGGGCCTGGGCGCCGCCTTCCGCGCTGCATCCGACGATCGGCACGCACGCGCCGCTCGTGTTCGACCTGGTGGACACGTGGATGAACCGCTCGATGGGCGGCTGCCAGTACCACGTCGCGCACCCGGGCGGGCGGGCGCACGAGGACTTCCCGGTCAACGCCTACGCGGCCGAGGGCCGGCGTCTCGCGCGCTTTCTCAGGATGGGCCACACGCCGGGCCGCATCCAGGTCCGCGCCGAGAACGGCAATCCGAACTTCCCGTTCACGCTCGACCTGCGGCGCTCACCATGATCGAATCGCTGCCGCTATCGGTCACGCGCGTCGCGACCATGCTTGGCGAGCGGAAACTGACCAACGCCACCGGATTCTTTTTCGAGCGCGACGGCAGGCTCTACCTGGTGAGCTGCCGCCACGTGGTGCTGGACGAGGCGAGCGGCCATCATCCGGACCGGATCGAAATCGAACTGCACATCAATCCGGAAAATCTCGCCGACACGGTTCGCTTCTCGATTCCGCTGTACCGGGACGGCAAGTCCGTCTGGCGCGAGGGAATGGACTCCGCTGGCGCCATCGACGTGGTCGCGCTGGCGCTCGAACGCGCGGCGCTGCCGCAGAACCTGCTGTGCCACGCGTTTACGCCGGAGCACCTGTTCCGCAAGCTGGATCTGGTGGAGATCGGCGCGTCGGTGCTGATCGTCGGCTTTCCGCTCGGCGTGTACGACACGCTGCACCGCCTGCCGGTGGCGCGCCAGGCGGCTATCGCCTCCTCATTCGGCATCCGCTTTCAGGGCACGGGCTATTTCCTCACCGACGCGCGCCTGCACCGCGGCACCAGCGGCGCGCCGGTCGTCGCGCGCATGGCCGCGCCGGGGGACGGCCGCGCCGACTTTCCGTGGATGCTGCTTGGCGTGCACGCGTCGCGGCTCGATGTCGCGGACCGCGACGTCAGGCAGGACGAGAGCCTCGACCTGAATTTCGCCTGGTACGCCGACATCCTGCTCACCCTGACGCAAGAACCGGCCGCTGCGCCCGGCAAGGCATAATCCTTCGCGCATGATGCGCGAACTGCTCGCCAACTATCCGCCCGCGACGGCGCGTTACGACGAAATGCTCGTTGCGCCGCAGACGCCGCGCTCGCATTGGCAGCGCCTGTTCGAGCAACTGTCGGCGACTTCGCGCGCCGCGCTGCGGGAACGCGTGCAATGGGTGCAGCGGCAAGTGCGCGAGAACGGCGTCACCTACAGCGTCTACGCGGACGCCGAGGGCGCCGACCGACCCTGGGCGCTCGATACGCTGCCGCTGATCCTGCCGGCCGAGGAGTGGACCGGCATCGAGGCGGCGATCCGGCAACGCGCGACCCTGCTCAACCAGGTGCTGATGGATGTCTACGGCGAACAGCGGCTGCTCGCCGAAGGCCTGTTGCCGCCGGCGCTGGTCTACGGCCATGCCGGCTTCCTGCGCCCCTGCCGCGGCAGCAAGGCGCCCGGTGGCGTGCTGCTGCACATGTACGCCGCGGACCTCGCGCGCTCCCCCGACGGCCGCTGGTGGGTGGTGGACGACCGTACCCAGGCGCCTTCGGGCGCGGGTTACGCGCTGGAGAACCGCCTCGTCATTTCGCGCCTCTACGCGGACCTGTTCCGCGATCTGCGCGTGCAGCGCCTGGCCGGCTATTTCGCCACGCTGCGCGACAGCCTCGCGCACTGGGCGCCGGCCGACGGTGCCGCGCCGATGACGGTGCTGATGACGCCGGGACCGCTCAACGAGACCTATTTCGAGCACACCTATATCGCGCGCTACCTCGGCCTGCCGCTGGTGGAGGGCAACGACCTCACGGTGCGCGACGACAAGGTCTGGCTGAAAACGCTGTCGGGCCTGCAGCGAGTGCACGTGATCCTGCGCCGCCTGGACGACGACTACTGCGACCCGCTGGAACTGCGCAGCGATTCGGCGCTCGGCATCCCCGGCCTGGTGCAGGCCGTGCGCCGCGGCAACGTGCTGGTGGCAAATGGCCTGGGTTCCAATCTGCTCGAGACCGGCGCGCTGCTGGGGTTCCTGCCCGGGCTCTGCCAACGCCTGCTTGGCGAACCGCTGAAGATGCCCTCGGTCGCCAGCTGGTGGTGCGGCGAACCGGCCGCGCTTGCCGACGTGCTGCGCAATCTCGAGCGCGTGGTCATCAAGGGCGCGCATGCGCAGGCGCGCGTCGAGCCGATGTTCGGCGAAGACCTGGACGAGCGCGGCCGCCTGCGCGTGACGGCGATGCTGAAAGCGCGGCCGCAGATGTACGTGGCGCAGGAACTGGTGCAGCTGTCGCAGGCGCCGGTCTGCGATGCAAAGGATCCGGAGCGGCAGCTGCGGGCGAGCGCGATCGGCCTTCGCGTGTTCGCCTGCGCGAGCCCCAACGGCTACGTGGTCATGCCCGGCGGCCTGACCCGCGCGGCCACCGGAACCGATACTCGCGTGATTTCGATGCAGCGCGGCGGCTCTAGCAAGGACACCTGGATTCTTTCCGCCGGGCCGGTTAGCACTTTCAGCCTGCTCAAGCGCGAGACGCGGCCGCAGGATCTGGTGCGCACGGGCCTCAACCTGTCCAGCCGGGTGGTGGAAAACCTGTACTGGTTCGGCCGCAACAGCGAGCGCTGCGACAACATGGCGCGCCTGCTGCGCGTGGCGCTGACCCGCGTGATCGAGATTGGTCCGGCGGAGCGCGACCGGTCCTGGGGCAGCATCATCGGCATGCTGCGCTACATGGAAATCATCGACGACTCAGACGACCTTGGCGACGAGGCAAGTACTGCGCGTGCGCTGCGTGGCGCCGTAGTCGACGATGCCCGGCCCGGCCTCGCGGGCGGCCTGAAGGAGTTGCTGCGCGTCGCCTCGCAATTGCGCGAGCGCCTGTCGCTCGATAACTGGCGCACGCTCAACCAGATGGCGCGGCGCCTGCAGCGCGACCGCGGCCGGCTGATCCCTCTGTCCGAGACGCTCGCCGAATTGGACCGCGACATTGCCGCCTTCATGACCCTGGCGGGCTTCGCCCTGGATGGCATGACGCGCGACCACGGCTGGCGCTTCCTGTCGGTCGGCCGGCGCATCGAACGGCTGCAGTTCATGTGCGGCCTGCTGCAGCAGGCGCTCGCCGGGCCGGCCGACGCTGATCTTGGCTGGGTGCTGGAACTGGCGGACTCGAACGTCACCTACCGTTCGCGCTATATGGCGCGCCCGGAGTGGCTGCCGGTGCTCGACTTGCTGGTGCGCGACGTGCACAACCCCCGCTCGGTGTACTTCCAGTTGAAAGGCCTGAACGACTTCGTCGGCCGCATCGAGGAGGCCTATGGCGACGGCATCGAAGAGCGGCTCGATGCCGCGGTGCAGTCGCTGGAAGCCATCGACCCGGGCGCCGACCTGCGCCACGGCAGCACCCGCCTCGCTGCATTGCTGCAGGAGTGGCACGACGCCTCGTTCCGGCTGTCCGAGCAGCTCGGCCTGCGATTCTTCGCCCATGTGGGGGAGATCAATCGCCAGACCTTTGCGATGTAATGAAATACACCGTCCGGCACGAGACGCTTTACAGCTACGAGAGCCCGGTGGTGCTGTCGCAGCAACTGCTGCACCTGACGCCGCGCGCGCTTGACTTCCAGAGGCTCGATGCGCACCGCATCGAGATCGAGCCGGCGCCGACCGAAACCGTTACGCGCGACGACTATTTCGGCAATCCCGTGACCCAGATCATGCTCGCCGCGCCGCATTCGTCGTTGACGGTGCGCGCGCACTCGACCATCGAAGTGACGGCGCGCGCCGCGGCCGCTGCGGGCGGCGAACCCTGGGAGCAGCTGCGCGACCGGATGCGCGCGGCCAACGGCAGTGCGCGGCTCGAGCCGGCGCAGTTCCTGTTCGAATCGCCGCATATCGAATTCTTCCGCGACCTCGCCGCCTACGCCGAGCCGAGCTTCGGCAAGGGGCGTGACGTGCTCGATGCTGCGCTCGAGCTCATGCGTCGCATGCACGCCGATTTCAGGTTCGATCCCAAGGCCACCAGCGTATCGACGCCGCTTCGCGAAGTGCTCGCCAAGCGCCGCGGCGTGTGCCAGGACTTCGCCCACTTCACGGCAGGTTGCCTGCGCACGCTTGGACTGCCGGCGCGCTATGTGAGCGGCTATATCCTGACCACGCCGCCGCCCGGCAAACAGCGCCTGGTCGGCGCCGATGCCTCGCACGCCTGGGTGTCGGTCTGGACCGGCGCCGCTTGGGTGGATCTCGACCCGACCAACAACTGCTTCGTTGGCGACGGTCACATTTCGCTCGCCTGGGGACGCGATTTCAGCGACGTCACGCCGATGCGCGGCGTGATCCTGGGCGGCGGCGAGCAGCTGCTCAAGGTGCATGTCACCGTGACACCTGGGTAACTCGGTAGAATAAAATCATGGCGGATCGCAATTACGGTTTCGAGACCCTTTGCCTGCACGCAGGGCAGATTCCAGATCCTGCCACCGGCGCGCGCGCCGCGCCGATCTACCAGACCACCTCATTCGTGTTCGACTCCGCGGACCACGCCGCGAGCCTGTTCAATCTGCAGACCTTCGGCAATGTGTATTCGCGCATTTCCAACCCGACGGTGGCGGTGTTCGAAGAACGCATGGCGGCGGTGGAAAAGGGCCGCGCCGCGCTGGCCTGCGCGACCGGCCAGGCCGCGGAAGCGACCGCCATCCTTACGCTGTGCCGGGGCGGCGATCACATCGTCTCGGCCGCCACGCTCTACGGCGGGACGCACACGCTGCTCGGGGTGAACCTGCACAAGCTGGGCATCGAGACATCCTTCGTGAATTCCGATGACCCGGAAAATTTCCGCAAAGCCATCCGGCCGAACACCAAACTGCTGTACGCGGAAACGCTCGGCAACCCGCTGATCAACATCGTCGACCTGGAAGCGCTGGCGAAGATCGCGCGCGAGGCGCAGATTCCGCTGGTGGTGGACAACACCGTGCCTTCGCCCTACCTGTGCCGGCCTTTCGACTGGGGTGCCGACATCGTGGTGCATTCGGCCACCAAATATATCGGCGGCCACGGCACCACCATGGGCGGAATCATCGTCGAGTCGGGCAAGTTCGACTGGGGCAACGGCCAGTTTCCCGAATTCACCAGTCCCTCGCCCGGCTACCACGGCGTCGTCTTCCACGAGACCTTTGGCGATTTCGGCTTCACCATGAAGGCGCGCATGGAAATAATGCGCACTTTCGGCCCGACGCTTTCGCCGATGAATGCCTGGCTGCTGGTGCAGGGCCTGGAATCGCTGCCGGTGCGCATGGACCGGCACTGCTCGAACGCGCTGGCGGTGGCGAAATATCTGCAGGATCATCCGCGCGTCGCCTGGGTCAATTACCCCGGCTTGCCGGGCAACCGGTACTATTCTCTGGCGCAGAAATATCTGCCCAGGGGGGCCTCGGGGCTGCTCAACTTTGGCGTCAAAGGCGGCGCGAAAGCGGGCGAGCGCTTCATCGAGGCCGCCGAATTCATGAGCCATCTTGCCAATATCGGCGACGCGAAGACGCTCATCATCCATCCGGCCTCGACCACGCACCGGCAGATGAGCGACGAAGAGCAACTGAAGGCAGGCGTCACCCCGGACATGATTCGCATGTCGGTCGGTATCGAGTCCATCGACGACATCCTGTGGGACATTGACCAGGCGCTCGAGCAGGCCGGGAAAGCATGATCAGCTACCAGTTTCTAGAACACGGCAAGCTGCTGCAGAAGGTGATGCAGGAAACGCCAAAGCCCAGCGGCACGGAAGTGCTGGTGCGCGTCACGCGCTCGGTCTGGCGGCGCTTGCGCAAGGGCGGGCGCTACGTGCTGTGCGGCCTGTTCGGCGGCGAACTGGTGCACCCGCTGCCGCCGTTCGCGCAGCGCGCCATTGGCATCGTCGGCTCTTATGTCGGCAATCTGCAGGAGTTGAAGGAAGTGGTGGCGCTGGCAAAACGCAAAAAGCTGAAGGCCACACCGGTCAGCACCCGCCCGGCGAGCGAAGTCAATCCGGTCCTGCAGGACCTGAAGGCAGGTAAAGTGCTCGGACGCATGGTGCTCGATTTGGAGGCGACCGAATCATGAGCAAGAAGCCCGCGGACATCACGACCAAGATTCGGCGCGACTCCTTAACAGGGACTTCGCGCGATTCCACCAACAGGATCCCGCGCGCGGCGCTTGGCCCGGCGGCGGCGCGCTTTGCTGCCGACTCGGTGCAGTTCATGTGGCCGGCACCGCCCTACTACGAGTTCGTCGACGACGAAACCGGAGCGTCGGCGGAGGAATGCCTGCTGACGTTCAGGGACGGCGGCAAGGCGACCGGAACGCTGCTCGATTTCCTGCCCGACGACGCGCTGCTCAAGCTGCGGCAGACCGACACGACCTCGAGCGTCAGCATCGGCTTTCCCGGCCTGCTTGGCTTGCACCTGCTGCGGCCCGTCGCGGTCAGGCGCCAGGCGCTGCCACTCGGCGAGCATGGCCACGATGTCTTTGCCGCGATTGACCGCCAGCCGTTCTCGATCGAGCGGACCGACGGGCAGACTTTCCGCGGCGAGACGGTCGGCCACATCAATGCGCTGTGCGGCCTGTTTCTGTTTCTGCCGGAGAAGGAAAACAGCGTGACCCGCTGCTTCGTGCCGGCCGAATCAATCCAGCATCACGTGGTCGGCAAGCCGCTCGGCGAGCTGCTGGTCGACCAGAAGCTCGCTTCCTCCGAGGCGGTAGGCGCGGCGCTGCAAAAGCAGCTCAGCCTGCGCACGCAGAAACTCGGCGAGTACCTGACGGAAAACCAGATCGTCACGCAGGAACAGCTGGCCGCGGCGCTGAAGCAGCAGCGCGACCAGCCGGTGCAGAAGCTCGGCGAAACGCTGGTCAGCCTCGGCTACCTGGACCAGGCGGCGCTGGACGAAGCGCTGGCGATCAAGAGCCGCGACCGCTCGATTCCGCTCGGACAGTTCCTGATCGACATGGGAATCCTCGACACCGCGGTGATCAACGACGTGATGGCGAAAAAGCTCGGCATTCCGGTGGTCGATCTGCGCAGCCTGGAAATCAGGCCGGAAATCCTCAAGCGCATCCCGGCCGCCGCAGCGTACCGCTACCGGGTCGTGCCAGTGGCCGAGTCGGACAACGCGCTGGTCATTGCGGTTGAGAATCCGCTCATCAACACCGAAAGAATGGAACAGCTGCGCTTCATCGCCGGCAGCAAGGTAATCCCGGTGATGGCGCCCAAAGAAGACATCCGCTACGCGCTTGAGAAGAACTACGGTTCGGCCGACCTCGATAGCGCAGGCCCGCGCGATCCGAAGCGGGATGCCGGGGTCCAACAGCTACCGGCAGGGCGTTCCACTGACATGGAAGTCGCCGTCGAGGAGTTGACCAGCCGCCTGGCAGCGGAAAGCGGCGAGCTCGAACTGAACGAGCAGCACGCCGCGCAGAGCGATACCACCCTGGTCAAGCTGGTCAACAAGATCATCCTCGATGCGGTCGAGCAAAACGCCTCGGACATCCACATCGAAACCAACCCGGGCCGCAGGAACACGCGCATCCGCTTTCGCAAGGACGGCGTGCTGGTCACCTACCTCGAGATGGCCTCGCGCTTTCGCCGGGCGGTGGTGTCGCGGATCAAGATCATGAGCCAGCTCGACATCACCGAGCGGCGCAAGCCCCAGGACGGCAAGATCGACTTCAGCCATTTTGGCCCGCGCAATGTCGAGTTGCGCGTCGCCACCATCCCGACCGCGAACGGCCTGGAAGACGTGGTGATGCGGGTGCTGGCGGCTGCCATCGCCGTGCCGATGGAAGAGCTGGGGTTCGACGCGGCGACGCTGGCCTCCGTCAAGCAGCTGATCTCCCGGCCGCACGGGCTGTTCATCGTGTGCGGCCCGACCGGGTCGGGCAAGACCACCACCCTGCACTCGCTGCTCGGCTTCCTCAACACCCCGGAGACGAAAATCTGGACCGCGGAAGACCCGATCGAAATCGCCCAGGCCGGCCTGCGCCAGATCCAGGTCAACGCCAAGATCGGCTGGACCTTTGCCGCCGCCATGCGCACCATCCTGCGCGGCGATCCAGACATCGTCATGGTAGGCGAGATGCGCGACGTCGAGACGGCGAAAATGGCCATCGAAGCGTCGTTGACCGGGCACCTGCTGCTCGCCACCCTGCACACCAACAGCGCTGCCGAAAGCGTGACGCGCCTGCTCGATCTCGGCATGGACCCGTTCAATTTCTCGGACGCCCTGCTCGGTGTGCTGGCGCAACGCCTGATCCGGAAATTGTGCCCTGAATGCAAAGTGGCCTACACGCTGTCCGCAATCGAAGTGGAAGAACTCGCTGCCGAATACCGCGGCGATACGCAGATCGACGCGGCCCAGCTGGTGAAAACCTGGCGCAAACAAGGCAAAGGCGCGGCCGGCGCGCTCACCTTGTACCGCGCCCGGGGCTGCAAGCAATGCGATCAGATGGGATACAAGGGCCGGCTCGGCCTGAATGAACTATTGGTCGCCAACGCTGCCGTGAAACGGCTGGCACAGTCCCGCGCGCCGGTCGTCGAAATCACCGCCGCGGCCCTCGCCAACGGCATGCGTACCCTCAAGCAGGACGGCATCGACAAGGTCGTGCAGGGGCTTACGGACATCCACCAGGTCCGCTCGGTCTAAGCGGCTGGCGGCGGCCGGTAGCGCGGCCAGTTGCGCAGGTAAGTCCGCTCGAGCAGTGGCAGCGCCCCCGAACCCAGCATCGCCGCGCCGAACGCCATCAGCGCCAGGGCCTGGCTGTGGAACCAGTAGGAGAACGCGGCCAGCCCGACGATCGCACCGAACGCGAGCAGCACGATGACCACCTCGGCGCGGTGAATGTTGAGCTGGATGGTGCTCTTGCATTGCGGGCAATCGATTTCCATCCGCGCCACGATCGCCTGCGTCAGCCGTCGCCTGCGCAGGTCCCCTTTGCAGATCGGGCAGTGGTAGTCCATCCAGATTGCCGGCCTCGAGTCCCGACCGCGCTAAGACGGCCGGCCGGCGTCGGTAAGCGCGGCGCCATGCACCATGCGCTCGATGCGCGCCCAGCCGGCGGCGGCTTCGCACATGCGGCAGGGCCGCGAGGTGGAGACCAGTACGCAGCCCGAGAGGTCGCGGCTGCGCAGGCGGCGCGCCGCGTCGCGGATCGCCTCCATCTCGGCATGGGCGGTCGGGTCTTGCAGGGTCACCACCCGGCTCGGCGCCTCGCCCACGATCCGGCTGTCGCGCAACATGACGGCACCAAAAGCCTGGTCGCCCGTGCGCAGCGCGTCGTCGCGCAACGCCTCCGCCCGTTGCATCGCCTGCTGCAACGTGGTCGATGCCTCCGCCAATGCCGGCAGCAGCAGCGGCAGCACCATCAGGCACTCGCGTCGGCTAAGCATGGTTGCTCCTTCCCTTGACGGTCTGAATCCTATTCGCTGAGGCAATCGTTCGGCGTAACGCTCTGCACGCCTGATTGCGTACCGATCGAGATCTCGCGTGGGGAGATCAGCCGTATCGGGCCCGTGACCGGAGCGGCAATGGCGCAGCGGCCGGTTTCCGCGAGCCGCTCGCCTTTGAGCGCGATGATTCGCAACTGCCGGCGCGTCACGTCCGGCACCAGCAGTTGCGTCCGGCCGGCCAGCGCCATGGGCAGGGACAGCGCCAGCTCGGCCGAATGGTAGACGTGGTTCGAGAAGCCCGCCAGCGCCGCAATTTCGACCAGTGCGGCGCCTTTGCGCCGGTAGACCTTGAGCGTGCCGCCGATATGGGGCGTGATCACCGCGGCAATCTCCGCGGGCCCGTCGCCATCCAGGTCGGCGACGCCCACCGGATTCAGCCAGCGCATCGGCGTGCCGATCGGCGGCGACTGCGCGCCGATCGCGAGGCCCTCGGCGCCGAGGCGGATCAGCACCAGGCGCGCACCGCTGTCGCGGTGGCTGACAATCGCGAGCAGCTCCTCCGGCTCCCCCGCTACCAGCCTGACCAGCCGCGGCGCGAGATCTTCGAACACCTCCTGCTCCGGCAACGCCAGCTCGAGCGTGCGCCCGCGGCTCGTGGTGGCCTGCAGGCGCGCATACTCGTGCGGCCGGCCGAGCGCGAAATGGCCGTAGCGATCCACGGGCAACGCATAGCGCGCTTCGGCGATCGTTTCGGCCGCGGCATTTGCTCCGGCAAGCGTAAAGGCCGCAGCGAGCACAAGCGCCGCGCGCCGGAGCCGCCGGGCGCAACAGGTCGGCCGAAGCAAACGGTCAGGCGTTGATCTCATCATGCGACAGTGAATAGTCCATGCGGTACGTCGCTGCGTGCACGCCCACGGCACCGTGCTCCGATGCGCCCTCGAGAAAGTGAACGCTCCCGATTCCGGCCTTTGAGGGCAGCGGCGCAAGAACCTTTCCCGCGAGCCACGCGCGCAGCTGGGCTTCTGCCGCCCCGTGCGGCTTCAAGCGGACCAGCAACCCAAGGTGACCGACGCCGAAGCCAATGCTGGCTGTCACCGAGCAGAAGCCGCGCCTCATGCCGCGGAGGAAGCCGGGGATGGCGAGCCTTTCGGGAAGATGCTCATGCGTGTGCCAATCATCGTGTTCGGCGATGGCCTCAGCAGCGATATCGAACGACAAGAGCATTGCGGCTTGGCCGAGCAGAGGCATGAGCGCTGGTACCCGGAGAGGAAAGGATGGTTGGACTTTGGCGCCTAACGTTGCGCTCGACCGTGTGCCGGGTCAGTTGACGCCTGGTGGCTTGGGATTTGCATCCCGGTCAATCCCGCCGGTTCCGATGCGCGCTGCGCCAGCTGCCTTGCTTCGCGACCAAAGCATGAGAATCAATCCGACCACTGCCAGGCTCGTGCCGAGCAAGCCGATGGCGGGTCCCAGCCAGAAAACGGTGGGCAAGGCCAGCAGCCCTACCGTGAAAAGCGCCGCTCCGATCTTTGCCAATTGCAACATTGGTGATGTCAGCTCGCGTTTAACCATACGAAGTATTGCGGCTTATCCTATCCTGAGTGCCGATCAGGCGTTTCACAACGCTTTGGCATGGCTCAGGCAATGATTGACGCGGGCTTCCCAGTCCCGCATGAAATCGAGGTAGTGCTCCTCGGTAATCTGCTGCACGAAGATGGATGGTTAAGCGGCAGGCGGTCACCGTGGGCGTGATCTTCACCATCTCAATGAATCCAGCTTTGGGTTCGTGGCGCGTGATGTACCAAACCGCATCAACGGGTGTGGCCGGCGCGGTGAATGCGCAATCCGGCTCAGCCAGGCCCGACGACGAAACGACCAACGCTGGGTCCCGGCCCTTGATCCAGTCCGCTTCGCGAACCGGGCAGAGCAACGGAAACACTTCTTGCAGAGAACCGACAAGCTGTTGCGAGAAGCTTCGAACAGCGCGGTCGGGCTTGACAATCTTCATGGGCCGAAAGTCTCCTTCTGAGTCCTAGTGATTGCGCTAAGTCGCCCGCAGCAGCAGCGCCGCGCCGAGCAACACCAGAACCATGCCGAGGTACATCGGATTGCGCGGGCCGGCCGTTGGCGCTCCGTTTGAGGGAAGGGTTAGGCCCCACGGGGTACGGTCTGGAGACATAGGTAACAGTTTAGTCGGGGGACATAGGTAACAGGTTGAACAACACTACGGGCACCAAGAAGAAGGAGGTGCCCATGCCGTGGAGTCGAACCTCGCCTATGGACCAGAGAACGCAATTCATCGCAGATTACCTCCGGGAGACCCTGAACGTCACCGAGCTGTGCGACCTGTACGGCGTGTCGCGCAAGACGGGTTACAAGTGGATCGACCGGTACCTCCGCCAGGGACCGGCGGGTCTGGAAGAGCGGCCGCGAAGACCGCACGAATCGCCCAACCGAACCGCCGATGAGATCGTCGCGGCGCTGCTCGAGACCCGGCGGCGCCACCCATCCTGGGGCGGCAAGAAGCTCCTGACGCTGGTTCAGAAGCGTCATCCCCGCTGGGATCTGCCGCACCGATCCACGGTGTGCGACATCCTGAGCCGCAACGGCATGGTGCCCAAGCAGCGCAACCGGCGGCGCATCGGTCACCCGGGCAAGCCCAGGAGCTCGATCCTGGCCCCGAACGACCTCTGGAGCGCCGACTTCAAGGGCCAGTTCAAGACCGGCAACGGCCGCTACTGCTTCCCGCTGACGGTGGCCGATGGGTTCAGC
>Ga0187892_10001236_pt1 | contig 59756 bp, 50 predicted proteins | sample MA1701073metaG_FD_139345 | JGI IMG/M metagenome (GOLD analysis project Ga0187892, IMG submission 139345) | Bio-ooze microbial communities from a basaltic lava cave in the Kipuka Kanohina Cave System on the Island of Hawaii, USA - MA170107-3 metaG ...
GGCGGCGCGGGTTGCGGCGGCTGCGGCGCGGGTACTGCGCGCGGTGCCGGCAACGCCGGCGGTGCGGGCGCCCGCGGGGCTGCCGGCGCGGCCGGTGGTGCCGGCGGCACCGGCGGCACGACCAGGATCGGTGCGCCCTCCGGCACCTCGAGCACGAGCACCTGGCGGCGCTTGTCGCGCACGATCTCGACGTTCGCGACCTCGCCTTCGCGCTTGTGCATGAACGCGCGCATGACGTCGCGCGAATCCTCGACCGCGTTGCCGTCGACCGAGACGATCACGTCGCCGGGCTTGAGCTCGACGAAGCTCTCGTCGCCACGATCGAGCACGAGCACGCCGTCGGTCGTGCCGAAGTAGCGGCCGAGCTCGGGATTGAGCCCAGCGAGCTTGAGCTCGCGGAACGAGCCGTCGCGCATCACGACGACATTGCGCCGGATCCGATCGGCCTCGCGTGTCATCCGCTCGGCGTCGTGGCGCGCACGATGGGCGTTGTCCTGCGTGCGCTCGACCATGATGCGGACGTCGCGCTCGATGTCGTGCGCGAGCTCGCCGAAGTCCTCGAGCTCGCCGAACGCGATGTCGATGTTCGGCGCGAACGCGCCGGCGACGAGCGGCCACTCCCAGGTTTCGCGTTTCTCGGCGGCGACCGTGACCTCGGAGCGCTTGCCGTCGCGCTCGTAGACGAAGCGGACTTTCTCGCCCGGATTGAGCTCGCCGATCAGGCCGCGCGCGGCTTCGACCTGCGCGTCGCGCTCGACCGGCAGCACTGCGCGCATGGCGGGATCGCCCGCGGGGCGCGTGGCGGGCGCCTTCGGTACGTCCTTGCCGTTGATCGCGACGATCCGGTCGCCGGCGCGCAGACCCGCCTTCTCGGCCGGGCCGCCGGGCGTCACTGCCGCGAGCCGCACGCCGTCGGCATCGCCACCGAGCACGACGCCGACCATCGCGCGCTGGGCGCCGGAGAAGAAGCGATACGCGTAGGTCCGTTCGCCGCGCCCGCCGTGCTCGCGTCCGAGCTTGGCCGAGAGCTCGGCGACGCGGCGCGAGGCGCGGCGCAGCTCTTCGTGCGCGCGGTCGAGCTCGGCGCGCGCGGCGCGCGTCTCGGCGTCTTTCGTGTCGGGCGGGTCGGACGCCGCCGCGATGGGGATCGCGCAGCTGAGCGCGAGGACGAGGATCGTGCGTTTCATTTCGGGGTCTCCGTGGATTCGTGACGCGGGCCTCCGGCCCGCGCGGGTTCAGTCGAGCCGCCAGCTCGCGGGTAAGAGCGCCGCGTCGTTGGTCGCGAGCCGCGTGACGCCCTGACTGCGGACGCTCACGAGCTCGGTTAGGAGCGCGCGGCGCTGGCGCCAGAGGGAGTCCTGCGCAGAGCGGTCGTCGGTCGCGGCAAGCTCGCCGTCGACGAGGCCGATGAGGTCCTCGAGGCCGGCGCTCGCGTACGCAGTCGCGCCGTCGTACGGTTCATCCTGGGCGCGCACGTAGGCTTCGAGCTGCTGGTTCTGTTCGATCAGCGCACGCAGCGCGTCCGCGTCCGCGTCGGCGTCCGCGTCGCGCGTCGCGACGACCGGCGGGACGATTTCCGGCGCGGCGCTGCGGCGCACGAGCGCGAGCGGGACGAGCGCGACGACGGCGAGCGAGGCCGCGAGCGCGAACACGCCGACGAGCCGGCGACGCGCGCGGCGCCGCGCGAGGCTCGCCTCGACCCGCGCGAAACCGCCCGGCGCGGGTGTTTCGAGCGGCAGCGCCGCGAGCGCCGCGGCGAGCGAGCTCGATTCGCGCATGATGTCGTCTTCGTCAGGCATAGGCGTATTGCTCCTTCCCCGTGCCGAGCAGATCACGCAACTTCTGCGTGCCGCGCAGCACCTGGGTCTTCGAAAAGCTCAGGCTCTTGCCGAACGCGCTCGCGATCTCGTCGTGCTTGAAGCCCTCGACGTAGTAGAGCCAGAGCACGCTGCGCGTCGTCGCGGGCAGCCCCGCGAGCGCGCGCTCGAGGTCGTGCGCCTCGAACGACAGCGGGAGGTGCGCGAGCGCCGCTTCCGGTTCGGGCAGCTCCTCGACGTAGTCGAGCTTGCGTTTGCGCAGGCGCATCAGGGCCTCGTTCGTCGCGATCTGTCGCAGCCAGCCCCAGAACGGCGCCTCGCCGCGGAACTGCCCGAGCTTGTCGAGCACGGCGAGCATCGCGTCGTGCAGGATCTCCTGGGCCTCGTCGCGATCGCCGAGCAGGCGGTACGCGAGCGTGAACACCGGCCGTTCGAACAGCCGATAGATCTGCTCGTAGGCGCGCATGTCGCCGCGCCGCAGGCGGTCGATCAGGGCGGTCGGGACGTCGATCGCGAAGCTCGTCACGTGGGTAAGGATGCACCGGATCGCGGAAAGGTCGCAGGGCGTGGTCCGTCGCTGCGCTCGGAGGACCGCGCGCGATCCGGTGGGTGGTGGGGTGGGACGGTTCTGCAAATGCGAATCGCTGTCATTTGCTTGAGCGTTCTACTACGATCGCGGCCTTCTGACGGGCACAGCAGGGAACGAAGATGGCCGCCACGAGGCTCGCACCGCTCGCTTGCGCGATCGCGATGGCGCTCGCGAACGTCGCGAGCGCGCAGGACTCCGCCGAGGCTTCGGCCGATCCCGTCGCTGCAGCGGATGGTGCCGACGATGCCGCCGGTGCCGGCACGGGCAAGCGCAGCAAGTCCTCGCTGCCGCGCGTCGACGTGATCGGCGACGAGCTCGCGCTCGAGGCGCAGCCGGGCAGCGGTGCGATCGTCGATCGGGCGGAGCTCGAGTCGAGCCGCACGCTGCACGTCAGCGAAGCGCTGCGCAAGGTGCCGGGCGTGCACGTGCGCGACGAGGAGGGCTTCTCCCTGCGCCCGAACATCGGCGTGCGCGGGCTCAATCCGACGCGCTCGACCAAGGTGCTGCTGCTCGAGGACGGCATCCCGGCGGCGTACGCGCCGTACGGCGACAACGCGAGCTACTACCACGCGCCGATCGACCGCTACGCGCGCGTCGAGGTGCTGAAGGGCGTCGGGATGCTGCGCTTCGGGCCGCAGACGATCGGCGGCGTCGTCAACTATGTAACGCCGGACCCGCCGCAGGATCCCGCGGGCTACGTGCAGGTCTCGGCCGGCAACCGTGACTATCGCAACCTGCATCTCAACGCGGGCGGACACGGCGCGCTGTTCGACGTGATCCATCGCGAGGGCGACGGCGCGCGCGACAACATCGCGCTCGAGCAGACCGACTGGAACGCGAAGTACGTGACGGACTTCGGCGACGCCGGCGCGCTGACGCTGCGCGCGAACTACCTCGTGGAAGACTCGCAAGTCACGTACTCCGGCATCACCGACGCCGAGCTCGCGCGCTTCGGTGCTTCGTACAACCCGTTCCGGAACGACGAGTTCTTCGTCGAGCACTACGGTGTCTCGGCGACGCACGAGGTCTCGCTCGGCGAGGCGTCGCTCCTGACGACGAACGTGTACGGGTTCCACTTCGACCGCAACTGGTGGCGGCAGTCGAGCACGACCTCGGACACGCAGTGCGGCAACGCGTTCCGCGACGCGCGCTTCCGCGGTGACGCGGTGAACGTCGATGCGTGCAACTCGCGCCAGGGTCGCCTGCGCGAGTACTACTCGCGCGGGATCGAGCCGCGCCTGACGCTGTGGCACGGTCTGTTCGGCGCCGAGAACGAGCTCGCGTTCGGCGTGCGCTTCCACGCCGAGACGCAGGAGCGCCTTCAGGTCAACGGCACGAGCCCGCTCGCGGTCGACGGACCGGTCGCCGAGGCGAACCGGCGCACGACCGAGGCGGCGGCTGCTTTCCTCGAGAATCGCTTCAAGTGGAGCGACTTCACCCTGATCCCCGCGCTGCGCTACGAGCGCATCGACTACTTCCGCCGCAACCGCCTAACGAACCGCCAGGGCAACGAGGAAGCGAGCGAGGCGATCCCGGGTCTCGGAATCAACTACGCGATCGCGCCGGCGCTCACGCTGTTCGCGGGCGTGCACGAGGGTTTCGCGCCGGCGCGTGCCGAGGACATCATCGACAACGCCGGCGGCAGCGTCGACGTCGACCCCGAGAAGAGCACGAACCTCGAGCTCGGCCTGCGCGGCACGCTGTTCCGCGACGTGGGCTTCGAGGCCGCGTACTTCCGCAACGACTTCGACAACCAGGTCGCGGTCGGCTCGATCGCGGGCGGCTCGACGCCGCTGGCGCAAGGCGAAACGCTTTATCAGGGCCTCGAGCTCGGCGCGCGCTGGTCCCGCGACGGCGCATTCGGGCTCGACGGCACGCCGTACGCGAACGTCGCCCTGACCTGGCTGCCGGACGCCGAGCAGGAGTCGGCATTCGTCGCGGTCGCGAACGGGCAGCTCGTGGCGGGGAGCCGCAACGGCAATCGCCTGCCGTACGCGCCCGAGGGCCTCGCGACGATCCGCACCGGCTATCGCACCGGCCCGTGGGACGCGTCGGTCGAGATGCAGGCGGTCGACGATCAGTACGCCGACTTCGCGAATACCGAGCTCCCGATCGCCAACGGTGCGGGCCAGGTCGGCCGCATTGCGGGGCACGCGGTCTTCAACGCGACGCTCAACTGGACGCCGGACGCGAGCGATGGATTCAGCGCGTGGATCGCGCTCAAGAATGCCGGCGATCGCGAGTACATCGTCGACCGCACGCGCGGCATCCAGCTCGGGCAGCCGCGGCAGGTCCTGGTCGGCGTGCGTTGGGCGTTCTGATCGCTCGACCGGCGACGTACGACGAGGTCCGAAGATTTGTGGGAGGGGCGGAAGCCCCGACAGGGTGGCGCCGCATCGAAACGCCGCGCCGTCGGGGCTTTCGCCCCTCTCACAATGATTCTGTCCGTCTGCGTGCATCGGTTTGTCCGCGTACGTCCGCGGTCGCTGTCCGCGGCATCTTTCCGCGGCAGGAACGCTTGAAAGAACAGCGCCTTACCTAGTGGCATAGCGGTTGCTAAACCCCGGTGTACTCCACCACCGGGCGCCACCGCATGATCCGCGACACCTCTGCCACCGACCGCGTCATGGCGCCGCCGCCGCGCTCGAAGGCGCGCATCGCGGTGCTCGCCGCCGGTGCGGTCGTCGTGCTGCTGATCACGGGCTTCGCGGTGCCGTCGGTATCGCGCTGGCTCTCGGCGTCGCGCTCGGTCTCGTCGGCGCAGATCCGCACCGCGGAGGTCACGCGCGGCACGCTCGTGCGCGACATCTCGGTGCAGGGCCGTATCGTCGCCGCGGTGAGCCCGACGCTCTACGCGCCGGTCGCGTCGACCGTGACACTGGTCGCGAAGGCCGGCGACATCGTGAAGAAGGGCGACGTGCTCGCCGAGCTCGAGAGCCCCGAGCTCAAGAGCCGCTACGACCAGGAGTCGGCGACGCTGCAGAGCCTCGAGAGCGAGGTCGCGCGCGCTCGCATCCAGAACCAGCAGGCGCGGCTCGCCGCGCGCCGCACCGCCGACCAGGCCGAGGTCGACCACGCCGCTGCGCAACGCGAGTGGGAACGCGCCGAGCTGTCGTGGCAGAAGGGCGTGATCTCGAAGGTCGATCACCTCACCGCGAAGGACAACCTGCGCAAAGCCGAGCTCACGAACGGACACGCGCAGGAGGACGCGAAGCTCCAGACCGAAGCGCTCGCGCTCGAGCTCAGGACGCGCGAGCTCGCGCTCGAGCGCCAGCGCGTCAATGTCGCCGAGCTCGCGCGCCAGGTCGACGCGCTGAAGATCCGCGCGCCGGTCGACGGCCAGGTCGGCACGATCGCGGTATTCGACAAGGCGAACGTGCCCGCGAACGCGCCGATCGTGACGGTCGTCGACCTCTCGGTGCTCGAGGTCGAGGTCGAGATTCCGGAGATCTACGCCGACGACCTCGGACAGGGCATGGGCGCCGAGATCAAGCTCGGCGGCACCACCCAGCCCGGCACGCTCGCATCGATCTCGCCCGAAGTCGTCGAGGGTCAGGTACGCGGACGCGTGCGCTTCGAGGGCACGCAGCCTGCCGGCCTGCGCCAGAGTCAGCGCGTCTCGGCGCGCATCGTGATCGAGGAGAAGCCCGACGTGCTGATGATCGCGCGCGGCCCATTCTTCGACTCCGACGGCGGCCGCTACGCGTACGTCATCGACGACGATCTCGCCGTGCGCCGCGCGATCCGCACCGGTGCGGTGAGCCTCACCGCGATCGAAGTGCTCGAGGGGTTGAAGGTCGGCGACACGGTGATCGTGTCCGCGACCGACGACTTCGAAGGCGCCGAGAAGGTCAGCGTGCGGTGAGGCCGATGACGAGATTCCCCACCGCTTACGTCGTTCCCGCGAACGCGGGAATCGGTGTCCGGATCGCAAGGACCAACCGATTCCCGCTTTCGCGGGAATGACGGCGGCATAGACGAACGAACGAACCGAAGGAACTCCCCATGCTCGTGATGCGCTCCCTCTCCAAGGTCTACCGCACGCACCTCGTCGAGACGCACGCGCTGCGCGACTTCAACCTCACCGTCCGCGACGGCGAGTTCGTCGCGGTGACCGGCCCGTCGGGTTCCGGCAAGACGACGTTCCTCAACATCGCCGGGCTGCTCGAGGAGTTCACCGGCGGCGAGTACCACCTCGACTCGGTCGACGTGCGGGGGCTCGACGACAACGCGCGCTCGCGGCTCCGCAACGAGAAGATCGGCTTCATCTTCCAGGGCTTCAACCTGATCCCCGATCTCAACCTGTTCGACAACGTCGACGTGCCGCTGCGCTATCGCGGTCTCAAATCGGCCGAGCGCAAGAAGCGGATCGAGCACGCGCTGACGCGCGTCGGGCTCGCTTCGCGCATGCGCCACTATCCGGCCGAGCTGTCGGGCGGCCAGCAGCAGCGCGTTGCGATCGCGCGCGCGCTCGCGGGCGAGCCGAAGATCCTGCTCGCCGACGAGCCGACCGGCAACCTCGATTCGCTGATGGCGCGCGGCGTCATGGAGCTGCTCGAGGAGATCAACCAGCAGGGCACCACGATCATCATGGTCACGCACGACCCGGAGCCCGCCGCGCGCGCGCACCGCAACGTGCACATCATCGACGGTCAGGTCACCGACCTCGCCGGCGCACCGCCGCTGCGCAACGCGACCGAAGCGCTGGTCGCGAACGGCTGAGGAGAGCGCGATGCTCGGCTACTACTTCTGGCTCGCGGCGCGCTCGCTGCGCCGCAATGCGATCCTCACCGCGCTCATGATCGCCGCGATCGCCCTCGGGATCGGCGCATCGATGACCTCGCTCACCGTGCTGCGCGCGATGAGCGGCAACCCGCTCGCGCACAAGGACGACGTCGTGCGCCGCCCGCAGGTCGACAACTGGGCGCCGGCGCGCGGCTGGAACCAGAACGATCCGAACGACCTGCCGAACCTCTTCACGTACCAGGACGCGAAGGCGTTCTACGACGCGCAGAAGGCGAAGTACCAGGCCATCATGTTCCCGAACGTGCTCTCGGTCGAGCCAGCGAACCGCGAGGTCAAGCCGTACATGGCGACCGTGCTGTTCACGCACGGCGACATGTTCCCGATGTTCGACATCCCGTTCCTGCACGGCGGCGGCTGGTCGAAGGCGCAGGACGACGGCAACGCGCGCGTCGCGGTGCTGTCGAGGGCGACGTCGGAGAAGCTCTTCGGCGCCGAGGACCCGATCGGCCGCACGGTCCGGCTCGGCGGCGAGGACTTTGCCGTGGTCGGCGTGATGAACTACTGGGATCCGCGACCGCACTTCTACGAGGTGTCGTCGGGCGGCTTCCAGACCGCCGAGGAGATCTACCTGCCGTTCAACCTCGGGATCGAGCGCGAGCTCAACTCGTCGGCGAACAACAACTGCTGGCAGGACCCGGGGCAGGGCTACGAGGCGTGGCTTGCGTCGGACTGCGTCTGGCTCGCGTACTGGCTCGAGCTCGAATCCGCGTCCGACGCGGACGAGTACAAGGCGTTCATCGACGCCTACGTGACGGAGCAGAAGAAGCTCGGTCGCTTCCCGCGTCCGCTCAACAACCAGTTCCACACCGTGTCGTCGTGGCTCGAGGGCCAGCGCGTGGTGTCGCGCGACGTGCGCACGCAAGCGTGGATGTCGGCCGCGTTCCTGATCGTCTGCCTCATCAACACGATCGGGCTCTTGCTTGCGAAGTTCATGGCGCGCGCGTCCGAGATCGGACTAAGGCGTGCCGTCGGCGCCTCGAAGCGCCAGATCTTCGCGCAGTACCTCACCGAAGCCGGCGTCGTCGGCGTCGCAGGCGCGTTGATCGGCCTCGTCGTGACGGCGGGTGGGCTCGCGGGCCTGCGTCTGCTCTACGGCGAGGACGGCGGCGCGACCGGTCTGCTCGCACGACTCGACACGACCATGGTGATCGTCACCGCGCTCGTCGCGATCGCCGCGAGCATCGCCGCCGGCCTCTACCCGACCTGGCGCGCGTGCGGCATCACGCCTGCGACGCAGCTCAAATCGAACTGACCGGAGCGCCGCTCATGAAAGACGTCAAACCGATTTTCTCCGCGCTGATGCGCAACAAGATCGGCGTCGCGCTGATCGTGCTCCAGGTCGCGATCACGCTCGCGGTGGTCTGCAACAGCGTGTTCATCATCCTCGAGCGCGCCGAGCGCGTCGGCAAGCCGTCCGGGATGGACGAGGCCAACACGTTCCTGATCGGTAGCGGGGGATTCACGCGCGACTACGACATCAAGGGCGCGATCCGGCAGGATCTCGACCTGATCCGCAGCCTGCCCGGCGTCGTCGGCGCGACGCAGACCAACTCGGTGCCGATGAGCTGGGGCGGCTGGGGCACCGGCATCGACACGCAGCCGATGGACCCGAACGGCGAGCGCCGCGCGAAGGGCTCGGCGATCTACATGGGCGACGAGCAGGCGATCGAGGCGTTCGGGCTGAAGCTCGTCGAGGGCCGCGCGTTCGGGCCCGAGGACGTGATGGAGCTGACGCAGGAATCCGGCATCACGGCGAAGTCGATCATCGTGACCGAAGCGCTCGCGAAGGCGCTGTTCCCGGAAGGCAGCGCGGTCGGCCAGCAGGTCTACGGCATCGCGAACGACAACGGCGTCGTCACGATCGTCGGCGTGGTCGAACGGATGCAGAAGCCGTGGCCGACCTCGCGCGACGTCGAGTTCTCGACGATCGTGCCGCTGCGCGAAGGGGAGGGAAGCGGAGCGCGGTACCTGATCCGAACCGAGCCCGGCATGCGCGACCAGCTCATGAAGGAGGTCGAGGCGAAGCTCGTCGCCGCGAACCCGCACCGCATCGTGCGCGATGACCGCACGATCGAGACGGTGAGGCTCGAGGCGTACCGCGGCGACCGCGCCATGATGACGATCCTGATCGCGGTGATGGTGGCGCTGCTCATCGTCACCGGCGCCGGCATCGTCGGGCTCGCGAGCTTCTGGGTCACGCGCCGCATCAAGCAGATCGGCACGCGGCGCGCGCTCGGCGCACGTCGCCTCAACATCAGGAGCTACTTCCAGACCGAGAACGGGCTGATGATCGGCATGGGCATCGTGCTCGGCGTCGTCATGACCTACGGCTTCAACATCTGGCTGATGCAGAACTACGACGCAGAACGGCTGCCGTGGTACTACCTGCCGCTCGGCGCCGCCGCGGTGTTCGCGCTCGGGCAGCTCGCGGTGCTCGGCCCTGCGCGGCGCGCGGCGCAGGTTTCTCCGGCAGTGGCAACGCGGACTGCGTAAAGAGTAAGCCGGACATCCGAAGGATGGCCGGCTTACGCATACCCGACGAAGAGCGCCGGCCATCCTCTGGATGTCCGGCCTACACTCCGGCCATGCGGACCATCCTCGTCATCGACGACAACCCGGCCGTCGGCGCCGCGCTCGAGGTACTGTTCTCCCTGCGGGAAATCAGGACCGTCGTCGCGCATTCCCCTGCCGACGGCCTCGCGACGCTCGCGCGCGAGCGCATCGACCTCGTCGTGCAGGACATGAACTTCACCGCGGACACGACCTCGGGCGAAGAGGGTGTCGCGCTGTACCGCGCGATCCGCGCGCGGTTCCCCGATCTTCCGATCATCCTGCTGACCGCGTGGACGCACCTCGAGACCGCGGTCGAGCTCGTGCGCGCCGGCGCCGCCGACTACCTCGCGAAGCCGTGGGACGACCGCAAGCTGCTGGCGACCGCCGAGAACTTGCTCGAGCTTTCCGAGTCGACGCGCGAAGCCGCGGCGCTCAAAGGCGAGAAGCGCGCCGCGCGCCGGACGCTCGCGGAGCGCTACGACCTGCGCGGCATCGTGTTCGCATCGGCCGCGATGGAACGGCTGCTGGCGGTCGCGTGCCAGGTCGCGCGCGCCGAGGTGCCGGTGCTGATCACCGGCCCGAACGGCGCCGGCAAGGAACGCATCGCGGCGATCATCCAGGCGAACAGCAGCGTGCGCGAAGGGCCGTTCGTGACGGTCAACTGCGGCGCGCTGCCGTCCGAGCTGATCGAGGCCGAGCTGTTCGGCGCCGAGGCCGGCGCATACACCGGCGCCGGCAAGGCGCGGGAAGGCCGCTTCGAGGCTTCGGACGGCGGCACGCTGTTCCTCGACGAGATCGGCAACCTGCCGCCGTCGGGCCAGATGAAGCTGCTGCGCGTGCTCGAGACCGGTGAGTTCGAGCGCCTCGGCTCCGCGAAGACGCGCAAGGTGTCCGTGCGCGTGATCAGCGCGACCAACGCCGACCTCGGCGCGATGATCCGCGCCGGCACGTTTCGCGAGGACCTCTACTACCGCCTCAACGTCATCGAGCTCGAGCTGCCGGCGCTGGCCGCGCGGCGCGAGGACGTCGTGCCGCTCGCCGAGCATTTCGTCGCGGGCCGTGCGGCGTTGACACCGGCCGCACGCGAGGCGCTCGTCGCGCACGACTGGCCCGGCAACGTGCGCGAGCTCAAGAACGCGATCGAGCGTTCCGTGCTCCTCTGCCGCGAGCGCACCATCGAGCCGGCCGATCTTGCGCTGCCGGCGGCGCGACCGCGTCCGTCTACACCCGATGCCACCGCGGAACCGGACCGCGCCGCGATCGAAGCCGCGCTCGCACGCGCGCGCGGCAACGTGAGCCAGGCCGCGGTCGAGCTCGGGCTCTCGCGCCAAGCGCTGTATCGGCGGATCGAGAAGCTCGGGATCGCGACACCGGGGGCGTAGATCCTGTGCTCCTGCGACGATGATTGTTGCAGCGGCCCCGCGCGCGCTCTACGTTGCTCGTGCCACCACTCTCGCAAGTCGGAGCACCCGAGTGAGCTTTGACTTCTTCTTCGTCGCTGCAACGAATGAAACCCAGGCCATGGAGATCGTCCAGAACGACTGCGAGCCTCGGGCAGCCACGCCTGCGGAGCAGGCTCGGATGCGCGCGATCATTGCGGCGTTGATCGAGGCATATCCCGGCGCGAAGAGCGGGGAAGCATCGGGAGGCCTCGAGGACGGTGCTTGGGTGGAAGGCGGAGACCTTCCCCCGATCGACATCGGTCCGAAGTGCGCCTTCTTCTCGGGGCACCCTGACCTGACCGACATCGAATCTGCCGACAGGCTCTTTCGCGAGCTCCTGGCCGTGTTCGAGCGCCAGGGCTATATCGGGTTCGATCCTCAGGAAGGTCGCATTGCAACCTCCCGGAGCTTTTCGTTCCGGCCAGAGTCATCCGCACCCGCGGTCGCGCCGCGAGCCGCTGCGGGCCCGACTCGGAGCCGGAAGCCATGGTGGAAATTCTGGTGAGCGTTCCCGTCGATTCGAGCGGACCCGGCGCCGCGACCGTCGCCTTTCTCGACGACACTGCCGAGCAGGTCGCGTTCGCGCTCGAGCGCGGCCGCGCGATCCCGCACGCCGAGTTCCGCGACGATATCTCGGCGCTCGCCGCGGCGTTGCCGGCGCAGGGCGCGATGGTGAATCTCTGCGAGGACCGCTACCAGTTCCTCGTCGCGTTCGCGGCTGCGCTCGCGCGCGGCCACGCCGTGCTGCTGCCGGGCTCGCGCGCGCCGGAGCAGGTCGCCGAGGTCGCAGCGAGGCACGAGCACGCGTATCGCTGCGACGACGCCCGCGCGCTCGCGCGCGGCAAGGTGCGTCACCCGCTGCCCACGACGCTGCCGGCGTCGCAGGTCGCCGCGTACGGCTACACCTCCGGCAGCACCGGTGTGCCGAAGCGGCACGCGAAGCGCTGGGGTGCGTTCGTCGCGACGACGCGGCTCAACGCGGCGCGGATCCGCGAAGTACTCGCCTCGAACGGCGCGCACGGCCGGCCGCAGATCGTCGCGACCGTGCCGCCACAGCACATGTACGGGCTCGAGACCTCGGTGCTGCTGCCGCTCGTCGGCGGCATGAGCGTGCACGCGGGCCGCCCGCTGTTTCCCGGCGATGTCGCCGCGGCGCTCGCCGAGATGCCCGAGCCGCGCGTGCTCGTCACGACGCCGGTGCACCTGCGCGCACTCGTGCAATCGGGCGTCGCGATGCCGCGTATCGCGCTCGCGCTTTCGGCGACGGCGCCGCTGCCGCTCGAGCTCGCGCGCGAGGCCGAGCGCGCGCTCGGCGCGCCGATCCTCGAGCTCTACGGCGCGACCGAGACCTGTGTCGTCGCGACGCGCCGCACCGCGAACGACGAGCCGTGGCGCGCGTACGACGGCGTCACGCTGGAACCCAAGCCGGACGGTGTGCTCGTGCACGCGCCGTGGCTCGAAGCGCCGACGCCGCTGCTCGATCTGGTCGAGCTCCTGCCGGGTCACCGATTCGTGCTGCGCGGCCGCAACGCGGACCTGCTCGAGATCGCGGGCAAGCGCGCGTCGCTGTCGGAGCTGACGCGGCGCCTCCTCGCGATCGACGGCGTCGAGGACGCCGTCGTGTTCCAGCCGGACGGCGACGGTCCGGTGCAGCGCGTCGCGGCGCTCGTCGTAGCACCGGCGCACCTCGCGAGCGCCACGATCCTCGCGCGGCTGCGCGACGTGGTCGATCCGGCGTTCCTGCCGCGCCCGCTCGTGCGGGTCGCGGCACTGCCGCGCAACGAGGTCGGGAAGCTGCCGCGCGAGTGCCTGGTCGCGGCGCTGCGCGACGCGACCTGAGTCAGCGCTTGCGCTTCGCGCGCTGCTCGGCGCCCGCCTGGTGCAGGACGACGGCGGTGATCTTGCCGGCGCGGTCGCGCTCGAACTCGAGCTCCGCGTCGACGACCTTGTAGAAGAAGCGGTCCTTCGCGCTCGGATAGACCTCGAAATACGGCTGTCCGGTCAGCTGTGCCTCGAGCTGCTCGCCCTGGCGCCGCACCGTCAGCGCCGCGCCGAACGGGAACGTGTAAGCGCCGGTGTAGCCCTCGAGCGTGTCGGCGTCGAGCGCGATCTCGCGGCGCGCGGCCGCGCTCGCGGTGTCGGCGACGCGCTTCGCGCGCTGCACGACGCCACCCTGCGCGAGCTCGAGCGCCGTGACACGACCGTCCTCGCGTACGAAATGCAGGCTCGCGTCGACGTCGCCGAGCGCGTACCAGTCGTTGCCGACCGGATACAGCATCGCCGCGCCTTGCCCGGTCGCCTGCGTCACGAGCGCGCCCTCGTGGAGATAGACGCCGATGCCGAACTGCGGCGTCAACGCGAACTGCCCGAACACGGATTCGTCGGTCTTCACGACTTCGGTGTCGCGTTTCGTGAGGCCCAGCGCTTTGAGCCCCGCCGCCGTCGGATCGGCTTCGCCGCTCGCGAGGATCGCGATGCCGCGGCGCTCGTCCGGTCGGAATCCGACGAAGCTGAAGAAGCCCGCGGTGCCGCCGTTGTGCCAGTAGATCGGCCGGTCGCCGGCATACGCGACGTGCCAGACCCGGGTCACGTCGAACGCACCGGCGTTCGCGACGACCTCGAGGTCGGCGTCGAGCCGATGCGCGAGCGTCGCGTTCGCGGTCCCGAGGTAGACCTGGACGAGGCGGCCGAGATCGGCGGCGCTGCCCCAGAGCGAGCCTGCGCCCGCGAGCGCGTCGAAACCCCAGGGCTTCGCCGCCTTGCCGCCGCTGATGGGCTGCGCGGCGTCGTCGCCGGGCTCGAAGCCGGTGTTCCCGAGCGCGAGTCGTTCCAGCACGCGCGTGCCGATCGCGGCCCGGTAGCCGCTGCCGTCGACGCGGCCGAGCACGTGCCCGAGCAGGCCCGCGCCGAAGTTCGAGTACACGCTGGACTTCCCGAGCGGCTGCTTCTCGCGTGCGTGCTCGAGCGCTTCGAAGAGCTCGCGCTCGCCGTAGCTGCCGTACGGGTCGTCGCTCGTGACGTCGATGTTGTCCGGAAGGCGCGGCAGGCCGCTCGTGTGCGTCGCGAGCGCCTCGAGCGTGATCGACGCGACCGCCTCGTTGCGCGGACGCACGTCCTTCGGCAGCAACGGCCCGAGCGTCTGCGCGTAGCGCGCGCGTCCTTCGGCATCGAGCTCGGCGAGCAGCAGGTTCGTGAACACCTTGGTGATCGAGCCGTACTGGAAGCGCGTGTCGCCGGTCGGCGCGGCGCCGTCGGGCAGCGAGCGCCGCCCGTGACCGGTGGTCGCGACGCCGTCCGCGTCGATCCGCGCGATGGCCGCACCGGCGACACTGCCGTCGGCGAGGTGTGCGGTGAGCCAGCGGTCGACGGCGTCGCCGTCGCGTTCCGCGTCCGCCGGTGCCGCGGCGCCGGCGGAAAGCGGCGCTCCGATCGCGATGCACAGCCATAGCGTTGCCATCTTCATGTCGACTCCCCGTCGAGCTCGTTGATCTGCCGCGCGATCGCGTCGGCGTGGTCGCGGAACGCGGTGCGTGCCGCGATCCGGTTGACGTACGACATCACGACGCAGAACACCGCGATGCTTCCCGTGTACAGCACGGTCTTGAGGTTCACGCCGCTGATCGAGAACACGAGGCCCGCGATCCCGACCATGAAAGGGGCGAAGTACCAAAGCCAGGCCTGCTCGAGCATGCGCGCCTGGAGGAGCATCGCGCCGCGCTCCGCGTCGAGGTATTCGGCGAGCGGCGCGTCGTGGCGTGGCGTCGGCAGCGCGCGGCGCGCGTGCCAGAGCTTGATCGGCACGAAGCCGATCCACGCGACGATCAGCGCGCAGAAAACGAACCCGACCCACTCGGCACGTTCTGCGAGCCGCCACGCCTGCCAAGCGAACACCGGCGCGATCGCGACGGCGACGCCGGTCTCGAGCCAGTCGCGCCGGCGCACGATTCCGCGCAGCTTGCGGTCGCGTGCCTCGACCTCGGCGATCAGCCGCTCGCGTGGCAGAGCCGCCTCGGGCGCGGCGCGCCACTGTCGACGCATGTCGTTCCAGTCCATCAGCGTGACTCCAGGAAGCGGGCTTCGAACGCCTGTCGGAGCCGTGTCATCCGTATCGCTACGGCGTTCGCGCTCGTGCCGAGCACCTCGGCGATCTCCTCGCGCGTGAGCCCTTCGAGATCGAGCAGCAGCACCGCGCGTTGCACCGGATCGAGCGTCGAGAGGAAGGTCTCGAGCAGGGCCAGCGGGTCGCCGGGACCGCCCGTGTCCGCGGGTTCGGCGACACGATCGAGCGTCTGGTGTACGGGCGCCGGCTTGCGCCGATGGCTCAGCGCGGTGTTGAGCGCGACGCGGTAAACCCAGGTCGACAGCGCGGCCCGACCATCGAAGCTCGCGTAGCTGCGCCACAGCTGCAGATGCATTTCCTGCAGCAGGTCCTGCCAGTCCGCCGGCGCGGCGTAGTGCCGAGCGAGACGCACGAGCGCGGCTTCGTTCTCGCGAACGAGCGTAGCGAAGTCGATCTCGGCCGTGGACGTCATGGGCGCGCGTGGTTTCCCCGTTTCCGAGATTGGTCGCGCGAAGCGGCGGTTTCTTTCAGCCGCGTGCCCGAGAAACCCGTCAGCAGTGCACCGCGTCGATCTCGATCAGCAGATCGGCGCGGCAGATATCGCCGCGCAGGTAGAGCGGCCGGCAGCCGGCCGGCAGGCGCGCCTCGAGCGTGCGCCGCACCGCGTCGTACACGGTCGCGTCGCGCAGGTAGACCTTGAGCAGGCTCGTCGCGGTGAGCCGCGGCGGAATCGCGGGATCGACGCGCGACGCGGCTTCGCAGAGGCTCTCGAAGTTCGCGAGCGTCTCGTCGAGCTGCGCGAGCGCGTCGCCGACGTGGTTGGTGAGGTGGCCCACGACGCTCGCGGTGCCGGAGATCAGCAGCAGGCGCTGGTCGAGCGCCATCGCGCGCGAAAAGCTCGGCGCGACGGGCCCGTAGCGGCGCGGATAGCTGTACGCGCTCTGCTGGCGCGGATTCTCGACCGCGCGGCCCGCCGTGCGTGTCGCGATCCAGTAGAGCTGCAGCGTCGAACCCGGGCCTTCGCGTCCGATCGCGGTCGCGGCGGGCAGGCGCTCGGGCGGGTAGGCCTCGGCGAGCGCCGCGGCGCGGCCGACGCAGAAGCGGCGATAGCGCTCGTCGTCGTCGGCGCCGGCGTTGATCGCGTCGAAGTAGTTCCAGATCCGCACCAGGTGGGTGAAGCCCGAGGCCCGCGTGAACGCGAGCGCGCGACGGTACGCCGCATCGGCGACGCGCTCGATCCCGCCGGCAGCGTGCTCGCCGAGCTCGAGGCGACCGAACAGGTGCGCGCCGTCGTGTGCGAACACGACGTCGCCGTCTCGGCCGTGCTCGACCGACCCCGCGCCGCGCCAGAGCTCCGCGAGCGGCGCGGCACCGAGCGGCGCGAGCGCGATACGGAACGCACGCGGATCGGCGGGTAGCGACGCGTCGCGTCCGAAAGCGAGATAGGCGAGCGCGTCGTCGGGCAGCGTGTGCGCGGGCGCGACGTAGCTCGCGCGCAGTCCGGGAAGCGGCGGCACGGCTACGCGCGATCCTGCGCGGTGGTGCCGCCCGAGAATCCCGCGCGGGCGTCGCGCACGCGCCGCCGCCAATCCTGCCACGCGGTCCTCGGCGACAACGCCGACATGATGTAGTAGAGAGCCCGGAAGACGGTGAGCCGGCGTTGCACGCGCGCGCGATGCACGTCGCCCGAGAGCATCGAGATCATCGCTTCCTCGACCCGCAGCACGTTGCGCGGGTTCGAGAACAGATGCTTCATCGCGCCGGTCGTGAAGCGGTAGATGAACCACGAGAAGGTCCCGACACCGCGCCGCACGAAGCGGGCGTAGTCGCGCTGCAGCGCCGCTTCGCGCGCCGGCTGCGCGAGCGCGGTCGCGACGACCTCGGCGGCGCGCTCCGCGCTCGACATCGCGAGGTAGACGCCGCTCGAGAAGATCGGGTCGACGAATGCGCACGAGTCGCCGACCATGAGCCAGCGCGGGCCGGCGATCTTGGCGCAATCGTACGAATAGTTGCCCGTGACGTTGAGGTTTCCTTCGAGCTTTGCGTCGGCGAGCCGGGCGGCGAGCGCCGGCACCGAGTGGAGCGTCTCGAGCAGGAACTCGGCGTTGCGGCCGCGTCGCTGCCGCAGGTGTTCCGGGCTGCAGACGGCGCCGATCGACGTGATGCCGTCGCGCAGCGGGATCACCCAGATCCAACCCTCCGGAAAGCGGTAGACGCTGATGTTGCCCGCGTCGTCGCCGGCGCGCCGCACGACGCCGCTGAAGTGCGCGAAGATCGCCGCGGACTGGTGCTTGCGGTGACGGCGCACCACGCCGAGCTGTCGGCCGAGCAAGGTGTCGCGTCCGGTCGCGTCGACGAGGTAGCGCGCGCGAAGCGTGCGTTCGGCGTCGCCGTTGCGCGCGCGTGCGACGACCCCGTCGCGTCCGAGCTCGACCGATTCGACCCGCACGCCTTCCAGCGCTTCGACGCCGTGTTCCGCCGCGGCGCGGCGGAACAGCATCTCGTCGAACTCGTCGCGCCGCACCTGGTATGCGTGCGGCCAGATCGGATCGAGCGCGCGGGTGAAGCGGAACACCGCGTAGCCCTGCTCGTTGTTCGAGGGGAAGTCCGCGCCGGGCTTGCGCACGCCGATCCGCTCGAGCTCGGGCATGAGGCCGAGCCGCTCGATGATCGGCATGCTCATCGGCAGCAACGACTCGCCGATGTGGAAGCGCGGGTGTCGCTCGCGTTCGACGAGGGTCACGCGCAGCCCCCGGCGCGCAAGCAGCAACGCCGTGGTCGAGCCGGCGGGGCCGCCGCCGATGATCAGGACGTCGCTGTCGGACTGCGGCGTTTCGGTGCTCACGATCGGGGGAAACCGGCGCCGGGGACGGCGCGCAAAGCGACGTATGATATACACTCGCCCGCCGCCCAGGGGGGACGGCCTTCATCGATTCCACCATGCCAGATACGCAATCGCCGGCCGAGCGCGAGCTCGCGGAGCTCATCGTCACGAGCCTCAACCTCGAATCCGTCCAGCCCGGGGACCTCGATCCGGAGGCCGTGCTGTTCGGCCCGGAGCTCGGCCTCGACTCGATCGACGCGCTCGAGCTCGCGCTCGCGGTCTCGAAGCGCTACGGCTTCCAGATGCGCTCCGACAACGAAGACAACCGGCGCATCTTCGCGTCGCTGCGCGCGCTCTCGGGCCACATCGAGCAGCACCGCACGGCGTGAAGCCGCTCGCGTTCGCGCTCGCGCTCGCCTATCCGGTCCTCGCCCACGTCGCGGTCGCCCGCGGCGACGCGCGACTCATGGCCGGAAGCCTCGTCGTGCTCGTCCTCGCGATGACGCTGCCCGGCATCGCGCGCGGGCGCGCGCCCGCGTTCGTCGGGTTCGTGCTCGGCGTCGCGCTCGTCTACGCGGCGCACCGCGCCGATTCGAGCGCGTTGTTGCTCTATCTGCCGCCGGTCGCGCTGAACGTGCTGATCGGCTGGATATTCGCGCGGACGCTGGGCCCCGGCGGTATGCCGCTGGTCGAGCGGTTCTCGCGCGCGCTGAACGAAGGTCACACGTTCGATCCGCGTATTCCGGCCTACGCGCGCCGCGTGACGATCGCGTGGGCCGTGCTGCTGTTCAGCCTCGCGCTCGTCGATCTCGTGCTCGCGCTCTTCGCGGTGCCGGACGGCATGCTGCTGCGCTTCGGTGTCGAGCCGCCGTTCACGGTGCCGCAGGCCTGGTGGTCGGCGTTCGCGAACTTCCTGGGCTGGGGCTTCATCGCGCTCTTGTTCGTCGGCGAGTGGTTCTATCGCAAGCGTCACTTCCCGGTGCAGCCGTACCGAAACTTCGCCGAGTTCGCGCAGCGCTTCGCGCGGATCGGCCCCGCGCTGTGGCGCACACCGTGACTGCCGCCGCCGCGCGCTTCGTCGTGACGCCGGACCATCCCGCGTTGCCGGGACACTTCCCGGGCCTGCCCGTCGTGCCGGGTGTCGTCGTGCTCGATCACGTGGTGGAGGCAGCCGAGCGGCTGGTGGGCGGACGTTCGCTGCGCGGCCTCCCGCAGGCGAAATTCCCGTCGTCGCTCGCGCCCGGTGTCGAGGCCGAGATCGCGCTCGAGCCGCGCGGGGACGAAGTGCGGTTCGTCGTCACGGCCGCGGGTACTACGATCGCGCAGGGTGTGCTCGCGTTCGGAGCGCCCGCATGACCACGCGCTGGCAGGAACGGCCCGAGGGCGGCGGCTATTGGCCGCTGTGGATGATCCGCACGCTCGCGCTCGGGTGCGGGCGCACGCTGACGCGGCTCGTGCTGTATCCGATCACGCTGTACTTCTACTGCCGGCGCGAGCCGGAGCGAAGCGCGTCGCGCGCCTATCTCGCTCGCGTGCTCGGACGCCCGGTGCGCGCGCTCGACATCATGCGCCACATCCACTGCTTCGCGTCGACGATCCTCGACCGCGTGTTCCTGCTGTCGGAGCAGTTCCGCCGCTTCCGCGTCACGACGCACGGGCTCGACGAGATCCACGTCGAGATCGACCGCGGCCGCGGCATGCTGCTGTTCGGCTCGCACCTCGGCAGCTTCGACGCGCTGCGCGTGCTGACCCTGAAGCGGCCGGACCTCAGTGTGCGCGTGGTGATCGATGTCGCGCACAATCCCGCGCTGACCCGGATCCTCTCGGCGCTGAACCCCGCGCTCGCGCGCAACATCATCGACGCCGGCATGGACGGCATGTCGATCGCGCTCGCGATCAAGGAGGCGCTCGAGCAGGGCGCGGTCGTGACCCTGCTCGCCGACCGCGTCGTACCGGGCGAGAAGTTCGTCGAGGCCGAGGTGCTGGGGGCGACCGCGCGGCTCCCGACGGCGCCGTGGCTGCTCGCCGCGGCGGTGCACGTGCCGGTCGCGCTCTGCTTCGGCCTCTACCGCGGCGGCAACCACTACGATCTGTATTTCGAGCCGTTCGCGCAGACGCTTGCGCTCGAGCGGCGCGGCCGCGAGCGCGCGGTTTCGGCGATCGTTCAGCGCTACGCCGACCGGTTGTCGCATCATGCGCGCCAGGCGCCGTACAACTGGTTCAACTTCTATGACTTCTGGCAAACGCCTACTGTGCGCGAGCCTCGCGCTGCTGCCGTGGGCGACGCTGCCCGCGCACGCGGCGAAGCCTGAGCTCGAGGCTCTGGTCGCGGGCCTCGCGCGGCCGGACGAAGCGGCGCTGCCGTTCGTCGAGGTCCGCTACTCGCACCTCGTGAAGCGGCCGCTGCGCGCCGAGGGCACGCTCGAGCGGCGCGACGGCACGCTCGAGAAGCGCGTCGTGAAACCGCGACGCGAGCGGGTCGCGATCGACGCGAAGCAGGCGGTCATCGAGCGCAACGACGTGCGGCGGCGTGTCTCGCTGGCGCGTGCGCCGGAGCTCGCGGCACTGTATGCGGGATTCACCGCGCTGATGGCCGGCGACACCGCGGCGCTCGAGCGGCACTTCGAGCCGTCTATCGCGCGCAAGGGCGCAAGCTTCACCCTGACGCTGCTCCCACGCGACGCGAAGCTCCGCGCGCGCGCGACGCTCGAAGTCAGCGGGTTCGGCGACACCGTGCGCTGCGTCGCCGTGGTCGAGCCCGACGGCGATGCGAGCGTCATGGCGATCGGCGCCGCTTCGGTCGGCCTCGACCCGCCGCCGGCGCGCGACGCGCTCGCGCGCCACTGCCGCGGGGGCGCGTGACGCGCGCGGCGCGCTACGCCGGCGCGCTCGCGTGGCTCGCGGCGCTCGCGCTGCTCGGCGTGCTCGCGGCGCGCGAGCTCGAGATCGGCGCGGATCTGCGGTTGTTCCTGCCGACGCCGACGACGGCCGCGGAGCGGCTGCTGGTCGAGGAAGTCGGCGAAGGCCCGGCTGCGCGGCTACTGCTCGTCGCGATCTCGGGTGGCGACTCGGCCGCGCGGGCGGACGCGTCGCGCGAGCTCGGCGGCGCCTTGCGTGACGAGTCGGCGTTTCGCCGCGTCGCGAACGGCGACGACGCGCATGCCGCGCTCGACGACGCGCTGCTCCCCTACCGCTACCTCCTCACGCCGTCGTTCGACCTGCGACCGCTCGATACCGCGTCGCTCGCCGACGCGCTGAGAGCACGACTCGACGACCTTGCATCGCCGCTCGGCGCGGCGATCGAGCCGTGGCTGCCGCGTGATCCGACGCTCGAGCTCCTGACGCTCGCCGAGCGCTGGCAAGGGCCGATCGAGATCGCCGAGGACGACGGCGTTTGGGTTTCGCGCGACGGCACGCGTGCGCTGCTCGCGCTCGAGACCGTCGCGGCGGGGTTCGATCCGGACGCGCAGGGTGCGGCGCTCGCGACGCTCGACCGCGCCTTCGCCGAAATCGCGCACGGCGCCGATCTCGCGCTCGAGGTGTCGGGTCCCGGCCGCTTCGCCGCGACGATCAAGGCCGAGACCCAGCGCGACGCGCGGCGCCTGTCGATCGCGGCGACTTTGGGCATGCTGCTGCTCACGCTCGCGGCGTACCGCAGCGCGAGCGCCGTGCTGCTCGCGGCGCTGCCGCTCGCGAGCGCTGCGGTCGCCGGCCTCGCCGCGGTCGCGTGGACCTTCGGCGACGTGCACGGCATCACGCTCGCGTTCGGCGCGACGCTGATCGGCGTCGCGCAGGACTATCCGATCCACCTCCTGAGCCACCAGCATCCCAGCGTCGCTCCACGTGCGAACGCGCGCGCGCTCTGGCCGACGCTTGCGACCGGCGTCGCGAGCACCTCGATCGCCTACGCGGCGTTCCTCGTCTCGGGCGTCGCGGGGCTGGCGCAGCTCGGGACGTTCACGATCGTGGGGCTCGCGGCTGCGGCCGCGACGACGCGCATGCTCGTGCCGGCGCTGATCGACCCCGCGATGCGCGACCGCGCCGCGGGTGCCGCGCTCGCATCGATCGAGCGCGCGCTCGACGCGGTCGCGGTGAAGCGTGCCGGTCCCGTCGCCGCGGGGCTCGCCGTCGCGCTGGTCGCGGCGATCATGCTCCCGCCCGGTCCGATCTGGCAGAACGATCTCGCGGCGCTGACGCCGCTGCCGCGCGAGACGATCCTGCGCGACGCCGGCTTGCGCGCCGAGCTCGGCGCTCCGGACGCGCGCAACGTGCTCGTGCTCGAGGCGCGCGACGCCGACGAAGCGCTCGCGCGGCTCGAAGCGCTCGAGCCCGAGCTCGAGCGCCTCGTCGCCGCGGGCGCCCTCGCGGGCTACGATCATGCCGCGCGCTACCTGCCGAGCCGCGCGACACAGCTCGCGCGCCGCGCGCACCTCCCGGACGAGGCGGCATTGCGCGCGATGCTCGCCGAAGCCGTCGCCGATCTCCCGTTCGACGCCGCGACGTTCGAGCCGTTCGTCGCCGATGTCGCGCGTGCGCGGACGCTCGAGCCGCTGACGCCGGAACGGCTCGCGGCGACGCCGCTCGGGCCGCGCCTCGAGAGCCTGCTGCTCGCGCGCGAACCGGGCACTACGGCGCTCGTGACGCTTTCGGGGCTCATGCGCGCGCCCGACGTCGCCGAGGTCGCGGCGCGCGCCGGGGCGACGCTGCTCGACATGAAGGTCGCCTCGGAAACGCTCGTCGGGCGCTATCGCGAGCGGATCCTCGTGTGCCTCGCACTCGCGGCGGTCGTGCTCACGACGGTCGTGTTGGTCGCGCTGCGCTCGGCGCGGCGCACGCTGCGCGTGCTGCTGCCGATGGCGCTGTCGACGCTGGCGACGCTCGCGGCGCTGAGGCTCCTCGGCATCCCGCTGAGCCTGTTCCATCTCATCGCGCTCGTGCTCGCGGCCGGGCTCGGGCTCGACTACGCGCTGTTCTTCGAGCACGCCGGGGCCGCGCGCGACGCGCGCCGGCGCACGCTGCACGGGCTCGTGGTCTGCGCCGCGTCGACGCTGTTCGTCTTCCTGTTGCTCGCGACCTCGCGGCTGCCGGTGCTGCGCGCGATCGGCCTCACGGTCTCGCTCGGGGTTGCGTTCAACTTCGTGTTCGCGCTCGCGTTCGCGCGCACGGGAGCTCGCGATGCACGGCCGTGACGAGATCGCGGCGCTGATCCCGCACCAGGGGACGATGTGCCTCAACGAGCGGATCGTCGCGTGGGACGACGCGCGCGTCGTGCTCGCGACGACGTCGCATCGCTCGCCGGCGAATCCGCTGCGGCGCGAAGGCCGGCTTCGCGCGCTGCACCTCGCCGAGTACGGCGCGCAGGCGATGGCGGTGCACGGCGGGCTACTCGCGCGCGCGGCGGGGAGACGCGCCGCCCCGGGGCTGCTCGTCTCGCTGCGCGCGGTCGAGCTCCACCTCGACACGGTGGACGACCTGCCCGGCGAGCTCGAGGTCGAAGCCGAGAAGCTCGCCGCGAGCGCCGGCAGCTGGCAGTACGCCTTCGTCGTGCGGCACGATGGCCGGGTGCTGGCGCGCGGTCGCGCCGCGGTGATGGCGAGGAGCACATGAACGACACGCAGCGCGCACTGGTCACCGGCGGCAGCGGCGATCTCGGCGGCGCGATCTGCCGTGCGCTCGCGCGCGACGGCTACGAGGTGCTCGTTCACGCGAACGCGGGGCTCGAGCGCGCGCGCACGGTGGTCGAGTCGATCGCGGCAGACGGCGGTCGCGCCCGCGCGCTCGCGTTCGACGTCGCCGATGCCGAAGCGACACGCACCGCGCTCGCGACCGAGCTCGAGGCCGGGCCGATCCACGCGCTCGTCAACAATGCCGGCATTCACGACGACGCGCCGCTCGCCGGCATGAGCGACGCGCAGTGGCACCACGTCATCGACGTCTCGCTGCACGGCTTCTTCCACGTCACGCAGCCGCTGCTGTTGCCGATGGCGCGAATGAAGTACGGACGCATCGTCAGCATCTCGTCGGTCGCGGCGGTGCTCGGCAACCGCGGCCAGGCGAACTACGCCGCCGCGAAGGCGGCGCTGCACGGCGCGAGCCGCTCGCTCGCACGCGAGATGGCATCGCGCGGGATCACCGTCAACGTCGTCGCGCCCGGTCTCGTCGAAGGCCACATGAGCGAGGGCGCGATGACACCCGAGCAGATCCGGCAGGCGATTCCGGCGGGTCGCGCGGCGCGCCCCGAGGAGGTCGCGGCGGTGGTGCGATTCCTGTGCTCGTCCGAGGCGAGCTACGTCACGGGTCAGGTGATCGGGGTCAACGGCGGGATGGTCTGAGCGGTACTCGGGGCGCGGCCGCGTGTCATGAAGGCCGACCGTATCTCGTCTCCGTTCGGGTCGCTCCCACGGAGATCGTCATGCGTGCCACGATCCGCGCCCTCCCGCTCACGATGCTCCTCGCGGCGCTCGCCGTCCCCGAAGCCCATGCCGCGACCTTTCGCGTCGGCAGCGGACGCGGCTGCATGCACGAGGACGTGCAGGACGCCGTCGACGCCGCAGCGAGCCATCCCGGCTTCGACGTGATCTTCGTGACGCGCACGCTCGAGTACACGAAGCAGGCGATCAGGATACGCGACCAGGAGGTCGCGCTGATCGGCGGGTTCCCGAATTGCGTCGTCGACGCCAACGACGCGCAGAAAACCGTTCTGAGCGGTGCCGGCGGCGAGCCTGCCAGCGTCGTCAGCATCTCCGGCAAGAGCTGGGTGATGCTGGTGATGCTCGAGATCCAGAACGGCGACGTCGCGAATCTCGGGCTCGACTTCGAGTCGCTCGGGGGCGGAATTCACATCTGGGGCCGGTCCGAGGTCGGGCTCGAGAACGTGATCGTCGCAAACAATCGCGCTCACCACGGCGGCGGCATCGCGCTCGGGAAGCTCGTCGAAGCCGGGATCTCGCCCGACTCCGGAGCGTCGATCCTGCGCATCGGCGCGGGCACCTACATCAACTTCAACGACGGCGGCTACGCGGGCGGCGGTGTCTATTGCGTCGGCGACAGCACGATCAAGGAGGACAGCCGGATCGAGATGGTGCAATCGCCATCGGTCATCTTCGGCAACAAGGCGTGGAACGGAGGCGGCATCGCGGCACGGAACTGCAAGGTCGATATCGCGTCGGGCGGTCTTCTGTTTCCGGCCGTCAGCGGCAACTCCGCGATCGACAACGGCGGTGGCATCGACGCCGTGGGGCCGAGAACCGAGGTGCGCCTGTTCACCCGCGAACCCGACCAGCCGGTGCGGATCCACGGGAACTTCGCCGACGAAACCGGCGGCGGCATTCGCGTCGCGAACGGCGCCGTCGTCAACGCCTGGCACGCCATCGTCGACCGCAACGAGGCCGAACACGGCGGCGGTGTCTACGTCGGGCGGAGCGCCCCCGGCCCGCGCGCACACTTCGCGCTGCTGCCGCCGGAGCGCGATCCCCCGCGAGGTGCGCGGCCCGCCGGCGCGGTGGCGTGTTCCGAGAAGCTCGGGTGCAACCGCATCGCCGACAACCGCGCGGGCTGGGACGACATGTCCGCGTCCGCACTGCAGGTGGACCGCGGTGATGCGTTGCTCGATTCCGCCCTGGTCTTCGGCAACGCCGGCGGCGTGGTGCTGCGGGCAGCGACGGAAAGCAAGGAGCCGGAACGGACCGAGCTGGAGCTGCGCAACGTGCTCGTCGCGAACAACGCCGAGATCGGTTCGAGCGTTCTCCATGTCGGTGCGGACACGCGCGTCCTGATCGACGGCTCGACGCTGGCCAGCCGGCGCCGTTCCACCGCATCGACGCTGGTGCGGGTCGAGACCTGGAGCGAGCTCCTCGTCGAGCGGAGCATCCTGTACGCCGCTCCGGGCGTCGGCGTCCTTCGCAGCGACGCCCCGCTTCCTCAGGGCGCGTTCCGGTACGTCATGGCGAGCGAGGTCGCGAGCCTGCCAGCCGGCACCGGTGTCGTGGCCGACGATCCGCGCTTCGTCGATCCGTCGATACTGAACTACCGGTTGGCGCCCGATTCGCCAGCGCTCGACTTTGCACCGATCCACGACCCGTGGCCATTCGACCTCGATCGACGCGACCGGGTGCGCGACCTGCCCGAGATCACCAACCTGTACGGCGCGCGCGATCTCGGCGCGTACGAGCGCTGAGCGAGGGCAGGAATCACTGTGGGAGGGGCTTCAGCCCCGACGCTCTTCGCGAAAGGCGTCGGGGCTGAAGCCCCTCCCACAAATCCTCACGCGGCGTCGGCGAAAAGCAACGAGCCGTCAGCGCGCGGCGCAGCTCCCAGCAGTGCCAGCACTGCGCTCGCGTCGAGTTCCGGATGCTCCGCGCACGTGCGCTCGACGATCTCCGCCGCGAGCGCGTCGAGCTGCGCGACGTTCTCGCGCATCCGCGCGCGGAAGCCCGCGTCGTCGAGCGTGTCGCCGAGACTGCGATTGAGCTCCGCGAACCAGTCGAGCTTCGCCTGGTCGAGCATCACGGCGCGGTTGCGCTTTTCGCTGACGCGAGACCATTCGCGCAGGAAAACCTGCATCGCGGCATTGAGCGCCTTCGTGTGCATCAGCGGCTCGCGCAGGCGGCCGAGCATCACGAGGTCGGTCAGCCGCCGCTGGAACCACAGCTGGCAGAGCACGCCCCAGTAGTACGTGTAGTCCCAGAGCACCTTGACCGGCATGACCTCGGGGTCGCCGAACAGGTCGTACTGGTTGGTGTAGAGCGTCAGCGTCGACTCGTAGAACGACAGGAACAGCTGCTCGTAGAAGCGCGCGTACGGCTCGACCGGCTCGCCCGCGCGATCCTTCGCGACGAGCTCGACGATGTAGGTGTTCGCGAACGCGATGAAGTCCGAGCCCGGCGAATAGAACGGGTCGAGGAACACGCCGGCCTCGCCGGTCAGCGCCCAGCGCTGGCCGGAGAACACCTGTTTGCAGCCGTAAGAGAAATTGCGCAGGAAGCGGAAGTCCTGCAGCAGCTCGCGCTTCGCCACGAGCTCGCGATGCAGCCGCGGCTGGTGCTCGGCGAACCACGCCATCGCGCGCTCGAACGTGTTCATCGTCTCGAGCGGATGGCGCTTCGCGTCGCAGACGATGCCGACCGAATGCGAGCCCGACGAGAGCGGGATCAACCAGGTCCAGTAGCCCTCGCCGCACAGGTGGCTGGTCGAAAGCCAGCGGTTCGGCAGATCGCAGCGCGCGCGCCATGCGGGGTCGTCGGACCACTCGTCGATGTCGATCTTGGTCCCGATCCGGAACCAGACCGCGTTCGCGTCGTGCGCGTTGTCCTCGGCGAGGCCGAGCTTGCGCTTGATGAGGCCGGCGCGGCCCGACGCGTCGACGAGCCAGCGCGCCTCGGCGCGCTCGCGCACGCCCTCGCGCTCGTACTCGACGCTGTGCGTCGCGCCGTCCGCGCCGAGCGCGATCGTGCGCACGACCGCGCCGTCGAGGAAGCGCGCACCGTGTTCCGCGACGTGCTTGGCGAGGAAGTTCTCGAGCACGCCGCGGTCGAGCTGCCAGCTGCCCGTCGTGAGGAAGCGGCTCGCGCCGAGCTCGAGGCAGTCGTCGATCGCGTCGCGGCCCTCGTTGAAGAAGAAGCGGAAGCCGAATTTCTTGAGCTGATCGCGCTTCAGGTGCTCGCCGAGACCGAGCACACGGTCGAAGTAGTTCGCGCCGATCTCGACCGAGGACTCGCCGACCTTGTGCGCGGCGAGCGGCACCGGGTGGCGCTGGCGCTCGAGCACGAGCACGTCGAGGTCCGCGAAGCGCTGCTTGAGCTGGAGCGCGAGCGTGAGGCCGGCGAGCCCGCCACCGAGGACGAGAACGTCGGCGCGCTGCGTGGCGGGCGTGGTGCTCACAGGTCGATCAGCATAGGCCCGCGCCGGCGAGAACGCACCAGCCCCGGCAGGAACAGCCCGCGGCGCACGATCTTCCCCGACACCATGCGCGTGATCGCGGCGATGTCGGCGACCGGGCGGAAATGGCTCGCGCGGCGGCCGGCGTGGTAGCGCGCCTTGATCGGCACGCCCGCGATCGGAAAACCGGCGCGCGCCGATTCGATCAGCACCTCGCTCTCGAACGTGAAGCCGCCGCTCGCCGGCATCGCAATCGCGTCGAGCAGCACGCGCGGATAGAGCCGCTGGCCGCACTGCGAGTCGAGCACGCGCGAGCCGCACGCCCACGAGACCCAGAAATCCGCGAAACCGTTCGCGAAGCGACGCAACGCGGGGCGTGGACCATCGCTCAGGATGCGGGCGCACAGCACGAGCGCGCGCGGCTCGCGCGCGTGCGCGGCGACGAGCCGCGGTACGTCGGACGCGGCGTGCTGCCCGTCGCCGTCGAGCGTCACGACGGCGGTCGCGCCGTCGGCGAACGCCGCCGCGAAACCGTCCCTCAGCGCCTGGCCCTTGCCCTGGCGCGTCGCGTGGCGAACGATCCTGAGCGGCAGGTCGGCGATGGCCTCCGACGTGCCGTCGCGCGAGCCGTCGTCGACGACGTAGACCGGGTACCCGAGCGCGAGCGCGTCCTCGGCGACGCGCCGAATCGCGAGCACTTCGTCGAGCGCGGGGATGACGATCGCGATCTTCGTCGTCACGCGGTCGGCTCGACGGTCAGCTCGAGGGTCAGGCCGCGCGAGAGCGGCAGCGTCAGCGTGCGCACGGACTCCGCCGCGAGCGCCGCGTAGAGCTCGAGCGCGCGCGCGATCGGGCTGCCTTCGGCGTGGTGCGCGTGCGGCGCGACGTCGTCGCCGTCGCGTCGCGCGCGGGTCGACCATTCGAGCCGCCAGCGGCTCGCGGCGCTCGCCTCGCTCGCGGCGACGAGCGCCGTGCCGAGCATGCCGCGCGCGTCGCAGACCGTGCGCATCGGGCCGGCGGCCTCGATGTCGTACGCGACGTACAGCGCGCGCCCGGCATCGCGGGCCTGCAGCAGCGCCTCGACCAGGCCGGTCGCCCAGGTTTCGCGCCACGCCGAAACCGAAGTCGCGGGCGCGTGGCAGCCGGTCGCGATCGTCCAGTACCCCGAGGCGGCGTTGTGCACGGAGTTGTGGAAGCGCGTCGGCGAGATCAGCTTCGGGTCGCTCGCGAGCGTCGCGCACATGTAGTCGCTGATCGCGAGGTCGCCTTCGCTCGACGCGAACACGCTCGCGAGCCCGGTCGGCTCGACCCCGGCCGCGGCGCAGGCTTCGCTCGCGACCGCCAGCGCGATCGCGACGGTGTCGGGTGCGCGGCGGCGTTCGGTCGGCGCGAGCAGCGCGGGCGCGGGACGCGCAGCGGGCGGGTCGGCCGGCGCCGCGATGCCGCGGAACACGCGCGCCGCGTGCGCGTACCCCGGAAGGCGCGGCGACCAGAGCGCGACGCCGTCGAGCCAGGCGACGTGCGTCATGCGGCGCGCCCCCGCCCGAACACGAGCGTCGCGTTGTTGCCGCCGAAGCCGAACGAATTGCTCGCGACGTACGCGAGCGGTACCGCTTCGTTGTCGATACGGATCTGCGGGCCGCATGCGGCGTCGAGCTCGCGCGCGTTGAGCGTGCCGGGCGCGAAGCCGTGCTCGAGCGCGATCAGCGCGATCGTCGCCTCGACGATCCCGGCCGCACCGAGCGTGTGCCCGGTCCAGCCCTTGGTCGAGCTCGCCCGCGTCGCCGCCGGGAACATCGAAGCGATGACGCCGGCCTCGACCTCGTCGTTCTTGGCGCTCGCGGTGCCGTGCGCGTTGACGTAGCCGATGGCGTCGGGCTCGAGCCCCGCGCGAGCGAGCGCCGCCTCGAGCGACAGCCGCGCGCCCAGGCCTTCGGGATGCGGCGACGACATGTGGTGCGCGTCGCTCGATTCACCGTAGCCGACCAGGCGGGGACCTGACGCTGCGGCATCCTCGTCGCGCTCGATGAGCGCGAACCCGCCGCCTTCGCCGAGGCTGATGCCGCGGCGCTCGCGGTCGAACGGCCGGCAGGGTTCGGGCGAAACCAGCTCGAGCGAATTGAAGCCGTACAGCACGCTGCCGCAGAGCGTGTCGACCCCGCCGACGATCGCAGCGTCCGCGATACCCGCGTCGAGCAGGCGCGCGGCCTGTGCGAACACCTTCGCGCTCGACGAGCACGCCGTCGCGACGGTCACGCAGTAGCCCTCGAGCTCGAGCGCGGCCTGCACGAAGTCGCCGAGCGAATGCGGGGTATGAACGATCGGGCGGCGCAGCGCCTCGGGATAGTGGCCGTCCCGCGTCAGCGCGCGATAGGCGTCCTCGCTCGCGCCGATGCTCGAGGTCGACGTGCCGACCACGATGGCGACGCGGTCGCGGCCGTAGCGCGCCCGCGCGGCTTCGGCCGCGGCGAGGAAGCCGTCGGCCCGGAGAGCGAGCCACGCCAACCGGTTGTTGCGGCACTCCCATTCCCCGTAGCGCTCGGGCAATGCGGCGTCCTCGAGCCCGTCGACCCGCCCGATGAAGGTCGGCAGGGGGTCGGGGCCGAAATCGTTCGGGCGCAGCCCGCCGCGACGCTCGCGCAGCGCGGCCAGGAGGGCGGATTTGCCCACGCCGGTCGCGGCGGTGGCGGTGTAGGCGCTGACGCGCAACGGTCGGATCGGGGAGGGCACAGCGAAAGGCATCTTGCGCGGGGGCGGGATTATAGGAAACCTCTCGTCGATGCGCCGCGTCTCGCTCGAAGGAAAGTTCGCCCTGTCGCTGGCCGGTGCCGCGACCGGGGGCGCCGTCGCGGCGACGCTCGCGGGGGGGATGCTCGGCTTCGACGCGGCGAGCCTGGGGCTCGCGCTGCTCGTCGCGGTGCCGCTCTCGATGGCGCTCGCGCGGGCGCTGGTCCGGCCGGTCACGGAGCTGTTCCGGACGCTCTCGGGCGCGGTCGCGAGCTTCCGCGACGGGGACTTCAGCTTCTCGATCCACCGCGGCCGCGACGACGAGCTGGGTGACCTCGTCGCCGCGCACAACGAGCTCGGGCGGGTGCTGCGCGAGGAGCGCCAGAACCTGTTCCAGCGCGAGCTCCTGCTCCACACCGTCGTCCAGAACACGCCGAACGCGCTGGTGCTGGTCGATGGCGACGACCGTATCGTCTACGCGAACACCGCGGCGCGGCAGATGTTCAACGGCGGCCGCAAGCTCGAGGGGCTGGCGTTCGCGCGGGTCCGGGCCGAGAGCCCGAGCACGCTCGACGAGGCGGTGTCTTCGGGCCAGGACGGCATTTTCTCGGCGACGCTCGAGGGCCACGACGAATCGTTCCATCTCGCCCAGCGCGGCTTCCAGCTCAACGGCCGCCCGCACCGATTGTTCCTGTTCAAGCGCATGACGCGCGAGCTTTCGCGCCAGGAAGTGGCGACGTGGAAGAAGGTGATCCGCGTGATCAGCCACGAGCTCAACAACTCGCTCGCCCCGATCTCCTCGCTGGCGCACTCGGGGCGCGAGCTCGCGGCGCACGCCGACGCGCGGCTCGCACGCGTGTTCGACGTGATCGAGGAGCGTGCGCGGCACCTCGACGGCTTCATCCGCGGCTACGCGACTTTCGCGAAGCTGCCGAACCCGCGGATCGAGCCGGTCGCGCCGGCGCCGTTCGTCGAATCGCTGCGTGCGCATTCGCCGTTCGTGCTCGCCGGCAAGCTACCCACGCGCCACGTCGCGTTCGATCCCGCGCAGCTCGCCCAGGTGCTCATCAACCTGCTCAAGAACGCGCACGAATCGGGCTCGCCCCCGCAGTCGGTCGAGCTCGAGCTGCGCGACCTCGGTCCCGAGCTCCGGATCGAGGTGCGCGACCGCGGCGGCGGCATGTCCGAGGCCGTGATGACTCAGGCGCTGGTCCCGTTCTACTCGACCAAGCGCAGCGGCACGGGCTTGGGGCTCGCGCTCGCCCGCGAAATCGTCGAAGCCCACGGCGGGCGAGTCGCGCTCTCGAACCGCGACGGCGGCGGCCTCGTCGTATCGGTCTCCATCCCGACCGGCGAGGCCACGGCGTAGAGCGGGCGTCCCTGGCCCCGCAGTCTCGGCGTCGCTCAGTCGAGTGCCCGCGTGCCCGTCTCCGTGCCGCAGCCGATCGACTGCAGCTCTTCGTTCGGGCCGAGGAACTCGGTGCGGATCGTGCCGGTCATGCCGTCGCCTTCGTCGTCGAGCGCGAGGCTGCGGTGGATCTGCGTCACGCCCGCGAAGCTGCCGTCGGGGTTGTAGCGATAGAAGCGCTTGTCGATTTCGTAGCGGCGGCTACGCGGCTCGTAGCGCCAGACGCCGAAGGCAGGCCCGCGCGTCGAAGGCGGCGCGACGTTCGTGTCGAGCAGGGTGCCCCCGGCGTTGAACAGCGTCGCGGCACGCAATCGCCGCACGGTCTGGCCCGTGTCGCACGAGACGAGGTTCACCTGGAACTCCCAGACACCGACGATCGCGTCGGCCGCGCCGCTGCGGGGCGGCGGTGTGGCGACGGCGGCCAGGCTCGCGGCGCACAGCACGGCGGCAGCGGAAATACGAAGGGTCTTCATCGCGGTCTCCTCGGTAAGATGCGGGCGACGCGCCCGCTTCAGCGAGTCCGAGACTCCGCCGCAGCGATCGAAAAGTCGTTGGAAACCCGCTGAAACATCCTGAATCCTGCTGAATGCGATGAAGGACCCACTGTCGGGGCACGACGAGTTCGCCGGATTCCGGCTCGACCGCCGCCAGCGCGAATTGCGCGACAGCGCCGGGGCGCTGCGGCCGCTGACTGCGAAGGCCTTCGACACGCTCTGCTACCTCGTCGACCACCGCGAACGCGTGGTCGGCAAGGACGAGCTCATCGCGGCAGTCTGGCCCGGTCGCGTGGTCGAAGAGAACAATCTCGCGCAGGCCGTGTCGGCGCTGCGACGCGCCCTCGGCGACAGCACCGGCGAGACCCGCTGCGTCGTCACGATCCCCGGCAAGGGCTACCGATTCGTCTGCGAGCTCGACGTCGGCGGAGCTGCAACGCACGCTGCCGCCCCGTCGTCGAGCGCGCCGTCACCGCGATCGCGTGTGGTGTGGCTCAGGACCGTCGCCGCCCTCGCGATCGCTGGTGCTGTGGCGGTCGGGTACGCCTGGCTCGCGCGCGAAACGCCACCGGAAGCGCGCGCCGAGGCGACGCTCGCGGTGCTGCCGTTTCGCAGTCTCGGTGACGGCGCGCGCGACGAGCTGCTCGAGCTCGGGCTCGCGGAAACGGTGATCGCAACGCTCAGCCGCTCGCGCACGCTGCGCGTGCGTTCGCTCGCGTCCGCGAGCCGCGCGCTCGCCGAAAACCCCGATTCGCTCGCGGCCGCGGACCGTCTCGGCGCGGCCTGGGTCGTCGAGGGCTCGACACAGCGCGTCGGCGAACGCATCCGCGTGAACGCGAGGCTGCTGTCGGTGCCCGACGGGGCGAGCCTCTGGGCCGAGACGCTCGACACGCCGGCACACGCGGTGTTCACGCTGCAGGATGACATCGCCGCGGCGGTCGCGCGGACGCTCGCGCTCGAGACCGGTCCGCGACCGCGGCCGGCGCTCACGGGCTGCGACGGTGCGAACGAGGAGGCTTACCGCGCGTACCTCACGGGGCGCTACCTCGTGCACCGTCCGCAGTCCGCGCGGCTGCTCGATGCGCTCGCGGCGTTCGAGCGCGCGCTCGCGCTCGATCCGTCCTGCGCGCGTGCCTACGCCGGGATCGCGCACGTGCACCGTGCGCTCGTGATCACGGGCGACCGCGACCCGCGCGAGGCGTTCGCGGCCGGGCGCGCGGCGGTCGACTCGGCGCTCGCGGTCGATCCCGAGTCGGCAGAAGCGTACGCCTCGAGGGCTTACATCGAGTTCTGGTTCGACTGGGACTTCGCGGCGGCGCAGGCTTCACTCACGCGGGCGATCGAGCTCAACCCGAGCCTGCCCGAGGCGCATTTCGTGCACGCGCATCTGCTCGTGAACTACGGCCGATTCGAGCAGGGCCTCGCGCAGGCGGAGCGGGCGCTCGAGCTCGATCCCTTGTCCCCCCTCATCACGACGATCCATGCCGGTTTCCTCGGCGCGGCCGGCCGCGAGGCGGACTCGAAAGCGCAGGTCGCGCGCGCCCTCGAGCTCGAGCCCGACTTCTGGGTCGCGCTGCTCGTGCGCGGCGGCATGGCGCTCGATCGCGGCGACGTGGCTGCCGCGATCGCGGACTACCGGCGCGCGGTCGAACGCTCGGGACGCAACGCGCAGGCGCTGGGCATGCTCGCCGTGGCCGAGGCGGCGGGCGGCAACGCGTCGGCGGCGCGCGACGTCCTGCACGAGCTCGAGACGCGCGACGCAGCGGGCTACGTACCTGCCACGAGCCTCGCCGTCGTTCATCTCGCGCTCGGCGATCGGTCCCGCGCCCTCGATCTGCTCGAACGCGCGCGCGCCGAACGCGACGTACGCATTGCGTTCCTCGGCGTCGATGCGCGCTGGAATGCGCTGCGCGACGAACCGCGTTTTCTCGCGCTGTCGGACGCCGTCGGGCTCCCCGCCGCCCGCGCCAGCGGTCGCTTCTGAGGCGGCGGACGGGGCGCGACGGAGCTGTCCGAGCCCCTCGACGGTCGAGCCCGACCGGGCCGAACCCCGATCGGTTGCCGAAGCCGTTGAATCGCAGGACGAACCGCCACGACCGGCCACCCGACGCCGTGTAACGCCATGTTATTCTCGGACTCGTTCACCGGCGCGCGGTCGATGACGTCATCCGACACCCAAATTCCGGGCTACGAGCTCATTCGCGAGCTCGGCCAGGGCGGCATGGCGACCGTTTGGCTCGCCATCCAGCGCTCGCTTGATCGCAAGGTCGCGATCAAGGTGATGAAGCGCAACATCGATGACCTCGAGAAGTTCGAACGGCGCTTCCTCGTCGAAGGCCGCACGATGGCGAAGCTGCCGCATCGCAACATCGTTGCGGTGTACGACATCGTGAAGGGCCAGGACGTCACGTACATCGCGATGGAGTACCTCGACGGCGGCACGCTGTCGATCAAGATGAAGGAGGGGCTCTCCCTCGCCGAGGCGATCTCGGTCGTCGTCCAGATCGGCCACGCGCTCCAGTTCGCGCACGAGCACGGCGTCATCCACCGCGACTTGAAGCCCGCGAACATCATGTTCCGTGACGAGGCGACGCCGGTCCTCACCGACTTCGGCATCGCGAAGCAGGCCGACCAGAGCGCGACGCGGCTGACCCAGACCGGCATGCTCGTCGGCACCCCGACGTACATGTCGCCCGAGCAGATCAACGCGCTCGACGTCGACGGCCGCTCCGACCTCTACGCACTCGGCATCCTGTTCTACGAGCTCCTGACCGGCGCGCCGCCGTTCCAGGCCGACACGCCGATCGCGGTGCTGATGTCGCACCTGACGCAGCCACCGCCGCCGCTGCCGCCGCAGTTCATCGACTTCCAGCCGGTCGTCGACCGGATGCTCGCGAAGAACCGCGACGAGCGTTACGCCGATCTGCGCGAGTTCACCCGCGATCTCAAGACCGCGGTCGTCAGCAACGCGAACCTGTTCGCGCGGCTGCAGGCCGATCCGTCGCAGAGCTCGTCCGAGCAGCTGCGCGCGCTCGGCTTCTCGATCTCGGGCGGCGGTTCGTCGACCGCGAACATCACGGGCCCGGTCTCGGCGCAGGTTCGGCTGCCGCCGTCGGGGCGCGGCGTTCCGCGCACGCCGACCCCGACCGGCGGCCAGCCGTCGATGCGGTTCCCGTCGCAGGACGAGTACGCGACGCAGTACCACCAGGAGCCGAAGAAGAAGCCCTGGGCGCTGATCGGCGGTCTCTCGGCAGCGGTCGTCGCGATCGCGATCGCGACGGCGTTGCTCTGGCCGAAGCCCGAAGTGCCCGAGATCGATCCGGCGCTGAAGGGCCTCGTCGACTCGCAGCTCGTCGACATCGAGCGGATGATCGCGGCGAACGATCTGGACGGCGCGCGCCGCGACCTCAATGCGGTGCTGCCGGCCGCGCCGAACTACGGCCGTGCGAAGAAGGCGCTCGCCGATATCGCGGCCAAGTACCGCGGCGCTGCCGAAGCCGCGCTCGCAAAAGGCGATTTCGACGGCACGCTCGTCCAGCTCGAGAAGGCGAAGGGCCTCACCCCCGACGATCCTGCGATTCCCGCGCTCGAGACGAAGCTCAAGGACGCGCAGGCCGCGGCGCAGAACCGCAAGCAGGTCGACGAGCTCGTCGCGCGTGCCGACAGCGCATCGAGAGCCGAGCAGCTGACCGGTGCAGGCGGCGCGTACGCCTTGCTGCAGCGCGCGCGGCAGCTGGCGCCGAACGACGCGGCGATCAAGAAACGCTACGACGATCTCGTTGCCGCGGCGCTCAAGCCGGCGCAGACCGCGATCGCGTCGCGCGACGTCGGCGCGGCGCGAACCGTGCTCGAGTCGCTGCAGACCGAGCTCGCGAACGAGCCTGCATACAAGAAGCTCCGGGCCGACCTCGACGCGACCGCGGACTCCGTCGCGAAGCAGGTCCGCCTCGACGCCGTGCTCGGCAGCTTCGACCGCCAGCTCGCGGCGGGGCGCCTGCTCGACCCGCCGCTCGACAATGCGCGCGAGAGCCTGGGCTCGGCGCAGAGCATCGATCCGGCATCGCCCGCCGTCGCCCAGCGCCGCACCGCGCTCGCGACCGCGCTCGCGGCGCGCGCGCAGCAGAGCCTCGACGCGAACCGCACCGAGGATGCGCTGAATCTCGCCTCCGCCGCGGTCGCGATCGATCCGACGCTCGCTCGTGCGGACCAGCTCAAGAAATCCGCCGAAGGCCGCCTCGGCGCCGCCCGCGCGCAGCTGATCGCCGCGCTGACGCTGGCGCGCACCGCGATCGCCGAGCAGCGCTTCGTGCCTCCCGGGAAACCGAATGCGCGCGAGGCGATCGAGGCGGCGCTCAAGCTCGACCCGCAGAACGCCGAGGCGCAGCAGCTGCTCGCGGAGCTGCCCAAGCGCATCACCGAGGCGGCGCAGGCGCGGCTCGCCGCGGGCGAGGTCGACGCGGCGCAGAAGATCGTCGCCGACGCGCGCAAGATCTACGCCGCCGACGCGCAGCTTTCCGCGCTCGCCCAGCAGGTCACGCAGCGACTCGAGGGCGAGCGCGCCAAGGCGGCGCGCGTGGCGACGCTCGAGAAGGTCGCCGAGCTGATCGCCGCGCGCCCGCTCAAGAACGACAACGTCGCGTTCGCCGCACGCGAGATCTCCGGTCTGCTCGCCGCGAACGCCGGCGACGTCGACGCGGTGACGCTGCGCAAGCGCCTGCTCGATTCGCTGTCCGAGGCACTGGTCGCTGCGCAGACCATCGCCGAAGCCGACACGATCGACGCGGCCTACAAGCAGGCGCAGACCCTGCTCGCGACCGAGCCGGGCAGCCAGCAGTTCCTCGCCAATCTCGGGACGACCCGCCAGCGGCTCGTCGCGGAGGAGCAGGTGCGGATCGAGGCGACCAAGGGCGAGCTCGTGCTGAACGCGTATCCCTGGGCAACGGTCGAGCGGGTCGAGGACCAGAAGACCAAGAAGGCGATCCCGCTGCCCGCCGACGCGACCACGCCGCTGCGCGTCAGCGTCCCGCAGGGTGTCTACTCGGTGACGTTCAAGCATCCCGACGCGAGCCGCACCGTGGTCGAGGTCGCGCGCGTCGAGGCGAAGAAGTCGAGCAACGCGAACGCCTCGTTCGCGTCGACCGTCACGTCCGAAAGGTATTTGCGCAGTGCGGGCTACTGAGCGCCAGCGTCCGCCGCAGCGGCTCGCGGTCGCAGCGCTGGCGGCCGCGGTGCTCGCGCTCGGTGCGATCGCGCCGGTGCGGGCCGACTACAAGGACGACTACGCCGACGGCCTGAAAGCCGCGGGCGACGGCAAGTGGGCCGAGGTCGAGGCGAAAATGCGCGCCGCGCTCGCGCAGGAGGGGGCGCCGGCCGCGCGCGTCAACACGTACGGACGCAACTTCGAAGCGTACGTCCCGCAGTTCTTCCTCGGCATCGCGGCATACCGCCGCGGCGACTGCGAGGGTGCGGTCCGCAACCTCGAGCACGGCCCGACGCGCGCGACGGTCGCGGACCCGAAAGCGAAAAAGACCGTCGGCGATTTCACTGCGCTCGCGGCGCGCGGTCTCGACGAGTGCAAAACCAAGCTCGCGGCGGTCTCGAAGCCGCCACCGACCGACGTTCGGCCGACGGCGCCGACGACTCCCGATCCGGTGCCTTCGCGGCCGATCGTCGAGGCCCCGCGACCGACGACTCCGACGCCGACACCCACGACACCGACGGCCACGCCGACCTCGCCGCCGCCGAAACCTGTCGTCGTCGCGACCGCGCCGACGCCCAAGCCGGTCGCGCCGCCGAAGCCGACGACACCCGCAGCGCCGGCGGCGCCGCCCGCGCTCGCGCAAGCGGTCGACGGCTTCCTGCGCGGCCGCTATCAACAGGTCGCAGCGCTCGATCCCGCGACGCTGCCCGACAAGCGCGCACGCTTCCACCTCCTGCTGCTGCGCTCGGCCTCGCGCCACACGCTCGCACAGCTGCAGGGCGATGCCGGCGCGAGCCTGGTCGCGCAGGCCGAAGCCGACGTGCGCGCCGCGAAGCAGCTCGAGCCCGGCAGGAACCCCGATGCCGCGCTGTTCTCGCCGCGCTACCGCGCGTTCTTCGCGGCGACGCGGTAGCAACCGTTCTCGCATCGTGGTTGCCGGACTTCCTGCGCCGGGTTCACTCCGGCCTACCAGACACCGCGCCGACGAGACACCGCGCCGACGAGACACCGCGCCGACGAGACACCGGGCCGACGGCGCACCGCGCCGACGGGACACCGCGCCGACTCCCGTAGGCCGGCGTGAGCCGCAGGCGAGGTCCGGCATCAACGCGAGCACCGAGCCTCAAACGAAAACGGGCGCCGAAGGGCGCCCGTCGTCGTCACGAGTTGCCTCGCAATCAGTCGAACCGCACCACGCCCGAGATCGAGAAGATGTCGACCGCGTCCGACATGTCGACCGCCGCGTCGAGCTGGAACTTCCCGAACAGCGCGCCTACGCCGAAGGTGTAGTGAATCTCGTCGTCGCCGGTCGAGAACAGCACCGCGTTCGAGAGCGCGTTGCTCTGCGGGTTGACGTCGGGCTGGCCCTCGAAGCGGATCGTGTGCTCCGGGTCGCGCCAGACGCCGCCGCGCAGCGCCCAGAGGTTGCTCGACTCGAGGAACGTGTACTCCGCGCCGAGCCTGAGCTCCGTGCCGTCGTCGATGCCGAGCGGCTCGATCGACTGGCGGTCCGCCGTCTCGCTCGCGCGGAAGCCCGAGTTGAGGTCGTCGGTGAGGTCGGAGTAGTAGACGCGGTTCGCGTCGAAGGTGATGACCCAGGCCTCGGTCGGCTGGAAGCTCACGCCGAGACCGAACACCGACGGTGCATTGAACGACGTCGGCTTCGGGAAGCCGGTCGCGCTGCCGGAGGGATTGCCGGCCGCGTCGAGGCCGAAGAGGCGCGCTTCCGCGTCGAACTCGGGCCCGTCGCGATAGACGAGGCCGAGCGACCAGCGGTCGGCGAACTTCCAGAGTGCGCCGATGTTGAACGCGATGTCGTCGTCGTCACCGATCTGCGACGAGCCGAACGGCACGGCCGCGGTCGGGCGCACCGTCGCCGAGGCGAGCTCGAAGTCCGAGTAGATGAGGCTCGCGCCGACCGAGAACGAGTCGCTGAACTCGAACGCGCCCGACAGGCCGTAGTTGACGATGTCGATGTCGATCGCGGCGCCGAACGGCAGCAGCGCACCGATGTTCGCATCGGTCGGCGCGACGTTGTTGTCGAGCAGCGCGAAGCTCGTGTTGTACTTCACCAGCTCGTGCCGATAGAACGCGATCGACCAGCGGTCGTGCGGCCACACCACCGAGAGGTACGCGAGGCTGTTCACGTCGTCGTCGGCGCTGCCGTACTCGAGGCCCGTCAGATCGATCGGATTCGCACGGAACGTGCCGCCCGAGACGAACGCGCTCTCGTAGCCGACGCGGCGGCCCTCGATGCCGATCTCGAACGCACGCAGCTGCGTCAGGCCGGCCGGGTTCGTGTAGGCCGCGGTCGCGTCGTCGGCGCGGCCGACGAACGCACCGCCCATGCCGAGGCTGCGGGCGCCGGGCGGAACGAACGCGAACTGGATCGAGGCGTTGCCTTCCTCGTCGGTGATCGCGAACGCGGGTGCGGCAACGCCGACCAGGCTCGCCCCGATCAGCACCGTCAAGAGCTTCTTCTTCATACAACCCCCTCGCATGGACAGTCCGTAGGTTGCCCGGCCCGAACCCCCAGGGCCGCGCGCTCATCCGCCGCGGCCGTTCGATCCCGGGGCCGCTGGCCGCATAGGCTACCGCAGCATGTGAAAAACTTGTAAGCCTTCGTCGCGCCGGACATTCCGGCGGGCGCGCGGCCCCACCCGGCTGCGGTCCGGCGGCGGACCTATAAGTAACGCGAAACGGCGGTGACACGTGCCGTGTCGATGGGGTCAACCGAAGGGGCATGACCCGGCCCGGACGGCCCGTATACTCGCCGCGGGGCTCAAGTCACGGGATGACGCACATGTCGACTGGCACGATCTTCATCTGGGTTCTCATCGCCTTCGTGATCGTCACGATCGTGAAAGGCGTCCGCGTGGTGCCGCAGGGCTACGAGTACACGGTCGAACGGTTCGGCAAGTACGTGTTCACGCTGACGCCGGGGCTCGGCCTGCTGGTGCCGTACGTCTACGGCGTCGGCCGCAAGATGAACATGATGGAGCAGGTCCTCGACGTGCCCTCGCAGGAGGTCATCACCAAGGACAACGCGGTGGTGAAGGTCGACGGCGTCGTGTTCTATCAGGTGCTCGACGCCGCGAAGGCCGCCTACGAGGTCGCGCAGCTCGAGATCGCGATCCTCAACCTCGTCATGACGAACATCCGTACCGTGCTCGGCTCGATGGACCTCGACGAGTCGCTGTCGAAGCGCGACGTCATCAACGCGCAGCTGCTCAGGGTCGTCGACGAAGCGACGCACCCGTGGGGCATCAAGGTCAACCGCATCGAGATCAAGGACATCCAGCCGCCGCGCGACCTGGTCGAATCGATGGCGCGCCAGATGAAGGCCGAGCGCGACAAGCGCGCATCGATTCTCGAAGCCGAGGGCGCGCGACAGTCCGAGATCCTGCGCGCCGACGGCGAAAAGCAGGCTGCGGTGCTCGAGGCCGAAGGCCGGCGCGAAGCCGCGTTTCGCGATGCCGAGGCGCGCGAACGTCTCGCCGAAGCCGAGGCGAAGGCGACCACGATGGTGTCCGAGGCGATCGCGCGCGGCAGCGTGCAGGCGATCAACTACTTCGTCGCCGACAAGTATCTGCAGGCGCTGAAGTCGATCGCCGCATCGCCGAACCAGAAGGTGCTGTTGCTACCGATGGAGACGACCGGCGTGCTCGGCTCGCTCGCGGGCATCGCGGAGATCGCACGCGACTCGTTCGGACCGCGCGCGCCTGCCGTGGCGAAGCCGCCGCGGGTCGAGGGCTAGTTGTTCGATCGCTGATCGTCGAGGAACCGGGCAATGCCGAAGATCGTCTACCTGTGGTTCGGGCTCTCGCTGGCGCTGATGGCCGCGGAGACGTTCGTGCCGGGTGCGTTCCTGCTGTGGTTCGGATTCGCCGCGGCCGCAATGGGCGTACTGACGTTCCTGCTGCCGGCGATGCCGCCGCTCGCGCAGGCGTTCGCGTTCGGTGTGCTCTCGCTGATCAGCATCTGGGTCTACCGCCGGTGGTTCCGCGGGCGCGAGCCGGTCAGCGAGCAGCCGCTGCTCAACAAGCGCATCGACCAGATGATGGGGCGCACCTACGAGCTGCACGAGCCGATCCGCAACGGCTTCGGGAAGATCAAGGTCAACGACGCGCTCTGGACCGTCGCGGGCAGCGACCTGCCCGCCGGCACGCGCGTCGTCGTGACCGGCGCGAGCGGTATGACGCTGACCGTCGCCGCGAGCGGCTGACGCGTTGCGTTCCCAAATGAGAATGACTAGCATTTGCAAGTCGTTCTCACCAAGGACCGCACCGATGTCTCTTCGCCGTCTCGCCGCGACGCTGCTCGTTGCGGCCGTCGCTGCTCCCGCGTTCGCCGCCGACGAAGTCGTCGTCTACTCCGAGCGCAAGGAACCCCTGATCCAGCCGATCTTCGCCGAGTACGAAAAGCTCACCGGCACGAAGGTGCGCTACTTCAACGACGCCGCGCCCGTGCTGATCGAGCGCCTCGCGGCGGAGGGTGCGAACACGCAGGCCGACCTCTTCATGGCGGTCGACGCGGGCTCGCTCTGGCAGGCCGCCGAGCGCGGCGTGCTCGCGAAGGTCGATTCGGAAGCGCTCTCGAAGAACGTTCCCGCGAACCTGCGCGATCCGGGCGGCACGTGGTTCGGGCTCTCGCAGCGCGCGCGCACGATCGTGCGTTCGACCGAGCGCGTGAATCCCGACGCTCTCTCGACCTACGCCGGCCTCGCCGGACCCGAGTGGAAAGGCAAGCTCTGCCTGCGCAGCGCGAAAAAGGTCTACAACCAGTCGCTGGTCGCGACGATGATCGCGCGCGACGGCGAGGCGAAGACCGAGCAGGTCGTGAAGGGCTGGGTCGCGAACCTCGCGGCGCCGCCGTTCGCCGACGACACGCTGCTCGCGCAGGCGATTGCAGCCGGACAATGCGACGTCGGCATCATCAACACGTACTACCTCGCGCGGCTCGAGCACGACGACGCGAACTTCCCGGTCGCGCCGTTCTGGCCCGACCAGGTCGGCAGCGGCGTGCACGTCAACATCTCGGGCGCGGGCGTTACGACGCACGCGAAGCATCGCGACGCCGCGGTCAAGCTGCTCGAGTGGCTCTCGTCGCCGGAAGCGCAGGCGAAGTTCGCGAACGTGAACCTCGAGTATCCGGTCCATCCCGACGTGAAGCCCGATCAGCTCGTCGCGAACTGGGGCGAGTTCAAGGCCGATCCGGTCAACGTCGTCGAGGCCGGGCGCCGCCAGGCCGAGGCGGTGAAGCTGATGGATCGCGCGGGCTGGCAGTGATCGGGTGAGACCGACCACCGGCTGGCGGCGCAGCATCGCTGCGCTGCTCGTCGCCGCGGTGGCCGCGGCGCCTGCGCTGCTCGCGCTCGCCGCGCTCGTGCTGGCGTGGCGCGCGCCCGACCTCGCCCTGTGGCCGCACCTTCTCGAGCACGTACTGCCTTCGGCGTTCGTGCGCACGCTCGCGCTCGGCGTCGGCGTCGCCGCGGGCACGCTCGTCGTCGGCGGCGGGCTCGCGGTGCTCACGACGCTGTGCGAGTTCCCGCTGCGGCGCGTTCTCGCGGTCGCACTGGTGCTGCCGCTCGCGATCCCGACCTACGTGCTCGCGTTCGTCTATGTCGGCGTGTTCGATTACGGCGGCACGATCGCGCTCGTGTTCCGCGCGCTGACGGGCGAGGCGAGCGCGCTGCCGTCACTGCGCAACCTGCCCGGCGCGATCGTCGTGCTGACGCTCGCGCTTTATCCGTACGTCTACCTCATCGCGCGCGCCGCGCTCGCGCGCCAGGGCGGCACGCTGCTCGAAGCGGCGCGCAGTCAGGGCCTCGCGCCCCGCGCCGCGTTCGTGCGCGCCGTGCTGCCGGCGATTCGTCCCGCGCTGGTCGCGGGCACGAGCCTCGCGGTGATGGAAGCGCTCGCCGATTTCGGCGCGGTCGCGGTGCTCGGCGTCGATACCCTCTCGACCGCCGTCTACAAGACCTGGTACGCGCTCGGTTCGCTCCCGGGCGCGGCGCAGCTCGCGACGCTGCTGCTCGCGCTGGTGGCCGTCGCCGTCGTTGCCGAACGCGGCGCGCGGCGCGGTGCGGGCTATGCCGCGCGTGCGCTGAAGCCGGCGCCGCGGCTCTCGCTCGCCGGCACACGCGCGGCCGCAGCGACCGCGGCGTGCGCGCTGGTCGTCGCGGCGGCGTTGCTGCTGCCGGTCGCGCAGCTCGCCTGGTGGGGTACGCGCGCGCAGGGCGTGATCGCGCTCGCGGCGCCGATCGCAAGCACGGCGCTGGTCGCGGGCGGCGCGGCCGTGCTCGTGCTCGCGACCGGCGCCGCACTCGTCGCGGCGGTTCGGATGATGCCGGGCTCGCGCGTCGCCGCCGCGCTGCGCGAGCTCGCGGGGCTGGGTTATGCCGTGCCCGGCACGGTGCTCGCCGTCGGTGTGATGCTCGCGCTGATCCGAGTCGATGCGGCGCTCGCACTGGGCGGTGCGCTCGCGAGCGGTCTCGCTGGCGTATGGATAGCACTTGTCGCGCGCTTGCAGCGGATGGGGACGGCGCCGCTCGACGCCGCGCTCACGCAGATCAAGCCGTCGTTCCGCGAGTCGGCGCGCACGCAGGGGCTCGGCCGTCTCGCGGTCGCGCGTCGCGTCGACTGGCCGCTGCTCAAGCCCGCGCTGCTCGCGAGCCTGCTGCTCGTGTTCGTCGAGGCCGCCAAGGAGCTCCCGGCGACGCTGATGCTGCGTCCGCTCGGCTATGACACGCTCGCGGTCAAGATCTACAACGCGACGTCCGAAGGACTGTGGATGGAGGCCGCGCTGCCGGCGCTGCTGCTGGTCGCGCTCGGGCTCGTGCCGAGCGCGTGGCTGCTGCGGCGCTGAGCCCAAGTCATAATCGGCGCTTTCCCTCCGGCGCGAGCTCCATGACGAAGCAGACGATCCTGAACGCGACGCACCGCGCACACGGCGCGCGCATGGTCGATTTCGGCGGCTGGGACATGCCGCTCAACTACGGCTCGCAGATCGACGAGCACCACGCCGTGCGGCGCGAGGCCGGGATGTTCGACGTCTCGCACATGACGGTCGTCGATCTGCGCGGGCCGCGCACGCGCGAGCTGCTGCGCAAGTTGCTCGCGAACGACGTCGACAAGCTCAAGACTTCGGGCAAGGCGCTCTACTCGTGCATGCTCGACGAGCAGGGCGGCGTCATCGACGACCTCATCACGTACTTCGTCGACGACTCGTTCTTCCGCATGGTCGTGAACGCCGCGACGCGCGAGAAGGATCTCGCGTGGATCGTGCAGCAAGCGAAGCCGTTCGGCGTCTCCGTCACCGAGCGCCGCGACCTCTCGATCATTGCCGTGCAGGGCCCGAAGGCGCGCGACGCGGTGCACGGCCTGCTCGCGCCGGCCGATGCGGCGAAGGCTGCGAAGCTGCCGCGCTTCGCGGCGCTCGAAGCGGGCGACCTGTTCGTCGCCCGCACCGGGTATACCGGCGAGGATGGCTACGAGATCGTCGTGCCCGAGGCTCAATCGCCGGCGCTGTGGCAGAAGCTCGTCGCCGCCGGCGTGAAGCCCGCGGGCCTCGGCGCGCGCGACACGCTGAGGCTCGAGGCCGGCATGAGCCTTTACGGCCAGGACATGGACGAAGCGACGACGCCGTACGAGGCGGCGCTCGCGTGGACCGTCGCGCTCGACGGTGCGCGCGACTTCATCGGCCGCGCCGCGCTCGAGCGGCAGAAGGCGGCCGGCGTGCCGCGCCGCATGATCGGGCTCGTGATGGAAGAGAAGGGCGTGCTGCGCCACGGCCAGAAGGTCGCGACCGCGGCGGGCGAGGGCGAGATTCTCTCCGGCACGTTCTCGCCGACGCTCGGGAAGTCGATCGCGTTCGCGCGCGTGCCCGCGGGCGAGCTCGGCGACGTGACGGTGGACATCCGCGGCCGCGCCGTACCGGTCCGCGTCGTCAAGCCGCCGTTCGTCCGCGACGGCAAACCCTGCGAAGGCATCTGATCGCGGTATAGAATCCGCGCCGCGCGCAACGAACTGGGATCGAACCAAAGTCCATGAACGAAATTCCCGGCGACCTCAAGTTCCTCAAGACCCACGAGTGGGCACGCGTGGAGGACGACGGCACCGTCACCGTCGGCATCTCCGACCACGCGCAGGGCCAGCTCGGCGATCTCGTCTACGTCGAGCTCCCGACCGTCGGCGACGACGTCGAGGCCGGCAACGCGAGCGCGGTGGTCGAATCGGTGAAAGCCGCATCCGACGTCTACAGCCCGGTCTCGGGCAAGATCGTCAAGGTCAACGACGCGCTCGGCGACAAGCCCGAGACGATCAACGAGGACGCCTTCGGCGAAGGCTGGATCTTCGTCGTGAAGCCCACCAACACCGCCGAGCTCGACGAGCTGATGTCGCCGGACGAGTACGGCGAGATGGTCGAGAGCGAGAGCTGATCGCGGGTGGTCGCTGCGGGATGCCGGACTTCGCGGACGCCTGCGCGTCCGCTCACTCCGGCCGACATCCCGACCTGCGTCCAACGCACCCCGTAGGCCGGAGTGAGCCGCAGGCGAAGTCCGGCAACACGGCCACGGCTACACCGCAGCCTCATGCCGCTTCGTCGCGATACTCGTCCGGCGTCGGACACAGGCAGATCAGGTTGCGATCGCCGTAGACGTTGTCGACGCGGTTGACCGGGCTCCAGTACTTGTCTTGTCGCGCCGAGCCCGCCGGGAACGCGCCTTCGGCGCGCGTGTACTTCCGATTCCATCCCTCGTCGACGAGATCGTGCACCGTATGCGGTGCATGTCGCAGCGGACTGTCCTCGATCGAGAAGCGGCCGCGCTCGACCTCGGCGATCTCGCGGCGGATCGCGATCATCGCGTCGCAGAAGCGGTCGATCTCGACCTTCGCCTCCGACTCGGTCGGCTCGATCATCAGCGTGCCCGGCACCGGGAAGCTCATCGTCGGCGCGTGGAAGCCGTGGTCGATGAGCCGCTTCGCGATGTCGTCGACGGAGACGCCGCAGCTCTCCTTGAGCGCGCGCGGATCGACGATGCACTCGTGCGCGACGCGGCCGTTGTGGTTCTTGTAGAGCACGGGAAAGTGCGGGTCGAGCCGCGCTGCGATGTAGTTCGCGTTGAGGATCGCGATCTCGCTCGCGCGGCGCAGGCCCGCGCCGCCCATCATCAGGATGTACGCGTAGCTGATCGGCAGGATCGAGGCCGAACCCCACGGCGCCGCCGACACCGGACCGACCGGCGCGCGACCGCCGTCGAGGTTCGGATGACCCGGCAGGAACGGCGCGAGGTGCTTGCGCACGCCGATCGGACCCATGCCGGGCCCGCCGCCGCCGTGCGGGATGCAGAAGGTCTTGTGCAGGTTGAGATGGCTGACGTCGGCGCCGTACTTGCCCGGTTGTGCGAGGCCGACCTGCGCGTTCAAGTTCGCGCCGTCGAGGTAGACCTGACCGCCGTGGCGGTGGACGATCTCGCAGATCTCGGCGATGCGCTCCTCGAACACGCCGTGCGTCGACGGATACGTAACCATCAGCGCCGCGAGGCGCGCGGCGTGCTTCTCGGCCTTGGCGCGAAGATCGTCGACGTCGACGTTGCCGTACGGGTCGCAGCCGACCACGACGACGTCCATGCCGACCATCTGCGCCGACGCCGGATTAGTGCCGTGCGCCGACGACGGGATCAGGCACACCTTGCGCTGCGGCTCGCCGCGGCTGCGGTGATAGGCCTCGATCGCGAGCAGCCCGGCGTACTCGCCCTGCGCGCCGGAGTTCGGCTGCAGCGACACCGCGTCGTAGCCGGTGATCTCGGCGAGCCAGCGCTCGAGCTCGGCGAAGAGGCGGGCGTAGCCTCGGGCCTGGTCGGCCGGCGCGAACGGATGCAGCGCGCCGAACTCGGGCCAGGTGACCGGGATCATCTCGGCCGTCGCATTGAGCTTCATCGTGCACGAGCCCAGCGGGATCATCGCGCGATCGAGCGCGAGATCGCGGTCGGCGAGCTTGCGCAGGTAGCGCAGGAGCTCGGTCTCGCTGTGGTGCACGTCGAACACGGGGTGCGACAAGCACGGTCCGCTGCGGCGCAGCGTCTCGGGTAGCGCGGACGGCGCGCCGGCTTCGATCTCGGCGTAGCTGAGCGTGCCACCGAACGCACGCCAGACGGCTTCGACGATCGCCGGCGTCGTGCTCTCGTCGAGCGCGATGCCGAGGCGACGCTCGTCGACGAGGCGCAGGTTGATGCGCTCGGCGCGCGCGCGCTCGACGATCGCGCTGCGCTCCCCGCCCGCGTCGACCGTCAGCATGTCGAAGAAGTTCGCGTTCTCGATCCGGACGCCGAGCTTGCGCAGACCGGCGGCGAGCGTCGCGGTGCGCCGGTGCACGTCGTGCGCGATCGCAGCGAGGCCCGCCGGCCCGTGGTACACCGCGTACATCGACGCGATCACCGCGAGCAGCACCTGCGCCGTGCAGATGTTCGACGTCGCCTTCTCCCGGCGAATGTGCTGCTCGCGCGTCTGCAGCGCGAGGCGGTAGGCCGGATTGCCGCGCGCGTCGACCGAGACGCCGATCAGGCGCCCAGGGATCGCGCGCTTGTGGGCGTCGCGCACGGCCATGTAGGCCGCGTGCGGACCGCCGTAACCCATCGGCACGCCGAAGCGCTGGGTCGAGCCGATCGCGATGTCCGCGCCGAGCTCGCCGGGCGGCGTCAGCACGCAGAGCGCCAGTGGGTCGGCCGCGACGATGCCGATCGCACCCGCGGCCTCGAGCTTCGCGAGCACGGCGCGCGGATCGACGAGACGACCGTGCGTGCCCGGGTACTGCAGGATCGCGCCGAACACGGTCTTCGCGTCGAGGTCCTTGTCCGGATCGCCGACGACGATCGACCAGCCGAGCGGCTCGGCGCGCGTGCGCAGCACCGCGATCGTCTGCGGATGGCATTCGGCGTCGACGAAGAACGTGGTCGACTTCGACTTGCCCGAGCGCTGCGCGACGGCCATCGCCTCGGCGGCCGCGGTCGCCTCGTCGAGCAGCGACGCGTTCGCGACGTCGAGCCCGGTGAGCTCGGCGATCATGGTCTGGAAGTTCAGCAGGGCCTCGAGCCGGCCCTGGCTGATCTCGGGCTGGTACGGCGTGTACGCCGTGTACCAGGCGGGGTTCTCGAGCACGTTGCGCAGGATCACGAGCGGCGTCAGCGTGCCGTGGTAGCCCTGGCCGATCAGCGAGGTGCAGACCTGGTTCTCGCGCGCGAGCGCGGCGAGCTGCGCGAGCGCGTCGACTTCGGAGAGACCCGCCCCGATCGCGAGCGGCGCGCGCTGGCGGATCGCTTCGGGCATCGTCTGCGCGACCAGCGCGTCGAGGCTCGAAGCCCCGACCAAGGCGAGCATCTCGCTCACTTCTTCGGGCGAAGGCCCGATGTGACGGCTCGCAAAATCGCGGTTCGGGGTGTCGTGACGGATCGGATGTTCGGAGGACATGGGCGCGCTCTCGGCCGGACCACGGCCGGTCCGGTGTCGGCGCCCCATCTGTCGCTTCGCCTGAGAGCGTTATCCCGTCGGCGGACCGCGGCGGCGTCCCTGGCGGAGCCGGCGGCGGTCACTTTCCAGATGTCGAACGCCGGCGCGGTCCTTCTGCCTGAGAGTTTCCGGGGCGGTTGCTCCTTCGGCGCCGACATCGTCCTGCGACGTGTCGATCTCTCCCGCGGCGGCGGTCGCAAGGTTACCACGCGACCTCGGAAACGTCGGCGCGCGCGGCACGTGTTTCGCGCGTCGGTGCGACTCGCGCATCGGCGCGGATGGCGGTGCTGGAGACCATCGCGACGATGGAATTTCGCTCGACGAAGCCGGACGCGTGACGCACGTCACGGTGGCGAGCGCCGGTCGCCGCACCGTCGTCGAGGTGCTCGCCGAGCACGCCATCGTCGCCGCGGCGACGATCGGCGACGCGATCGGTCCAACGCCGCCGCGGTCGTCGTCCACTCGTCCGGAATCGGATCGGCGGTCGAGATCGCGCGTCGCGCGACGTCGATCGCGCGCGTCGCCGGCGCGATTGCGCGCCGTACGCACGCCGTGCGTTTTTCCCGGCGATTTCGCAGTTTTTTCGCCGCGCGTCTCGCGCGTGCGCGTCGTCGCATCGGTGCTCTGCGAGCTCCGCCGGCGTCGCGCGCGAGCGCATCGCGCGACGCTCGCGAGGGTGCGCGGAGGCGGATCGAAATCCTCGCGCGCATCAAGAGGTTATTGACACGCTTGACAGAGAGGAATATTTTTCGCCGCAGCGTGACAACCGCATGTCGAAAATGGTGGTCGTGAAGTCAGTCGCTCGAGTCGTCGTCCGTCAGCAGCGCGCAGTCGATGCGCCGACGCAAAACCGTCGAACGACGAACGACTCGCTCACTCGGGACACCACCGCACATCACGCCGACGAGTCGATCCCGACGCCGAGTTTCTAGAAGGTCGCGGCGAGCGCGCAGTGACCGCGCACGCACGATCCGCAGGGTTTCAACCGGGCAGTCACTGTCATAACGATGAGGAAAGCGTCATGAAAAAAGCAGCAACCAAGAGCACGAAACGCACCGTGAAAGCCGCCGCCAAGGGTGGCGCGAAGAAGTCCGCTCGCAAGCCGGCCAAGAAGGCCGCGAAGAAGAGCACGGCGAAGAAGGTCGCTCGCAAGCCCGCGAAGAAGGCTGCGAAGAAGAAGTAACACCGCTCTACAGCTCGACTGGGTCTAGACCATCGCGCGACCTGCCCGGCGCGCGATGGTCCCTTCGAACCTCCCCGATTCCGAGAACGAGCCGCCCACCGGGCGGCTCGTTCGTTTTCGGCGCCCGTCGGACCGCCACGTCGGTCGCGCGCCAGCGATGGCGCGCCCGCGCGAAGCGCGAAGGCGAGACTTGTGGCGCGCCGCGCGACAGCGCGGAGGAGAGTCCCGGCTTTGCCGGGACTCTCCTCCGCGAGACTCGGCCAGGGACCGGCCGATGTCTCGCATCAAGACTGAGAGAAGCGTCTCGGACTCAACAGCGGTGCATAATGCGAAGGCAGCGTGAATGCCGCAGAGCGGACGCAGCGCGCCCGTCGTCGACACTTCGAGGGGAACCGAACATGCAGCGCACCGACTCCCGTGCTTCGAACCCGCCGCGCGCGTTCCGCGCGCTGCCCGCCGCACTCGCGATCGCGATCGCCGTGGCGCTCGGCGCCTGCGGTGGCGACAAGCCGCAAGCTCCGGCACCGCAGGCGCAGCGTCCTGCGGCACCGGCAGCGACGCCCGTCGCGCCGGCACCGGCGCCGCAGGTCGCGAAGCTGCCCGTGCCCGAGCTCCTCAAGAACGCGACCGTCGCGGTAGCGGAAGAGAGGCTCGTCGTCCCGGCAGGCAACAACGCGATCGAGTACTACCTCGCGGTTACCGCGCAGGAACCGAACAACGTCCAGGCGACGCAAGCGCTGGTCGACTTGTTCCCGCTGGTTGCGAGCATCGCCGAGCGCGCGATCGCGCAGAAGGACGTGGCCGAGGCCGAGCGTCTCGTCGGGCTGCTCGCGCGCGCGAGCCCCGACTCGTACACCGTCAGCACGATCAAGGCCAAGGTCGAGCAGCTCAAGACGACGATCCTCCGCGAGGAGGAGCGCCGTGTCGCCTCGGAGCAGGCTGCCGCGCAGGCGGCCGCACAGGCGGCAGCGAACGCGCAGCGCGAGGCCGAGGAACCCGAGCCGGCGGCGCCGGCCCCGCCGCGGCCCGCACCTGCGCCGACGCAGCCCGCGCCGACCCAGGTCGCGGCCGCCACGCCGCCTCCGGCCGCGACGCCCGCGCCGCAGCCCGCCGCGCCGACCGTCGAGTCGCGCGAGGCGCAGATCCTCCGTTCCGTGCAGCCCGCGTATCCGCCCGCCGCCGCGCGCAAGCGGCAGGAAGGCTGGGTCGAGCTCGAGTTCACCGTCGGCGCCGACGGGCGGGTCAGCAACGTCTCGGTCGCGCGTGCACAGCCGACGCGCGTGTTCGACCGTGAGGCAATCCGCGCGATGCAGCAGTGGACGTTCCGTCCCGCGGTCCGCGACGGCCAGCCGGTCGAGTCGCGCCGCAAGCAGCGGATGGAGTTCAAGCTCGGGGGCTGAGCGGACGCGCCGAGGCGAAGTCGTCCGTCCCATGAGGGTCGGCGCAATGCCTCGATAGAGGCGCGAACGGACGGAATCCCTGTGGGAGGGGCGGAAGCCCCGATCGGGCGACGCTTCGTCCGAAGCACCGCGCAGTCGGGGCTTCCGCCCTCCCACATGACTTCGGACCTCGCGCTGTTCGCGAGCGCTACCCCACATCCTCGGCGATCTTCGCGATCGCAATCACCGTCTCGAGCTCCGCGCGCCCTTCGAGCGCGGGATCGATGTTGTGCAGGCCGCGTCGGAGCAGGAACTGCTTCTCGGACGGCAACCGCGCCGACGCGACGCCGCAGCAGTCGGCCATCGCCGCGAGCGCGAGATCGCTCGCGCTCGGCGCCTTGTTCTCCATGACCCGATGCAGCACGGCGAACACCTCGTCGAGCGCCTGTCGCGAGCGCAGCGGATAGCGATGGAGGAAAAAGACCTGGCGATAGTGATGGAGCAGGTCACGAGCGACCAGGCTGTCGAGCACGCGCTCGACGAGCTTCGGGATGCCGCGCTCGACGCGTTGCAGGGCCTCGGCGAGCGGAAGCGGCACGCCGCCGCGCCGGATCAGCGCGCCCGCTTCGCCGAGCAGCTGGTGATAGTCGGGCAGCGCGTCTGCCATCGCGACGCGATCGCCGCGTGCGACGAGTCGATGGTGCATGACGAGCTCGGCGAGGATCGCGGCGGCCGCGCCGCGTCTCAGCCGCGCCGACACGACGCCCGGCGCGGGTCTCCCGCGCATGGGATCGAGCGCCAGCAACACGAGCTGCTCGGCCAGGGTCACGCCACTACCATCCTAAGTCGCCCTGCGTTCGACGAGCCTCGCGCAGCCGACGGCTGCACGCAAGCGCGTTGATGTTCGGAGCGGCGAACGGTCGGCGATTCCCTCAGCGGCCGCCGGCCGCGGCGAGGCGCGCGCCGCGCGGAACCGACTTCAACGGAACCCAGTCACGCCGCGGCAGGCCGAGGTAGCGGTCTAGCAGGGTCGGCGCCAGTCCCGCCGGGACGGCCGAGTCGCAGTTCCACAGGAGCGCGAAGCCGAAGTCGCGTTCCGGCAGGAAGCCGAGCATCGCGCGATAACCCTGCACGGCGCCGGCGTGGAAGACCAGCGTCTCGCCCGCGTACTCGTAGACGCGCCAGCCGTGCGCATAGCTCGCCGCGCGCACCCGCTCGCGCCGCCACGCCGAGCCCAGCCGTTCGCCGGGCGTCGCGACGACGGGCGTGTGCAGCATCGACAGCAGCGGGCCCGGCAGCACGTCGGTGCGATGCCCGAGCTGCGCGTTGAGCCAAAGCGTCAGGTCCTCGATGCTCGCGTTGACGCCGGCGGCGGGCGGCACGCGGTAGTAGCTCTCCTTGGGTCGTACCGGCACCCAGCGCTTTGCGCGCCGCACGTGCGGCCGCGCCCAGTCGCCGCTCGCCTCGAGCGCGTCGCGGCCGTAGGTCGCGGTCGTCATCCCGAGCGGATGGAACAGCTGGCGCTCGACCTGGTGGTAGAAGAAGTCGCCGGTCGCCGCGAACGTCACGTCGCCGATCAGCGAGTAGGCGATGTTCTGGTAGGCGTAGCAGTCGCCGACGCCGCAGATCATCGGCAGCTCGCGCAGCTTGTAGACGAGGTTCGGGTACGGCTGGTCGCGCTCGAGCAGCAGGTCGTGCGCGTTGTGCGAGATCCCGACGCGATGGCTCAGGAGCGCGCCGATCGTGAGCTTCGAGGACTCGCGCGTATCCGAGAGCTCGAAGGCCGGCACGAGATCCTGCACCGGATCGTCCCAGCTCACGTAACCCTGCTCGACGAGCAGCGCCGTCAGGGTCGCCGCGAAGGCCTTCGAAAGCGACGCGAGGCGGAACACCGTCTTCGTGCCGACCGGCGCACCGGTCGTCGCATCGGCCACGCCGAGGCCGCGGCGCGAGAGGACGCGCCCGTCCTTCACCACGACGCTCGCGAGGCCGGTGACCTGGCCCGAACGCATCACCGCGTCCTCGAGCGACTCGAAGTCCTTCACGATCGCGGCGAGCATCGCCGGATCGTCGCCGGGCGCATGCGCGCGCGGCAGGGAATTCGGAGCGGCGGGGCTTTGCGCGACGGCGTCGGCGACGCCGAGCGTTGCGAGGAAAACGAGGCCGGCGATCGACCGGAACCGGCAAAACGACATGCTATTCTCGACTTGCGCCTACGCGCTCATTCTACGTTTCGTCGCAACGGAGCGAAACCCATGGGAACGTTGATCGTGCTGGGCATCATCGTCGTGCTCGCGATCTGGGCCGTCAGTATCTACAACGGCCTCGTCACCGCCCGCAACGGCTACAAGAACGCTTTCGCACAGATCGACGTCCAGCTGCAGCGCCGCCACGACCTCATACCGAATCTGGTGGAGACGGCGAAGGGCTATCTCAAGCACGAACGCGAAACCCTCGAGGCGGTCATCGCGGCGCGCAACTCGGCCCAGGCGGGGCTGAACGCCGCCAAGGCGAATCCGGGCGACCCGACCGCGATGCAGCAGCTCGGCGCCGCCGAGAACCAGCTCACCGCCACGCTCGGCCGGCTGTTCGCGCTGTCCGAGGCCTATCCCGACCTCAAGGCGAACCAGAACATGATGCAGGTCTCCGAGGAGCTGTCCTCGACCGAGAACCGCGTCGCGTTCGCGCGCCAGGCGTTCAACGACTCGGTGATGGGCTACAACAACAAGCGCGAGGTGTTCCCGAACAACATCCTGTCCGGGATGTTCGGGTTCCAGGCTGCGGCGCTCCTCGAGATCGAGAAGCCCGAGCAGCGCGCGGTGCCCCAGGTGAAGTTCACGTAGACCGGGCTGGACCTGTGGCCGTAGGCCGGAGTGAGCGCGGCGCAGCCGCGCGAAGTCCGGCAGCCGCGACGAACACGCCGGACTTCGCCTGCGGCTCACTCCGGCCTACGCGAGGCGCCAGGCAGCGACCATGAACTTCTTCGAGCATCAGGCGAAGGCCCGCAAGCAGTCGTCCCGGCTGGTCGTTCTGTTCGGTCTCGCGGTGGTGGGGATCACGGTCGCGATCGGGCTCGTCATCGCCATCGCGCTCGACCTCTCCGGCGAGGAGGCCGAGCTCGCCGGCACGCTCTGGGAGCGTCGCGGCGGCGCGTTCGTCGTGTCCTCGATCCTGACGCTCGCGTTGATCTTCTTCGCGACGCTCTACAAGGTCGGCAAGCTGCGCGCCGGTGGCGGCGTCGTCGCGCGCGAGCTCGGCGGCACGCTGATCGAGACCGATACCGGAAACCCGGCCTACCGGCGCCTCCGCAACGTCGTCGAGGAGATCGCGATCGCGTCGGGCGTGCCCGTGCCCGAGATCTACGTGCTCGAGCAGGAATCCGGCATCAACGCGTTCGCGGCCGGCTACACGCCGGCCGACGCCGCCGTCGCCGTGACCCGCGGCGCGGTCGAGCATCTCGATCGCGACGAACTCCAGGGCGTCATCGCGCACGAGTTCAGCCACGTGCTGAACGGCGACATGCGGCTCAACATCAAGCTCATGGGCGTTCTGTTCGGCATCCTCGTGCTCGCGGTGATCGGGCGCGAGGTGGTCAGGCATTCGCGCGGCGGCGGGAAGAAGGGCGGCGGCATCGTGATGGTCGCGCTCGCGCTGATGGTCGTCGGCTACATCGGGCTGTTCTTCGGGCGGCTCATCAAGGCCGGCGTATCGCGCCAGCGCGAGTTCCTCGCCGACGCCTCGGCGGTGCAGTTCACGCGGCAGTCGAGCGGCATCGCCGGCGCACTGAAGAAGATCGGCGGTCTGCCGCAGGGTTCGAAGTTCGAGGCGGCCGACGCCGAGCAGGCCAGCCACATGCTGTTCGGTGACGGCGTCGGCTACTCGGCGCTGTTCGCGACGCACCCGCCGCTGGTCGATCGGATCAAGCGCATCGATCCGCGCTTCGATCCGCGCGAGCTCGACGCGCTGCGCGCCGCGATGGTGGCGGCACCGGCAGCGGAGGCGGCAGCGGGCGACGACGAGGCCGCCTACGCCGCCGCGGCTCCGATCGCGGAGCGCGTGACGGCATCACCCGAGCAGGTGGCGGAGCGCGTCGCACAACCCGAGGCCGCCGACTACGCCGCGGCCGGCGCGATCGCGCGCGGAATCCCGGAGCGCCTGCGCGTCGCGGCGCACATGCAGGACCAGGCGCCCGCGGTCGTGCTCGCGCTTGCGCTCGACGAGGGTGCATCGGTTCGCGCGCGCCAGCTCGACGCGATCGAGGCGCTCGTCGGCAAGCCGCTGCGCGAGGCGACCGATGCGCTCGCGGCGCCGATCGCGGCGCTGCACCCGCTCGCCGGCCTGCCGCTCGCCGCGCTCGCGTTCCCGGCGCTCAGGCGCCGCCCGCGCCCGTTCCTCGAGACGTTCGTCGCGGCGCTGGAGCGCGTGATCCACGCCGACGAATCGGTCGACCTCGACGAGTACTGCCTCGCGAAGCTCGTCTCGGTCCAGGTCATCGATGCGCTCGATCCCTCACGCGCCAAGATCATGGGACGGCGCAAGCTCGTCGAGCTGCGCGCCGAAGCGGCGGCGCTGCTCGCGATCCTCGCGCGCCACGGCAACGGCGACGCCGACACGGCGCGGCGCGCCTACGTCGCGGGCATGCAGGGTCTTTTCGCCGACGGCGGTGTGCCGCCGTACGCGCCACCACCCGATGCGATCGCGGCGCTCGACGCGGCGCTGCCGGAGCTCAACCGCCTCGATCCGGGCGGCAAGGAGCTGCTGGTCGAGGCGCTGGTCCGCACGATGAGCCACGACGGCGAGATCGCGCTGGCCGAATCCGAGCTGCTGCGGACCGTCTGCGCAGCGCTGCACTGCCCGCTGCCGCCGGTGCTCGCGACCGACTGAAGACGCGCCGCGTCCCTCGGCCGTCGCGGGCCGGGAGCCGGGCCGATCGAGCCCCTGCGCTATCATGCGCGCCCCGGCAGCGGCTCCGCGCCGACGACCCCATCGCATGAAAACCCTCCTCGTCACCGGCGGCGCCGGCTTCATCGGCGGCAACTTCGTGCTCGACCTGCTCGCGCAGGGCGGCTATCGCATCGTCAACCTCGACGCGCTGACCTACGCCGGCAACCTCGACACGCTGGCCCCGGTCGCAAGCCGCGACGACCACGTGTTCGTGCACGGCGACATCGGCGACCGGGCCAGGGTCGACGCGCTGCTGCGCGAGCACCGGCCGTCGGCGATCCTCAACTTCGCCGCCGAGAGCCACGTCGACCGCTCGATCGACGGACCGGCCGCATTCGTGCAGACGAACGTCGTCGGCACTCTGCAGCTGCTCGAGGCCGCGCTCGCGTACTGGCGTGGCCTGCCGCTCGATGCGCAGGACGGCTTCCGCTTCCTGCACGTCTCGACCGACGAGGTCTACGGCTCGCTCGGTCCGGTCGGCAAGTTCACCGAGGAGACGCCGTACGCGCCGAACTCGCCGTACTCGGCCTCGAAGGCCGCGTCGGATCATCTCCTGCGCGCGTTCCACCACACCTACGGGCTGCCCACGCTCACGACCAACTGCTCGAACAACTACGGCCCGTACCAGTTCCCCGAGAAGCTCATCCCGCTGATGATCGCGAAGGCGCTGCGCGGCGAGCCACTGCCGGTCTACGGCGACGGCCGCAACGTGCGCGACTGGCTCTACGTGCTCGATCACTGCCGCGCGATCCAGCGCGTGCTCGAGATCGGCCGCGTCGGTGAGGTCTACAACATCGGCGGCGACGCGGAGCGCGAGAACATCGCGGTCGTGCGCGCGATCCTGAAGCGAATCGACGAGCGCCGCCCGCTCGCGGGCGGCGCCACGCGCGAAGGCCTCGTCACCTACGTCAAGGACCGCCCCGGCCACGACCGGCGTTACGCGATCGACGCGACCAAGATCAAGCGCGACCTCGGCTGGCGGCCGAGCGAGACGTTCGAGTCGGGTCTCGCCAAGACGATCGACTGGTATCTCGAGCACCAGGCCTGGGTCCAGCGCGTGATGGACGGCTCCTACCGCGGCGAGCGGCTCGGCGTCGCGGCGCACGGCTGAGCACACGGAATCGCGCGATGACACAGAAGGGCATCATCCTCGCCGGCGGCGCCGGCACACGGCTGCATCCGATCACGCTGTCGATCTCGAAGCAGCTGCTCCCGATCTACGACAAGCCGATGATCTACTATCCGCTGAGCACGCTGATGCTCGCGGGCATCCGTGACATCCTCGTCATCAACACGCCGCACGAGCAGGCCCTGTTCCAGCGCCTGCTCGGCGACGGTTCGCAGTGGGGCGTGTCGATCCACTACGCGGTGCAACCGCAGCCGAACGGGCTGGCCGAGGCGTTCCTGATCGGACGCGAGTTCGTCGGCGGCAAGCCGTCGTGCCTCGTGCTCGGCGACAACATCTACTACGGCCACGGCTTCACCGAGGTGCTGCAGCGCGCCGCGGCGCGCGACCACGGGGCGACCGTGTTCGGCTACTGGGTGCGCGATCCGGAGCGCTACGGCGTCGCGGAATTCGACACGAACGGCCGCGTCGTGTCGCTCGAGGAGAAGCCCGCGAAACCGAAGTCGCACTACGCCGTGACCGGGCTCTACTTCTACGACACGCGCGTCTGCGATTTCGCGGCGAGCCTAAAGCCTTCCGCGCGCGGCGAGCTCGAGATCACCGACCTCAATCGCGTCTACCTCGACGACGGCTCGCTGCAGGTCGAGCGACTCGGCCGCGGCTACGCGTGGCTCGACACCGGCACGCACGAATCGCTGCTGCAGGCCTCGAACTTCATCGAGACGATCGAACAGCGCCAGGGCCTGCGCGTCTGCTGCCCCGAGGAGATCGCGTTCGCGAACGGCTGGATCGACGCCGAGCAGGTGCTGCGGCTCGCGAAGCCGCTCGCGAAATCCGGCTACGGTCTCTACCTCGAGCGCATCGCGCGCGGGGACACGCTCGCATGAAGGTACGCGACGCACGCGTGCCGGGCCTCAAGGTCGTCGAGCCGACCGTGCACGGCGACGCGCGCGGCTGGTTCTTCGAAGGCTTCCACCGGCAGCGCTACGCCGAGCACGGCATCGTGCTCGACGCGGTGCAATGGAACCTCTCGCGCTCGGCGCGCGGCGTGCTGCGCGGGCTTCATTACCAGTGGCCGAAGCCGCAGGCGAAGCTCGTCTGCGTGCTCGAAGGCGAGGTCTGGGACGTCGCCGTCGACATCCGTCGCGGCTCGCCGACCTACGGGCAATGGGACGCCTGCGTGCTCTCGAGCGAGAACCGCCGGCAGTTCTTCGTTCCCGAGGGCTTTGCACACGGATTCGTCGTGCTGTCCGAACACGCGACGTTCGCGTACCTCTGCGGCGAGCTCTACGACCGCGCCGCCGACGCCGCGGTGCGCTGGAACGACGCCGCGTTCGCGATCGACTGGCCGGTGCGCGAGCCGTCGCTGTCCGACAAGGACGAGCGCGCACCGTACGCGGCCGACGTCGCGCCGGAGCGGATGCCGGTCTACGCGCCGTGAAGCTGCTGCTGCTCGGCGCGAACGGTCAGATCGGGTTCGAGCTCCACCGGAGCCTCGCGCCGCTCGGCGAGATCGTCGCCGCGACGCGTACGGGCGCGCTGCCCGGCGCGAGCGCATGCGAGCGCGCCGACCTGGCCGAGACCGGTGCGCTCGCCACGCTGATCGACCGAGTCGCGCCGGACTGGATCGTCAATGCTTCGGCGTACACCGCGGTGGATCGCGCCGAGGACGAGCGGGAGCTCGCCCGGCGCGTCAACGGCGATGCGCTGCGCGTGATCGGTGAGCGGGCGCGCGCGCGCGGCGCGGCAGTGCTGCACTACTCGACCGACTATGTCTTCGGCGGCAACGGCACGCGGCCGTACCGCGAGGACGACGCAACC
>Ga0187892_10001238_pt1 | contig 59725 bp, 45 predicted proteins | sample MA1701073metaG_FD_139345 | JGI IMG/M metagenome (GOLD analysis project Ga0187892, IMG submission 139345) | Bio-ooze microbial communities from a basaltic lava cave in the Kipuka Kanohina Cave System on the Island of Hawaii, USA - MA170107-3 metaG ...
ATCTGCTTCCGCGTCGCCTCGCGGATGGATTCGCGGATTGTCCTGGACCAAAACGGCGGCGAGGTGCTGATGGGCCAGGGTGATCTGTTGTTCCTGCCGCCCGGCGCCCACAAGCTGATCCGCGCCCAGGGCACGTTTTTGGAGGAACCCGAGATATACGCCGTCCTGGACGATCTGACCGAACGGGCGAAACCGGAGTTCCATCCCGAGCTAATCTCGCTCCGCCAGCAGGAGGCCGATCCGGAAACCGGGGTCCGCGATCCTCTATTCGAGGAGGCCGTGCGGATCATTTTGGAATCACGCCGGGGCTCCGTGAGCCTCCTTCAGCGCCGTTTGACCATCGGCTATTCGCGGGCCTCGAGGCTGATCGACCAGATGGCCGCGGCCGGCATCGTGGGGGAACACAAAGGCTCTCAAGCCCGAGAAGTGATGATGTCCCTTGACGAGTGGACCGCCCTGCGCGCCCAGGTCGCCTCCGATCTGAAAGCGGGTTTCCAAGCCGATCAAGACGAGTCGTCGTAAAGCCATATTGGGGATGGCTTCGGTGTTATCGGATGATGTCCTTTTCGGTCGTTGATGGGTGGATGCCGGCTGGTCCGTGGCCGCACTGTCTTCTATACTGGTAATAACCTTGTCGCGAATCCTGTCGAGAATAACCAGCAAGCGGAGCGTTAAGGCGAGGCGACCAGGCCGCTTGGCAAGATCAGGAGCGCTCTGATTACGAAGGAGAGGTCACATGACGAAATGCATCACCACCCTTTGCGCCGCAGTCTGTCTGCTGGTTCCACCCGCCTGGGGTCACATGATCTCCGCGACCATCACGGCGGATAACCACTATGCCCTCTTTGTGGGGAATGCCGACGGGTCCATGATGAGCCTGGTGGGCGGCAATGAGCTGGGTGCCGGCGGCTCGCCGGGTACCTACAACTGGAGCGAGCCCGAGAGTGTCCTGTTTACGACGGACTTGGATACACTCTACCTCGCCACGTGGAGTGACGACAGCGTGGCACAGGGCGTGCTCGGCGAACTGGACATCAACGGGTTCCCACTGCTGACCGGCGACTTCGACCGCTGGGGAGTTTTCGCCACCGGCGCCGACAAAGACGACGGAGCGGCCTATCCGACCGAAAGCGAAATGGCCACGCAGGTTGCCCTAGCCAACAGCAACTCCGGCGGGCCGGGCACGAGCGGCGGTTGGACTTCAATCCAGGTGGGGGGGATGAACGGCGTCTCGCCTTGGGGAACGCTTTCCACGATTGACTCGGGCGCGCAGTGGATGTGGTGGACCGACGGCGAGGGTAGCGCCTTCATGCCCGGCGGCGACCACGATGAGTTCCTGATTTTCCGCACGTCCATTGCCGCCGTTCCGGTACCGGGGGCGGCCTTGCTCGGTGTGCTGGGGCTGAGTACCGTTGCTTGGTTGAAGCGGCGAGCCGCCAAGGCCTGAAGGGCGGGCCTTTATCGGCTTAATCCCAACATCGTCGCCGGCTTGGACAGCGGATAGGCGCCAATGCGGCGTTCGGCCATTGCGGCAACAGGGCTTTGTGGGGCACTGGCGACGATCGCCGGCGCCCACGACTTTTCAATGACCGCCGCCATCGCGTCCTTTCCCGGCGACGGCACTTTTATCGTCGATGTTCTTTGTGACCTGGACGCCCTTGCGCTGGGCCTGCCGCCCGGCAAGACGGCGCCTGAGGATCATCGACGGCTCCGGTCGCTGTCCCGCGCCGACCAGGAACGGGTCGCCGGCGAGCTTCGCGAGCAGTTGCGGCGCCGCGTTCACGTGCGATTCGACGGCGCAGCCGTGAGCTTCGGAATTGAATTCCTTCAGACCCCGATCATTCCCGCGGCGCCCGGCGAAGTTCAACCTTTCTTCGGCCCTACGGCCCGCTTGAGGGGTTCGGTACCCGCCCAAGCTCAAGAGTGGACGTTCTGGGCTTCGCGTGCCATGGGGCTGGTCAGTTTTACGATCACAGGTCCGGACGGTGCCATGATTGTGGCACGGACGTTGAAACCCGGCGAAGAGAGTGAGCCGTTCCCCGTGGCCGCGGCAAAATCATCCGTCTCGATGATCCAAATCGCGCTTTTGTATCTGCGCCTGGGCTTTGAACACATTGTTCCCAAGGGACTCGACCACATTCTGTTCGTGCTGGGTCTGTACTTCTTGAGCCCCGCGCTGCGGTCCCTCCTTTGGCAGATCACTGCCTTTACCATTGCCCATTCCGTCACGCTGGCCTTGGCGATGTATGGGATCGCCGCCCTTCCTTCTCGGGTGGTAGAGCCGCTTATCGCGCTGTCCATCGTCTACGTGGCGGTTGAAAACACGCTGACCACAAAGCTGATGCCCTGGCGGCCCTTCGTGGTTTTCGGTTTCGGGCTGTTGCACGGCTTGGGGTTTGCCGGCGTGTTAACTGGGCTGGGCCTGCCTGAGGCTCATCGCTTGACGGCCCTGGTAGCATTCAACGTCGGCGTGGAGATGGGACAACTGGCGGTGATCCTTCTGGCTTTAGTCGCCACGGGATGGTGCCGGCGACGCACTTGGTATCGGAAGCGCATCCTGGTTCCGGCGTCGGTGGCGATCGCGCTGGTTGGAGCCTATTGGGCTGTGGAGCGAGTCTTGGCCTGAAGGGCAATCGACTCACTCGCTCCGCAGCGCGGGAATCAAAGGGGCTTTCAGAGCGACCAGCAAGGCGACCGTACCCACCCCTATGCCGATCCCAATAACACACAGAAAGGTCGCGACGAGCGTGCCCCATGGCAGCGAGCCAACCCGTTGCCATAGGTGCGGCGCAGCTGCAAGAAACGCGGGCACCGCCCCGCCCGCGAGCCCCATGGCCAACAGGACCGCATCTTCCCACAGAACCACCCAGTATACCGCGGCGGGCCGAAAGCCCAGGGCTTGCAAGAGGGCGAATTCGCTCCGCCGCTCCCAGACGTTGCGGAGCATCACCGCCACCAGGCCGAAGGCCCCCAGCACCAGACCGAACCCACCAAGCAATTGAAACGTCGACAGATACATGTTCTGCACCTTCATGTACTCGGCTAGCCGGTCCTGCGCCGGCGTTGCGTCGAATCCGAAGCTGGTCAACCCCCGTTCGAGCGCCTGGGTTACTTCAAGTACGCGCGGCGACGGCGCTTCGATCAGAAAAAACGCGTAACCGGCCGACGATGGGTAAAGAGCCTTGAAGTTCTCCTCGGAGACGATCAGCTCGCTTTGCAAGATGCTGCCGTGCAAGAGGGCCACGAAGCGCAGCCGCACGTTGCCGCCGCGCTCGTCCGTGAGCACGAAGTCACGGCCCAGCCCCAAGCGGAGCTGCCAGCGGACAGCACTTTCATCCCCGATGACGGGAATAGCCCCATCCGCGAAAGTACGTCGCAACAAGAGCCACGGGTTTTGCTTTTCCGACTCGGTTTCGGCCAGCGTGGCGGAAAACGCAAACCCACCTCGGTGCATCATCGCGCTTGTCGCGCCCAGCAGTCTCGGGGCAGTGGGGCGGTACAAGTTTAGGCAACTGGTCTGGTCCCCGGGTTGCAAGCGAAAGGGCACAGTCGTCACGCCCTCGAAAGCGGAGCGTGTGGTGTCCGGAAGGTTCAGTCCCTCTCGGCCTGCGGCCGTATTGAGGTCAAACGTCAAAGACGTGGATGATTCGGCGACGAGTTGAAAACCGCCGGCCGCTGACTGCCGTCCAGTACCGACGGCTTTCTGGGGATCCACGCGGAACACGTCCACCGCGACGATCACGAACGTGGCCGAGGCCATCAAGGCTACGGTCAACAGGCTGCGCCTCGGTTGCCGGGCTGTGTTTCGTTCACCCAGAAGGGCCAGCGTGGCCCAGCCGGGGCGGCGAAGAACACCGCGACGCTCCGTCAGCAAATGCCGATGAGCCAGTGTCAAAGCAGCAACGAGCAGACCCGTGCCGCCCACGAAGAAGAAAAGGCTCTGCGAGGACGAATCATCTGTCAGAAGCGTGCTTGCCAAGGCAGTCTCGGCGACCAAAAGGGCCGTAATCATGATAATGAGGCTCCGTCGGTTGTTCGGTTTGCCGGCCAACGAAGACGGCGCACTGCCGGTCCCGGATAGAAGGGAACGGACGTTTGCCCGAGTTAATCGCCCCAGGGAAGACGCCAGCGAGACCATGGCAACGAAGAGCCCAACGACGGCTCCCGTAGCCATGCTGGAGATGGATAGGTGCAGCTCCAGGAAGGAAGTTTGCAGAATGCCAGACCACCACGACTGAATCCCGATCATCATCAGCCACGCAAAGGCATACGCACCGCCCATGCCGAGAAGGCTCCCCGCGACAGCGATGGCGGCACCTTCCCTGAGCAATAACCGCAGGACTGCGGCCGGTGAAAAGCCCAGGGCCAGCAACAAGCCCAGCTCGGCCGATCGGCGTTCCACGTGCAGCCGAAAAAGGAGTGCCACAAGCATGGCAGCAGAGATGACGAGAAAGAGGCTGAAGGCCAGAAAGAGGACCCCGAAATCCGTTGACCCCGCGCCGGCCTCCAAGGCCCGCCGCCGCAAGGGTTCAAAGCGCAAGCCCAGCGCCGCGGGGTCCAGGTGCTCACGGAGCTTGGCCTCAAAATCCGCCGCCGTTTGACGTACATTGCGATCCGCTGGCGGTGGAATCCGCAGCGAAGTCAGTCGGCCAAAGCGTTCGGCATCGTGTGCCCAGAGCCGTTGCCCGTCGGCCAGGGCCACAAACGCCTTCGGCGCCGTGTGGTATCGTTCCCAATAGGCTTCGTCCTGATCCTGGATTTTCTTCAAATCCACGGGAAAAGGCGGATCCCAATCGGCGATGGTCTGGGCGTCGGTGACTCCCGGGTATTCCGGCGTGAACCCTCGATCTTCGGCCAGGCCCGCCAGACGAATGATCCCGCGTAGGTCGAACATAGCCGTTTGAGTCTCGATGTTTCCAAAAGCACCCAACACATAATAAGCGAGCCGAATTCGATCACCCGTGCGACGGCCCAGGTCGCGCGAAGCCCACTCGTTGAGGTAGATTCCGCCGGTTTGGAAGTCTCTGACCGTCGTGCCATCGATAAGTTCGAAGGGCGGCATCGCTTCGGGAAGCACGTCCAACGCTGCCACCGTCGAATAGGGGATTGTCTGGCGGTGATCCGCCGGAGGCGTTTGGCCGAGTGACTCACCGTTATCCTTGCTCCCGATCTCGATGGTATTGGCCAGGTAAGTCAGAATGCCCAGCGGCCGCACGCCCAATTGCTCCGCCGCTAAACGGCCCGCACGTTCTGCGGCCGGCTCCAACAAAAAACGGTGGCTTTCCAACGCAACATATCTTAGGGCGTCGTCCGTCCGCACCAGGAGGTCCAGGTCTTCAAGCGTTACGTGCTTCCGAAGAATCCTGGAAAGGCCATCACCTTCGGCCGCGTGGGAATCGGATTTGTTTCCATTTTCCACGAAAATCACATTCACCCGACCCGCTTCGCCAATGGTGCGCTGCAAAGTGGCGAGGGGGACGAACGCATTCCGAGGAATGCCAAGCGTGGGCGCCAGGCCCAGCCCGCCCACACCTTCATCGGGCACGATGGCCGCCACCGTCATCCGAAGCGACGCCACGCTTTGATCTCGCCGGCCCAGAAGCGTCTCCGGAGAGATCGCGCTTTGACTGCCAAAGCGTAACAGCACGTCATCGCCGGATTTCGCGCCCAGTTCGTGGGCCAGCGGCTCATTGAGGATCACTTCGCGATTGGCCGGTGCTGCCACGCTTGCGTCGAAACGGCTCCAAAACCGTTCGTCGACGCCGTAGACGTGCACTCGCCGGGCAAAGGCTTGCGACTCCGCATGGGCGGCGCTACCACGCAATGAGATGGCCGGAATCGCTGCCGCGAAGCGATCCCGAAAAACTGAATCGCGGGCTATTTCCTCAGCCAGTCGCTCGCGAACGAATCGCTGAGCCATCATGGCATGATCAACCGGCCCGAGCCGCTGAAGGGCTTGGCGGCGCAGGCTCGCCCGCATCGAGTCGCCCACAAAAAGGGCGCCGGTCAACGTAGCCGTTCCGACCGCGGCACCTAATGCCACAGCCAGACTCGTCCGCCAGTAGTAGCACAGGCTTCGTACGGCCAGTGCGCTTTGCCGCAGAGCTTCCATGGATTGCCGCAGGTGAGTGCTCCTAGCTGAGTCGACCATCCACCAACTCCGTACGCCGCGGGAACCGCGCGGCCAGGGCCTCGCTGTGTGTGACCACGATCAGGCAGACGTTCTCCTGTTGATAGAGTTCGCTGAGCAGCGTCGCCACGATCTCGGCCGAGGCGCGATCCAGGTTCCCCGTCGGTTCGTCGGCCAGCACGAGCGAGGGCCGGTTGAGCAACGCCCGGGCGATGGCCACGCGCTGCTTTTCGCCCCCGGAAAGTTCTCCGGGTCGATGATTCACGCGCTCGGCCAACCCCACGCGCTTGAGCAAAGCTTGCGCCCGGATCAGCGCATCGTCGGTTGAAGCTGTCGGCGCCAGGGCCGGCAACAAGACGTTCTCGATCACCGAGCACTGCGGCAAGAGATGGTGGTCTTGAAAGACAAATCCGATCCGCCGATTGCGAAACGCGGCCAGCTCGCGTGCGGGGAGCGCAAAGGGGTCGTACCCGTCGATGGTGATCTGCCCCGACGTAGGCCGCTCCAAGGTCCCCAGGATATTGAGCAGCGTGCTCTTCCCCGAGCCGGACGGTCCCATGATCGTCAGGGCCTCCCCGGCCTCAAGCGACAAGGACACGTCGCGAAGCACCGTAAGAGTTCCATCCCGCGTCGGATAATCCTTGCCAACCGCAACCGCCCGCAACATGCAGGCATAATAGCGAATACCTCTTGAGTTCGTAGTACTCGTGCCATTTGTAGGGCGGATAAACAAAAAACGGGGCTCATATTCAAGCGCTAACGCGGAGCAGCGCCCCGCACAGCCACTGGCGCATCAGGTTGGCGCAGCCGGCAGCTACGTAGTTTTCATTATTTTCAGAAGTTATATCTATACTGGCGATAATTGAATAGACCTCGACAGTTCTGGTGATGGCCGAGGATCTCGAAAAGTTGCTCGGGCGAGTCGAACATCGACCGTGGCCGCCGCCGAACCGCCCCTGGTTATGCGGCAGATTTGGAACGATCTTCTGTTCATGCACTGCCCGGTGGACCGCGCCGCACTTGCCGCCGCTGGTACCACCACGGCTCGACATTGACACGTTCGACGGTTCCGCCTGGATCGGCTTGGTGGCCTTCTGGATCAGCGGAATTCGCTTGCGGGCCGGGCTTGGATTCCCTTTGCTGTCTTCGTTCCCGGAGATCAACGTCCGAACCTACGTGCGCTTGAAGGACAAACCCGGGATCATGTTCCTCAGCCTCGACGCGGCCAATTACGAACTTGCCATGGCTGAAATCTCAACGAACACGATGACCCGCCCCTTGCGGATCGACCTACCCGATCGCGCGCCGCTTCTGCACTTCTGCCGGCGCATTACGGCACTCTTGTGGTCACCGGAGTCTGCGGAACACCTCATGGTCGAACTTGGGACGGCCCGCCCCATCGGGCGTGATTGAGGTTTGCACGGTTTATGTCGGTTTCGATGGGCTGGCAAAATGCGGAGTCGCTTCCGCCGCAACTTTTTTTCAGCCGAGGTACACCAGCCGCTTGAAGCGAAATTGTTCAACGTGCAGCGCTCAAGAAACTCGACGACGAACGGTTTTATGTTCGTGCATTCGAACGTCGGGGCCTATGCAACCAGCGGCCCTGAGCGTATACTCGCCTTCCGGGGTAATGGGGTAGTTTTGTCATGGACCAAGGAGGTGTTTGATGTCGGTTTGGGGGGCGCGACGGTCAGCCGCTTTAGAGTTGGAGTGGGCAGGAATCGGCTTGAAAAGAAGGTGGGTCACGGGTCTTTGCGTTCTGTGTGCGGGCATATTGAACATCCGCGTTAGTCACGGTGCGGTGCCGGCCGACCTTTCGCTGGTCGTTCAAAACGGTCAGTGCCATCCGGAGGGCGAGGAATTCACGATCGCCGTCGAGCTGGGTCCTACGTTGGCCGAGGTTGTCGGCGGGCAGTTCTTCATTGCTTACGATCCGACTTGCTTGCAGTTTCAAAGCGCTGCACCAGGCCAGGCGTGTAGCGAAACCTCGCCTATGGTGAACACCATTTTTCTTGCGGTTGATGAACAGATCGGCACGGTTTTTTACGCGGCCGGGATCGCCATCAGCGGCCAGGGAACCCAAGGGCCGGTGACCATGGCTTGTTTGAATTTCACGCGGCTTGCCGATTGCGACCCTTGTGAGGTCTGCTTCGGCGGGCAGAACCCGCAAAACACCCTCGTTAGTGATCGACTCGGCAATCCCGTGGCGTTTGTGCCACATTGTTCGGGGCCTATTCAAAGGCAGGGTGAACTGAATACAACTTGCCCAGCGAACTTACAAACTCAGGTTGCCTGCGGAAGCCCGACGGCACTCGCTAGCTGGGCCGCGCCGGCCTTTATGGACGCGTGCCAAGGCGCTGTTGATCCGACTTGCACGGCCACGCACAGCAGCGGTGCGACCATCAACGGCGCGGCCATGGCGGGCGGGGCGCTGCCGATCGGCGTGACCACCTTCTGTTGTTCGGCACAAAACGCTTGCGGCATCGCGGTGGACTGCTGCTGGACCGTGACCGTCGGCGAGGCCGACTGTGCCGACGCCGACGATTGCACCGTGGACTCTTGCAATCCGTATTCAGGCGACGCCGGCCCCGACGGCTGCGTGCATGCGCGGTTTGTCACTCTCTACGCGGATGTGGCCCCGGCGGGCGGCGATGGTATGATGGATGTCGGCGATATCCTCTGCGTCGTTGATGGGTTTATGGAGTTGGGCCTCTGCCCGCAGGGCGACATCGCTCCGTGCGGCGGCGATGGAGTGATCGACGTTGGTGACGTGGCTACCGCGGTCAGTGCGTTCAACGGCGAGCTTCTTTGCCCCCACCCCTGCCCGCCGTAGGCGGGCGAGGCAACTTTTTCTGGCTCAATCGGCATGCGCGGACGCTGACCAGGCCGGCCAACGATCGGTAACAACGGCCGCGGCCACTTCGTGGCCGAGCGGCGTCCAGTGCTGATCATAGGTGAAATAGGCTTGCCGGCCTTGAGCGCACGCTTCCCGTAGCGGTTCGGTCAAGCTCACGAAGATGACCGACTCTCGTTCACAGCAATCGCGGACCACTGATTCGCGCCCATCGGCGCGCTCCACAAGCCGGCGGATGAGTTCCGGACCCGGCGGAAGCTCCCCTTTGCCGTCCAAGGCCATCAACGCCCGTACTTTGTCGGCCGGCAGCTCCTCGGCAACCAGCGGAAAGACCACATGGGCTTTGCTGGGAGCGTAGAGGATCACCAGCCGGCTGTTCGCCCCCGCGCATGCGTCCTTCAGCTCGCTGAGGATTCGAGCCGTGTTTCGCCACTTGCTGCCTTCGGCGAAGTTGTTGGAGTCGATCAGTAGGTCCACGAGCTGTTTCGGAGCGAAGGTGTAATACCTCGGCTCCGATACCGGGATCGCCAGGGGCAGCCAATCCAAGATTTCAATGCCGCGCACGGGCGCGTCGATCCGCAGCCGGCCAAAAGTACTTAACAGAAATCGATCCGTCGCTTCGACCACGGGCGACTGTTTCCAATAAGTGCCGAATCGCTCGCCCAGGGACGGCGATGTTCGCTCGGCATCGCTCTTGGCGGAGCGGAAATCGTTGCCCTCGTACAACATGCAAAGAACCCAGCGCGGTTGTAGCGAAAGCCCGTACTCCTTCAGGGATGCCAGATAGTTGAGCGGGTCGTACCCGGACATGCCCAGGTTGTAGACGCTTAGGCCGGTTTTCGCGGCTAGCCGGATCGCCCAGGAGTGCTCGTCGGAGACACCGGAGCCTTCGGCGAACGAGTCACCCAGCACGACGACGTCGGCTCGTGATAGCGCACTGGCATTGCGATATCCTCGGGCATCTGTATGAAGTGTTCCGGTAATCGGCGGGTAGCCTGGCGGCACATGGGGATAGGAAAGCGCCGCGAGCGGCCGATCGACAAAGGTGTCGCCGTAGCGTTCGTTGGGAACCCGATGATAAGCGAGGGTATCCTTAATGTAGTAGACGCGCTGCCTCGTGCGCAGAAGCAAGTCTACGACGACCAGCGCTGCAATGACGGAAAGCATCGCGGCCACCACCTGAAACCAACGCCGCTTGTAGGCCGCTCCGGTGGCCCGATCGATGTACAGCCCAAGCAGCGAAATGATCAATACGGCTAGGTTGCAGGCGAAATGTTCCCGGGAGTATCGCCCCAACAGAGTATGGCGATCACGCGCAATTTGCGCGACGATGTTGCTGGGAATGACCCACAGAAGCGTGTTGCTCGTGAGAATCAGGGCCAACCAGATTTTCTGGCGCAATAGAAGCTTCAATCAAGCCTCGCCAGCCGCCGTGCTGTCAGGTTTTCTCCGTCCATCGACGCTCGTTTCTAATCGCTACGGGCCAACGCCGCAAACTGCGATGCTCCTCCTGGGTTTATGGCCAAGCTTGCCTGAGTCGGTGCCGTCGCGATAATGGACATCGCTTTGCCCGGAACAAGACGGCGCGAGACGAACGCTGGGATATGAACAGACGCGAACGACTCACACCATCCGGCGAGGCCAAGGAATCTTTCCGAAACTACCTGCGGCAACACCGAATTAAGTTGACCGGGGCGCGCGAAAGAATTCTGCACACGGTGATGGATATCCATGACCATTTCGAGGCCGAGCAAGTCTTGTATCTTCTCCGCGAGCGCGGCGAAAAAGTCGGCAAGGCCACAGTGTATCGCACTCTTCCTTTGTTGGTCCAGGCCGGAATCCTTCGGCAGACGCGTTTCGATGTCAAACACGTACACTACGAGCTGGCCCTGGGCGAGGCCCCGCACGATCACATGGTCTGTCGCCGATGCGGGCGAATCCTCGAAATCCAATCGGACGAGTTGTTGAGGCTCCGCCGGCGCGTCGCCGATCGCCACGGATTTCGCGCCCTAGGTCATCGCTTTCAGATTTCCGGAATCTGCGGCGACTGTAGCGCCGTGGACCCGGAGTGGACGGCGGATGTCCCGGCATGAGTCAACGAGTCGCCTATGGTTTTATGGCCCTGGTCGGGCTCCTGGGCGTGGTCATGCTCGACGTGGGGATCGCGCGGACGTTGGGAGGCATGGCCGGTGCGTTGCCCGACTTGTTTCGGCGGGGCAGTGCCTTGCCGGTGCTAGTCGTGGTTCTATGCCTTCGCGGCGCCGCCGAACTCAATGAGCTTCTCCGCGAAAGCGGTGCGAAACCGCACGCACGATTTGCTTACCTTATGATCTCCGTTTTGATTTTGTCGCCCTGGCTCTCGGCGGCGGGCTGGCTGGGCGATAACGCCGCCCACGTGGAGGGTCTATTCTGGCAAGTTGTTTGGCTCATTCTGGCGACGCTCGGAACCGGAATCCTGACTGTCTTGCGGCGCGAAACCGTCGGTGCTTCCCGCGACTCGGCAACTACGCTGATGGTCATTCTATATCTGGGGTTTGCCCCGTCTTTTGCGATGCAGCTTCGAAGTTGCCGGGGATTCGCCGGACAGGACGGGGCGTGGCTGCTCTTCTTCACGATTCTGCTGACCAAGGTCTCCGACATCGGCGCCTATTTTGCCGGGTCCTTATGGGGGCGGCATAAACTCATTCCGGCCATCAGTCCTGGGAAGTCCATTGAGGGAACCATCGGGGGTCTGGTTGCCAGCGCACTCGTGGCTGTCGGCTTGGCATCCATCACCCTGCCGAGTTCCTCCAGCGTGGCTGAGGGCACACAGGAAACGCTGTCCAATTCGGTAGTTTCTGGTCTTGTCGCCCTATTGACCGAGATGACTCTGGCTTTTCAAGCGAACTTGAGAGAAGGGTCATCCTCGGTCATTCTGCGCAGTGCAGTTTTGGGAGTATGCCTCTCTGGAGCCGGGCAGTTCGGCGATCTTTTTGAGTCTTGCTTTAAGCGCGACGCTGGAGCAAAAGATTCGGCTAAGCTCATTCCACGGTTCGGAGGTATACTTGACCTGATTGACAGCCCTTTGTTCGCGGTTCCGGTTGCGTGGGTACTCCTCACTGCGGTGTGGGGGGTGCTATAATCTTAGTCATGCCGGGAAAGAAAAACCGACGAGGTAGCAGCAACGGATGAGCGGCGCTCCCGCACGCAAGGACCCCGATCTTCCGGACAAGCCAAACGCACCCCTGGAAGTTTCCATTCCCTTGGAGGAGCCCGCGCGCCGAAGCGCGCTTTATGGCACGGCGGATCGTAATCTGCGTTTGATCCGTAGCGCCTTTGACGTACGCATTTCCGCCCGCGACGAATCGGTCCGGATCACGGGGCCGGCGGACGCCGTATACCGCGCCGCGGCGGTCGTCGACGACCTCCAACGCCATCTTCGTCATCGCGCCGTGGTGAGCGAGCAAGAGGTGGAGGACAGCATTCGCATGGCCTCGGGTCCCCGTTCTCCGGACGGGCGGACCATTGAGGTATTTGTCTCCTCGGCCCCCATCAGCCCGCGCGGAGAGGGGCAGCGCGGATATGTTGAGGCCATTCAAGCGAATGATCTGACGTTTTGCCTAGGCCCTTCCGGGACCGGTAAGACGTATCTGGCTGTGGCGGTGGCGGTGGCTCTTCTGAAACAGCAGCGGATCAAGCGCATCGTGCTCGTGCGCCCGGCCGTCGAAGCGGGGGAGAAGCTCGGCTATTTGCCCGGCGACATGCAAGCCAAGGTGAATCCGTATCTACGCCCGCTCTTTGACGCCATGCACGACATGATGTCCTTCGAGCAGATCAAGCGGTTCATGCAGAATGACATCATCGAAGTCGTTCCGTTGGCGTTCATGCGCGGGCGGACACTCAACCACGCCCTGATCATTCTGGACGAAGCCCAAAACGCGACGGTTTCGCAGATGCTGATGTTTCTTACGCGGCTCGGGAACCAGAGCAAGATGGTGGTGACAGGCGATGACAGCCAAAGCGACCTTGCGGCCGGTGAGCTGCCCGGGTTCACCGATGCCATTCGACGTTTAGAGGGCGTCGCCGGTGTAGCCGTGATCCGTCTTCGGCAGGCCGACATTGTGCGTCACCCATTGGTGCAACGGGTCGTGGAAGCGTATAGCCGAAGCGGGCAGTCCAATAATGCTGGGATTCCAACGGCGGAAGGAGGAACTTGAACGAATGAAACGCCGAGGATCTGATCCGCAGGCTTGGATAAGCGGAACCGATAGGTAGGGCGGCATGTGGAATTGGCTTAGCAAGCAGACGGCGCGGCGTCGTCAAGTGCGTGAACAGCGGGTTCGCGTGGGCGAGACGATTCGATCGCGGCTGGTCAGGCGGATCTTCTCCTGGCCGTTCGTGGGCAGCACGGTCTTTCTGGTTGCGGTGTGCGCCGTGTCGCAGTTGGGGCCGTCCGGACCCGTCTACGCCGTCGGGCAGTTCATTGATCGCCCCATCCACGCCGACGTTGATTTTCAAGTGAAAGATCCGCGCCGAACGGCCATGGATCGCGAGGCGGCGCGGGCGGCAACTCCCAGCCATTATCTTCTTCGCAAGCTGGCGTCGGATCGCATTCGCGCGGACGCGTTACGACTCTACGAAGTAGCCGCCGGGGCGGATACCTTTGAGCATTACGCGGAGACGCTCGACGACCTTCAATGGCCAACCGAGCCGATGGCTTACTCACGACTTCGCCGTTTGGCGGAACTTCCGGACGACCGCGGCCGCACGCAATATCAGCAGTGGCTGGATTCGTTGCCTCTGGAACGGGAATACATCGTCCCCGGCCTTCCGCTGGAACAGCGAAACCCGCCCAGCGCCGCGGATCATATTGTCGTCGAGACGGTGGCCGCGGAGGGCGTACCGAGCCTTTTGACCGTGCCTCTTGGCCAGCTCGTCCAGCAAAGCCATGAGCGGTCCGTCCGAGGCAGCGCGGCCGAGCTCGTCCGCCGAATTCCGGCGTATGAACTACGAAACACGCTGGAAGCAGTCATCTTCAAGGCTTTTCGGGAACAACCCACCTTGGTTTTCAATCAAGAGCGCACGGCGGAAAAGATGCGTGAGGCGGAAGAGCGAACGCCGGAGGTCGTGATTCTCTTCGAAAAGACCAAGCCCTTTATTCAGCCTGGAGTTTTGGGGTCGGACAACTTCGCTCTCTTGCGGGCGCATGACGAGGCGTTCCAGGCCTTTCTGGGCCAAGACACGCCTGAGGCTCGGCGGCTCCGACGCACGCTCCTTTTGCAGCGTCTGGGCGTAGTATCGATGGTCGCCTTCCTGGCGCTGGGCTTGCTTGCTTACGCTGCCTTGCACCATGGCCGGGTTTTCGAGTTGCCCTCCCGCACATTCGCGTTTTTCGGGCTGCTCGTTGCCACGCTATTGGTTTCCCGAATGGTTCGGCCGTATTGGCCGGAGTTGATTTTCCTGCCCGGAGTGTTGGCCTCGACCGTATTGGCGATTGCCTATCCGCGTCGATTTGCCCTGGGAGCGGCAGCGCTGACCGCGTTGTTGATCACAGCCTGTGTTCAGGGCGATGTGCCCCTGCTCTACACCTTCACGACGGCTCTGGCACTCACCGTTTACCAGTTGGACGAAATCCGCTCGCGCACGAAGCTGATCGGTGCGGGTGCGGCCACGGCCCTGGCGACCATGGCCGTCGCCGCTGCGGCGGGCTTTGCCAGCAAGCACACCCTTGAGTTCATCGGGCATCAAGCGCTCGCGGCTGGCGGATCCACGTTGTTGGCCGCTTTCGTGGCCTCGGGCATCCTGCCGTTCATCGAGCGCATCTTTCGCATTGCCACATCCTTGACACTGTTGGAGTGGCGCGATCCGACGCGGCCCCTGTTGCAGCTTCTGGCGCATGAGGCGCCGGGCACCTACAACCACAGCCTCGTCGTGGGAACTCTCGCCGAAGCGGCGTGCGACACCATCGGAGCCAACAGCCTGCTCGCCCAAGTCGGCGGATTGTATCACGACGTCGGAAAGATTCCCAAGGCCGAGTATTTCGCCGAGAATCAGGAAGGCGGAATCAATCGTCACCAGAACCTGGCGCCGACCATGAGCCTCTTGATCATCCTCGGGCATGTCAAAGATGGGATTGAAATGGCCCGGGAGTATAAGCTGCCTCGCGTGTTGCATTCGTTCATCGAGGAACATCATGGCACCACGGTCGTGCGCTACTTCCATCAGGTGGCCAGCGAGCGACAGCCACTGCTATCCGTGGGGAAGCATGATCGCGAAGTTTCCGAGTCCGAGTTCCGTTACGCGGGTCCCAAGCCCAGAACCCGCGAATCCGCCGTGGTCATGCTGGCCGACGGTGTGGAAGGGGCGGTGCGGGCGCTGCCGGAGCGGACCGTCGGCCGAATCGAGGCGGTCGTGCGTGAGATCGTGATGGACCGGCTCAATGACGGACAATTCGACGACTGTGACATTACGCTGAAAGAAATCGCCAAGGTGGAGGAATCCTTGGTGAAGGCGCTTTGCGGCATCTACCATGGGCGGCTGACGTACCCGAAACTGCGAAAGCGTGAAGAAACGCCCCTCCAAGCGAAAGCCAGCGTCTGAGTCGCCGGCGGATACACTGGGATTGTGTACAGGCAGGAAAGAGCCTCGTCGCCCCGCTTATCGTATCGGGGTAACGCGCCTTTGTCACTGTGCCTTTGGAAATCCCCACCGCCTGAAGGAGGCCGTTCGTGCCGTATTGCACCGACATGATGTGGAAACGGCGGACATTGGCGTGGTGCTCGTGGATGATGAGGCCATCGCGAACCTGAATGATCGTTTCCTTCGCCGCCGCTACGCGACGGACGTCTTGGCCTTTGACGGCAGGGACGCAACCGTCCCAATCAAGCGCCAGGCGTCTACGACCGTGGAGGGCGAGATCATTGTCTCCGTCGAAACAGCGGTGCGCGAGGCGGAAGAACGCGGCCACGGCGTCGAGGCCGAGCTTACTCTCTACACCGTCCATGGACTCCTGCACCTTTTGGGCTATCGGGACGATCAGCGGCGGCATGCCGCCCGCATGCACCGCGCCGAAATCCAGATCTTGAATGATCTCGGGATCAAGGGAGTGCACGGAATCTCTGCCGCGATCACCCCTCGCGGCCAAAGGACCTGAAGCAGCCGTGCCTTTCGAACCGTCTCTACTCGCCCAAGGTCCTGTCGACGTCGACGTCCCCTGGTGGCTTAGCGTCGGCTTGCTGGCAGGGTTTACGCTGTTGGCGACCTTGAATCTGGGATTGCGGATTCCCTCGCGGGCACGAATGGCCGCGGAGTTCGAGCGGCGAGAATGCGCGCACCGGTTCAACTTGTTCGTGTTGCGCCGCTCACAGTACATGTTGGCAACGGCGGTTGGCCGGTCCGTCCTCATGGTCGTCCTCTTTTTGATCGGCCTATCGTATGGCCGGGTTCGTAGCGTGTCTTTGGCCGATGCCCAGACGGTGTTTGTATGCCTGGCCACTCTTGGAATGTACCTGATCTTCGGCGTGGCTATTCCCACGTCGTGGTCGAGGTACCACGGAGACTCGCTGGTTGTTGGGTTCCTGCCGCTCTTGAATGGACTGCGGCTGGTCTTTTATCCCGTGGTCGTGGTGTTGGCGGCGTTCGATCCGATCGTGCGACGGCTGGCCGGGATTCCTCCGCGGGACGAGCGCTCCTACGCGGACGAACTTGAGCAAGAGATTCTCAGCGTGGTTACAGAGGGCGAGTTGCACGGCGCCGTGGACATTCATGAAAAGGAGATGATTGAATCGGTGATGGAGTTGGGGGACACGCGGGTCAGCAAGATCATGACGCCTCGTACGCAAATCGTCGCAATGTCCGTCGAGGCCGATCGTGATGCGATCCTGGATCTGATCCGCAAGCGAGGGCACTCGCGCATACCCGTGTATGAGCACTCCGTCGACACAATCCTGGGGATACTTTATGCCAAGGATTTGCTGTTTCTCTCTCCCGAGGAGCCTTTTAAGCTCCAGGCGATTATCCGCAGGGCACTGTTCATTCCCGAAACGAAGCTCGTTCGCGAGCTCCTCCGCGAGTTTCAGGAGCGCAAGGTGCACATGGCCATTGTCCTGGACGAGTATGGCGGAACGTCCGGCCTGGTGACGATCGAAGACATCCTTGAGGAACTTGTCGGCGAGATTGTCGATGAGTACGACCGGTCGGCTCCTCAGGAACTCCAACGAATCGATGACCGTACCTTTGAGCTGGCCGGCCGCATGAAGATCCATGATGTGAATGAACGTCTGGGGCTCGAGTTACCCGAGGATCGCGATTTCGAGACCATCGCGGGATTTGTCTTCAGCAAGCTGGGGAAGATCCCCGCCGTCGGTGAACAGTTCGAGCAGGACGGTTTGCGGTTCAGGATTACCGCCGCGGATCCAAGGAGAGTCACGCGTATGCGACTGTTGTTACCGACGCCAGAAGGTTCCGCCACGACGCCAGTCAATGGTCCGTAGTCCGTCTTGAAGAGCGCGGCACCGGTGAGCTTCCCCATTGGGCGCGCTGGCTGCCAAACTGGCAGCGACCAGCATTCGCCGATCTCGAAATGACAGTCACGGCGATCTTCTTGGGCGACCACCCATTGTGGGCTATGTTCGTAACCTAATTATTTTACTGTAGTTATAGAGAGTCTGGCACATTGGCTTGAAGAGACCGCCCTGGCATTGGCGTTGCAGAATTGTGCAATCCGCGCGGCGATGCGCGCGGACGAATACGGTTTTGGAACATTCGACGGTGTTGCCCGGTATTGCCTCCCATCCCCAGGTTCTCTTGGCGATGCGCGATTCCACGATGGTGCCATCGTGGGTGAATGAGGTGCATGGGCGTCTCCGGCTGGCGGGTCTTTCCGTCTACCGGGCCTACCCGGGGTTGGATTGTATCGAGCGTCTTCAACGCGGGGGCGTCGCCGCGGCCGTATTGTGGGCCGAAGCCGATCCGGGGGATGGCCTTGGGATGCTTCGGATGATTCGCTCCGTCGATCTCAACCTTCCTTGTTGGCTCGTGCTGGAGGATGCGACCCCCGGCACACTGCGAGCGGCGTTTGCGCTGCGTGCGCGGAGCGTCATGACGCAACCCGTGGATGTCGGCGCTTTGTCATTTTCGTTGACCCGGACTCTGGCGGTTACCCGCCGGAGCGAGCATTGAATTCCACCGCGCCTAAAGCGCGGGGAATGGAAAGGAGTACCAATCGACATGGGAAAGCTGGGGATCAGACCGCTGGGCGAAAAGGTGATCGTGAAGCGAGTCGAGGCAGAGGAGAAGACGGCCGGAGGCATTGTTCTTCCAGACACGGCCAAGGAGAAGCCCAAGCGAGGCATCATCATGTCTGTCGGCACCGGCAAGCTTCTCGATGACGGCCGGCGCAGCCCGATGACCCTCAAGAAGGACGATGAAGTGCTTTTTACCAGCTATGCCGGAACGGAGATCAAGGTCAGCGGGGATGAGTATCTCATCATGGATGAGTCGGACGTGCTCGGGGTCGTCGGATAGCTGTGCGTGTCCCTCGGAGCGCTAGACCGTTTCGGCGGCTTGCTTCGCCAAGTCGGACGGCATGACCGAATCGGTAATCGGCGAATTACGGGCGATCCGGAAAAACCAAATGCCCAGGCCATGTTAAACGCTTCCGAAACGATAGTCACCAGAGGGAACCTACATTGGCAACTCTCGAAGAAAAACTAAGACGGATCATCGCAGACGATTTGCAGGGACGTGCTGAACTTGAGACCCTGCCGAACGGGCACGTTTGTGGGGTGGTCTCTCCACTGTTCGAGGGGAAGGACTACTACAACCGACGCGTGCTCATTCGCGAGGCCCTCCGAAAACATAAAGAGCTTTCCGACGAAGAGCAATTACGCGTTAGCACGCTGCTTACGTACACTCCGTCGGAATGGAAAGTGGTGTTAACGGATACCGTGGATTAACCCTGAAAAGGAGCTTAAGGAAGGAGTTTATCGAGATATGGCAGCAAAGCAGATTGCGTATCACATGGATGCTCGTGAGGCCGTGCGGCGAGGCGTGAAACAGCTCGCCAAGGCGGTCAAGGCCACTTTGGGGCCCTGCGGGCGAAACGTCGTGATTGAGAAGTCGTTTGGGGCGCCCACGGTGACCAAAGACGGAGTCACCGTGGCCAAAGAGATCGAGCTCGAAGAGCCCTATGAAAACATGGGGGCGCAGATGGTAAAGGAAGTGGCCTCCAAGACGTCCAACGTCGCCGGCGACGGCACGACCACGGCCACCATCTACGCCGAGGCTATCTACGACGAGGGGCTGAAAAACGTCGCCGCCGGGGCCGAAGCCATGGAGCTCAAGCGCGGCATCGAGCAGGCCGTCGGTACCATCGTCGATGAGCTCAAGAAGATGAGCACGCCGGTGAAGGGCACGCAGCAGATCGCTCAGGTGGGCACCTGCGCGGCCAATCAGAACGCCGAGATCGGCAAACAGATCGCCGAGGCCATGGACAAGGTCGGCAAGGACGGCGTGATCACCGTCGAGGAGGGCAAGGCCTTGGAAACTACCGTGGAACTGGTCGAGGGCATGCAGTTCGACAAGGGCTATATCTCGCCGCACTTCATCAACAAGTTCGAGAACCTCACCTGCGAACTGGAAAAGCCTTACATCCTCATCCACGAAAAGAAGATCACCACGATCAAGGATTTCATTCCGCTGCTGGAGAAGATTTCGCAGTCGGGCCGGCCGCTGCTGGTCATTGCCGAGGACCTGGAGGGCGAGGCCCTGGCCACGCTGGTGGTCAACAAACTCCGCGGCACGCTGCACGTGTGCGCCGTGAAGGCTCCGGGCTTCGGCGACCGCCGCAAGGCCATGCTCGAGGATATGGCCATCCTGGCGGGCGGCCAGGCCATTTTCGAGGACCTGGGCAAGAAGCTGGAGAACGTCACGCTGTCAGACCTTGGCACGGCCAAGAAGGTTCGCGTGGATAAGGACACCACCACGATCATCGAAGGCGGCGGTTCCTCGCAGGCCATCAAGGGCCGTATTCAGCAGATCAAGACCGAGATCGACGCCACCACCAGCGATTACGATCGCGAGAAGCTCGAGGAGCGGCTGGCCAAGCTTTCCGGCGGTGTGGCCCAGATCAACGTCGGGGCGGCCACGGAAGTCGAGATGAAGGAAAAGAAGGCTCTCGTCGAGGACGCCCTGCACGCCTGCCGGGCCGCGGTGGAAGAGGGCGTGCTCCCCGGCGGCGGTGTGGCCGTGGTTCGCGCGACCAAGACGCTGGACGGTTTGGCCAAGAAGCTGCACGGCGATCAGAAGACCGGCGTGGACATCGTGCGGCGGGCGCTGACCTCGCCGCTCAAGCAGATCGCCATCAACGCGGGCATGGACGGCTCGATCGTGTATCAAAAGGTGGTGGAGAACAACGACGTCAACTTCGGCTACAACGCCCTGACCGGCGAGTACGGCGACATGGTCAAGATGGGCGTGCTCGTGCCCACCAAGGTCGAGCGCGTGGCCCTGCAAAACGCGGCCTCGGTGGCCAGCCTGCTGCTGACCACGGACTGCGCCATCACCGAGATCAAAGAAAAGGAAAAGAAGGGCAAGGGCGGCCCCGGCGGTCACGGCCACCCGGGCATGGGCGGAATGGGTGGCATGGGCGGCATGATGTGATGTCTAGAAACTAGAAACTGGAAACGAGCCTACAGACTGGATTGTGCCTTGCTCTTGAGCAGTCGTCAGCGGGCCGCGGACTTTTAGCCGCCTCGGATTCGCACAGTCGACGACCCGTCGTCCCCCCTTTACCAAAGGGGGATTGAGGAGGGTTCTTTGAGGAATGGACTAAATGACCGAAGCCCCACGGATGGGAACTGATGATGATTGACCCCCCTTGAGAGCGGCCTGAAATGAGCTTCAAACGGCCAACGGACTGTTAGAGGATGGAGCCGAAAGACCTGAGGGTTTCGCCAATTTCGCCAATGCCCGAAGCCGCGAGAGGTCTTGGGGCGGCCGAAGTTCGTCCATGCCAATGGTGGTCACGAGACTGCGAACGTCGGAGACGACTCGCGTGAGTCGGGTGCATAATTCGTTGAGGCGGTCGGCCAAGACTGTCGAAGCCGGGATCGACCGTATTGCTGTTCCCTTCGGAACACGATTCAGGAGAGCGTTCTGAGCGGCCCGCGCGCCGGGACCGGATGCCATTGCCCGGGCGGTTGCGGGGCTGACCATTCCGCGCAGTCGAGCCTCGATTGCCGCCGCGCGCCGGGCAAGAGCCTGGTAAGGATCCGGCAGCGCTGCCGGCCCGGGGGATTGGGAATTGCGAATTGCGAATTGCGAATTGCGGAGTCGAGAGCCTGTTCCGGTTAGACATTTCGGCCTTTGGGCGATTTCTTCTTGCCTTGTGCCTTTTGCCTCTTGCAGTTCTTCGGTTTTAGTCGGATGACCGATGGTCATCATCTGGGCGACGACCGTCTCAACGAACGGCCCGTTGATTTGCCGGCGGTCGGCCGAATAAGCGCTCAGGAGGCAATTGTCGCAAATGCCGTTGATCAGCCGCGGCAAGCCGCGCGAGTGCCGAAAGATCGTATCCAAGGCCGATGGCTCGAAGGCCTGTTCGCCGCCGCCCCCGGCCACGGCCAAGCGGTGGCGGATGTACTCCTCAATCGTCCGGCGATTGAGGCCCGGCAAGTGAAACGCGCGAAAAATGCGTTGCCGTAACTGGCGAAGCTCCTTCGAGGCAAAAAGCCGCTGAAGCTCAGGTTGCCCAACGATCACGATCTGCAGCAGCTTGGCGTCGTCGGCCTCCAGGTTGCCGATCATCCGAAGCTGCTCGAAGGCATCAACCGGCAGGTTCTGGGCCTCATCCAAAACCAGGACGGCCGGTGTGTTGCGGCTGAATTGTTCCAGTAGAAAATCGTGCAGTGCCCGAACTCGCTGGGCATGACCGGCCCTAGGCGTTGTGTGCAATTCGAATTCGTGGGCGACGGATTCCATGAGATCGTCGGCCCCGTGCACGGCGTGGTGGATGTCGGCGAACACGATGCGGTCACCGAAATGCCGCAGCATCATTCGCGAAACGAGCGTCTTGCCAGCGCCCACTTCGCCGGTCAGAAGCACGAAACCCTTGCGCTCTTGTACGGCGTAGATCAGAGAAGCCAGGGCTTCCTCGTGATCGGGGGTCGAATAAAAGAAACGTGGATCGGGCGTATTGTTGAAGGGCAGCTCACGAAGCCCGAAAAACTCGGCATACATGCAAAGAAGCGCTTTCGAGTTCGAGCCTACTTTTGCCCGCTTAAAGGGAAAGACACCGACCTGCGGATTTATCCTTTAGGTCGCGAAAGGCAATATCGGCCGAACGGCGAGAGGGCTTGAGACCCCCCACATCCCGTTGGGACCAGCCTCCCGGTTGCGTCCGATTATCGTTTTTCCTGGGCGTTCCGTCGATACACCAGCTCTGGAGCCATTCGGCGCGGTTCAGAGCTGTTTTGGGTCTCCCGATAAACCAGCCTGTGGGACCGACACTGTCGCGTTGTGCCGCACCGCTTCTGAACCGGCGTTTGCTCTGCGTGAAAAGCGGCGCCACAACCAGAGATACGGTGCAGTTATGTGGCACTGGTTTTGAACCGGTGTCTGCAGCGCTTGCAAAGCCGTACCACAACGAAAACTCATTGAGCGCGACCACCGACCAGCACGGTCGGACGGACCGACAGAGTCGGACTGGTCCGTCCGACTCTGTCGGTCCGTCGCCCTCGGCCGCTCGGTCGCGGCGGAGTCGCAGGTTTCGATGGTCGACTCCTTGGGGATGTCTCCTGACCGCGGCACCGGGCTTGGTTTCGGGCTGCGCCGTGAACAAAGCCGACATGCTCCATTTCCTTCGGGAGCACGAACACGAGGTGTCGGCCATCGAATACCGCGTGGGCATTCCGGACGGCATCGGCATCAGCGCCCCCCGGGTCTTGGAAATCGACGGCGAAAATCAGCAGATTCACCCCGACGGGAAAGTCAATCTGCGTTTGTTGGGCGAGATCAAGATCGTCGGCATGACCGCCAAGGAAATCGCCGCGAAACTCGAGGTGTTGTTGAGTCGGTATTATGTCGATCCCAAGGTCAGCGTTCGCGTCACCGGCTATCACAGCAAGAAGTACTATGTGCACGGCCAAGTCGGCTCCCAAGGGGCGCATGCCTACACGGGCCGGGATACTTTGCTGGACGCCGTCTTGAAAGCGGGCGTGAATTACACGTCCTGGACCAGCCGGGTGAAAGTGATCCGCCCAGCGCATGGCGAGACGCCGGTGCGGACCATTCGGGTCAACGTGGATCAGATGGTGAAACGCGGCGACTGGAGCAAGAACATTCTCTTGGAGCCGGACGACATTGTGCATGTGCCCCCGACGCCGCTGGCCTGGCTGGGGCTCGGTGCCCAGCAGCTCGTGCAGCCGGTCGCCCCGATCAGTCAGGTCTACCTGACGCCGGCCCAGGTTCGGGACATGGGCAACGCCTATGACGGCGACGGGCGGAGCAATTATTACAACGGCGGCTATCGATAGGCGTAGCACGAGTGAGGCACGACCTCGAGAGCTCGTGCCCGCACCATCTTTCGATCGGGGCCGGGCAACACGCGGCTTGAAGGGATTATGTCGGCATGGGTCGAATCGCGGATGCCTTGAAACGCGCCGAGCAGGAACGGCGGCTGACCGCGCAAACCGAAGGGGCGGGCACCGCGGTGATCGAGTCCCGATGTCCCTCGGGATTGGCCGGCCCGGGGGTGGCTCTGCCCGCCTTGCCCGCGCCGTCAGCGCTGCCGGAGCCGCAAAAGCCGGGCAAACTGCGCTTGCCATTGGATGGGCTTTGCGAATCGCTGGTTCCGTTCTTTAACCGGTCGTCCCTGGTCACCGAACAGTATCGTTCCGTGCGCACGCGTCTATTAAGCCAGAATCCCAACTACGAACATCGAATTCTGGCCGTTACCAGTGCCGTGCCCAAGGAAGGCAAGAGCGTCACGACCATCAATTTGGGTTGCATTTTGGCGGAGATTCGACACTTGCGCGTGCTGGTGGTGGATGGTGACTTCCGCCGCAGCTCGCTGGCCCGCATGTTGAATCAGTCAGACTCGGAGGGCCCAGGACTGGCAGAAGTCTTGCGCGGCGAGGCCACCTACGAAGAGGCCTTGCGGAAAACCCCCGTTCCCAATCTGATGTTCATCGCTGCCGGCAAGACGCGCAATCAGTCGGCGGCCCAGCTTCTTACCTCCCCGACGACGAAGACCGTCTTCAAGAATATGCAGAATGAATTCCATTACACGATCGTCGATACGCCTCCCGCGACAACCGTGACCGACGTGGGCATCATCGCCCAGCTTTGCACGGGCGTGATCTTCATCGTGCGGCTTCATCGCACTGACGAGTTCGCGGCCAAACGCGCCGTCCGCTTGTTGCAAGTCAATAACATCCCCATCATCGGTTGCCTGCTGGTGGGCCGCGATGCCCCAGGTGGTGGTTACGGATACGGATACGGCTACGGGTACTCTTACTACAACTACTACCGTTATTACGACTATTACAAAGGCAGCGAGGAAGAGGAGGCGTGATCCAAGGCCGGATCATCGTCTGCATCGCCAGTGCATGGGATTATGCCCCCACGGGCAAGCACCATATCATGCGCTGCCTGGCCGAGCACAACGACATCGTCTGGGTGGAATACCATGGAACAAGGCGTCCCTCAGTGACCGGTTCGGATCTTCGCGCGGCTTGGTCGGCCGTCCGCCGGTTCGCTCGCGGCGCCCGGCGAATCGGCCCCAGCTTCATGCAAATCACTCCGCTGGTTCTTCCGGCCCCCCGCGGCCGACGGCTGGGCCAGCTCAATGGCATGCTGCTGGCTCGGCAGATTCGGCGTGCCGTTCGTGCCCTTTCCGAATACGAATCCAAGCCTATCCAAGTTTGGAGCTTTGCCCCCGACGTGCCCCACCTGGTGGGGCGTCTGAAGGAAGAGTGCTTCATCTATTATTGCGTGGACGAATACAGCGAGTTTGAGGACCTCGACGCGGATCGTATTCGCGCTGCGGAATGTGAACTTCTGGACCGCGCCGACGTAGTGCTTACGGCCTCGGAACCACTCTGGCAGGCTAAGCGCCGTCGCAGAGCCGATGCGGTCTTAGCCCGGCACGGCGTGGATTTTGAACATTTCGCGTCGGCTTGGCGGTACAAGCTCGATCCCCCCGCGGATATCGTTTCGGTTCCCAAGCCGATTCTGGGGTTTTTCGGTTTGATTCATCATTGGATTGACACATCTCTGCTCGTGGCGGTGGCGCGGTTGCGGCCTGCCTATTCATTCGTTCTCCTGGGTGACTGCAGAGCGGAGAATTCCGCGTTGCGGCAACAGCCCAACGTGTATCTACTTGGACGACGGCCGTATGCCGACTTGCCACGTTATTGCGCCACGTTTAGGGCCGCCTTGCTACCGTTTGGCCGAAACGCCATGACAAGACACATCAACCCCATTAAGATGTACGAGTACTTGGCGGCGGGATTGCCTGTGGTTTCAACCCCCCTGCCGGAGGCCGAGCGTTATCGTGGGCCGATTCGAATTGCGGAGACGGCCGAGGGGTTTGCGAAGGCTTGCGATGAGGCGCTGGCCGCTGCTGACGCCGGCGGGCGGGAAGCGGTGAGCCGCGTGGTCGAGCACGAATCGTGGCCTTCGAAAGTCGAGACTCTGTCGCAAGTGGTGATGCAGCGAAGCGTCCATAAACAGACATAAGGCAACAGAATGACCGTAACATCCCTTCGTCCCTTCGTCCCGGAGCCGGCCCTTTACGCAAAGCGTCAAGGGTCCCTTCGTCCCTCCGTGTCCACGCCATCTGTCCCTTCGTGCCTCCGTGCTTTCGTGCCTTCATTCCTTCTGGCCGTCCTGGGCTGTGGAAGTCCGCCTGCCCTGGACTTCCCCAACCGTCTGATTGGGGCGGACGGGCAGGAGATCGTTTTGGAAGACGTTCTTGAGGTCACCAACAACTCTGACCTTTCGGAAGAGGAAATGCGGGAACAGTTGCGGGCACTGGGCATCGAGGACGAAGAACTCATTGATGCACTGGTCGGAGGATAAGACTTTCAGGTCCATTGTCAGAGGTCGAAGTCACCTGCAAGATCGGGACCAAAAGCGAAGTAGAAACTTTACATTCAAAAAAGCCCTCTAGGTCCCTTGACATCCCGTCATCACGCTCTAAAAGAGGTTGTGGAACGGCCGAGCCGGGCTTGTTCAAGAATGGCCGGGGCGAAGACGCTTGCGGTGCCTCTTAGGTGGCACCTGGTTTGAAACCGGCGCCGCCCACGGCTTGAAAAGCGGCGCCACAAAGGGGGGCGGGAAATGTTCACGGGGATCATCGAGGCCGTCGGCGCAATCGTGGAACAGCGCAGCGTCTCGACCGGTCAACGACTTTCGGTGACGGCTGGTGCTCTGGCCGACAATTGTGCCCCCGGCGCCAGCATCTCCGTAAGCGGCGTGTGCCTCACCGTCGCGGAGGCGGCCCCTCCTCTTCTTGTTTTCGACGTAATCCGCGAAACGCTGACCAAAAGCGCGTTAGGGCAGCGACGCCCGGGAGACGCCGTCAATCTTGAACGATCGCTGCGCGTGGGTGATCGGCTGGACGGTCATTTCGTGCAAGGTCACGTCGATGGCACAGCCATTATCGAATCAGTAGTGGCCTCTCCCGAGGAATATGTTCTCTGGTTGCGGCCTCAACCCGCCCTTCGGCCTTATGTAATTCCTAAAGGGTCGGTGGCCGTCGAAGGCGTCTCACTCACCGTGGCCGCCATCGACAAGGCCTTGTTCTCCGTGGCCCTTATCCCCACGACTTTGGAGCGAACGAATCTCTCTTCTTTTCGGCGGGGCGGCGTGATGAATCTCGAGACCGATATCATCGCCCGAACGGTCGTTCATTCGCTTTCGACGATACCCGCCCGGTCCGGTGAAACCCTGGAGACGCTTCGGGAGGGTTAGTTCGCATGACCGACACGCTTCTGGGAACGCCGGTAGCCCCACCCTCGTCGAACGGCAAGCCCTTGATCGGGATCAGCTTGGGCGACCCTGGCGGCATCGGGCCGGAAGTGATCGTCAAAGCGCTTCACGACCCGGTCATACGTGAGCTAGGCCGTTTCATCGTTTACGGGATCGACGGCGTGATGACCGAGGCGGCCACACGAGCGGGCATTCGCCCTTTTTGGTTCCACGTGAATTCGGATCAGCCCCCGCGCGTGGATTCCGGCGTCGTCGTCGCGGAAATGGATGAGTTTCGGTCCCGCCCTTGGAACACGCGGCGGCCCAACGCGGCCGCGGGCCGGGCGTCGCTTCGGTTTTTCGATGAGGCCGTGGCCGCGGCGCGCGACGGACGCGTCGATGCCATCGTCAGCGGACCGATTCACAAAGTGAGCTGGAAACTGGCCGGTACCACCGATCCCGGCCATACCGAGCGGCTGGCCGCCGCCTTCCAAGCCCCACGAGCCACGATGATGTTCGTCGGCGGCGGACTGCGCGTAGCCTTGGCTAGTACCCACGTCGCCCTCTTCGAGCTGCGCAACCAGTTCACCATCGGTCTGGTTTTTCAGCCGATCGATCTGCTCAACGACGCCCTGCGAAACTGGTTCGGGATCGAGCGCCCGCGCATCGGCGTGGCCGGCCTAAATCCCCACGCGGGCGAACATGGCCAATTCGGCGATGAAGAGCGGCGGGTGGTCGAGCCCGCGATCCAAATGGCCCGCAGCAATGGGATTCAGGTAGAAGGCCCCTTCCCCGCCGATACGCTCTTTGCCCCGCAGCGCCGCAAGCACTTCGACGGCATTGTGGCCATGTACCATGACCAGGGCCTGATTCCCGTCAAGATGTTGGCCTTTCACAGTGCCGTGAATGTGACGCTCGGCTTGCCCATCATCCGTACGAGCGTGGACCACGGTCCGGCCTTCGACCTCGCCGGCTCCAACCAGGCCGACCCCGGCAGCATGAAGGAGGCTATCCGGCTAGCTTGCACGTTGGCCGCCCGGGCCACGGTATCGTCCGCGCCTCCTCTGGCCGTCCCAGCCGGGTGAGAGCACTCGCAGCAAAAGCCCTCCTCCAAAGGGAGAAGGGTTATTCGGATTGGCTCTTACGCAAACCTACGGATCAACTCGCCGATGCGCGCCAGATGATAATCGTCGTGCTCGGCGTCAAAAAAGGCGATATCCACGATCCGCATGGGCTGCTTCAAGCGGGGATGAAGGGCCGACTTGCCCCAGTCGGATTCGTCCAGCTGTTCAAATCGCGCCATAAGCGCGGCACGTTCTTTACGGAAGTCGCCCAGCAGCTCGACGATCGTCCGCGCATTGTGCTTAGCCTCGTGGGTCTTGCGATTGGCCATGTCTGCGGCGATCAGCACCGGTTTGCCGGCGAGGATTTCCTCAATCCGCTGTAGGGGCAGGTAGCCAAGGTCGAGCAAATGGCCGACGTTCTCCTGAATCGACCAGCCTCCGCCGTCGGGACGCCGAGTGAGTACGTCGCGATTCAGCCCGGCAATGCGGTCTTGAATCCGCGCCGGAGTCCCACGAACCCGTTCCAGAATGTCGGGAAACTTCCCCACGGGAAAGGCAAACGAAAATGTCCGATCAATCCAGCGCCATTTTTGCATGGCCGTTCCTTCCGCGATTCTATCTTATCATCAGAGCCGCGGCATTCATGCCGTGCGGATTCCGCTTCGCCGACGAAGCCCTTCCCTTACCGAGCCGTTCGGTTCACAATGATCGGCGATCGACGGAGAAAATGGAATGGCCTGGATTACGATCACCGACGAACCAAAGGCCGACGGGCTTCTTGCCCAAATCTACGAGGCCGCGCGAAAGCGCGCCGGGAAAGTCTTTAACATCCTCAAGGTTCAAAGCCTCAACCCGCCGGTCTTGCAGGCATCCATGGATCTCTACGTGGCGGTCATGAAGCGCGAGTCGCCGCTGACGCGGGCACAGCGGGAGATGCTGGCCGTGGTAGTCTCCAAGGCCAACGGCTGCCATTACTGAACGCAGGCCCATGCTTTCGACCTCCGGGCCGAGGTCGGCGATGACCAATGGGTGCGGCAAGTCCAAACGGACTATCGCAAGGCAACCCTGACGCCCGCCGACCACGCTCTGTGCGACCATGCTATGAAAATGACACGAACGCCCGGATCGATCAGCCAAGCCGACGTTCAACATTTGCGCGCCTGTGGCCTTAGCCACCGGGCCATCCACGACGCCACGCAGGTGATTGCCTACTTTAATTACATCAACCGCGTGGCCGACGGTCTGGGCATCGACCTCGAACCCGAGATGCCGCCGCCAGGACAGCTCGCTTAACCTCAGCCACTTGGCCCGCTTCAGCGATTTAGCTCTTTTCTTAGACTTTCAATGATCGGCTCCAGCCGTTCCTTCTGGTCGGAGGCTTGCCGGTTGGCCCGTTGCCTCTCTTCTACTCTCGAATGAGTGCCGGTTCAATCCAGTTGAAGCGGTCTTGGAGGTCGCCGTTCTCGCCGTAGTCAACGATCAGTTCGATGCGCCCGGCCTGGGTGATATCGAGTCGCACGGGGCCGTAAAGCTCGCCGCGGCGGATGTTACTCTGCTCGAATCGCGTGCGGTCATCGACGCGGATGCGGACGGCCACGTCGGCCCAAGCGCCGCTGTCATCGTCGATGCCAAATGAAGTCACAAACTCGCGGAAGCAACCTTTCAGTTCATAGAGAAGATGCGTGCGGCTGTGCACGCCGATGCCTCGTTCGTAGACCTCGCCGGCCACCGCCAACGGCCCGCCCAAAACACTTCGGTCTTCCCTGAGGGGGAGGTCCAGCGATAGCATGGGCGTGTGCACGAAGCTGACCGGCTCGTAGTCCGAGAGCCACTCCCACCGGCCGCCGACCACTTCCAGACGGGTGACCCAGTCGGCCTCGAAACGAACCGTCTCGCCGAAAAAGCCACGGCCCTCGACGTTCCCGGCGGTCCATTGAATCTCCGTGAAAGTGCATCGATCGCCGGATGCAAACGTGACGATGGCGTGAGGCCGGGACAAATCCGGAGGCGCGACCGCCGCCATTCGCACGGCCACGACGAGCCGCAGGGGAACGGGGGCGTCGCCTCCGTCCGTGTCGATCACCAACTTCTCCCCAGTGAAGCTGGTGACGAATCCGCGGAGCACGTCGCCGTTGGTGAGCAGGACTCTGTCCTCCCGGCCGGCGGAACCTCTCTGAAACCACTGTACGGAAGGTTGATATGCCGGAAAAGCAGCGCGGGCGGTGACGATTTGCTCGACGGTATCCAAAGGGATCGCGAGCCGGCCAAACTCGCTGGATTCGATCGTCAGCGTGTCGGCGGGGGAATCCACGCAACGGCCGGATAGTCGATCGCCCGTCACCAGGGTCACGACGTCTTCGCCGGACCGCGGCAGCTTCTCGGGGGCCATGACGGTGATTCGCACGACCTCTTCGATGGGCCATCGGCGCTCCGCCCCGGATTCGGTTCGTAGGGTAAGTCCCGTCGTGAGATGAAAACGGACCAACGATCCCGCGATTCCGGCGGATTCAATCGGCCGGACCACAACGGGAACATCTCCGGTCCGGCCCGCTGCTTGCACTAGTTCGGTAAACCAATCGAACTGCACTGCCGCAAGGACCAAGGCGAGTCCACGGCGAACCTGCATTCGCGCCGCCGGGTTTTGTGATGACAAGAACCATCCCAACAACGCTTCCCCCTTATTTCTGAAAAATGGTCAGCAGGCGGTTGGGCATCTGGAGAATGATCAATGCCATCGCCGTCCCGTACTCCGGACCAGCCTGGCCCTGCCAAGAACCGTCGCTGCCTTGTTTTTCGAGCAGTTCATCCCGCACGGCCGGCCACCAGCGGTGCCAGTATCGATCACCGCCCATGTACATCGCCTGGGCAGCGTAGTAGTGGCCGTAAAAGTAATGGCCCACGCTTCGATCCTGCGGAGGAAGATATCGCAACAGGTAGTCCAGACCACGTTCGATTTCCTCGCCGCTGTAAATGCCCGCGTATTGCAGGGCTGCCACGGCCGCGGCGGAACGGGCAAAGGCCGAGCCGCCGGAGTCAAGCATGTAGCGGAATCCGCCGTCGGGGTTCTGGCAGGCCCTGATGTACTCGCTGGCAGCGTCGATCACCGTCTTGTCCACGTAAATGCCCACGTTGCGGGCCGCCCGGAGGGTCATGACCTGGCACACAGTGACGGAAATGTCGGCGTCAGCCCGCACCGGTTGGTAGCGCCATCCGCCCTCGGTGTTTTGGGTCTGGACGATCAGGCGAATGGCCCGCCGAAGCTTCTCGCGAATGTCGGGTCGCTGGCTCATTCCGTACGCTTCTGCCAGGAAAAGTGCCGCAAAGCCGTGGTCGTACATCGGTCCGTGCGAGGTTTGGGCGGCCAGCAGACCGCTTTCGGAGCCGTGGGACAGAACGAACGCCAGGCACTGGTCTACCGGCTCGCCGTAACGGCCGCGTCCGGGCATGTTCCCGTCTCCCATAAAGGCGAGGCCCGCCAAACCGGTGATCCCGACATGAGGGCCGTAATGGGATAGTCCTCCGTATGAACCGTCCGCTGCCTGTTTGCCGGTCAACCACGCCAGCCCACGATCAATCGACAGGCTCATAGCCGGCGTGACCTCCATGGGCAGAGGCCGGGTGCTCGATGGTCCTTGCGCCGTCGCCGGGCAAATTCGGAATAGCACTGCGGCTACCCCGATCCAGTGGGTTTTCAAAGGATCTGTCCTCATTCGTCTGATTCCTGGAGCGCCCGGTAGTACTTTTCAATCCAAATTCGATAGCGTTCCGAGAATTTCTCCGAAGCGCCTTGCAGGACTTCGTCGCGCTCTCTCATCGGCAGTTGTCCCCAAGCGCGGCGCCACTCCTGGAAGTTTTCTGAAGTAAGGCCGGTGGTGGGCGAGATGGACGGTTTGCCCAGCTTTCCGGATCGATCATCGGCCGAAGAACTCTGCTGCTTGTGTTGCGGTTTGGCCGCGCGGTCCTCCTCCGGGCGAGTGCGTTTGTCGCCCTTGGTCTTCGGTTGGCCGCGGGTCATTGTTTTAGTCCTGGCCGCGGCCGTTTGAATGGCCTCGTCAAGCTTCGCAATGGCTTGCTTTTGTGCATGTTGGGTAGGCTCTCCGGGATCGAACTTCAGTTCCAATTTGCCGGCGGCTTCCGTCATTAAACGAATGATCGCGCCCATGACGTCTTCGTCTTGCTCGGTGACGGCCTTGCGAATCAGGCGCTTCCCCAGGTCCTCGCGTTTGGTATCCGGCCCGGGCGAAGGCGCTTGGCTGTGCGCCGACGGATTCAGCGCGAGCAGAACGATCAACGGGATAAGGTGGACTGATCGTGGCCTTCCCAGCAATTTGCCGTGTCGTCGCATCGAATTATTCATGTTATTCATGAGGTGCGCTCTCCGTATGTCCGGCGCGGCCGGTCATCTGTTCCGTCAATTGGCCCAGCTCTCTTTGATTCTCGCCAAGCACAGCCAGCTCGCGTAGTTGCTTTTCGCTCGGATGGTCCGCAGTGATGGACTCGCTCAAGGCCCGCGTCCGTTCGTGAAGGTCCACCTGCAGCTCTTTGAGCAAGATGAGTTCGGTCAAAGGTGGAACCGGCCTGCCCCGCTGCGCTTGCCCACCGCCGTTTTCGCCTGCGTTCTCTGAATCCGCGAACTGCGAATCCCGGGGGAACCGCTGGGTTTGGATGAGTGCGTCGGTGAGTTTGGCCAGTTCGCGAATGATTCGTTCGCCCAAGGCAAGCAGGTCTTCGTCCACGCGCCGAGCGTCCAGCTTTTCACGAACCGTTTCCATCCACTCCGCTGCCCGACGAAGCGTCCAGCGATAGACAACGACGCGATCCAGATGCGGCAAAATCGCCTCGACGCGATTGCGGTTTTCGTGCTGTTGCTGCGCGAGTTTGGTGGCCTCTCGCGATTCCCGGCGGTCGAAACGGCTGTCGGAGCCGACCTCATTTCTCAACTGAGTAAGTCTTTCCTGAATGCCAAGCTGTTCCGTTCGAATCTCCGCCAACGCTTCCTGAATCTCCGTTAGAGATTGCATGAACGCTTCCTCGGCGAGGAGGGCGGACAGTTCCTCAATCCGGACGAGGGCGGCCCGGAGCAGTTCGATCGCCTGATCTTGAAACTCTGCGGCTTTTTCTGGCTTACCTTCGTGAAGACCTTGCTCCGCCTGACTCATGGGCGAAACCGCTTCGGCGACGGATTGGGCAGCCGTTGCGACTCGACGATGTTCCGTGAGCTCTTCGGCCAGCAGCCGCGTGTTGTTCTTGATTCGTCGCTGTTCAGGCGCCAGCGCAGGCAATTTGCCACCTTCGCCCATCATCTCTTCGGTCGCGGTCCGCAACGCTTCCTGGGCCTGGAGGAGTTGGGCCACCTGCTCTTCCGCTGCGGCCAATTCCTTTTGCAGGTTTTCCAGTTCGCGGCGTCCGCGATGCTCGAGGGCCTCGACCATGGCCCGAAGGGCCTGCATGGCGGATTTTTGTTCCAGGGCGGCCGATGACGTACGATTGGCACTTAGGGCCTCGGCCGCGGATTGCACACGCCGCCCTAGCTCCCGCGACTGCGCTTCGCGCAGCGCCGCCTCCACGGGCGCGGTCTCGGCGTTGCCGCCCTCCGAAGCGGCGCGAAGATCCCGAAGGTGGGCGAGATGTTGTTCCACGTCGCCGGCCAGTTGCTCCTGCTGGCGCTGGGCTCGCTTGAGCGTGCTCACTTCATCCGCGGTCAGAGCCTCCTGCTCCTTCCCGAAAGTGGATTGGCCGATCTTGACGGTTTGGCCGTGGAGAGCGTCCTGGCGATCCAGCAAGTCGCGAGTCCGTGACGTAACCTGTTGAAACGTTCCCCATTGCATCATCTGATTGGCAAGGTCGCGCAGACGTCGCAGGGCCGTTTCTTGCCCTTGGGCGGCGTTTCGCAACGCGGTGCTTTGCGCTTCGGCATCCGGTGCTTGTGGAGCCCGATTCAGATCGTGAGAGGACTCCGTCATCGGCCCTTCGGCGATCTGGCGGGCTTCCTCTCGCAGTGAATCGAAACGCTGCGCGGCCGATTTTTCGCGGAAGTTGTTCCGTTGCACCTGTTCGCTCAGATTCCCCAATCGCTGGGCGATTTCCGACAGCCGGCGGACGAGCTTGGTCTGTTGCAGGGCGAGCGAATGGGCGGACTCCCGGTCGGCCACGTCCAGCGGTTCACCCCCGGCCAATAGGATCTCCACTTTGTCCAGCAATCCCGTTTGATCCAGCGTTAACTCGCGCAAACGGTCCTGGACATATTTCAAGTCATCCCGCATCCGAATCTCGAACTCTCCTCCGCTGATGATTCGAATCCGCAGGGGAGCGGAGCGGCCGACTTGTCCGGCGGGTTCCCCCTCGGGAAAGTTATCCCTCGCCTCCGCCGTTTGGACAATCACATCGCCGGGCGATAAAAGCAGTGGTGCGGCGTTCCACGTATGCCGGATCACCGCTTCGACTCGGTCCGCGGTCGGTTGAGTCAACAAACCGTCGTTCAACGAAGTTTCATATATCTGACCATCCGCTTGACGCAACGTGATCAACCGCAGGCCGGCCAGCCCGAAATCATCCTCTGCGCGAATGATAAGCTCCAACGAACCCTGGGCCGTCAACTCCGTTTCCGACGTGGGTTCCAGAAAACGGACTTCGGGCGGTTTGTCGGGAACGGCCACGATTGAATACCGGGCGACCCCGCGGTTGGCGAAGCCGTCTTCATCGCGAAGTTCGACGCGAAAATGACAATCGCGGGACACCTCGAAGGAAGCGAAGAGATTCCGCCGATCCTCGCCGGCCTCCAAGGGGATCCGGACTCCGGTGTCCATGACGAGTACGCTGCCCGGGGCGGACGATTCCACCAGCCGGACGGCAACCGGTTTGCTGGAGCGAATCGCAACCGTGATCCGGCCTCCCAGATGTGCCCGCACCGGACCGGCCCCAAGATCCTCCGTCCGTCGAGTCGGCCGCAAGCAATAAGATGGGGGGTCGATCGTCGCGGTTGCATCTACGATCTCGGGACGAGCGATGACCTCAACGTGCCCCAGGTCAGGCAGGGTGCGGTCGTCGCCGGCCTCGAACCAATACGCAAAACCAGAAGTCACGGCATCGAGGGTCACTTCGAACCCGCCTTGGTCGTCGCGCTGCATGGTCCTGACGGCTTCACCGCCGTCCGAGTACCGCAGATGAACCAAACCCCGGAGTCCATCGGTAAGTCCGCGTTCCACGCGCATGCGCAGGGTCACCGGGTCTCCCATGGCCACGCGTTGATCGCCGGTCAGCGGAACAATCTGCACAGTGCGAGGCCATTCCGTTCGTCCAAACGGATGCACGTAGCGGTGCACACCCGTCCCAAGCCAACTGGGTGTAACATAAGCCAACGCCATCAACGTTCCCCCTCCTAACGCGACGAGTACCGCGTGAATCAGCAAAGGCCGAAGGGAGAGAATCCGCTCCAAAGGCAAATCCCGCGCGAGATGATCGGTGTGGACGAGTACGCCTCGTACGAGGGAGGCGGAGCCGGCCTCGGATTGTTGCGCGAAGTTGACCGCACTGGAAAGCTGTTCACCGAGTTGCGGGAAATACTCTTCCAGTTTGGCCGCGATCTGGGACAAACTCAGGGCGGCCTGCCAGGGGACAACGATCCATCGATAGGTGGCGGCCAGAAATCCCGCGAAAAAAAAGACCACGGCCACGATCCGCAGCAAAGCGGGGAACCGCAAAAGCCAGTCGAGGAAAATGATGGTCAAAAGCGCGACCACGCCTCCCGCAAGCACGGCACACACGCCGTAGGCGAGAAGTCGTCTTCGGACGGAACCCCGTAGGGCACGCAGTCGATCGAAGATCACATACGTTGGCTTTGGTTCGTGCATTGATCTTTGCGCTACCCTAAAGCAGCCCGAATCCTTTCCGTAACGTCCACTCTATAGAGATGATAAGAACAAAAAGCAGGAGGGCGAGTTTCGAGTCCCATAACGGTTCGACGATATCGTCGGGGATCAGGGCGCTGCGGTCGCGAATGGTCGCGAATGCCGATTCCAGTTCGTCCAGTTCCAGCACTCTTCCACCGGACGCCTCGGCGAGCAGGGTCAGTGTCTCATGATCCGCGTCAGGCCGTCGAAACTCCAAATCCGGCTTATCGACTCGGATGACGGCCCCTTGCGAAGGCGTCCCCGCTTGCTCGGGTATCCCTTCGGCCTGGATTACAAATCGGCCTGGCCGCGGAGGCGTAAAAGTCACGTCGAAGCGGTTGGAACCGGGCATTCGGCGGAAAGCCTCCAAGCGCATGACGACATTGGTCGCTTCAGCCGGCGAGGCAGCTGGCGCCTTTTCGGCGTCGTTTTTGCCAGCAATCGTCTCGGCTAGAATCAGCTTCACCGATTCCCCGAGTTGTTGCGAAAGCTCAGGATCCAGGATTTCCAATTCGACTGTGACCCGCGCGCCGAAGGAATAACGATGCCGGTCGGGACGCAGGATCAGGCGTCGTGTCTGAAGAGTTAATCGTGCGGGGGATAAGAGCCGCGCGACTCGGACCCAATACGTGTCGTGCAGCAATTCACCGACCGGAAACGCGCCCACTCGATGCCGGCGCCATCGCCACGTCTCGTCCGTACTTTGATAGAATAGCCTTCCCGCGCCGTATCGGCCCATGACGACCAGTGGCATGGGAAGCGGCGACTCGCCGCCGTCCCCTCGCGTTCGCAGAGTCGGATGGGCGGCCAGCACCGTCGCCCCCGGCTTTGGACCCAGACTCCGGGCGATCCAGAACAGATCTGGCATCGCCGCGAGCCACGCCGCCGTGTCCACGGTGGCCGCGCCGCCCGCGCCCTGCGCGTCGCTCGCGGAGCCGGCTGTCTCCGGGGGAAGCCGTAACAGGCGGCTGCTTTGTCCCTCGGGAGTGAGCTGCATGGAAAAGCCCGAGCTAAGGAGACCATCGGATGGGCCCGTGAAGTCCGGGTCAATCCGCACGGCCACGAGCTTCTCGAGCGGCGTTCCCCGGAAGCGATAGGGAGCACTGCGCTCGCCGGAAATCAGCCCAAAACCTCCGCCCTCATGGGCGACAAAGTCGAGGAGCATGTTCATTTGAAAGGCCGTCAACCAGCCGGCGCGTGGATCGACGTCACCAAAGAGGACCAGGTCGTAGCGGTTCAATTCCTCCGGTGTTTCGGGGAAACGCCGGATCGGTTCGGTGCCTTCTTGCACGAACGCTTCGTCGGCGTCCAGAAGCAGCACGCTGAGCTCGATGGTCGGTTCCCGTAGGAGGGCGTTTTTCAGGTAGCGATACTCGTAGCGAGGATAGCCATCGACAAAGAGCACACGCAGACGCGTATCCTGCACCACCACCTCGACACGATCGGAGTTGTTATCCGTCATTTCCTCGTTGGGCAGCGGGGGAACCTCGACTCGGTAGCGGATGCGGCCGGCTCGAGTGGGTTTCGTGCGAAGCTCGACCAGGACGGAAGCCGATTCGACGTCCGGGGCGCTCGATGGGCGGGCCGCGTCTTCCGCGGCACCGGACGGCGACACTCCCAGCGACACTTGCCGAGTATCCGCCACCTTCCCATCACGTTCGTCCACCAGCCTTACGCTGATGGACGCCGGCCGGTCCAGGCCCGTGGCGTGAACCCGCACGTCGAAGGCGACCTCGTCTTGCAAATAGACGCTGTCTTCCGCCCGAATGGGTCCGATTTCCACGTCGCGGGGACGGTGGGGCGTCCCGAGGCGTATGGGGTAAATCGGAATCCGCCGGTCGCGGGCTTTGTCCAGGGCCTCGCGGAGGTCTCCGCCTCCCGTGGCCCGACCGTCGGTTCCCAGAATGACTCCGGCGAGTCTTCCGCCTTGGACACGATCGAGAGCTTTTTGGATGGCCCCCGTGAGATCGGTGACGGTTCCATGGGGACGTAACTCGGTCAAGACTTGCAACAGCGAATTCAAATCCGGCACAGAAGTGAAAGTCCTCGACGGCTCGAGCCGCTCAGCGAACGTCGATACATACACGACATGCCGCTCCAGCAGCTTCCGCAAGGCGGCGCCCTGCTCGCGCGCCAGGGTTGCCTGAAGAAGTTGGAATCGTGAGTGGTTTTTGAGCTCGCCCGGATCGGAAAGCCCGGCGGCCCTCGCGGTCTTTTCGGCAAGCCAAGTGCCGTTGGATTCAGGCTGGTCCGATTCGTCCACGGACACGAGGTAAGACTCTTTCCGAGACATGCTCAGGGACGTATCCAATAGCAGGGCGACGTGCGACGGCTCCACTCGGTTTTGTTCTAGCACCAACAAAGGGCCACAGAGCAGCATGGCGATCAAAGCGAGGGTCGCACAGCGCAACGTGCCCAAAGCCACTCGTCGCCGAAGCGAAGTTCGTTCTCGGACATAAAAGACGGTGACCAGTCCGATGACGGTCACCGCAATCAGGGCAATGACCCACGGCGGGAGTTCCGCGTGCCATTTCAGATGCAGAGGGGCATCCCGGCCCCAACGGATTCGTTCCAGCCCCAGGAGCCATTCGAGCAGGGAATTCACGCTCGCAAGCCTCCGCGCGTGGATGGCCGCTCGGCGGCGCTCTGCCGACCGAGAGTCATCGCCATTCCAAGCTCCAGAAAAAGAAGCCCAGCGACCAGAATCAACGTAACCTGGGCCAATTCAACGGTCTGGGGCCCGCGCGGTCCACCCTTCGCCGATGCCGCGCTCATCAACGTCGCGCGGCCTTTTAGCGCCGCGGACACGGTTGGCTCACCCACCGATTCCAGATCGGACTCTGCCGGGTCCGGATGGATCCCGAAAGATCGAATGGAACCGCCGACCTTCAAGGCGAATAGCCCTGTCCGCGGGAAAGGCCCACACTGGACCGCAAGCCCCTCGAAGTGAGGGACAACTGCGGCGGCGACGCGGGTTCCATCGTCGCCAGCGAGTTCTAACGGCATTGAACTTTCCGCGGCGGAGATAGGCTCGAAGATGATCTGTCCCGCGCTTGCGTTGCGGTGCTCCCCCCGACGCGGCGAAAGATACGCAACGGTGCTCAACATGAGCGAAACGTAGTCGCCTTTGGCGGGGAGATTCGTCCAGCCCATATTGGCCGACGTCGTGAGCAAGACAACGCGACCTCGGCCAAAGGATGAAGCAAGCATGGCCGGTTCGCCGTTCGTGTACCGCAAGACGATCTCAGCCCGCCGAATGTCAGGCTCGACCGCTAAATGGCGCTCCACACGGGCGACAAACAGGCTGCTATTCGGTTCCCCGGCGAATTCGGCCACAATGGGGTGGATCAACGCCTCCGAATTCAAACGAACAAACGGAGCTTCGGCCGTGGGCGCTGCAGAGTCCGGCGCGGGTTGAGTAGGCCGGCCTAATTTACACGGTAAGAGCCCATTCCCGTTCGCATATCCGAGTTCGTTGTAATGGTCCGAATCGATCAAATCGCCGCTAAAGACCAGCAATCCGCCGCCTCCACCGACGAATTGTGCCAATTGCGTCCATTGCTCGCCCGAAAGACGCGCCACGTTGCATAACGCAACGACCGCATAATCCGCCAGGGCTTCGCTGCCGAGTTCAGAGGCGGTGATCACCTTTGGCTGTATGGGGGAGTCTTCTGGAGCCGGGTCATGGCGAATACCCTTGCCGGCCTTGTCGACCGTTGCGGTACGAGGAGCCAACGCCGTGGCGAGATACCCCGCCTGACCTTCATAGGGTGTCACGCCAGGCCGGCCATCGACCAGCAATACAGGGCGCTCTTTTCGAATCTCGACGGATAGAAAACGGACGTTGTCGGCCGAAAGGGCATCCTCCGAAGGCGCCAAGACCCTCGCTTCAAGTACGTGAGTTCCTTCGGTTTCGAAGGCCGTCATGAAAGTGGCAGTCGTCGATTCCCGCGGAGCCACTGACGGGAGGTTGTCTCGCCGGATGACTCGACCGGCACGGCGCAATTCCACGGTCACATCACGCGCCGTGGTGCGCCCGAAGTGGGCAACCTCGACGAGGATTCGAATCGGCGTTTGCACGCCCAGCAACGTGGCATCTGCCTGCATACCGATGATGCCGACGTTTTCGGGCTCTGCCGGCGGAACCCAGACCAGCGTCAAGTGGCCGCGGGCGTTCTCCAGGAAGTCACCCAGCTTGGTGAGTGCTTGCGAGGTCGCTGTCGGCACCGTCGCATCCACCGGCCAGAGATTCCGCTGAAAATCGGAAATCACGTAAACGAACTGGTTTCCGGGAGCACTTTCGGGCCGTCCGAGAATCTCCAAGGCCCGTTCAACGGTGCCGGGAATGTCCGTTGATTGCTCGGTGACCTCGATCGCTGTCAGTTGCTGGCGTACGGTTCGGCGGTCGACATTGGGCGAACCGATGACGGCGCTAGCCGGCGCCGCCATGCTCACCAGACTCACTGCGTCATTAGACGGCAGCGAGGCCAGCAGTCCCTCTGCGTAGGCCTTGGCTGTCGCCCAACGCGATGTGCCGTCGCCCTGTCGGGCGTTCATGGACAATGAGTTGTCGAGCAGCAGAAGGTGGTGACATCGGCTGGCAATGGCCGGCACCCAACCCGATGCCGGAAAGTACGGTCTGGCTACGGCCAGTCCCAGCAAAAGCACCACCAATGTTCGCAGCAACAAAACGAGCCACTGTTCCAGTCGGATTCGCGTGGCGCTGCGGCGTTTCGCCGCCAGCAAGAAGGACATCGCCGCCCAGGGCACTTTGACGTAGCGCCGCCGATTGAGCAGGTGGATCAGGAGTGGGACCGCGGCACCGGCCACGGCGGCGGCCGCCATGGCCGGATGCACGAATGGCACGGCCGCGAGCATCGTTCACCGCCTTCCCGCGACACGATGGAAACGGGCCCGCAAGCGCATCCCGCGGGTCGCCAGGTAGCCGCTCAAGGCTTGATCCAACGAGGCCGACGTCTGAAACAGCGAGTATTCAACTTGCATGTTGTTGCAGCCCCGGCGCAACGCGGTTTGGAAGCGATCCACCTCCGCAAGGTACTGGGCGCGAAGCGAGCCGGGCTCCGCCAACAGACGCCCCGTGGCTTCAAGTCCCTCAAAAAGCGTGGGGCTCCGGAATGGAAAGCGAAGCTCCGCCTCGTCCCACAAGTTCCAGACCAGGACTTCGTGCCGGCGGAAGCGAAGCAGCTTCAAGCCGCGGAGAACGGATTCGGGCGCATCGAACAAGTCACTGATGAGGATCACCATCATGCGATGCCCCAAGCGCTCGGCCAATTCACTTAGCACGCGGCCCAGCGAAGTCTTCGCCGGGCCCGCCCGGCCGGCCAACTCATGGACGATGGTCTTCCAGTGGTGACCGGTGTTGGCCGCCTTGCTGCAATAGGTCAAGTGCTCGTCGAAGAGGGCCAAGCCCACGGCGTCCTGTTGCTGAAGGGCGAGGTAGGAGATCGCCGCCGCCAGCGTCGTGGCGTATTCATGTTTGCTCAGCGGGGCGTTGGCGGATCGGTAGGTCATCGACTGGCTACAATCGACGACCAACATGAGGTCGAGGTTGGTTTCCTGTTCGTATTGCTTGATATAGTGCTTGTCTGTTCGGCCGAATACCTTCCAATCGATGTGCCGCAAATCGTCTCCCTGCGTGTACACTCGATGATCGGCAAACTCCACGGAAAGCCCGTGATGCGGGCCATGGTGCATTCCGGTGAAGAAGCCTTCGACCGCCAGTCGGGCGCGGAGCTCCAGCCCGCTGATCTTGGCCAGCACCGCGGGATTCAAATACTTGCGAGCGTCTTGCGTCGAAGTTTGGATCATGGCACGGACAAAACCGGCGGCCGGTCACCCCGTGGCTTGACTGGGCCGGACGAACACTCGGCTGGCCATGGCCCCATCCATCTCCGCGGCGAGATCATGGGGCAATGATTCGACGAGCCGCTCAATGATCGTGTCGCTGGCCACGCCGTCCGCCTCGGCGTTGAAGTTGGTCAGCACGCGGTGACGAAGCACGGGAAGCGCCACGGCGCGGATGTCCTCCGTGGTCACGTGATACCGGCCCTTCAGAATCGCCCGGGCCTTGCCGGCCAGGACCAGACCCTGCGAAGCCCGCGGCCCCGCGCCCCACGAGACGTAATCCTTGATGAAGCTGGCCACGCCGCCTTCCTCGACGCGGGTCGCCCGTACCAGACGCATGGCGTAACGAATCACGTGGTCCGCACAGGGCACGCGGCGGACCAAGTCTTGCAAGGCCAGGATCTCCCGCGCCCCCAAGGTACGCTCCACCGTAAGGTCCTGCGGCGCCGTGGTCATCTTGACGATGCGGAACTCTTCTTCCTCCGAGGGATAATCGACCAGGATCTTATACATGAAGCGGTCGAGCTGGGCCTCGGGCAGCGGATACGTCCCTTCCTGCTCGATGGGGTTTTGGGTGGCCAGGACAAAAAAGGGCTTGGGAAGCTTGTGCGGGAAGCCCGCCGCCGTCACCTGGTTCTCCTGCATCGCCTCCAACAGCGCCGCTTGCGTCTTGGGCGGTGTCCGGTTGATCTCGTCGGCCAGCACGACGTTCGCGAACACCGGACCCTTCACGAAACGCAGACTCCGCGAGCCGGTTCCCTTGTCTTCCTCGATGACCTCCGTGCCGGTGATGTCCGAGGGCATCAAGTCCGGCGTGAACTGGATGCGGGCGAAACTCAACGAGAGCAACCGGGCCAGGGTGCTGATCAACAGCGTCTTAGCCAGCCCGGGCACACCCTCCAGCAGGCAATGGCCGTGGCAAAACAGGGCGGTCAGAAGCTGCTCCACGACCTCCTCCTGCCCGACGATGATCCGCGAGAGTTCCTTGCGGATGTGGTCGTAGGCGGCGACCAACTTCTGTACGGTTCCTACGTCGTCGACATACACCGGGGCAACGCTATTCTCCGGCTGTGAGCTCATTTCTGCGATCCTCCCATCCCAACGCGCCGGGACGAGCCGCCATCCGCGTTTCTAGTCCTCGTTGATTCGATTGATGAGCATCCGCAGCCGTCCCGCACTGCGGCGGTCGAAATGAAACACCAATCGTGCTTTTTCGGCGTACACGTCGCCCTCGCCTTCCAAGGGATGCTCGATCTGCGTGAAGGCGCCCCCGGCGATGATGTCGCTAAACGACTCGTTGATTTCGGCGACGGCCGCGTCCGGCAGCCGCTCGTTGAGCCGGAGCACCAACATGTTCCCCACGAAGCGCGAGGAATGATACCGGCGATAAAAACGGACAATCTCCCGGACGGCATCTTCCACCCGATCGGTAATATAGAATAAGTTCAAATCCGCTGGATCAATCATGCGGTTGCCCAACAGTTCGCGCTCCACGTACTTACGCCAATGTTGCCAATACGTGCCCCCGGGCTCGTCGCACAAAACGAACGGTTTCGGCTCCGTCTTGACCGTCTGGACTAGGGTCAGCGACTCAAAGCCCTCGTCTTGCGTGCCGAATCCTCCGGGAAATAGGGCAATGGCGTTGGCCTCCTTCACGAAGACCAGCTTGCGCGTGAAAAAGTACTTGAAATTGACCAGCTTCGCGTCGTTGGCAATGATCGTATTGGTCTGCTGCTCAAACGGCAGGCTAATGGCCACCCCGAAACTCTGTTCCACGGTGGCTCCGTGATGGCCGGCGCGCATGATGCCGTCGCCCGCTCCTGTGATCACCATCCATCCGTGCTGGCGAATCAGCTCCGCAAAGGTCTTGGCCTGGACATATTGCGGATGATCCTCCGGCGTGCGGGCGGAGCCGAAAATGCTCACCTTCAGGGTTTCGCGGTAGGGGGCGAATACCTTGAAGGCGTAGCGCAGTTCGCGCAGAGCGGCGTTGAGTATCTTCAAATCTCCACGGTTGACCCGATCGGCGCTGAGCCGACAGATGGTCACCAGCATCTCCGCAAGGAGATCGGCATTCTCACTGGGCGCGAAGTCGCGAAGGAATCGATCGATCGCCGCCGCGCGGTCTTTCCGCCATTCCTCGCTGGATTTCGGCGGTATGGCTAACTCGCCCAAGTGCACTGCTCCTCGCTTAACAACCCAAACCGTTTTTTCCCGGCTTCCAAGCCACTATAGTCGCCCCGTGGGGCGGAAGCCAGCAACGGCAACACAACTTACGGGGCTGCGACGCAGGCACGCACACTTGCGTTGTGGCGAGGGCGATTTGCATCGTCGCCAATTCCGCCACTACGGACTCGGCATCATGCGAGGGTGCACGCTGCCCATGGTGAACCGGTGCATGTGCGTGAGGGTATAAATCCGGTAGCACGTGGACCAGTGCATGGCCAGCGTCGCGTAGGCAATGAGCACCACCAAGGCGCCCAGTTCCGCGATGCGCGCCGTCCGAAAACGGAGAAACGGCAGACTGCCCAAACCGACCAAGCCGATTTTGTACAGGGCAACCCACCACGCCCCTCGTTGAAGCAGCCCATCCGCCAGGGGGTTCTGTTCCTGCAGCATGCCCTGTTGATGTGCCAGCAGGGTCAAGGCCAGATCAAACGCATTCAAGAGCCAGATCCCCGCCACTAGACAAATCACGCGATGCGAGCGCGACTCCACCAGGCAGGCCGCGAGGCGGTCCAGCCGTTGGCGCAAGGGATTCACGCGTGCGGGGGCGACGCCCTCCGTCGACGGCAACGACACGCCCATATCAGCCTATCGGTCGAAGGCGGAACTTCCATCACGCGGAATGGCAGCGCGGCGTGCCCCATAACGCGCCCATTGCAAAACCGCAACCCCTCTCCCTCGGGTAAGCATGAAGGCGGCCCGGCATTCGTAAGATTGGCTTTAACTGTCCCAAAAATGAAGGTGAGTCCGATTGCAACTCTCTAACCTTTCGGGTAAGATAACTTGGTGTTGACCCATAACCGGTCCGCGTGGGTGGAACGAGGCCGGACGGGCGGCCGCTTGTGAGGGGTGCAACGCGACCGAGCGGGATGTGGGACAACGATTGTCACACCCAAAGGGGGGGATCTCCAATGTGCGTTGAGCGACCATGGTTTTCGATCTGCGCGGCCCTATGCACATACGTCATTTTCGTCCCAAGTTCCCAGGCTCAATGCGGTCCCGCGGTATTTTCCATCGTCGGTGACATTTGTGGCAGTGAAGGTGAGGAGATCGCACTGGAAGTTTGGATGACGGACGTCCCGGTCCGCGTGATCGCAGCACAGTTTTTCCTCGAATACAGCGATCGAACACTTCAGTTACTATCTATCGATGGACCCGATCCGCCGTTCGTTGACACTCCATTTGTTAGTGACGCGTGCGTCGGAGACACGCCGGAGTGTACACGGGAACTGATAAAAAAGATGATTCCGTGCTGTACAAAGCGCGAGAGGATCGACCACGTCGTGGTCGTATTCAATTTGGAAGGCACGCAAGCCGATGCTCGATTGGCGACGCTTCGATTTCGTGTCCTAGCGGAATCGCCGGATTCCTTTGTTCGATTCCGCATCGACCACGACCCTCCAAGCCGATTGGCAAAGGGCAGTGTAGGCATCGAGCCGACGCTTCTCGACCAGGAGCCGCCTGGCGTGACGCTGCGTGACTTCGCCGACCTCCAGAATTGCTTCACTCGCGATGGAACGGAAGCTCGGGCGGGGTGCCGGTGCGTTTTTGATTCCGATTCCGATGCCGATGTCGATCGCGACGATTTCGCGGCCCTTGTGCCGACGCTGACCGGCCTGACCGCTCCCCTCTGCCCAGGACGCTGACTCGTCGCAGTCGCCATGGGTGCCCCGGCCGGCTGATTTCGGGCACGGGCCTAATGCTCCGTCGCACCTAAACCTGCGCGTTGCGGCGACCCGAACAGAGCCGCGACCGTACGGGAGCGTTTTTTTGAACCTGTAGAATCAGCTGCGACGCGGCAATGGGTTGGGTCTCGAAATCCTCGGATTCCAAAGTGCTCGGAATATCCCGTGCCCGGTCAAATGCGTGAAAGACTTCGATCAGAATTATCTTTCGGGCCGTTTCAGCACACAATCTAACCGCCGTAGAAACCGCGGATGATTTCGCCGGCGCGGTCGGCGCGCAGGTTCAAAGCGCCCAGCGCCTGGCTGGCCGCCGTGCGCATGGTCAGTTCTGGCTCCTCTTTGGCCAGGCGGATCAATTCCTTCGCTTGTGCATCTTCCAGCAGGGGGCCGTTGGTTTTGGCCGATTCGGCTAGCGAATCAAACGCGGCCAGGCGAAGGGTTGGACTCTGTCCGCCGTCCAGGGCAACGTGGGCGATCGCTCGTTGAGCCGTGGGCGTACGAGCCAGCGCCAGCACCGAGGCGGCCGTGATTTGCAAACGCTCGTCCAGTGATGATAGCGCCCCGATCAGGGCAGGCTCGGCCGCCCCAAAGTCGTACACCGTCCGGCCATCCACGGCGATGCGCCGAAGCGCCTCCGCAGCTTCCAAAGCCAGCGACTGGGCCAAGGCGGGATCCAATCTGGCCTGACCGGCGCGCTGCTGGACCCGGGCGAATGCATCCTCCACGGCCGCGTTGTCCACGGCCGCGTCAATCGATTCCACATTCACAAACCCTCGCCCTGCTTCCTCCGCGAGGACCGCATGTTGAGCTTTCGTCAGTACCACCACCGGAGTCTTCGAGTAGAGAAACTCGCCCTGAAAAGCCTGCAAGGCCGTCCGCAGATCCGGATCCGCAACCCCCGAGGACACGAATACGCCGGCAAGGGCCTGGAAATCCGTCCGGGCGCGATTTAAGGCCCGATCGAAGTTCTTCTCACCAATGACCTCGCGGCCGGAGGTCCGCAGCAGCCCGACCACTCGATTCAAATTTGCCTCATCCGGATCGACGACCAGGACCTGCTCGCGCCCGGTCTGGGCGAGGGCCTGGGCAAGAACCGGTACCACGAACTGCGAATCGGCGAATTGCGACTTGGGCAGAGCCGCGCCCAAAGCCAGCGCCGCCCGGATTCGGACGACCAGATCGGGGAAGCGCAAGGCCCGAACCAGAGGCTGCTTTTCGTCCTCCATCCCGATGAGCGAGCTTTCCCCCGCCGTGACGCGAAGGGCTTCGATGGCTCCCAGGGCCACGGCGGAATCCGCGTCCTGGACCGCTCGCTGTAAAACCCGCTGGGCATAACGGGGACCGGCGGCCTGCGTAAAGTACAAAGCCCGCGGAAAATTGGCCGGACGGCTGGGATCGACGGCCCCTTGTTCTTTCGGATCGCCGCTTTCGATATTCATCCCCAGCCGGCTCTCCCGTCGAATATTGGCCGCCAGCCACAGGGCCAACGAGTCCGGATGGTCGTTTTGCAAAAGCAAGCCCTCTTCGCAACAGCGCATGGCCATGATCGGCCCGAAGAGCCGCTCGGACACGACCATCCGCGACAACGCCTGGGCGCCCGCATCCCAGTACCACAGGTTGCTCTCCGGCAGCCGCGGGTCAGCCGCCACGGAGTCTTCCTCGTTGTAATACCGTTCACCGAGCAAGAAAAAATGCTCGTGCGGGCCGCCCGGGAAGCGCCGGCCGGCAATTTCCTCGATTCGCGGGACGGCCTTCGCCGCCGCATCCTTGGTTTCCGCCGGCATGTTCGCATCGACGCTCAGCTTCAACAAATAAGGAATCGCCTGGGGATACCCGATCTCGCCCAAGGCGCGAATCAGGTGAAGACGGGTGTTGTTGTCGGATACGTTTAGCGCTACGACCAGCGGGTTGAGCGCCGGCTTGCCGATTTTCGGAAGGCATTGAATGATGCGCGGCCAGTGCCGCGACTTGGCCTGGTCCTGTAGCGTCTGCACGATCAAGGGAATGGCGTATTCGCCGGACTGGGCCAGACGCGAGCAGGCGATGAATTCTTGTTGCGGGTCGCCCGTGAGCAGGTCAATATTGGCCTGGATTCGCGGTGTGTCCTGCCGTCGAAGATTCTCCCCTTTTTCGATCAAGTCCAGGACGCGTTGAGCGCTTTCTCCGATGCTGGAGTTCTTGATGAGAATGAGCAGGGTCTCGACGCTCTTGCGGTCTTTGTCGGCCGCCTCGAGCACTTTGAGCGGGTCCAGGTCATCGTGGGCCAGCAAGGCCTTGGCAAAGGCGTCCGCGGCGGCAAACCGGCCGATGCGGGCATAATGAAGAAAATCAACCAACAGCTCCTCGACCGTGGCGTCGCCGGGAACTTGAATTGCAGGCGCCTTGTCACCGGCCGGCACGCCAGGGGCGGACTGAGCCATCGCCCGCCCGTTTGTGACGATGACCAGGCAAACCAACGCGTACGGAAAAAAAGGCCCCTTATTGATCGAAAACGATCCTGTGACTTTGCCGTTGTGCGCTCGCATTGAAAACTTTCCTACCCGTCGCTTTCAAATCCTAGAGCGAGTGCGTGTGTTGGCCGCGCCTTCCGGGTGACGCATGGAACTGCTTGGCGCTGATCCAGAAGGGTGATGCAACAAACGACTACGCTCTAATCTCCGGACCTTTGGACCGGGCCTCATACATTCTGAATAATGGCAACGGCCCCCGCCGCCGTGATACCCAACAGAATGGTCTGCACATACTCGTTGATGACCTCGAACGAGCACCCGCCCATTTGAAACAGAATTGCTCCATACGCCACCGCCTGAAGCACTTTCCAGGAACGAGGATTTCGCATTCACGCACTCTCCAAAGACCGCCGGATTGTCACAGGTCTCCCATGAGTCCCAATCGATGTCCGCCGAACCGTTCGACGGGTGGTTAAGTCTAGTTCGGGGCTTTGCTACGTCAATCCGGCGTGGTGGTTGGGGCAAAACGATGGGATTCTTGCCCAGCTTGACGAGACATTTTGGGAGTTCCTATGATTGCCCGGTCGTTGACGTGCATTTGGTCCGACGCGGCACCACAAAGCCATCCGGGCGCCATGGAAGGTCACTGGTGCTAGGGCAGCACGCCGACGAACCGACGGATGCCGTCTTTAAGGAGTTGATGAATGAAGATCGCGATGCCACCAAGATTCGGGTCGGGTTCTTTAGCCTTGGCGCTATCCGCGTCGGCGGTCGTCTTGGCCTGGGCGGCGTGCAACCCAGCCCCCACTCCTTTCGTGGTCCGGGGGCCGGAATCACCGGAAAGCACCCCCCCTACCCTGTCCTTTCTGGAGCCCACCAATGACCTGACCATCACTCAGGGAACCCGCTTTGTGATTCGTTGGACCGACACGGACCGCGATTCCAATGCGTCGATCGAGTTTCAGCTCGTTCGGACCGGCGCCACGACGCGAATCTCCTTGGTGCAAGGCATTCCCGAAAACGACGACGTGGGCTTGGACTCCGTCTCCATCGGCACCTCGGCCGTTCCACCCGGGGAGTATAATCTTGTAGGCCTTATTCGCGATGAAGTAACCACCACCGAAGTCTTCGCCATGACCGAGGCAGGCACGGTGTCCGAGCGAGTCACGATCAACGTCGTTCCTCCTGGCGTGGGACCCCAAACGGTGCCACCGAAAGTAACCGTCACGCAGCCGGCATTCAATCTGAGCGTTGCCCAGGATGACTTTCTCATGATCGCGGTTCAGCCCACGGACCTGGTGCCGGATCCCAACAACCCCCTTCCGTTCGACCCGGATAGCGCCGTGCAGTTGTTTGTCGTCCTGGATTTAGATTTAGACCCCAACAACGATGACCCCGCCAACGACGAGATGGGAACCAGCGACGGTATCATCGTTCTTCAGGGACGTTCCGTCGGGCCGGAGGAGATCGGGCCACTGACCTTCAACATCAGGGTGGATTTGGAGACCATTCCGCCGCGACCGGGCGGAGAGCCTTATTTCATACGCATCACCGCCGACGACTTGTCGAACCCAAGAGTGCATAAGTATGCCGCCGGTCAGATCAGCGTCGTCGAGTTGGCCGCCGGATTGGTGGACCTTGCCGAAATCGGTAAGAGCAAGGCGGGCGCTCGCTGGTACGGTTTTAGTCCTGGGGCCAACACCGGCTCGACCATCACCCGCATCGGCGATTTTGACGCCGACGGCGTGGAGGACTTCCTCCTCGTTGCCCAGTTTGGCAATCCCCGGAACTTAGGCCTGGTCGGCGAGGCCTACGTGATCTATGGGCAGCAGCAAACCCGGTTCGGCGGAGCCATTGCGGTCAACTCCGTCAGCGAAGCGGTCAGCGGCGCGATCTTCGAAGGTCCGCCCGTTCGGCTTCGTCCGGGCGGGATTCAGATATCCGGTGTGCCTCGCACGGATGGAATCACCAGCGCCAGTTTCATTCGCGATCTCAGCGGGGACGGACGCCCCGAGATCCTCTTCGGCCTTTCGCGCGTCTTTGGGGCCTTCGAGGCCCAGGATTTCGACCCCGGTGATGAAGACCCGACGCAAGACCAAATGGAGGACGTCACGATTACATTTGCCCAGGGCCGCCTCTCCACCACCATCGGTGACGGCGATCCTTCGGTCACCAATCTCTACACCGGGATCGATGACGTGACCATCAGTTCGGCCACGCCAACGATCAGCGCCGGGTCTTCGCCGGACCTGACCTGGCGCAACGATCCAGCCGCCAACACGACCGAGTGGACCCTGATCAAGTTCCGCAACATTCTGCCCAATATTCCCGATATCGATGAGCCGTTTGTGATTGACTTCAGCTCCATCGACGCCATGTTGGAGTTTCGGGTCTTCAATACCGGCGGCCCCGCGACGCTCCATCTGCTTACCGCCGACTTCACCGAACAAACAACCTTCAGCACCTTTGCCGGCCGGGGCGGCCCCCCCGTGGCCGACGTGGATTATCTCGCGGAGGTCATCGGTACCATCGACGCGGACTCCGCAGAAGTCGTGACCGTCGATATCTCCGACTTTGTCCGATTGCTCATCGACGGGGTATTATCGTTGCAGGGCAATGAGCTTCGGTTCATTCTCGTGCCCGCCGCCAACGAGGATGCCATCAACCAATCGGGCGTTCGCTCCAGCGAGTTTGGCGTAACCGCGGCCCGACCGGCTCTCAACCTGACCTATTCGAGGACCAGCGCCTTCGGGGCCCGCGGGTGTTATCCGGATCCTTGGGTTAACAATCAGACGACGCCGCCGAACGATCCCGACCTTTCTTTCTATGCCGGGGGAATGGCCATTCAATTCAATAGTCAGAACCGTGACAATAGTTCCGTGACGGGCGTGAACGAAACCCGTTTGGAATCAACCGTCGCAACCTTGGAATTGGTAGGCCAAGAGCCCGGTTGGGCCCTGGATGGCAGCGACGTCAATGATACGTCCGGCGGTATCTTTGCTCGGGCCGACAATTCGGCTGCCGACAACCTTGGCAACGAAGATGAAACCAACGGCCGGATTTCGGGAGCGCGCTTTGTGGCTGGATGGTACGATTATATTGACCATCGTTCCTTGCGGCAAGGAGCGCGCGAGGATCTCTTCGGTCAATCCGTGGCCTCCATTGGCGATCTCAACAACGACGGGCTGGATGAGATTGTCATCTCCTCGCCCCGCAACGAACGCTACCTCAATGAGCTTCTCGTGGCCTTTGGGGCCCAAAGCACGCAGTTTGCATCCACGGCCTATACCGGCAGCATCGTGGTGATCCCGGGTTTTAATTACAACAGCTTCCTCTGGCGCGAAAAAGACGACGAGGATGATGCCTCATCCTCCATCCCGGTGATGTTCGAACATCGCTTCCCGCCGCCCTACGGAAACTGCTCTTCGCCGACCACCCCACGGTACCCGCCGACTTTCCCGGCTGACTCATTCGAAGTCTTCGCGGAGGATCCGGATGATATGTTGGGAGGCGCTCAGTCCGCCGGTGACTTCAATCAAGACGGCCTGGACGACATCCTGTGCGGGGCCTATCTCAACGACCGCCCGGGGCGCGAGGATTCGGGAGCCGCCTATATCCTGTACGGCCGAAACGTACTCGGCGATTTCCGCTTGACCAACGCCGAAAACGTGCTTCTCCGGCCGCCCATGCTCCGCATTCGTGGCGTGAAGACCGGTGACCAGATCGGTTGGCGGCAAAGCACCGGTCTGGACGTCAACGGCGACCGCCTTGACGACGTGTTCATCGCCGGGCCGCGGACCGACTACGGCGGCGTCACCCGGACGACGTGCGGCGGTGACTTCAATCGCGATGGGCTGGTGGACGCCGCTGATTTCAGCACGGCGAATTTCGATAGTTGCCAGCGGCGCTTTCGGGAGCGGGAGCAGGACTTGTTCTCCGATGACTTCTGCAAGGTCTTCGATTACGACAACGATTTCGACATCGACATCGACGACGACGCCGTCGTGACCTGCCTCCGAAACGGCGGGACCAACTGCTGCGCCAACCTCGTGGATAATGGGTTCGTCGGCATCATTTTCGGCGGCGTATTCACCGACGGAGATCGCGATATCACCCAGATTGGTACGCCCGATCTGATGGGTACGATCTTCTATGGCAGCGGCGCCGGATTTCGGGCGGGATACGACGTAAGCTCCGCCGGCGACTTCAACCAGGACGGCTTCGGCGACCTCCTGATCGCCGTGCCCGGCGAAACGCGCCTGGATCGGGCATCACGGCCGCGTGTGGGTGTTGTATATCTCGTGTTCGGTGGGACACATTTGATCAACACCGAATGGAACCTTTCGGAGGTGGGAACCCCCGACCTGCCGGGCATCGTGTTTTTGAGTCCCTATGTGCGTGGGCGCCCCAATGAAGCCCCGCCCTTGAGCGTGGCCTTCCTGGGCGATGTGAACCAGGATGGCTTCGGCGACATCTGTATCGGCAATCCACGGGCGGATTTCATCGACCTGAGTTTCCCGCAGGGGCCGGAGGCCCCCAGTGGCGACGCCGCCGTGGGCCGCCGTCGCAATGCCGGCGACGCCTACCTGGTCTACGGCAACAACTTCGGCACCAACCGAAGCACGCGGTAACGATCAGCGGCGGCGTTGCGCCCTGGCCCAGCTTCGGCGGTTGCTCGCCCCGAGCGGCCGGCTGCCGGCAGCCCCACGGGGGGTCCTCATTGGCAGACGCCTTGCAATAAACTTGCTTATAATGCGCTCGTTTGCTTAACGGACGAGCGCGAATGCACGACAGCGAATCCTCTCCTGAGACCATCCCCGTACTGCCTGGGAGCCCGGGGCCGATGACTGGCCCTGGCGACCGGCTTGCGCCCGGGGCCACCCTTAGAAAGCGCTATCGTATCGTCGGCCACTTGGGCTCCGGCGGCATGGGCGAGGTCTACCGGGCCGACGATCTCGAGCTGGGTCAATCCGTGGCCCTGAAGTTCCTGCCCCCGCGACTGGCCGCCGATCCTGCGGCCCTGGCTCGCTTCCGCAACGAAGTGCGCCTGGCCCGGCAAATCGCGCATCCAAACGTGTGCCGCGTGTTCGACATCGGTGAGGCGGGGGGCCGCTATTTCCTTTCGATGGAGTACGTCGACGGCGAGGATTTAGCGTCCGTTCTGAGGCGCCTCGGCCGCCCCTCCAAGGAAAAATGCTTGCAAATCGCTCGCCAACTTTGCGCGGGCCTGGCCGCTGCGCACGACAACGGTGTTCTGCACCGCGACCTCAAACCAGCCAATATCATGATTGACGGCCGAGGCCGGGTCCGAATCACGGATTTCGGCTTGGCGGCTTTAGCCGAGGAAGTGGTTCGCCAAGAAGGTCGGGTGGGGACGCCGGCTTACATGGCCCCCGAGCAACTTTCCGGTGAGAGGGTATCGGTTCGCAGCGATCTTTATTCATTGGGTTTGGTGCTCTACGAACTCTTCACGGGCAAACGGGTCTTCGAGGGAACCACGGCTCAAGAGGTAATCCGGCGGCGCGAAAGCTCCACACTCACGCCGCCCTCGTGGCTGTCTGAAGAGATGGACCCGGTGATCGAACGGATCATCGTGCGCTGCCTGGAGCGCGAGCCACCGGACCGGCCGCCATCGGCTCTGTCCGTGGCCGCGGCGCTACCCGGCGGTGACCCACTGGCGGAGGCACTGGCCGCGGGCGAGACGCCGTCGCCGGAGCTGCTGGCTGCTTCCGGCAAGGTGGGCGCGCTACAACCGGCCGTTGCCGTTCCCGTTCTTGCCGCGGTGCTGCTGGGATTGGGCTTGGTTGGTTGGCTCAATGATCGCGTCGCCTTGTATCGCCTGTCCCCCTTCGAAAAGGCTCCCCAGGTCCTCGCCGACCGAGCTGCCGAAATCGTGCGGAGATTCGGTTACACAGACCAGCCCGCGGACGAGGCCTATGGATTCGATTTCGACGACGGTCAGCTAGAACACATCGCCGAACACGATTCTTCGCCACAACGTTGGCGCAAGCTTGCCGTGGTCCAGCCGGCACCGATTCGCTTTTGGTACCGGCAAAGCCCCATGGAACTCCTGCCAACCAATATCGCTGCCAGGGTTCGGCCCGGCGATCCTCCTTTTCAGCTTAGCGGAATGTGCAGATTGTGGCTTGATGCCACCGGCCGCTTGCAGGCATTTAATTATCAGCCGCCGCAGGTCGTGGAATCCTGGGGCGCGGCTCCGGCTTTGGATTGGTCGGTCGTGTTTCGCGAGGCCGGGTTGGATATCTCCATGTTCAATAGTGTCGAGCCCGAATGGACTCCCCTTACCTATGCCGACGAGCGCCGCGCCTGGGTGGGATCCCGCCCAGGGGCGTACGAAGAGACTATGCGAGTCGAAGCCGCCGCATTCCAGGGCCGACCGGTGTATTTCGTTCCCATCTATCCCTTCGTTCGGCCTGGTCGAGCGCCGTCTTCTCATCAGCGTAACGCTTGGATGATCGCCGCCGACTGGCTCGGGCTAACAACGGCGCTGACCGCGATGATCGTCAGCGTCGTGATGGCCCGAAGAAACCTGCGCGCGGGCCGAGGCGATCGCAACGGAGCCCTTCGCGTCGCCATGTTTCTTTTTATGCTCATGACCCTGGGCTGGTTCCTTGGCGCCGATCACGCCGGCGGAACGGCCGAGTTCGATCTTTTCATACATTCTGCCGGCTCGAACCTCTTCATTTGCGTTTGGCTGTGGTTGATGTATCTCGCTCTGGAGCCGTACGCCCGGCGTCATTGGCCGGGGGCTTTGATTGCATGGTCGCGATTGATCGCGGGCCGGTTCCGCGACCCTTTGGTTGGGCGGTCAGTCCTCATCGGCGCATTGGCTGGTGTCGTGGCCACGTTATCCGATCAAGTCATCTTTCTGGCCCACACATGGTTGGGGTATCCACCGCCCTGGGTCGAGTCTACCTCGGCGGCTCAGCAGGTGGGACGGATGGGCCATGCACTCGGGGCCATGCTCAATAAGACGAACTTCATCATCGTTCCTATGATGGCCCTCTTTCTCGTGGTGGTCGCGCAGCTTGTGTTGCGTCGGTCGTGGTTAAGTGTAACCCTGGTCGTCCTTGTCCTGGGCATCGGCCCGAACCTTCTCAGGTCACTGCCCAGAACATCTGGCGCGATGGTCGTATTGACCATCTTGGAAACCGCCGTGCCCATTGTTTTAGGGGCGATCCTGCTCTTTCAGTTTGGGTTGCCCGCTTTGATGACGCTCATCTTCGTGGACGACCGTTTGTCGGGGTTCCCCGTCACGATCGACTCGACGGCATGGTATTCGGGATACTCCTACCTCATCTTGGCCGTCGTGGCCGTAGTCGCAGTCTATGGCTTCGTCACCGCCCTCGGTGGCCGGTCGCTGTTCGCCTGGGCCGATCAAGCGCCGTCGTAGACATGACCGATACTCCTTTCGATCATGGTTGTCCTGGGGGTTATTTTGGCCCGTGCGGGAAGCAAGGGGTTGCCCGACAAGTGCGTGCGCGATCTGCTCGGCAAGCCCGTGATTGCCTATACGTTTGAACACGCACGCTCGGCACGGTCATTGACTTCCGTTTTGCTTAGCACCGATTCGGTTCGAGCCTTGGAACTGGCGCGGCAGTCCGGCATCGAGCTTGTTGATCGTCCCCCGGAGTTGGCCGGCGACACCGCCACGGTCGATGCGGCCGCGCGACACGCCGTGTCCGTCTGGGAAGAGTGGCACGGGGCGACGGCGGACGTCGTTGTGCTCTTGTACGGCAACATCCCCATCCGGTCCGAAGGCCTGATTGATCGGGCCGTTGTCCACCTCATCACGACCGGGGCGGATTCGGTTCGAAGTGTCGCACCCGTGGGCAAAATGCACCCGGACTGGCTTCACCGCGTCGATGGCGACAGCATGGCGCAGTTCCGGCCTAACAGTATCTACCGACGCCAGGACCTTGAACCCCTTTATTACCACGATGGCGCCGTCGTCGCCGTCACGCGGGCGGCACTTTTCGACGCCCTTCGCACGCCGAACGATCATCAAGCATTCCTAGGGCACGATCGCCGTGCTGTGCGTCAACGTCTCGATGACGCGGTCGATATCGACGAGCCGATCGACTTCCTCCTCGCGGAAGCGATCCTCCGGGCAAAAGGCATAGCCATGCCCGCGCTTCGCGGCGGGCATGCCACTGGATGCGTTGCCCCCAAAGCTGTCACCGTTGGCGACCGCCTCATCGGACCAGGCGAACCGGTGTTCATCGTTGCCGAAGCCGGGGTCAATCATAACGGTTGCGTGGAAACGGCCCTAAGACTGGTGGACGCCGCAGTAGAGGCGGGCGCCCATGCCGTCAAGTTCCAAATGTTCCGGGCCGACGAACTGACCACCGCCGAGGCGCCGACCGCGACCTATCAGAAACAATCGTGTGGCCGCCACACGCAGCGCGACATGCTTGCGCGGCTGGAGCTTTCCGATTCCGAATTCTCCCGGATCGCGGATTATTGCCGACGGCGCTCGATCGTCTTCCTGGCCACACCCTTCAGCCCTGCCGACGTGGATCGGCTGGTTGCATTGAACGCGCCGGCAATCAAAATCGCCTCTCCCGATCTAACCAACCCCGCACTCGTCCGTGCCGCCGTTAAGACCGGTTTGCCACTGATCCTGTCTACGGGCGCGTCGATGCCGGAGGAACTGAATGGCCGTGTCGAGGAAATAAATCGTCTCGGTGCCGGTCACCGCCTAGTGCTATTGCACTGTGTCAGCGCCTACCCGACGCCCCTGGAATCACTCAATCTCCGAGCACTCATTACTCTCTCCGACGAATTCGGCGTCCCATGCGGCCTGAGCGACCATTCCACATCCACGCAATCCGGCGGGTGGGCCGTCGCCACCGGCGCCTGCCTCCTGGAAAAACACTTCACGCTCGATTCCACCCAAGAAGGGCCTGATCACGCCATGTCGCTCACGCCGCCGCACCTCGCGGAATACATTCGCAACGCCCGCTCTGCGGAAAAGGCCTTGGGCCACGGGCGGCTGGGCATGATTCCCCTGGAATCCGATGTTCGCCGTGTCGGCGCCCGCAGCGTCGTGGCTACGACGTTCATCCCCCAAGGAACCCCGCTCACCTTGGACATGCTAACCGTCAAACGCCCTGCGGGCGGCATCGTGCCGAGTGAAATGGATCAGCTCGTGGGCCGGCGGGCACGCCGACCCATCCCTCCCGACACCATTGTAACTTGGGATTTGATCCAATGAGCAAGACCCGACCCAACAGGCGGCGCCGTCGCGTTGCCGTGGTCACCGGCACGCGCGCGGAGTACGGCTTATTGCGCTCGACTCTACAAGCCATCAGCGAACAACGACGTTTGAACCTGCAGCTCGTCGTCACTGGAATGCACCTACTGCCCAAGTTTGGACGAACGATCGACATGATTTGCCGCGATGGTTGGCCGATCGCCGCGAAGATCCGTATGCAGACGGGCAAAGATGACCCTGCCGACCAAGCCGCCGGCCTCTCGCGCGGCGTCGCCGGGGTCGCTCGATTCTTGATCCAGGCCCGCTCTGACATTGTTCTGGTGCTGGGCGACCGCATCGAGGCCATGGCCGGTGCCCTCGCCGGCGTCACCACCGGGCGCATCGTGGCTCACATTCACGGCGGTGACATCGCCCCCGGCGACATCGACGGCTGCCTTCGCGATTCGATCACGAAACTCGCCCATCTTCATTTCGCGGCCACCCCTGCGGCTCGGCGGCGCCTCATCGATATGGGTGAAGCAGTCAAACGAGTGTACGTGGTTGGCGCGGCGGGTCTCGACGATTTACTGCAACTGCTCCAGCACCGGGCGAGTCCAAGCGGCTCAACTGGCCGGTCACTGATCGTCTATCACCCCTGCGGCCGCCCGGAGGCAATCGAACGGCGAACGATGGCCCGGCTCCTGCGTGTCGTGGAAGGCTCGGGTCTTCAACGAACGATCATCTATCCCAACTCTGATCGCGGCCACTCCGGCGTGGTGAAGGCCATCGAGGAACATCGGCGCGGATCGACAAACGGCGGCGTTCACGTGTTTCGCTCCGTGCCGCGAGATCAGTATCTCCGCCTGCTGATCGATTCGGATGTCCTAGTCGGCAATTCATCCAGCGGTATCATCGAGGCGGCCGCGGCTGGAACACCCGTAGTCAACATTGGCGATCGTCAACATGGACGCGAACGCAACAAGCGATGGGTCATCGATGTCGGAGAATCCGCTGACTCGATCAGCGACGGATTGCGGCGGGCCCTCAATAAATCACCACGCCGCAGCGCCCGGACGGCTTACGGCGATGGGCGCGCCGGCCGGCGGATTGCGCGGATCCTCGCCTCCGTTTCCTTGACGGAAACCCTGCGCCGAAAGTCTGAGAATCTCTCATGTGCCACCTAGGCATTCTCTTCCTCGCAAGTGCCTAATCCGATCAACCTGGACTGACGATAACTTGATGACCCACTGCGGTCGGCGGGGGCTAGAGCTTTTCTGCTCCAGCTGCGGCCACACCGGGGAGCTGTAATGGCGGTAGAAACAGCCGATAACGTCAAGGCGATCGTTGACAAGGCGCTGGCAACCGTCGGTGACGTCGCGACCCTGCCCGAGGTCACCATCAAAATCATCCACATTGTGGAAGATCCCAAGAGCACCGCGCGGGATTTGCACGACGTCATCAAGAACGACCCAGCTTTGTCCGTGAAGATTCTCAAGGTGGTGAACTCCGCCTTTTACGGCCTCCCGGGCCAAGTTGCCAGCGTGGACCGAGCCATCATCCTTTTAGGGCTGTCGGCCGTCAAGAACATCGCCATTGCGGCTTCCATTGCCCGGCTGTTTAAAGGCAAGCGGATATCGGAACAGTTCACCGCCGCGGATTTATGGCGTCACAGCGTTTCGGTGGCGGTGGCGGCCAACAGCATCGCCAAAATCCTCTCGCATCCGGTCATGGCTGACGAGATTTTCGTTGGCGGGCTCATTCACGACATTGGTACGCTGATCGAACGCCAGGTCTTCCCGGAGCAATTTGCCGAGGTGATCCGCCGATGCATGACCGAGGAGGGGGCCGATTTCCTGGAACGTGAGCGTGAGATCATCGGCGCCGATCATCAAGCCTTCGGCGTCGGGCTCACGACGAAATGGAAGTTTCCGCGGCATCTTCGAGCGGCCGTGGGCTTCCATCACAATCCGGAGGCACTAAGCGAGGAACTCCGCAACATGGCTGTTCTCATTCAGGTGGCGGATATTCTGAGTTGTCAAGAGAAGGTCGGGTTCTATCTAACCGCCCAAAATGGCGTCATTGCCGCGGAGATGCTGGATGCCCTTTCCGTGACACAAGCCCAGATTGACGACGTCCGCGCCGCACTCCCCCAGAAGCTCGCCGAGGCCGAAGCCACCCTCAGCGCCTAACCCGGCCGGCGATGGCAACCGGCGGGACGGGTGCCGCGCGTTGCGATTTCGAGCGCATAAGCCCAGCTTGATCCGCAACCCCTCAATCCGTATGATGGTAGCCGATCACTATGGCTACGATCACCAAGAAAGAACTGATCGATCGAATCGCAGACAGAGAAATGTGCAAGCGCGTCGTCGTTCGGCGAATCGTCCAGAAGTTCC
>Ga0187892_10001239_pt1 | contig 59706 bp, 46 predicted proteins | sample MA1701073metaG_FD_139345 | JGI IMG/M metagenome (GOLD analysis project Ga0187892, IMG submission 139345) | Bio-ooze microbial communities from a basaltic lava cave in the Kipuka Kanohina Cave System on the Island of Hawaii, USA - MA170107-3 metaG ...
ATGTTCTCCGTCGCGTCCTTCAGCTCGATCTCCTTGGCCACCGTCACCCCGTCCTTGGTCGACAGCGGCGAGCCGAACTTCTTCTCCAGCACCACGTTCCGTCCCTTGGGACCGAGCGTGATCTTGACCGCGTCGGCCAGCTTGTTCACGCCGCGGAGCATCGCGTGGCGGGCATCCTCGGCGTAGGAAATCGTCTTCGCAGCCATAGCCGTTCCACCTCCTGCCGGGGCCGCGACGCGCGCGGCCGGTAGATTGTACCGTCGGGTCGGCGCTCAGCCGATGACGCCCAGGACCTCGTCCTCGCGCACGATGACGTGCTCTTCGTCGTCGATCTTGATCTCGGTGCCGGAGTACTTGCCGAGCAGGACCGTGTCCCCGACCTTGACCTCGAGCGGGACGCGCTTGCCGTCCTTCTCGAGCCGGCCGGAGCCGACCGCGATGACCCGGCCCTCCATCGGCTTCTCCTTGGCCGTGTCGGGAATGATGATCCCGCCCTTCTTCTGCTGCTCCTTGGGCTCGACGCGCTTGAGCAGGATGCGGTCGTGCAACGGCTTGACCTTCATGGACCCCTACCTCCTTGCGCTGACGTGTTGGACGGTCGCGGCGGCGGGGGAGTCGGGTCGTCCGACACTCGCCGCCTGCGAGTCGCTGCACTATCGCACGCGCGTCGGGCGGTGTCAAACGCGCGCCGCCGCCGGCCGTCGCGAGCGGAGCGGCAGCGCGGGATTCTCCCCCGCGGCGGGGCCGGCGCGCCCGCGGCGCCGGCGGAGGCGTCCCCGACCGGCGATTTCGGCCCCCTGGATGACGCGGGAGCCTCCGAGGTGCATCTTAGGAGGAGAGGAGCCGCATGAAGCGTCGCGCCAGACCGCCGCGTCGGATCGAGAGCCTGGACCAGGGGACGCTCGAGCTGCGCCTGCGCCAGGCGGCGGAGGGGCTGTTCCCCGATCGGGTGATCGACGACCTCGAGGTCCGCCACCTGATCCGCGTCGTCACCGAGTGCTCGCTGCTGTTGACCGACGTCTACTCCGAGGAGCGCATCGCGCGCATCATGCACCCCGAGCGCGGCTTCCTCACGAGCCTGGTCGACCGGCTGATCGACGAGCAGCGGCGGGGCGAGGGCGAGGCCCTGTACCGCGTGCGGCGCCTGCCCGACGACGTGCGAGTCGTCGGCGACAAGGCGCTGTTCGACCGCGGGCTGCTCGGGCTCGACCGGGTCAAGGGCTACGATCTCGACGAGCTGGGCTCGCGCGCCTACCGCGCGGCATCCGAGGTGCTCGAACTGCTGGCCGAGGACCGCCGGCTGCGCGCGTTCTTCAAGCAGAACCGGCTGCTCGTGCTGCCGCTGGAAGAGGAGGTCGTCTTCCTGCAGCAGTGCGCGGAGAAGTTCCGTTCCTACGCCGACATCCTCCGTCACACCCACCGCCCGCAGGGCAAGCGGCGCGACAGCGCGTTGCGCGAGGTGGCGGCGCGGGTGCCGTGGATGGCGGCCGCGGCCGAGGCGCTGCTCGAGCGCGGGGGCGCGGCGGAGCCGCCCGCGGAGCCGGCCGCCGAGGATCCGTACGTCGTCGCCGCCCGCGGCACCGACGGGTCGACACCCGCGCCGCAGTCGAAGGAGCACGTGCTGTCGGGGTACGAGCGGATCCTGCTGTTCTCGGCGCTGGACATGACGCGGCTGCGCGAAGCGCTCGAGTCGACCGTGATCGACCAGCAGCAGGCGGTGCGACAGCTGTGCGACGAGTTCAGCCTGTTCGCCGCCGGCACGCGCGATCCGCGCAAGCCTCCCGGCTACTTCCTCGTCGGACCGACGGGGGTGGGGAAGAACCACCTGGTCGAGAGCCTGTGCCGCTCGCTCGAGGGGATCTGGGGCATCGAGGTCCCGGCGCTGACGATCGAGGGGCCGAACTACACCTACCCGTCGGACATCAACGAGCTGCGGGGCGCCACCCGCGGCTTCATCCGCTCCGACGAGGAGGGGCTGCTCGCGACCTTCCACCAGCGCTCGTCGCGCGCCCCGCTGGCGCTGATCCTGGTCGACGAGGTGGAGAAGGCGCACCCGCACCTGCTGACCTTCTTCCTCTCGATCCTCGACCGCGGCACGACGACCGACAACCGCGGGCGGCTGTTGGACTTCGCCAACTGCATCACCTTCTTCACCTCGAACCTCGGCTACAGCGACGCGCAGCAGCGGACCAAGCCGATCGGCTACCGCGACGACGAGGCGCGGCACACGAGTTCCGATCGCGACGTCCGCGCCGAGCTGCGCCGGCGGCTGCGGCCCGAGTTCATCAACCGCGTGCGGACGATCCACTTCAACCGGCTCACCGCGGCCAGCGCCGAGCGGATCCTCGACCTCGAGCTGGGGCGCATCGCGCGGCGCTACGTCGAGCTGCACGGCCTGCGGATCGAGCTCGACCCCTCGGCCCGCGCCGAGCTGATCCGGCGCGGCTTCTCGCCGGTCTACGGCGCCCGCCACCTGGCGGCGACGCTCGAATCGGTGTGCAACATCGAGGTCGCGAAGCAGGTGCGCCGCGACGACCGCCGCGCCGGCGAGGACCGGCGCGAGGTGCTGGACTGGCTGCGCGAGATGCGCGACGGCCGGCGGCCGTTCGACGCCGGGCAGGTCCACGAGCGGGTCTCGAGCCTGGCGCGCGCGCAGCTCGACTACGACGTCGTGCGCATCGCCTTCCGCGACGAGGCCTTCGTCTACCTTCCGGCGCGTGCGGAGGGCGAGGAGTGAGCGCTCCGGAGCCGCTGCTCGACACCGTGCACCGGCTGCTGGCCCGGACCTACCGCATCGAGGCCGGGCTGGCCGAGCTGGCGCCGTTCGTCATCGGCGACCTCGGCTACCGGCTGCTGTACGGCTCGCGCCCGCCGACGCGCTGGATCGGAGAGTCCGCCTGCGCCGCGCGCACCCTGGTGCGCGAGGTCGGCGGAGCCGTCCACGTCCGGGTCTACTTTCCGGACGCGCTGATCCGGCGGCTCGAGCAGTTCCCGCCGCAGCGCGGGATCGGCGAGCCCAACGTCCGCGCGTTCGCGACGTTCGTCGAGGAGATCGATCACCTGTTGCTGATCGCCGAGCGCGCGCGACAGGAGCGCGGCGTCAGCCTGTTCGAGCTGGAGCTGCATGCCAACGTCAGCCAGCACCTGGTGCTGGCGCGCTTCGTCGCCGCGGCGGACGGCGCCGTCGGCCCCGCCGCCCGGGGCTGGCTGCGGCGACAGTTGTTCGACGACACGCACGACCGGCGCGACGAGGCCCCCGAGCGCGCGCGCTACCGCGAGGCGGTGCGGCAGGCGCTGCGCCTGATCGACGCGCTGCCGGCCCTGCCGCCGGCCGAGCGGCTGCCGCTGTTGCGGCGGTTCCACGCCGCGGACTGTGCGGCCAAGCTCGAGCTGATCGACCGCTGCCGGGCGGCGTAGCGGCGCGACTACAGCTGCGGGACCGCGGCGCGCAGGCCGCCCTCGGCGGCGCGGCGCGCGAGGTCCTCGGCCTCGGGCAGCAGCTCGAGCGCCCGCTGCACCTGCGGGTCGCCCTGCGCCAGGATCCGGCTCTCCTCGTCCTGGCCCCACAGGATCCGCGCGATCTGGGCGCGCGCGCGCAGCTCGATCACCGCGCGCTCGGTCGTCAGGTCGCCCTTCTCGTCGTCGAAGCCGCGCTCGGCGACGAAGGCCCGCAGCGCGGCGTAGCCCTCGTCCCCGAAGGCGAAGTCCGGCGTCAGGGCGGGGTGCGAGCCGACCCAGGCCACGGCGAAGTCGAAGATCAGGTTGTCGCGGCGCAGGCGGAACAGCACGTCCGGCGCCTGCGGCGTGGGGACGGCCTGGTCGGGGGTGATCCCGCCGCCACCGTACACCTTGCGCCCGAGCGCCGTGCGGAACACCTCGCGCTCCGCCGGCTCCGGCGCGAGCGCGGGCGGCTCCGCGCCGTCCTCGGCGTCGCGGTCGTGGAAGTAGTAGTCGTCGAGGTCGGAGAAGTCGCGCTGGATCAAGCGGCCGGAGGGCGTGTAGTACTTGGCCGTCGTCACCGCCAGGGCGCCCCCGTCGCGCAGCGGGATCACACGCTGGACGAGCCCCTTGCCGAAGGTCGTCTCGCCCACGACCAAACCGCGGTCGTGGTCCTGGATCGCGCCCGAGACGATCTCGCTGGCCGAAGCGGAAGCGCGGTCGACGAGCACCACGAGCGGCAGCGAATCGTGCGCGCTGCGGTTGCGCGCGACGTAGTTCTGGTTCGCGCCCGGGATCCGGCCGCGGGTGTAGACGACCAGCTTGCCCTCGGGCAGGAACCGCTCCGCGACCCGCACCGCCTGGTCGAGCAGGCCGCCGGGGTTGCCGCGCAGGTCGAGGATCAGCCGCGTCAGTCCCTGGCCCCGCAGCTCGTCGATCGCCTCGTCCAGCTCGTCGGCGGTCGTGGTGCTGAAGTTCCCGATGCGGACGAAGCCGACTTCCGGCGTCAACATGTAGGAGCTGCTGAGGCTCGTGATCGGGATCTCGTCGCGCTCGATCGTCACCTGGAACGCCTCGCTCTGCCCCGGCCGCTGGATCGTGATCGTCACCCGGCTGCCCTTGTCACCCTTGAGCCGCTGCACCGCCTCCTGGACCGTGAGGTCGATCGTCGGCTGTCCCTCGATCTCGGCGATGATGTCGCCGGACTGCAGACCGGCGCGGTAGGCGGGCGTTCCGTCGATCGGCGCGATGATCGTCAGCGGCTTGTCCGGCCCGCGCTTGGAGATCTGGATGCCCAGCCCGTGGAACCGCCCCCGCTGCTCGTCGCGCATCTCGGAGAAGGCCGCGGCGTCGAGGTAGTTGGTGTGCGGGTCGAGCTTGGACAGCATCCCGTGGATCGCCTGCTCGACCAGCTCGCCCGAGTCGAGATCGCCGACGTACTCCTCCTCGACCAGCGCCAGCACGCGGGCGAAGGTCCACAGCTCCTGGTCGGCGCTGCGCGGGTCGGCCGCGACGCGGCCGCCGAGCAGCCCGCCCGTCAGCGCACCGGCGACGAGCAGGGACAGCGCGAGCACCCAGGAGCGGGAACGCGATCTCATCGTCGGTCTCCCCAGTACCCCGTGACGGGCGCTTGAATTATAGGGAGGAAGGCGGGCCGCGGCAATCGCGCCCGCGGCTTGACACGGACGCCCGCACGTGGCTAGGCTCTGGACATCCCATGTTCGGCCCGATCGGTGGTCCGGAGTTCCTGCTGCTCGTGGCGCTGGCGCTGCTGCTGTTCGGCCCGCGCAAGCTGCCGGAGCTCGGCAAGAGCCTGGGCCGGGCGCTGGCCGAGTTCCGCGGAGCGGCGAACCAGTTCAAGTCGAGCCTCGAGCGCGAGGTCGAGCTGGAGCAGGTGCGCGAGGTGGGGACGGGACTGTCCGCGGTCGCCCGCGACACGCGCCAGGCCCTGAGCGACCCCGCGCCCGCGGGCGGTGGCCGGTCCACGGCGCCGCCGGCCGGCGCGCAGGCCGCCGCCGCGGGCGGAGTTGGGGGCGACGTCGATTCCGGCGGCGAAGGGAAGCGGCACTCCTGACGCGAGCATGTCCGTGCTGGACCACCTCGACGAGCTGCGGTCGAGGCTGGTGCGGGCGCTTGCGGGCTATCTGGTCGCGTTCGTCGCCTGCTGGTCGCAGTGCGACCGGCTGCTGAGCTTCCTGCTGCGCCCGATCCGCGAGCACCTCGCGGACGACGGGCGGATCGTGTTCATCCAGGTGACCGAGCCGTTCATCGTCTACATGAAGGCGTCCGCGCTGTGCGCCTTGTTCGTCGCCGCGCCGTTCGTGCTCTACCAGCTGTGGGCGTTCGTCGCGCCCGGGTTGTACCGGCGCGAGAAGCGGCTGGTCGTGCCGTTCCTGCTGTTCGGCAGCCTGTTTTTCGCGGCCGGCGGGGCGTTCGGCTACGCGGTGGCGACGCCGGTCGCCGCCGACTGGCTGATCGGCCTCGGGCGCGGGTTCGAGGCGTCGATCACCCTGCGCTCGGCGTTCACGTTCGAGAGCCGGCTGATCCTGGCGATGGGGCTCGTGTTCGAGACGCCGGTGCTGATCTTCTTCCTGTCGCGGGTCGGCGTGGTCACGCCGCGCTTCCTCTTGCGGCACTTCCGCTCCGCCGTGCTGATCATCGCCGTCCTGGCCGCGGTGCTGACGCCCACCGGCGACATGCTCACGATGAGCATCTTCGTCGTCCCGATGGTCGTGCTGTACCTCCTGGGCATCGCGGTCGCCTGGCTGTTCGAGCCGCGCGGCGGGCCGTCGCCGCCATGAGCGGGCTCGCGGTTCCTCCCGGCACCGTCGTCGAGCGCCGCGGCCGGGTGACGTTCGTGGCCGACGAGCGCCGCCTGGGCGCGCTGCGGGCGGCGGGCCTCGCCGACGTCGCGCGCTGGCAAGAGCTGCTGGCCAGGCCGCGGGCGGAGCGCGGCCGCGGCCCGGCGGCGATCGTTCCGCTCGCGGAAGGGCAGGCGGTCCGCCTGAAGCGCCTGGGACGCGGGGGGCTGCTCGGGCCGCTGTGGCGGGAGCGCGTGATCGGCAGGCGGCGTCTCGTCGACAACCTGTGGCTGCCCCACGAGGCGGCCTGCCGCGGGATTCCGACGTCGGCGGTGGCGGCGCTGATGATGCTGGCCGGCCCGCCCGGCCTGTATCGCGGCTGGCTGGCGCTCGAGGAGCTGCCGGCCACGACCGACCTCGCCCGGCTGTTCGGCGCGCACGATCCGCCGCGGCCGGACGAGCTGGCCGCGGTCCTGCGGCTGGTGCGGCGCATGCACGACGCGGGTCTCGAGCACCGCGACCTGAACCTCGGCAACCTGCTGGTGCGGCGCAGCGGCCCGCTGCCCGAGGCGTTCGTCGTCGATCTCGACCGTGCGCGGCTCCACCCCCGTCCGCTCGACTTCCGCCGGCGTCTCGCCGCGCTGCGACGGATGGAGCGCTCGCTCGTGAAGCTCCGTCGCGATGCCGCGAGCGACAGCGTGCGCCGCAGCTTCTACGAGCTGTACGCCGCCGGCGATCGCGAGCTGGCGGCGCGGCTCGACCGCGGCCGTCGCGTCGGGCGGATCTGGATCCGCCTGCACCAGCTCGCCTGGCGGCGCTGACGCGGTGCCGCGTCAGCCCCTGCCCCGCGCCGATCCGCGATCGGCCGTCTCCCCGGCCAACGCGTCCACGGCGCGCTCCACGGCCTCGGTGTCGAGGCCGGCGAAGCCGAGCCGGCGATCGCGACGCTTGACCCCGCTGTAGGCGTTGCCGGAGGGATGCACGACGCGGTGCGGAACGCCCCACGGCCGGTTCACTTCCGGATCGGTCGGGCCGTAGATGGCGAGCACCGGGCAGCCCGTCGCGCAGGCCAGGTGCAGCGGCCCGCTGTCTCCGCCGACGAACAGCCGGGCACCGGCCAGCAGGCCGGCGAGCGTCGCCAGGTCGGTCGCCGGCGCGACGACGGCGGCATCGGCGGCAGCGCGGGCGACGGCGTCCGCGTCGGCCTGCTCTCCCGGTCCCCAGACCACGAGCGGCACGATCCCCGAGCGCAGCAGGCGGACGCACGCCGCGGCCAGCAGCGGCGGCGGAGGCTTCTTGTACGACTGCGCGGCGCTCGCACCGGGATTGACGACGGCGTAGGTCGCGGGGGAAACGCCGGTTGCGTGGACCAGCCGTGCGGCCGCGGCGCGGCCGGCCGCGACCAGCGGGAGGTCGCACGGCAGCAGCGGCTCGGCGGGGAGCCCCAGCGCCCGCAGCAAGTCGAGGTTGCGCTCGACGCGTGAAGTGCGGCGGGACGCGGAAGGCCGGCGGTGCGTCGTCAACCAGCGGTTGCCTTCCTTCTGCTGGTGACCGGAGTACCCGACCCGGACGCGCGCGCCGCTCAGCCAGGCGACCAGGCCGCTGCGCAGGTTGCCGTGGAAGTCGAGTGCGATGGCGGCCCGCTCGGCGCGCAGCATGCGGCGGAAATCGCCGACCGCGCGGACGAGGCGCGTCCAGTCCGTCGGCCGTCCGAGGAGCGCCTGCCATCGATCGCGCGGAAGCGGCAGAACGACGTCCAGATCGGCGTGACCCTCGAGGACGACGCGCCACGGCGGATCGACCACCCACAGGATGCGGGCGCGCGGAAGCCCACGCCTCAACAGCCGGACCGCGGGCAGGGTGCGCAGGATGTCACCGAGCGCGCCCAGCCGGACGACGAGCACGCTCAACCCCGCGCCACCGCTCCGTACGGCCGCGGCCAGTGGGGCGGGAAGCGGGCGCACGCGCGGAGTATAGGCCGGGAGAGCCCGGCGCGTCGCGCCGGCTCGAGGTATCGTTCGCGTGACGGCGCACGATGGAGGGCGCACGTGGCGGTCGATCCCGAGCTGCTCGCGATCCTGGCCTGCCCGGCCTGCCGCGCCGACCTGCGACCCGTCGCGGACACCGCGCTCGAATGCACCGGCTGCGGTCGGCAGTACCCGATCCGCGACGGGATCCCGGTGATGCTGGTCGAAGAGGCGACGCCGCCGCGCCCGACTTGACCGGGCCCGGCACGGGCCTACCTTGAAGCTGGAGGTCTCCGCGCGGCGCCATGACGGACCCGAGCCCCGAGGAGGAAGCGGCCGGAGATCGCGCAGTCGTCGGATTCGAGGGACGGCTCGAAGGTCTCTCGCTGTCCGAGGTCCTGTGGCGCATCTGCCGCGAGGGCCGCACCGGCGTGCTGCGCGTGCGGCGCGGGAGCGTCGAGCGCGAGGTGTCGATCCGGGACGGGCGCGTCGTCTTCTTGACGTCGAACGACCCGAACGACCGGCTCGGCGAACGGCTGCTGCGGCAGCGCAAGATCACGCTCGAGCAGCTCCAGCTGGCGCTCGCCGGATTGCGCAGCGGCAAGCGGCTCGGCCGGCTCCTGTCCGAAGCCGGAGCGATCGCCGCGGAGGAGATCGCTCCGGCGGTCCTGTGCCAGCTGCGGGCGGTCCTGCTCGACCTGCTCGCCTGGCGGCGCGGCGAGTACGAGTTTCGCGCGGGCGTCGAGCGGCCGGACGAGGAGATCACGCTCGACACGAGCGCCGCGGCGCTGCTGTTCCATGGATTGCGCAACCTGTCCTCGGTGGAGCAGGTCCAGCAGGCGATCGGGCCGCCCTGCACCCGGTACGCGCTGCTGCCGGCGGGGTCGGGCACGCTCCGCGAGCTGCAGCTGACGGAAGGGGAGAAGCTGGTCCTCGAGCGTCTCGACGCCGGGCCGGCCACCCTGCGCGACCTGTGCCGCGAGCTGCTCGTCGCCGGCTGGGAAGTATGCCAGGCGATCTACGCCTTCCTGCTCTTGGGCATCGTGGAGCAGGTTCCGGGCGTCGCGGAAGACGAGCAGGACTCGGGCCGGCTCGAAGAGCGCTCCGTGCCCGAGCTGCTGGTCGCCCTGCACGGCGCCCGGCGCAGCGGGATGCTCCGGCTGCAGCGCGACGGCGTCACGCGCCGGCTGTACGTCGAGAACGGCCGCTGCGTGTTCGCCGCCAGCAGCGCGTCCGACGACAGCCTCGTCTCCCGGCTGTTCCGCGACGGGATGATCTCGCTGGCCGATCTGGAGGAGGCGAACCGCCGCATCGCGTCCGGCCGCCGCCCGGGGTCGATCCTGCGCGAGCTGGGCGTGCTCGACGACGCGGACGTCCGCGAGGCGGTCCAGCGCCAGGTCGGCGAGATCGTCCTCGACAGCTTCGGCTGGACCGACGGCCTGTGGGCGTTCCGCGCCGGTCCGCTGCCGATGGCGGAGGAGATCCCGCTCGACCGGACGACGCCGGCGCTGATCGCCGAGGGGGTGCGGCGCATCGGATCGTGGACGCGCCTCGTGCGCGGCTGCGGCGGCATCGATCGGCCGCTGGCGCTGGCCGCGGGACACGAGCCGCTGCTCGAGGCGATCGGCGCGGGAATCGAGGAGCGGAAGGTCGCGCAGGCGCTGCCGTCGGCTCGAACGCCGCGCCGCGTCGGTTGCGCATGCGGCGTCGACGACCTCCGCGTGCTCCAGGTGTTGTGGACGCTGCGCCTGCTCGGGGCCGTGGAGGATGCTCCGGTCGAGCCGGAGGAAGCGGGCGGCGAGGCCGTCGCCGGTCCCGAGCTGGCCGCGGCGCTGGAGTCGCTCGAAGCGACGCTGACGGAGGCGGTGGAAGACGACGCCGCGGACGTCCCGGTCGCGCCGGTCTGGGACCTGCCACCGGCCGCGGAGGAACGCGCGGCGCTCGGCACGCTCGCGGCGGCGGTCTCGGCCCGGCCGTTCGCGGCCGCCGAACTCGACACGCCCGCGCGATTCGCGGCGCCCGCGCAATTCGCGATGCCCGGGCAATCCGATGTGCCCGCGGCGTGCGCGATGCCCGCGGAGGCCGGCGACCCCGCCGAGCCGGTACCGGCCGACTCGGCCGTCCTGGTCGTGGAGTCCAGGCCGAGCGTCGAGCCGGCCCCGACCGTCGGGTCACCTCCGCAGGCCGAGCCTCGCCCGACCGCAGCCGATCCGCAGGCGCTCGGGGCCGAGCGCGAGTGGGAGGCGCCGCGCGATCTCTCGGCCGTCGTCGAGCGCTTCAACGCGATGCATCGCGTGATCTTCCGCGCCCTGAAAGCCGAGATCGGCGCCGGAGCCGGCAACTTCGTTCGCTCGTGCTGCGCGCTGCTGGATGCCGACGTGGTCTCCGTGCTGGAGGGGGTCGCGCTGCACCCCGACGGTGGCTGGGACGTGGACGGGCTCGAGCGTACCGTCCGCACGCGGCGGATCGCGGATCCCTGGATCGCCTACCAGCAAATCCTCGAGGGGATCTACGAGAGGGTCCGGCCCTGCCTCGGCCCGGCCCGCGCGGAGGAACTGAAGACGCGAATCCTGGCCCTCGCGCCGCCGGCCTCCGCCGCGAGCGAGGGTCAGTCCGACTCGCGGTAGGGATCGAACTCCGCGCCGTCGGAGTCGTAGACCGGAGCGCTCGGCGGCTCGTGGCGCGCGGCCTCCACCGGGGCTCCGCTCGCGCCGGCGTCGCCGCGCTCCACGACGGCCACGGGCGGGGCGGTGGGCACGGCACCCGTGCGCAGGAAGATCAGCTCGGTCTCGAGCTTGCGCACCTCGCGCCTCAGCCGCCGGTTCGCCAGACGGATCGCCGCGCCCTCGATCGTCGCGACGATCCCCACCAGCCCCGCGCCGACCACGATCGCGCCGAAGACGACCGTCGTCAGCGGGACGTCGGCGTGGACCTCGGTCCCGAGATTGACGCTCACGCGCTCGTCGGCGTTGAGGAACAGGAAGACGATCAGCGGGATCGCGAACAGCAGCAGCACGAGGACGAACAGACGCATCTTCTGGACTCAGCGCAGGTAGCGATCGGCGAGCGGCTCCCACTTGCCCGAGGCGCGCAGCACGAGGTCGACGATCTCTCGCAGCGCCCCCGCGCCGCCCGGGCGGCTGGCGACGTAGTGCGCGGCCTCGCGCACCTCGGGCACGGCATCGGCCGGTGCCGCGGCCAGCCCGACGCGGCGCATGGCCGGGACGTCGACCAGGTCGTCGCCGACGAAGCAGGCCTGCTCCGGCTGCACTCCCAGCCGTTGCAGGACGGACCCCAGGCACTCGCTCTTGTCGTAGACGCCCTGGTGGACCTCGGTGATGTACAGCTCCGCGGCGCGCTCCGCCACGACCCGCGACTCGCGGCCGGAGATGATGCCGAACAGCAGGCCGCCGCGCTGCCCCATGCGGATCCCCTGCCCGTCGCGGACGTGGAACGAGCGGCCGTCGTAGCCGTTCGATCCCATGTAGACCCGTCCGTCGGTCAGCACGCCGTCGACGTCCATCAGGATCAGCCGCACCCGGGCGGCACGCTCGCGCAGCTCGGCCTCGGTGTGCGCCACTAGAACAGCTCCGTTCGCCACAGGTCGTGGATCTGGATCACCCCCAGCAGCTTGTGCTCGCCGTCGATCACCGGCAGCGAGGTGATCTTGCGCTGCTCCATCAGCCGCAGCGCCGCGGACGCGAGGGCTTCGGGTGCGATCGTCACCGGCGAGCGGATCATGGCGTCCTCGATCTTGCCCGCGAGCGGCAGCGGGACCGCGAGCAGCCGCCGCCGCAGATCGCCGTCGGTCAGCACGCCGGCGAGGCGACCCGCGTCGTCGACGACGCAGGTCATCCCCAGGCGCTTGCGCGACAGCTCCGCGACCGCCTCGCGCATCCCGCAGCCGAGGGCGACCCGCGGGAGGCTGTCGCCGGAGTGCATCAGACTCGCCACCTGGGCCAGGCGCCGGCCGAGCCGGCCGCCGGGATGGAAGCGGGCGAAGTCCTGGGCGGTGAAGCCGCGCAGCCGGTAGGCGGCGACCGCCAGCGCGTCCCCCATCGCGAGCGAGGCGCAGGTCGAAGCCGTCGGGACGAGGTCCAGCGGGCAGGCCTCGCCGCTCACGCTGACGTCGAGGTGCACGTCGGCGTGGCGGGCGAGCGTGGACGCCGGATCACCCGTCAGCGCCACGATCCTCGAGCCCAGCCGGCGCACCAGCTCGAGCAGGCGCACGACCTCCTGGGTCTCGCCCGAGGCCGAGACCGCGAGCAACAGGTCGCCCGCCACGATCATCCCCAGGTCGCCGTGCAGCGCCTCCGCCGGGTGCAGGAAGAACGACGGGGTCCCGGTCGAGGCCAGCGTGGCGGCGATCTTCTGGCAGATGATCCCCGACTTGCCCATCCCGGTGACGACGACGCGCCCGCTGCAGCCCACGAGCAGCTCGAGCGCGCGGTCGAAGTCCGCGTCGATGCGCCCGGCCAGCGCCGCGACGGCCCGCGACTCGATCTCGAGCACGCGCCGCGCGATGTCGCGCAGCTCCGAGCCGGTCCGAACGCCCTCCGCCGACGAGGCCATGGTGCGCCGATTCTACCGCGATCGGTCCGGCGGGGCCGAGACCGTCAATCCGTCGCTGGACGGCCGCGCCGGAGGCGGCCACTCGACGCCCGGTCCGGCGAACCAGCAGATGCGCCAGCCCCCCGCGCCGTCGGCGCGCACCTGGACGGTGTAACGGGCGACGCCGCCGCCCGGCAGGCCGGCGTCGAGCGCCACCAGGAACTCGTCGGGTGCGGCCGGTTCCGCCTCCGGCCGGCCCGCCGGGCCGATGGCCGCGAGGGCCGCGAGCGCCTCGAGCAGCCCGGCCCGGTGGCGCCGCAGGAGATCGGGGTCGAACGCCCGCTCGAGCCAGGCGGGGTCGCGCTCCGGCTGCCGCGCCCGCTCGAACAGCTGCCGCGCAACGGCGGCCGGACCCGGTTCCTCCCGCGCGGCGCGGCCGGGACCCGTGCAGCCGGCGGACAGGGAGACCAGGGCCGCGACGGCCAACGTTCCGAGAGCGAGGACGAGCCTCGCTCTCGGCGCGCCTCCGCCGGCGATCGCCCGAAGGACCGACGGCGGGAGCGCGGCAGGTTGCCGCGAATGCCGCGTGCCGCCGAGGCCGTCGGGAGCCGTGGGGCCGGGTGGCGGATCTCCGGTCCCGGACGCTAGCGCAGGCATCGATCGAGCCGCAGCAGCTGGCGCAGCAGGGTGGGGAACTCGCGCAGCGGGAGCTGGCTCGGGCCGTCGCACGGGGCGCGCTCGGGATCGTCGTGGACCTCGAAGAACAGCGCGTCGACGCCGACCGCCACGGCGGCGCGCGCCAGATCCGCGACGAACTCGCGCTCGCCCCCGGACCGGCCGCCGGCTCCCCCCGGAAGCTGCACCGAGTGCGTGGCGTCGAAGCAGACCGGCAGCCCGAGCGCGCGGAGGCGCGGCAGCGAGCGGAAGTCGACCACCAGGTTGTTGTAGCCGAAGGTCGTGCCGCGCTCGGTCACGACGAGCGACGTGTTGCCGGTCGCGCGCAGCTTGTCCGCGACGTGGGCCACGTCCCACGGCGCGAGGAACTGGCCCTTCTTCACGTTGACCGCGCGCCCGGTGCGCCCCGCGGCGAGCAGCATGTCCGTCTGCCGCGAAAGCAAGGCCGGGACCTGCAGCAGGTCGGCGACGCGGGCGACCGGCTCCGCCTGCGCCGGCACGTGGAAGTCGGTCGTCAGCGGCAGGCCGGTCTCGGCCTTGACGCGGGCCAAGACGCGCAGCCCCTCCTCCAGCCCCGGCCCGCGGAAGGAGTCGAGCGCCGTGCGGTTCGCCTTGTCCCACGAGGCCTTGAAGATCAGCGGGACCGCGCAGTCGCGGGCGATCTCGGCGAGGGCGCGCGCCATCCGCAGCGCGTGGGCCTCGCTCTCGACGACGTCGGGCCCGGCGATGATCGCGAGCGGCGCGCCGCCGCCGATCGCGATCCCGGCCCCGATCTCAACCCGGGGCGAAGGCATCGGTCGAGTCCAGCGCGTGGGCCTCGGAGCGCGACTGTCGCCGCCGGTGGGCCGCGGTGACGAACTCGCGGAACAGCGGATGCGGGGCGAGCGGCCGGGAGCGGTACTCGGGATGGAACTGGCAGGCGACGAACCACGGGTGGTCGGCACGCTCGACGATCTCGACGAACTTGCGGTCGGGCGAGAGCCCGGTCACGCTCAGGCCGGCCGCCACGAGCTGCGGCAGGAATTCCTGGTTGACCTCGTAACGGTGGCGGTGGCGCTCGGCGATCTCGCTCGCGCCGTAGGCGCGGGCGGCGAGCGAGCCGGGCTCGAGCTCGGTACGGTAGGAGCCGAGCCGCATCGTGCCGCCCAGGCTCTCGACCCCCAACAGGTCGCGCAGCTTGTAGATCACCCGCTGCTCGGTCGTCTCGTCGAACTCGGTCGAGTTGGCGGCGGCCAGGCCGCACAGGTTGCGCGCGGCCTCGATCACCGCACACTGCAGGCCGAGGCAGATGCCGAAGAACGGCAGCTTGCGCTCGCGCGCGTAGCGCACGGCCTCGAGCATGCCGTCGATGCCGCGGATGCCGAAGCCGCCGGGGACGAGGATCGCGTCGAGATGGCCGAGCTGCGCGTCGAGCCGGTCCGGCGCGAGCTTCTCGGCCTCGATCCACTCCAGACGGCAGCCGAGACGCGAGGCCACGGCGCCGTGGAGCAGCGCCTCGTTCAGCGACTTGTAGGAATCCTCGTAGGCGACGTACTTGCCGACGATCCCGATCGCGACCTCGTCCTGCGGGCGGCGGATCCGCTCCACCAGCTCCTCCCACTGCCGCAGGTCCTTCTTGCGGTAGGGCAGGTCGAGCAGCTTCATGATGATCTCGTCGATGCCCTCGGACGACAGGTGCAGCGGCACCTCGTAGATGTTGGCGACGTCGATCGCGCTGATCACGGCGTCCTCGCCGACGTTGCAGAACAGCGCGACCTTGCGCTTGATCTCGGCCGGCAGCGGGCGGTCGCAGCGGCACAGCAGGATGTCGGGCTGGATGCCGATCCCCAGCAGCTCGCGCACCGAGTGCTGGGTCGGCTTGGTCTTCAGCTCGCGCGACGTGCCGATGTAGGGCACGAGCGTGAGGTGGACGAAGATCGCGTTCTGGCGCCCGACGTCGAGCCGCAGCTGGCGGATCGCCTCGAGGAACGGCAGCGACTCGATGTCGCCGACCGTGCCGCCGATCTCCACCAGCTGGATCTCGATCCCGTCCGAGATGCTGCGGATCGCGCGCTTGATCTCGTCGGTGATGTGCGGGATCACCTGGACCGTGGCGCCGAGGTACTCCCCGCGCCGCTCCTTGTCGATCACCGCGGCGTAGATCTTGCCGGTGGTGAAGTTGCTGTCCTTGGTCGCGGTCATCGAGGTGAAGCGCTCGTAGTGGCCGAGGTCGAGGTCGGTCTCGGCGCCGTCGTCGGTGACGAACACCTCGCCGTGCTGGAACGGGCTCATCGTGCCGGGGTCGACGTTGATGTAGGGGTCGAGCTTCTGGCAGCTGACCTTGAACCCGCGGCCCTCGAGGATCCGGCCGATCGACGCCGCGGCCAGCCCCTTGCCGAGCGAGGAGACGACGCCGCCGGTGACGAAGATGTACTTGGTGTCGCGCGCTCTCTTCATCGGCCGGGCTCCTCCGTCAGCGGCGCCGGCTCCGGGGCGGGGGGGCCGACGGCACCCAGGCTCCGCGCGACCCGTTCCAGGTCCGCGGGGGTATCGACACCGATCGAGTGGAAGTCGGATCGCACCACGAGCAGCGGCAGGCCGGCCTCGAGCGCGCGCAGCTGCTCGAGACCCTCGGCCGTCTCGAGCGGGGTCGGAGCCGCGCGGGCCAGCGCCAGGAGCGCCGCCGGCGTGTAGGCGTAGATCCCCTGGTGCTTGAGGAACAGCCCCTCCGCCCCACGGTCGAGCGCCGGGCGGAAGTCGGCCGACCGCGGCGGCGTCGCCCCGCGGTAGAACGGCACCGGCGAGCGCGAGAAGTAGAGGGCGCGGCCGTCGCGGGCGACGACGACCTTGACCACGTTGGGATCGAACAGCTCGTCGGCCGACTCGAGCGGCTCGGCCAGCGTCGCGAGCGGCGCCGCGCCGCGCTCCAGCGCCGCGGCCAGGCGCTCGAGGCTCGCGGGCGTGACGAGCGGCTCGTCCCCCTGGACGTTGAGCACGACGTCGTACTCCCGGCCGGCGCGCTCGACGACCTCGGCGACGCGATCGGTGCCCGAGGCGTGATCGGCCGCGGTCAGCATCACCTCGGCGCCGAAGCGCTCCGCCGCCCGCGCGATGCGCGCGTCCTCGGTGGCGACGATCAGCCGTTCGAGCCGCGCCCGCCGCACGCGGCTCCAGACCTGTTCCAGCAGCGTGCTGCCGCCGAGGGGAGCGAGGGGTTTCCCAGGGAACCTGGTCGAGGCGTAGCGGGCGGGGATGACTCCTAGGACACGCGCCATCGTTCCGGCGTCGCGCTCGGGGCGTCCCGCGGCGACGGGGAATGTTAGCGCAACCACCCGATGTGGTACAAGGGGGGGCGCGATCCGCAGGAGCGGGAGTCGAAACCGTGGAACGGATGCCCTATCCGGAGCCGAAGTACAGGACGAGCTGCGTCGAGCGCTTCCTCGCCTACGTCACGATCGACACGCAGTCGCGCGAGGGGTCGGAGACCTTTCCCAGCACGCTCAAGCAGCTCGACCTCTCGCGCCGGCTCGTCGCCGAGCTGCGCGAGATCGGTCTCGCCGACGCCGTGCTCGACGAGCACGGCTACGTCTACGCGACGATCCCGGCGACGACGCGCAAGCCCGGCGTGCCGACGATCGGCTTCGTGGCGCACGTCGATACCTCGCCCGACGTCAGCGGCGCCGGCGTCAAGCCGCTCGTGCACCGCGATTATCGCGGCCAGGAGCTGAAGCTGCCGGACGATCCGAGCGCCGTGCTGACCCTGCGCGACTGTCCGGCGCTGGCCGAGCAGATCGGCCGGGACATCATCACCGCATCGGGCGCGACGCTGCTGGGGGCCGACAACAAGGCCGGCGTGGCCGAGATCGTGGCCGCGGCCGAGTACCTGACGCGCCACCCCGAGATCCCGCACGGTGGGGTGCGGATCGCCTTCACCCCCGACGAGGAGGTCGGCCACGGGACGCGGCACTTCGACGTCGGGCGCTTCGGGGCCGCCTGCGCCTACACGATGGACGGCGAGAGCCTGGGAGAGCTGCAGACCGAGAGCTTCTCGGCCGACTCGATGCGCGTCGCGTTCCACGGCGTGAGCACGCATCCTGGTTACGCCAAGGGGCGGCTCGTCAACCCGATCAAGGTCGCCGCGGACTTCATCCGGCGCCTGCCCGCCGACCGGCTCTCGCCCGAGACGACCGAGGGCTACGAGGGCTACGTCCACCCCCACGGGCTCGACGCCGGGATGGAGTGCACGACGGTCAAGCTGCTGATCCGCGACTTCGCGACCGAGGGTCTGGCGGAGAAGGAGCGGCTGGTCGAGCGGCTGGCGCTCGAGGCGGTCGCGGCCCATCCGGGCTCGCGCGTCGAGATCGCGATCGAGGAGAGCTACCGCAACATGAAGCAGGTCCTCGACCGTCATCCCCAGGTGGTCGAGCACGCGCGCGAGGCGATCCGCCGCGCCGGGCTCCCGCTGCGCGAGGCCCCGATCCGCGGCGGCACCGACGGCTCGCGGCTGTCGTTCATGGGGCTGCCCACGCCCAACCTCTTCGCCGGCGAGCACAACTTCCACTCGCGTCTCGAGTGGGTCTCGACCTACGACATGCAGAAGGCGGTCGAGGTGATCATCGAGCTGTGCAAGATCTGGGAGGAGCGGACCCCCGGGCGGTCGTAGAGGGGATCGGCCGGGACCGGCGGGCCTTCCCGCCGCACGCTGGCCCGACCTGGACCTCGGCGGCGTCGGCGCATGCCGCGGTGCGACGTCGAACGGGCCGCACGTCGACCCGGTCACTTGACGGTGAGCGTCGTGGTGCCGTCCCAGCCCTCGGGCACGGCCGGTCCGGCGGCGCGCAGCCGCTCGAGGTAGAGCCGCGTCGGCCCGTCGTCGGGCCGCCGCGCCGCGGCTTCCCGGAAGCTGCGCTCGGCCCGCGGGAAATCGCCCTCCCGCCACGCGGCGAGCCCTGCCGCGAAGTCGGTGGTGAAGGCGCGATCGGATGCGGCGGCGTCCTCCGGCGCGGCCAGCTCGAACACGCGCACCGGCTCGCGCCGACCCTTGACCCGCACCCGATCCAGCTCGCGGAAGGCGAAGCCCGGCCCCGCGGCCGCGACGGTCGCCTCGCTCGCCACCGCTTCCACTCCGTACAGCCGCGTCAGCCCCTCCAGCCGCGAACCGAGGTTGACCTCGTCGCCGATCACCGTGTAGTCGAAGATCATCGCCGAGCCCATGTTGCCGACGGCCATCGGCCCGCTGTTGAGCCCGATCCCCAGCGCGAGCCGCGGCAGGTCGCGCTGGGCCCAGCCGTGGTTCAGCCGCCGCAGCGCCTCGCGCATCGCGAGCGCCGTCTCGCAGCCGCGCCGCGCGTGGTCGGGCTGGGCCAGCGGCGCGCCGAAGAAGCCCATGATCGCGTCGCCCATGTACTTGTCGAGCGTCCCGCCGCGGTCGAGCAGGACCTGCGTCATGGGGGTCATGAACTCGTTGAGCAGCGTGCCGACCTGCTCCGGCGGGAGCCGCTCGGACATCGTGGTGAAGCCGCGCAGGTCGGCGAACAGCACCGTCAGCTCGCGCTTCTCTCCTCCGAGGCGCACGCGGTCCGGGTCACGCAGCATCTCCTCGACGACCGCGGGCGAGACGAAGCGGCTGAAGGTGGCGCGGATCTCCCTCGCGCGGGCCTCGGCGAAGACGTTGCGCCAGACGGCGGCGGCGGTGTAGCCGAGCGCCAGCGCGCCGAGGGGAGCCACGAGCTCGAGGTGGCGCGAGCCGCGCACGAACGCGAGCTGGGTCAGGCCGGCGTAGGCTGCGACCGCCGTCGCCGCCAGGAGCGCGCCCCGCGCCGGCCGGCGCGAGAACGCGGCGAACGCGCCGCCGGCGGGCCCGAGCAGCAGGATCGCCGCCATCCCGAGCAGCGTCTCGGGAGCGCCGTCGCGGATGAACCGCCGGCGCAGCAGGTTGTCCGCGACCGTGGCGTGGACCTCGACGCCGGGGGCGACGTTGTCCCAGGGGGTCGTGCGCAGGTCGCTCAGGCCGGTCTCGGTGGCGGCGACGAAGACCAGCTTGTCGTCGAACGCCTCGGCGGCCACGCGGCCGTCGAGCACGTCGGCCGCCGGATGGTAGGCGAAGGTGCGGCGGTAGGGGCCGAGGAAGTTGACCCACAGCTCGCCCCGCTCGGACGCCGGCAGCTCCAGCTCGCCGACGAGCAGACGCGGCAGCCCCCGCCGATCGGGCCGCAGCGAGAGCCCCGGCGCGCCGAGGTACGCCTGGACCGCGCGCAGCGCGAGCGCGGGGTAGAAGGTCTCGCGGTGGCGCGCGACGAGAGAGTAGTGTCGCACGGTCCCGTCCGCATCGGGCAGCACGCCGAAGTGGCCGGCGGCGGGCGCGGCCCCGGCCAGAAGCGCGAGGTTGGCCTCGATCCCGGGCCAGGCGGGGATCTCGGAGAACCCGCCGCGCGGAGTCACCGCCAGCTCGATCCCCGGGGGTGGCTCGAGCGCGAGCCCCGGCTCGCCTTCCTCGCCGGTGAGGAAGAAACCGAGCACGACGCTTCCCGCCTCGCGCAGGGCCGACGCCAGCTCCTCGTCCTGTGTCGGTCCCTCGCGCGAGGGCTCCGCGAACACCATGTCCAGGGCGATCGTGCGCGCGCCTGCGGAGGAGATCCGCCGCACGAGGTCGGCGAGGACCGCGCGCGGCCAGGGCCACTGGCCGAGCCGGTCGACGCTGCGCGCGTCCACCGCGACGACGACGACCTCCGAGGTCGGAGGGATCGCGCCGCGCAGCCGCATGCGCGCGTCCATCGTCTTCAGCTCCACGCCGTGGAGCACGCCCGAGCGGAAGAGCGGCAGGACGATCGCGGCCGCGGCCAGCCCGAGGCCGAGCGTCGCGAGCCGCTCCCGACGCCTCAGGTGCGAAGCGCGGCTGCTGGCCGGGTTTCGGCTCATCTCCGGGCCGCGCGTCAGTTGCCGGTGCCGCCCGGTGGGTTCTGCCCGCCCGGGGGCTGATCCGGCGGCCGGACACCGCCCCGCTGGGGCAGGAAGAAGAACGGCACGACCGTCGCCGCCGGATCGTTCATCGTCCCGCTCTGGCTCGCCGGCGCGCTCGTGGCGGTCGCGTAGCTCCGGCGGGCGCGAGCGACGGCGGCGTTCTGGGCCTGCCAGTCGGCCGCCGCGGGCGGAGCCACGGTGGGCAGACCGGCGGGCAGCGGTCGCGCGAACGCCGGATCGGGCTCGGTGCGGCCCCACAGCTCCTCGAGCGATGCCGCGGGGAGGATCGCGGGATCGGCGACGGGCGAGCCGTCGGCCCACAGGCGGACCTGCTGCGCCTTGCGCAGGACGATCGGCCGCGCGCCGCCGCCGCGCCGCTCGACCGTGACCTCGCCGCTCATCACGGTCACGACCGTGCGCCCGTCGCGCAGGACCTCGACCACCGCCTCCGAGCCCTTGACACCGACGACGGCCGACGGAGTCTGGACGCGCACCTCGGGTCTCCCGCTCCAGAAACGCGAGACGAAGATGCGCATCTTGCCCTGGAGCATGTCGAGCACCGAGACCGACGCGCCCGTCGCCTCGTCCACCACCTGGCGGGTCACGCGAAACGTCGTGAGCTGCCCGAGCGAGATGACCGCCCCTTCGCCGAAGGTCAGCTTGGCCGCCGAGCCGGCGCCGGTCGTCTCGCTCTCGTCGAGCAGGACGGGCATGCCCGGGATCGCGGGCACCGCATCCGCGGCGCCGGGCTTGAGGCTCGCGACCTCGTTCTGCACGAGCGCGAAGCGGCCGACCTCCTGGGCCAAGGCGGGCCGCAGGCCGGAGCAGGCGAGGACGAGCGCCAGGGCGACGACCCGCGGGGGCATCGAGCGCATGATCTCAGGATTCTGCCCAAGCGGCTGCCGGCCGCGCGCGTCGCTGCACGGCTTCGCAGGCGCTTCGGATGCACGTGACGAGCGCACCGTACCTCCTCCCTACCAGTGGGCCGTGATGCCGGCCGAGGCGGTGTCCTGCTCGTAGCCGAAGAGGGGATCGAGCGAGTCCGGACCGACCTCGCGCTCGCCGCGTGCGGCCTCGAGCGTGAGGTAGACGTGGCGGGCGAGCACGATCGCGACCGCGGCCCGGGCGTTCAGCTCGTCGTCCTCACGCGGCTCCGAGACGCCGAAGAGGGCCGCGGAGGCGTCGTCCCACTCGACACGCGCCAGGTTCGCGTACAGGAAGAACGTGACGTGCCCACCGAGTGGCAGCGCCAGTTCTCCGAGCACCCGGTCCGTCTCGCGCTCCAGCCCACCCAGCTCGGCCGAGGTGTCGGCCCGCGAGACGTCCAGGCGCAGATAGCGCTGGGGCCGGCCGAGATAGAAGGTCTGCCCGACCCGTCCCGTCACCGTCTCGCCCTCGAGCGGATCGAACACGGCGTCCTCCTCGAAGCCGACGTCGCCGAACTGGCCCTCGATCCGCGTCTTCCCCCGGCGGCCCTCGTGCAGAAACAGCGCCGCGGACGCCTCGTGGTCGCTGCGGACGAGGTCCCCATCGGCGTCGAAGCGAGTCGAGCCGGCCTGGACCAGGAACGACACCCGGGTCGTACCCACCGGCACCCGCACGAACCCCAGCGGGCCGTCGAGAAAGCCGGCGCGGTCGCTGCCCCAGGCCGCCACGGCCACGCCCTGCACGCCTCGGAGGTCACCGGCATCGAAGCCGTCGTGGTGCGAGACGTAGCCCTGCCCGATCAGTCCCACGGTCCAGCCTCCGCGACGGACCGGATGGAGAGCGAAGCGCGCCCGCAGTACCGCGACCCGGTCGCTGGCGTCGAAGGGCGCGCCTGCGGGTGGCGGGTCGCCGAGCCGCGCCGGGTTCCCGTCGTGGCCGGCGAACGCGCCGAACCGCAGCTCGGCCGGCGGGACGTCGAAGCGCTCGGCGGGCGTCTCGAGCAGGGCGAGCCAGTCGCCGCTGGCGCGGGCCACGACCGCGTGGGGAGCGCCCGCGGCCCTTGCGAACGAGGCCCGCGCCAGCGCTTCGTCGCCGTCCCGTACGGCGCCGACGCCCAGGTAATAGGCGGCGGTCGATCCGAGGCTCGGGTCGAGGGCCGCGGCGCGCCCGATCTCGACGAACGCCTCGGTCTCGTCGCCCTGATCGAGCCGCGCCAGGCCCAGGTAGAAATGGGCCAGCGCGTCGCGGACGTCGAGGCGAATCGCCTCCCGCAGCTCGCGCTCGGCGCGGGCGAGGTCGCCCTTGCGCCACAGCGCCTCTCCCAGGGTGGAGCGCAGCCGGGACTCCGGCAGGCGCGAACCGGCCAGGCCCAGGAGCGCCTCGAGATCGGCGACCGCCGCGTCCAGCCGGTCGAGTCGCATCTCGCACAACGCCACGAAATAGCGGTAGGTCGGGTCCTTCGGCCAAGTCGCCGCGGCCCGCTCCAGCGCGGGCAGGGCCGCGGCCGCCTCGCCCTGGCCGAGCCGCGCCAGGCCCTGAGCGAAGAAGAGATCGGCGAAGGAGCGCGCTTCCTCGTCGGCGGACAGGTCGGCCGGCAGCTCGGCGGCGCGGGCCACGGCGGCCTGATCCGCACGGAGCAGCAGGAGCGCGAGCAACGCCGCCCGTAGCGAGCGGCCTGCGGTGATCGTTGCGCCTCTCGCTCTACCCGCTTGTACGAGCACGGTCGCCGGCCGCTCCAAGAGGCCACAGTCTAACCCGGGAAGCCGGTCGCGGGACGGGAGACTGCGCGGCAGCGGGCACGCGAGGCCGGCCGGAGACGATTGACAGCCGCTCGCGTTCCGGGGTATGCATGCGCGGGAGCAGCACGCCGACCGCGGATGCGCGTCGCGTGCTCGACCAACCGCATGCCTCACCCGCCGTCGCCGCCCTGCCGTCGTGAGTCGCCGGGACGGCGCCGGCTCGCGGCGCTCGCCGTGATGCTCCTGCCGCACGCCGTCCCCGCCCAGCCGGAGCCGGCGCCGGTCCCCGGCGAGGACCCGCACGCCGCGATCTTCGCCGAGTCGTCGTACCCGAGCGCCAGCGTCTGCGCGAGCTGCCACCAGCGGATCTACGACGAGTGGAGCGCGTCGAACCACGCCTATGCCTCGATCTCGCCGATGTTCCACAAGTTCGAGCAGAAGATCAACGATCTGTCGCAGGGGACGATCGGCGACTTCTGCGTGCGCTGCCACGCCAGCGTCGGGACGACGATCGGCGAGCCGCGGGAGCTGCCGCTGTGGCGGCGCGCGAAGGTCTCGCGCGAGGGCGTGACCTGCGTCGCCTGCCACCGGGTGAGCGAGCAGTACGGCCGCGTGAGCGGCCAGCGGCGGATCGAGCCGGGCGACGTGCACGAGCCGGTCTACGGCGGGATCGGCGGGGCGGGCGTGGCCAAGGCGATCGCCGAGAAGGACCACTACAAGGTCAAGCCCTCCGCCGACGACCCCGGCCCGGGCATGCCGATCCACTCCGCCGGGATCGCGTTCGAGCAGCTCGGCACCTCGGAGTTCTGCCTCTCCTGCCACCAGGTCGCCGTGCACCCGGGCATCAAGCTCGAAGTCGTGTGGGACCAATACCGCGACTCGCCGGCCTTCCGCGACGGCGTCACGTGCCAGGACTGCCACATGGGTCGCGAGCCCGGCCGGCCGAGCGGCTACGACGTCGGGCCGGCGGCCGAGGTCGGGGGCAAGGTCGTCGAGCCCGAGCGGCGCCACGCGAACCACTCGTTCTACGGGCCGGGCTACCCGATCGCCCACCCCGGCGTCTTCCCGCTCGGCAAGCGCAACGAGGAGTTCCCGATCGAGGCCTGGCTCGAGTTCGACTGGCGCGCCGGCTGGGGGACCCCGGAGTTCGAGGACCGCGTCTACGCGGGCGAGGTCGAGGTGGCGTTCCCGCCCGCCTGGCAGGACGGTTTCGACCGCGAGACGGCGCGCGAGATCGTCGAGGACAACCTGAAGCGGCTCGAGCGCAAGCGCGAGGACCGGCGGCGCGTGATGGAGAACGGCTCGCACCTCGACGGCCCGTTCTTCGGCGGCCGGCCGCAGGTCGGCCGACCGCTGCGCTTCGCCTACGAGGTCACGAACACGAACCCCGGGCACAACCTGCCCTCGGGCTCGCTCGGCGCGCAGCCGGAGATCTGGCTGAACGTCGCGCTCGTCGATCCCGCCGGGCGGAACGTCTGGGAGTCGGGCTACGTCGACTCGCACGGCGACATGGCCGACCTGCACTCGCTCGACGTCGCCGCGCGGCGCATCGCGCACGACGACCAGCTGTTCAACCTGCAGACCAAGTTCCTGACGACGAACGTCAAGGGCACCGACCGCGAGATGTACCTGCCGGTCAGTCTCGACGCCGACCAGATTCCGTTCATCCGCCCGGCGGCCAACCCGACCGCCGTGATGAACCACCCGCCCGGCATCCGCATGGAGAGCCGCAGCCTGCCGCCGCTCGGCTCGCGCCGCGCGAGCTACACGGTGCCCGCACGGCGGATCGACCGCGCGGGCCGGTGGAAGCTCGCCGTGCGCCTGCGGAGCCGCGCCGAGCCGATCTACTTCATGCGTTTCGTCGGCGCGACCGCCGAGATGGAGCGCGGCATGAACGAGTGGATGCTCGACCTGCACGCCGCCACCGTCGAGTTCGAGGTCGCGGAGTGAAGATCGCGCGCCGTGCGCTGGGAGCGGTGATGCTGGGGCTCGCGCTGGCAGCGGGGACCGCCGGCCCGGCGGCCGGGGGGCGGAGCGCCGCGGGTGCGGGCGCGGAAGACACCGCGGCGGCGCCCGAACGGCCCGGGGAGGAGCCCGGCGGGGCGGCGGCGGAGCACGAGCCGGCGGGCGATCCGGCCGGCGCGGTTCGCGTCGCGGGCCCGCGGAAGCCCCGGCGCCCCCCGCGAGCGCCGGGGGCCGGACAGCCGGGCCGCAACGACGCGGGGCCGGACGACCCCGCGCACGAACCGGTCGGGATGTCTCCCGAAGCCCACGCCGTGCCGCACGACGCGGCCGCGTTCCGCCCCGACCCGGGCTACGCGGACGAGGCCTACGACGCCGCGGCCCAGCTCGCGATCTACGGGGGGAAGCGCCGCAATCCGACCCAGCGCCCGGCGATCGAGTGGGGCCGAGCGCTGTACGCGGGCGGTCCGTTCCGCCGCTCGGCGTCGGCCCTCGGCGAGAAGAACCTCGCGTCCCCGACGCTGCTCGCCTACGGCGACGTCAGACTCGGGACCTCCCGCATCGACGGCGGCGCATCGCCGTTCGACGCGTGGGGCGCCCGGCTGAACCTCGACGTCGATTGGCAGCTCACCGCCACCGAGCGCGTGCACGCCTTCGTCGGTCCCCTCGACCAGGACGGGGAGTTCGTCGGGAGCGCGAACCACGACCCCGAAGACGCGCTCGACGGCAACCTCGACGCGATCTTCTTCGAGGGCGAGCTGGGGGCGATCGTCTCCGGGGCGCGCGGCAAGGACAGCCGGTTCGACCTGCCGTTCGCCTTCGGCCTGATGCCGCTCCAGCTCCAGAACGGCGTCTGGCTCGAGGACGCCGTCGGCGGGCTCGCCCTGACGATCCCGGCGCGCAACAGCCGGCGGCTCGACGTCAGCAACATGGACGTCACGCTCTTCGCGGCGTTCGACCGGGTGGACAGCGCCGCCGTCTCCGACGACGGGGCGGCCAACGTCTACGGCGTGGCCGCGTTCGTCGAGGCGCGCGAGGGCTACTGCGAGCTGGGCTACGGCTACACCGACGACCGTCGCGGCGACGGGGCCGCGAGCTACCACAACCTGGCATTCGCCTTCTCCCGACGGTACGGCGCGTGGCTGTCGAACACCGTTCGTCTGGTGGGCAACTTCGGGCAGGACGCGCCGCCCACGGGTCCGCGCACGGCCGACGGCGCACTGCTCTTGGTCGAAAGCTCGTTCATCACGCGACAGCCCTACACGGTCGTGCCCTACGTCAACCTGTTCGCCGGATTCGACCAACCCCAGTCGCTGGCCCGCGACCCGCAGGCCGGCGGGATCCTGAAGAACACCGGGCTGGCCTTCGAGACCGACGGGCTGACCGGAACGCCGACGCTCGACGCGACCGGCCACAACACGTGGGGCGGTGCCGCGGGGCTCGAGCTGCTCTTCGACTTCACGCGGCAGCTGGTCCTCGAGGTCGCCGGGCTGGAGGCTCACGGGCCGGCCGACGAGCGCACGGCCGTCGGCGGCCAAGCGGCGCTCGCGTTCCGTTACCAGCAGCCGCTGAATCACGCGGCGATCGTGCGCGTGGATGGGCTGTACGGCCGGAGGCAGGGCGAGGAGGATATCTGGAGTGGCCGCGTCGAGCTGCGCTACAAGTTCTGAGCGGCATCGGGTGGTCCGCCGCGGATCCGCCACCCAGCGCCGCACGCCGTGCGGCGGGGACCGCACCCGGTGAACGGACCGGTCCTGATCCAGATCGGCGGCGCAGCACTCGTCGGGCTCGCCCTGGCCCGTGGGCTGGGCCTGGCGACGGAAGCGCTGCTGCGGGCACGCCGCCAGTCGCGCGCCCGCGCGCTCGAGATCGAGGAGCTGCTGCAGCGCGTGGCGCTGGCCCGGGCGCGCCGTGAGGCGGCCGAGCAGGTGCAGACCGCGTGGAACGGCTGGCGCAAGTTCGAGGTCGCCCGCTGCGCCGACGAGGCCGAGGGGATCCGCTCGTTCTACCTGAGGCCCCATGACGGGAAGCCGCTGCCCGGCTTCCTGCCGGGGCAGTACCTCACGCTCCAGTTCGCCGTTCCCGGCCAGCCGCGCCCCGTCGTCCGCTGCTATTCGCTCTCCGACGCACCGCATCCCGACCACTACCGCATCACGGTCAAGCGCGTGCCGCCGCCGCCCGACCGCAAGGGCGCGGCCGGCGGCCTGGTCTCGAACCACCTGCACCGGGCCGTGCACGTGGGATCGATCCTGGACGTGAGGGCCCCCGCCGGGCAGTTCGTCGTCGATCCCCTCGCCGACCGCCCGCTCGTGCTGATCGGTGGAGGCGTCGGGATCACACCGCTGTGGTGCATGCTGAGCGCGCTCGCGGCACGCGGCGCCGCGCGCGAGACGTGGCTGTTCTACGGCGTGCGCCACGGCGGCGAGCTGGTGGCGGGGGACGATCTGCGAAGGCTCGCACGGGAGCAGTCCGGCTTCCGGCTGCAGCTCTGCTTCAGCGACCCGCGGCCCGAGGAGGCGGCGGGGCGGGACTACGACGAGCACGGCCGCGTGACGGTCGAGTTGCTGCGGGGCCGGCTCCCGTCGAACAACTACGACTTCTACCTCTGCGGCCCGCCGCCGATGATGGGCGCACTGCGCGACGGGCTGCGGGGGTGGGGCGTGCCCGACGAGCACGTGCACTTCGAGCTGTTCGGGCCGGCGAGCGTCAAGCGCACGGCGGGGGAGGTGACCCCGGCGGCCGAGGCGCTCGAAGTCGTCTTCGAGCGCAGCGGCAAGCGCTGCTCGTGGACCCCGGCCGCGGGCACGCTGCTGGAGCTGGCCGAGGCGAACGGCGTCGCGATCGACTGCGGCTGCCGCGCGGGCAACTGCGGGACTTGCCTCGTCGCCGTGCGCGAGGGTACCGTCGATTACGCGACGCCACCGGGCTTCGCGGTCGAGCGCGGCTCGTGTCTGACCTGCGTGGCGCGGCCGGCGGGCCGCGTCGTGCTGGATGCTTGATCGCGGGCCGTCAATCGAGGATCGCCTTCAGCGCCGTCACGTCCGCTCCGGCGTTCTCCGCTTCGCTGATCGCCTGTCGCGCGACGGCCTCGTTGGCCGTCTCGAACGCGGTCACGGCGAGCAGCGCGTAGTCCTCGCCATCCCCGTTCCGGCGGTTGCCCGTGCGCCACTTGAGCCGGCGTGCGTCGTCGATCAGCGTGTTCGTGCTCAACCTCGGGAAGTTCAGCGACAGGCTACGGCTCAGGCGGTTCCAGGCCGGCTTGTAGTCGCCGCTCCGCACCTCGAGGCGGCTGCGCAGGATCTCCCGCTCGGCATGGAACACGGCCTCGCGGCCGAGGAGCCGCTCGGCCGCGTCGAGCGCCTGGCGCGCGTCCGCGTCGCGTTGCTGATCGAGGAACAGCCGCGCGAGATTGAGGTGAATGCGGCCGTCCTCGACGTTCGTCTGCCGCTCCAGCTCCCTGTCGGAGAGCTGCGCCAAGGGGAGCGCGTGCTCCGACAGCAGCGGCGCCCGCAGCGCCTCGCGATAGAGCGCCTCGGCCTCGTCTCCGCTCAGCTCGAGCGCGCGGTAGCGCAGCATGCGCTTCGGCTCGCGGCTCTCGCAGTAGAAATAGGCCAGCACTTCCCCGCCCTGATCGATGAAGAAGTCCCGTGGGCGCTCCTTGACCGTGAACGAGAACTCGCTACGCGCGCCCTGGATCACGAGGTTGCCGCCGAGCCCGCGCCCGGTTTGGTAGCGGGAGCGGACCGCGCCCTTGCCCGAATCCGGCTCGCCGGAGGTTTCCAGCACGAGCTGGAACGGCGCGACGAAGGCGCGATCCGACAGGTCCGCATGCTCCGCGCGCTGCGCCGAAACATCCCATCCGCCCGCCGCCGTGCGGACCAGCGTGTAGCGTCGATTCGCGCCCGACACCTGGCGCGCCTCGCCCGAGACGGCCCATTGCCCCGCGCCAGCCGGCGCGAACTCGAACCTGTAGTAGACCTCCGGAACGCCCGTGCCGAAGATGAACTGATCGGCGAACCCCTGCAGGCTCATGCCGGACATGTGCTCGAGCGCCTTGAGGAAGGTCCGCGTGTCGATCACGCGATGAGCGACCTGCTGCGCCAGCGCCCGGAGCATGGCGTTGAACGGCTCGCCTCCCAGGGCGCGGGCGAGCATGCCGAAGACGATCGCGCCCTTGTCGTAGACCACGGCGGAGTACGCCGTGTGCGACAGGCTGGAGTCGAGGCGTCCTCCGAGCACGACCGGGCCGAGCGATTCGACGACGTGACCCTCGCCGGCCGTCCGGCTCAGCTTGGACTTCCAGCTACGGCTGTGCTCGGCCAGGTAGGCGATCGAGCTCTCCGCTCGCTTCGACGCAAAGAGCAGCGCCGAGTACTCGGCGAGCGCCTCGCTCAGCCACTGATCGCGATCGCTCGCCCAGCCGACCGTATTGCCCCACCACTGGTGCGCCAGCTCGTGCGCGATCGTCGCCGTGCGCCGCTCCGGGCGACCGATCGCCCCCGGGCCCTCGATGACGACCCACGCCTGCTTCGGCAGCGCGATCAAGGAATGCGAGAGCGTGAGAAAGCCGAGGAAGCCCTGGGAGAAGCCGCGCGGCACGGTCGCCACGCTGAGGTGATCCAGCGGGTAGGGCCCGAACGTCTCTTCGTAGAACAGCAGCGCGTCCTTCAGGGTCCGCACGACTTCCGGCTTGACCTTGGTGTCCGGCACGAGCGTCGACTTGCTGAAGCCGATGGTCAGATGGACGTGGCCCACCTGCTCCTCGACGATCTCGAACGCCCCGACTTCGAAGCTGAAGGCCAAGCCCGGCAGCTCGAGCGCGCGAGTCTCGATGCGCGTGCCGGACTCCACGCGGTCCTCGACGCTCCGGCCGCTGGCCAAGAGCTGGAACCGGTTCGGGTAGCGAAAGGTCGCGCGGTACCGCGCGCGGTCGTACGTGCCGAGGTGCGGGTACCAGGCGTACGTGTCCCGGAGCGGGAAGATTCCGGGCTCCTCCTCCGCGAAGATCGTGCCGCGGTACTCGATCTCGAGCCTCAGCCGCGATCCCGCCTCGCTGGCTTGGGCGAGCGCGACGTGCAGGTCGCTGCCCGACCGCATCCAGCCCAGGTTGCGTCCGGCGCCGTCGCGGACCGCGAACGGCCGCAGGTCCTCGAACAGCTCCAGGGTCACGACCCTGCGCCCGCTGCTCTCGGCCACGGCGTCGATCGCGACCTTGCCGGCGATCGCGAACTGCTTCGGGTCGAGCGTGACGTCGATCGTGTACAGCTCGGGTTCGAAGCCGGCCGAGCCGGGCACCGGCGCGCCCCGTGGATCACGCCGCGAGGTCTGCAGCCAGGTGTTCCAGTCGCCGAGATCCCCGATCCGCGTCTGGAGCGACCGGCCGCGGCGCTGCTGGCGGCGGATCCAGCGCTCCATCTCGTACTTCTCGCGGTCGTCGATCTCGAACGGCACGAACTGGCCCAGCGTGACCTGCTCCTGCTCCGCCGGGTCATGGACGTACTGGAACACGCCGAGGTCCGCGGAGTGCATCAGCGCGGCGAAGTAGCCGCGGTACGCGCTGTCCCCGAGCGCCGCCTTGAGGATCGCCGCGTCGGCCCCGAAGCCGCGACGCTGCGTCCCGGAGACCCAGGCGCCGTAGGTCGCGCGCGCATCGGCGACGACCGGCTCGTCCGGCGGCGCCGCGGCGTTTCGGACCGGGAGCCGCGTCAGGACCTGCGGATCGCCGAAGACGAGCACGGTCTTCTGCACCGCGACCTCGGGCGAGGTCTGGTGCGTGAACAGCTCGAGCTGATGCGCCTCGATCGGATCCGGTGGCTCGATCCGGAAGCTCGCCGCACCGACGAACACCGCCTCGAACACCCCGCCGGCGATCGCGGTCGCGGGGAAGATGTGACCCTCGGCGATCTCGAGCGCGCCGAACCCGAGGTCGATCGTGACGGAGCCGGTCGCGAACGCCGCCGCAGCGTCGAGATTCGCCCCACGGATGGCGGCGACCAGCTCCGTCACCTGCGGCTGGTCGGCGCGCAGGACGGACTCGAGCCACCACGGCGCTGCAAGAACGGCGAGAACGAGCGAGATTCGACGCACCGGCTGCTTCACGCGGAAACGCATCTCCCGCCCCCGGGACTTTCGTTCCTGGGCGCCGCCTCGTTCCGGCCGCCCGGCCCGCGCCATGGTATCGCGGTTTCCGGCCTGCGGGGGGAACGGGGCGGGCCATCGGACCGCACCGATTCCGACTGGCTGAAAGCCTCGGTGGAGGCAGCACTCGAACCCGCAGGCGATCGTCACGGCGGAGGCCCTTATAATGGCGCGGCGCCGCGCGCGGGACCGGGACGAACTTCCGGCACGGCCGCCGGCGCTGGCGAGGGAGGCCATGAAGAACGGCGTCAACCGCGTCCCGTTTCTCGGCCGTGCCGGCGTGGCCGCTCGCGCGGCCTGCGGTCTGGTCGCGGCGGCGGCGGCCCTGGCCGCGGGCAACCCCGCCGACGTGGTCGGCCCCGAGACGTGCAACGAGTGCCACAAGGCCGAGGTCGCGGCCTGGCAGAAGACTCACCACGCGGTGGCGATGGACAAGCTGCGTGAGGGCACGGAGATCGCGACCAAGCTCGGCATCGAGCGCACCTACCGCCGCGATGGACCGTGTCTCGACTGCCACACGACGCGGATCGTCGAAGCCGAGCGGACGCGGGCGGTCGCAGGTGTCGCGTGCGAGTCGTGTCACGGCGCGGCGCGCGGCTGGGTGAAGGTGCACAACGACTACGGCGGTCCGGGGGTGACCAAGGAGCAGGAGTCGGCCGAGCACCGCGCGGAGCGCTGGAAGAAGAGCGAGGGCGCGGGGATGCTCCGTCCGGGGAACCTCTACGCCGTCGCCTCCAACTGCTTCGGCTGCCACACCGTGCCGAACCAGGAGCTGGTCGACAAGGGCGGCCACAAGGCCGGCAGCGATTTCGAGCTGGTCGCCTGGTCGCAAGGCGAGGTGCGCCACAACTATCTCGGCTCGCAGGGCCAGCAGAACGCCGAGCCGGGGGTGGAGCACCTGCGGGTGATGTACGTCGTGGGCCGCGCGCTGGACCTCGAGCACGCCCTGCGCGGGCTCGCCGGTGCGACCGGGGACGGCGCCTACTCCCAGGCGATGAAGGCCCGCGCCGAGCGAGCTTTCGCCGCGCTCGGCGCGGCTCAGGGCAAGGTCAAGATCGCGGAGTTCGCGGACCTGCTGGCCGGCGGGTTGAAGACCGACTCCGCCTCCGCCGCCAGGCTGTCCGAGGCGGTGGCCGCCGCGGCGAAGAAGTTCGCGGCGAGCGCCGACGGCGGCGCGCTCGCCGCGATCGACGCGCTGCTTCCGGCTAAGGACCGACACAAGGGTCCCGCGTCGCCGTGAGCCAGCCCGCAGGGGCCGATCCTCGCGCACCGAGGGACCCCGTCGCCACGGAGCCCGCGGCGGCCGACGCCACCCTGCGCGTCCCGCGCCCGCGGCGCTGGGACGTCCCGTTCGGCGAGATGGGCGAGGGCGACCTCGACCGCCTGCTGGGACTCGAGCCGTTCTGCTCGATGGATCCCACGCGCTTCTCGCCGGCCGTCCCGCTGCGTGGCGTGCTCGCCAACGACACGCGTCTCGTGCGCTTCGGCCGCGGCGACATCGTCGTGCGCGAGGGAGACTACGGCGCATCGGCATTCCTGATCGTGTCGGGCGCCGTGCGCGTCCTCGCCGGGCTACCCGCCGCGATGCTCGGCCGCCTGGAGTCCCGCCGTCGCGGCTGGCTGTCGCTCCTGGCCCAGCCGTGGACCAACGCGCGCGCACCCGAGGTGCGGGACCTGGCCCGCGCGGCCCACGACGCGCGGGTCGCCGAGCGCCGCGCGGCCGCCGGCGAGACGCGGATCTTCCTTCAGGATGTGCCCGGCGTCCTCGATCGTCACGGCAGCGTGCGGCTCGGAGCCGGCGAGACCTTCGGCGAGCTGGCCGCGCTCGGTCGCACCCCGCGCACGGCCAGCGTCTTCGCCGAGGAGGAGAGCGAGCTGCTCGAGGTCCGCTGGCAGGGCTTGCGCGAGCTGCGGGCGCGCGATCCGGCGCTGAAGGAGTTCATCGACCGGCGCTACCGCGAGCGCAGCCTGGCCACGCACCTGCGCGAGACGCCGCTGTTCCGCCACCTCGACCCGCGGGCGCTGGAGGCGCTCGCGCAAGAGACGGTCTTCGAGTCCTACGGGCGCTTCGACTGGCACGGCAGCTACCGTGCGCTCGCCGGCGAGGTCGAGGTGCGGCTGGCCGACGAGCCGGTGATCGCCGAAGAGGGGCACTACCCGAACGGGCTGATCCTGATCCGCTCGGGCTTCGCCCGGCTGACGCGCCGCCACGGCCACGGTCAACTCTCGCTGAGCTACATCGGGAAGGGCGCGCACTACGGGCTCGAGGAACTCGTGGCCAACTGGCGGAGCCGGCAACAGGTGCCGCTCGGACGCACGTTGCGCGCCGTCGGTTACGTCGACGTGCTGCGCGTTCCGACCGCGGCGGTCGAGCGCCACGTGCTGCCCGCTCTGCCGCCGGAACCGGCCCCCGCCGCGCCGGGGCCGGGCGGCGCCGGTCCGTCCGACGCGCGACTGCCGCAGCCGCTGATCGAGTTCCTCGTCGACCGGCGCTTCATCAACGGCACGGCGGCGATGGTCATCGACCTCGATCGCTGCACGCGCTGCGACGACTGCGTGCGCGCCTGCGCCGTGGCGCACGACGGTAATCCGCGCTTCCTGCGTCACGGCCCGCGCCAGGGCTCGTTGATGGTGGCGAACGCCTGCATGCACTGCGCCGACCCGGTGTGCATGATCGGCTGCCCCACGGGCGCGATCCACCGCGACCCCGCGCGCGGGCAGGTCGTGATCAACGACGCCACGTGCATCGGTTGTGCCACCTGCGCCCGGAGCTGTCCCTACGACAACATCCAGATGGTCGAGATCCACGATCGCCGCGGCCGCTCGCTGCTGGACGAGGCGACGGGGGCGCCGATCCTCAAGGCCGCCAAGTGCGACCTGTGCATCGACCAGCTCGGTGGGCCGGCCTGCCAGCGCGCGTGCCCGCATGACGCATTGGTGCGGATCGATCTCACGCGCCCGGACCCGCTCGGCGAGTGGCTGGAGCGATGAGGCGGGAGACGGCGCGCCGGATCGCGGTCGACGGCGGCGCGGCCCTGGTCCTCGTGCTGGCGCTCGGCGGGACGGCCGTGCTGTCCGCGAGCCTGCGAGCGGCGGAGCGGGCGAGCGGCTGGGCGCTGTTCGCGCTCGTGGTCGGGCTCGCGGCGTACCACCTGCGCAAGCGGCTGCCCTTCCTGCCGCTGGGATCGTCCGCGACCTGGATGGCGCTGCACTCCCGGGCCGGCGTCCTGGCGATCGTCGTGTTCTTCGTCCACGCCGGCGGACGGCTGCCCGCCGGCGCGCTCGAGCGGGTGCTCGCGCTGCTGTTCTGGGCCGTGTCCGGCAGCGGGATCGTCGGTCTCTTGCTCACGCGCGCCATTCCGCGTCGCCTCGCGGCCCGCGGCGAGGAGGTGCTGTTCGAGCGCATCCCGCTCCTCCGCCGCCGGCTGCGGGAGCAGGCCGAGGCGGTCGTGCTCGGCGTGGCCGAGGCCTCGCACCTCGGCACGCTCGCCGGATTCTACGGGCGCGAGCTGGCGCCGTTCTTCGCGGCGCCCCGCAATTTCTGGCCGCACCTGTCCGGCTCGGGACGCCCGCTCGGGCATCTGCTCGGCGGTCTCGCTGCGATCGAGCGGTACCTCGACGAGCGCGAACGTGGAGGCGCGGCCAGGCTCGCGTCGCTGATCCGGGCCAAGGACGACCTCGACTTCCACCACACCCACCAGGCGGCGCTCAAGGGTTGGCTCTTCGTGCACGTCGGCCTGACCTGGAGCCTGCTGCTCGTGGGCCTGCTGCACGGCGCGCTGGGTGAGCTGTTCTCCGGGGTCGACCCGTGACCCTGCAGGACTTCGGCTTCGAGCGCAGCCGCTACGAGCGGCCCGGGCAGCGCTGGGTCTGCGGCCACGCCGCGGACGGGCGGCCGTGCCGGAGCGGCCCCGACCCACGCGGGCGCTGCTCCGCCGGTTTCGAGTGCCGCCCGCTCCGGCGCGGCGACCGCTGGCAGTGCACGCGGGGACCGGAAGCGGGAGGCCCGTGCGCCGCCGGCCCGCGGCCCGACGGGCGATGTGGCCGCCCGGTCGCACCCTGCCAGCCGCTGCCCGCCCTGCGGATCCGCCGCGGCCGGCTGACGTTCTGGATCGGTGCCGCGACCCTGGGGCTGCTGGCCGCGACGCTCTACGGTCCGCGTGCCGCGCGCTGGATCCAGCCGGGGCCGCTGTCGCGCGCCCATGCCGCGCTGGCCGACTGCGCCGCCTGCCATCCCGCCGCCGGCGCCTGGCTCGCGTCCGCGACGACCGCGGCCAGGAGCCCGAGCGCCCGCTGTCTCGATTGCCATCCGGCGCTCGGCCCGCACGCGCTTGCACCGCACGGCGAGGAGCCGGCGCAGCTCGCGGCTCGCAGCGAGATCCGCCGCCGCGCGGCGGGCGCGACCTCCGCGCCGTGGCCGCTGCGCGTGGCCGCTGCGACCGGGCTCGCCCCCGACCCCGGCGGCGAGCTGGCCTGCGCCGTCTGTCACGACGAGCACCGTGGAGGCTCCGCGCCGGCGCCGAAGACGGACGACCTGCGCTGCCAGGCCTGTCACGTCGCCCCGTTCCGCGGGTTCGTCACGGACCACCCGCCCTTCGCGGACTACCCTCACGAGCGTCGCAGCGCGATCGCGTTCGACCATCGCAGCCACCTCGGGCACTTTCAGGACGAGCCCGGGGGAGAGGCCGTGCTGCGCTCCGGCGAGTCCGGACTCGAACTCGACTGCGGCGGCTGCCACCGGGAAAGCGCGGAGCGCGGCATGCACGTCGGCGGCTTCCGCGAGGCCTGCTCTTCCTGCCATCACCACGGCGAGCAGATCCGTGGTGCCGGTGCCGCCGCCGCGGCCCTGCTGCGCCTCCCGGCGCTCGACGTCGACACGCTGGAGGGCAGGGGCTTCGCGATCGGCGGCTGGCCGCGCGCGGGACGCGGGCCGGATTCCGATGCGCCGGCAGCTCCGCTCCTCGCGCTGTTGCTGTCCGCGGACGCGGGAGTGGCCGCGGACCTCGAGCGCCTGCGCACGGCGGAGGACGACGGGATCTTCCTGTTCGATCTGTACCAGGCGGCACCCGACCAGCTCGCCGCCGCCAGCCGCGTCGGTTGGGCCGTCAAGCAGCTCGTGGCGGACCTCGCCGCCGACCCGGAGCGGACGCTCGGCGAGCGGCTGTCGGCCGCGGGCTTCGCCGGACGGCACGATCTCGCCGGGCTCGCCGGTCGCCCTCCCGCCGACACCGCCCGCGCCACGCGCCAGGAGCTGCGGCCCGCGCTGGAGCTGTTCGTCGCCGCCGAGTTTCCCGGCCTCGGCGCGGAGCTGACGGCGCGCGGCGAGGGGCGCTCCCCGGCCGTGGCCGCCGACCCCGAGGACAGCTCGGGTTCCGCCGGGCTCGCACGGGAGACCCGGAGGGAATGGGGAGAAGCGGCCGGCTGGTCGCTCGACGCCCGAGACGCGGGTCTGTGCTACCGCCCGGCGGGGCACGCCGATCCGGTCGTCCGCGGCTGGCTCGACCTGACGGGCCGCTCCTACTCGACCTCGCCGGCGGCACGGGCCGTGTTCGACGCTCTGGCCCATCCCGCGCGCGGTCTCGGGCGGTGCACCAAGTGCCACGCCGTCGAAGAGGACTCGTCGGGCTCGCGGGTCGTGCGCTGGACGGCGACCCCGCTCGCCGGGTCGCGCAGCGGCACGATCCGCTTCCGCCACCGCCCGCACCTTGTCGCCACGCGGCACGATTGTGCGGCATGCCATCGTTCGACCGGCAACGGCGGGGCCCCGGTCGCCGCGGCCTACTACGACGACATGGAGTTGCGGACCGACCCGCACGTCCGCCACCCGAGCTTCCGCGCGATCGCGGCGGCTCGCTGCGCCGCCTGTCACCGCCCCGGGGGCGCACCCGACGGTTGCGTGGCCTGCCACCGCTACCACGCGGGTCCGCCCCGGTCACGGTCGTGACCCCGGGGTTTCGTGGCTCGGGGCGGCGCGGCGGGACGGGACGATCCGCGCTCGCGCAGCGCTTCGAAGGGGACGCGGCCGGTCGATCCCGGCGCGCCGTCAGTCGCCGCGCTTGACCCGGGCGATCGCCGATTCGAGCCGCGACTCGACGCGCCGCCGATCGGTCCGGTAGTGCTCGTCCAGCTCCGCGCGCTTGTCGGGATCGGCCTCGGCGGCGAGCTGCTTGCGGTGCAGGATCTCGATCTCCGCGAGCTTGGCCTGGGCCTCCTGGCGCAGGCGCGCGATCTCGTCCTTCTGGCCTGCCGTCAGCGCGGCCTCCGGCGCCACGCCCTCGTCGCGATCCCGTGCGCGGAGCCGTTCCATCGCCAGCTCGTAGGCGGACTTCAAGCGGTCCTCGGGCATCACGTCTCCTCCATCTCGAGCCGCAAGCAGCGCACCCGGCCCGGGTCGAGCGGCACGCCGGGGTCGAGTGCCGCACATTCCTCGGCGAGCAGCTCGAGACACGCCCGCGCGAAGTCGCGGAGCAGCTCCGCCTCGCGGCCGGACAGCGCGAACGCCCGACTCATGCGCTCGGTCAGGGACTCCATCGCGCGCCGCGGGGCGTCGCGCGCCGCAGTGCGGCGCGAGGCGACGGTCCGCACGAAGTCGGCGGCCGCCGCGGGCGGGAGCGGATCGCCCCGCAGCTCGCCCCGCGTGGCGTGCCAGGCGAGGATCGTCAACAAGAACGAGCTGAAACGCGGCGGCGCGCTTTCCGCGGCGGCGCAATCGCCGATCAGCTTCGCCACGTCGAGCCCCAGCCGCTCGACCATGATCCGCCCGACGATCTCCGCCGTCTCGAGCGCGTCGCGGCTGCGCCGGATCTCGTCGAGCGAGCGAAAGGCGCGCGGCGGGCCGTCGTCCGGCACGTGGCGCGGTCGCGGCTCGAGCAGGCCACGCAGCCGGGCGCCCGGCTCGGGCTCGAGCAGGTCGAGCGCGCGCGGATGGGCGGCCGCCCAGCCGGAGCCGACGAGCGCACGGGCCCGCGCTTGCAGGGCGACGGCCAGGGCGTGGCCCTCGCGGAACAGCTCGATCATCGGCGTCGCTTCGAGGATCGCGCCCACCGGAGTCGCCTCCGCCACGCTCCGCGCTTCGAGGGCGGTCGAGATCGAGCCCGCGGCGGTCGCGAGCGCGGCGCGGTGGGCGGCGGGATCCCCGGTGTCGGCACCGTCGGCGACGAGCAGGCGGTTCGCCACGGCGAGGGTCGCCTGGAGCAATCGCTGCCGCGACTCTTCCGGCAGGCGCTCGAGGGCGCGGGCCAGCGCATCGGCGGGAGCCAGCCGCGGCAACAGGGCAGGCGCGAGCGGGACCTCCGGCTCCGCCGCCGGCCGGATCGCGACCGGGGCGGGCCGCCGCGCCTCGGGCGGGGCGTAGACGAGGATCGCCTCGTCCCACGGCGGGAAGCCGTGCTCCTCGAGCCGACTCTGCCGCCAGTGCAGCGCGCGCTCCTCCAGCTCCGCCGGCAGCTCGTGGATCGCCGACCACAGCAGCTGCACGTAGCGCTCGTGCTGCTCGCGGAAGAAGAGCTGGCAGAGGCTCGCGATCGCGGGCGCGTGCTCGGGGATGCGGGGCTCGATCAGGTAGCCGCCGTCCGGCGAGACGAGTCCGCCTTCGTGGCCGGTCTCGCTCTGCCCGAGCGCGTGGATCTCGTGGCCGTGGCCCTCGGGCTCGATCGGCCGCACGCGCATCCAGCGCTGGGCCAGCAGCGCCAGCCCGTCGTCGTCGGTCGCGCGCAGCCAGCGGCGCAGCGCCGGCTCGCCGGCCTCGAGCAGCAGCGCGACCCAGGCGCCGGCGCGATCGGCGTCGAACCGATCCCCGCGCCACGATTCGAGATCGAGCAGGTGCTGGAGCTGCCCGGCCGAAGCCAGCGCGACGAGCGGCAGCGCGTCGGCCGGACCCAGCTCGCGCACGGTGAGGTACAGCTCCGAGTCGGGCAGCGAGCGCACCAGGCGCATCGGCTGCTCGGCGTGCAGCAGGGCCTCGAGACGCGCCTGCGGCGCGAGCTTGAGCACGCGTGCCGCCTCGCCAACGAGCGGCAGCGCGCGCAGCTCGCCCGCCGTCTCCGCGCTCGCCGCCTGCGGCGATCGCCCCCGCTTGCGGAGCCCGCCGCCCCCGCCCGGCCGTTGTGGATGGTCCATCGCCCCGCGTGTAGACTTCCGATCGGGGCATGATAGCAAACCCGCGGCGGTCGCGAGGAGCAGCGATGACGAACTCGAGACGGGATCGGGGCCGGTGGAGCATCGCGCTGCTCGTGGCGCTGAGCACGGGGGCGGCGACTCGCGCGTCCGAGCCGACCTCCGAGCCGTGGCTCGCGATCCAGCGGTCGCTGTCGGCGGTCGAGCGCAGCGTCAGCAACGTCGAGAAGGTGATCAAGCAGGAGGCGCGGGTGATGATCCCCGTCGCGGGTGCGAGCACCTGGCTCGAGCAGTGCTGCCGGTACAACGTCGAGAAGGTGGCCGCAGCGGCGGCCGAGCTCAAGAGCCGGATGGACTACCTCGAGGCCCAGTACGCGCGGGACAGCAACATCGACGCGCTGCGCAAGCTGACGGAGATGCGCCAGCACCTGGCCGAAGTGGTGACGATCTTCGGGGACCTGCGCGGGACGACGACCCAGCGCGAGGCCGAAGCGCGCCTGAGAGCGCTGCTGCACCCGTTCAACCACGCGCGCCAGATCGTGACCGACCTCGCCGCCTGCTGCCCGGTCGCCGCGCCCGCTCCGTAGTCGCCCGCAGTCCGCTCCGCCCGCAGGATGCGGTCGTCCCCGCATCCGCGGCGCTGGCCGAGCGCCCATCCGGCAACGCAGGCGTGCCCCGAACGCGCCGCGCCCGCGGAGCGCCCTCCGGCGGTCCCGGTCGGTCTCCATCCTCGCGCTGGCTCGCACGGGGCAGGCACCGAGTCGGCCGTGCGCGCCACGCGGCCATCGGCCGCCCCCGGTCGGTCCCGTCAGCCGCGACCGCAGACGGTCGCCGGCTGCCTGGCCGTGCTCCGCATCGGCCGCGGCCGCGAAGCGGACGGCGGCTGCATGGGGCCGGGCGACGCCCGCAACGAGCTTCCTAGTAGGAGGCGAGGAGCCGAGCCGCCTGGAGGACGCGCTCCTCGTCCGGCAGGAAAGCGTCCTCCAGCGGCGGAGAGTAGGGCACCGGCGTGTCGAGCGACCCGACGATGCGGATCGGCGCGTCGAGATCCTCGAACGCGACCTCCTGCACGATCGCGGCCAGGCTCTCGCCGATGCCGCCGGTGCGCGAGTCCTCGTGCACGATCAGCAGCTTGCCGCAGCTCCGGGCGAGCGCCTCGACCGCGGCCAGGTCGAGCGGCGCGAGGCAGCGCAGATCGAGCACCGCGGCCTCGATGCCGTCCGCTGCCAGGCGCTCGGCGACGCGCAACGCGAGGTGGACGAAGGCGCCGTAGGAGACGAGCGCCAGGTCGGAGCCGGCGCGGCGCAGCGCGGCCCGGCCGAGCGGCAGCGGCCCGGGCGGTCCGTCCGCCAGCCGCTGCTTGATCCGCGGATCACGGTAGAGGCCGATGTGCTCGTAGAACAGCACCGGATCGGGATCGGCCACCGCCGCCGCGAGCAGCGCGCGCGCGTCGTGGGGAGTCGAGGGCACGACGATCTTGAGTCCCGGGGTGCGGTAGAACCAGGCCTCCGTGTTCTGGCTGTGGTACGGCCCGGCGCGCCGCAGGCCGCCCCACGGCAGGCGCACGACCATCGGCACGGAGCCGCCCCAGCGGTAGCGGATCTTGGCGGCGTTGTTGACGAGCTGGTTGAAGCCGGTGGCGACGAAATCGTTGAACTGGATCTCGCCGATCGGCCGCCGGCCGGCCAGCGCCGCGCCGACGCAGACCCCGAGGACGCCACCCTCGCACAGCGGGGAGTTCAGGATGCGCCCGCCGAACTCGGCGAGCAGCGGGCGCAGCAGGAGGAAGGCGTTGCCGTAGTCGCCGCCGACGTCCTGGCCGTAGACGAAGACGCGCTCGTCGGCGCGCAGGGCATCCTCCACGCCGCAGCGGATCGCGTCGAGGAACGTCGCTCCGGCCGGGTCGAACGGCGGCCCCGGATCGAGCGGCGGCGGCGCCGGCCGATCGCGGCGCGGGCCGCGAGCGGCGAGCGGCTCGGCGTGGCACCGCGGGGACTCGCCGGCCAGGACCCCGCGCCCCACGTCCTCCGCCCGCGGCCAGGGTGCCTCGATCACCTCCCGCGCCAGCTCCTCGACCAGCGCCGTCGCCTCGCGCTGCAGCGCTTCGAGCTGGCCCGGGCCGATGAGGCCCTGCCGCTCGAGCAGCGCGGCGTAGGACCGGATCGGGTCGCGCGCGGCCCAGAAGCTCCAGGCCCGGGCGTCGGCGTAGCCCCCCGGGGTCAGCGCCGGATAGTCCCAGGACTGCGGCGGCTCCTTGCCCACGTAGAGCATGTCGTCGTGGTGCGCGTGCCCGCACATGCGCATCGCGATCAGCTCGAGCAAGGTCGGCCCCAGGCCCCGGCGGGCGCGCTCCGCGGCCCAGCCGAAGGCGGCGGCGATCGCGTCGGGATCGGTTCCGTCGAGCGAGACCCCCGGGATGCCGTAGCCGCGGGCCTTGTCGGCGAAGACGCGCACCGCCGTCTGGTCGCCCTTCGGCGTGGACAGCGCGGTCTGGTTGTCCTCGACGCAGAAGATCGCCGGCAGCCGCCGCGCGGCGCAGAGGTTGATCGCCTCGTGCCACTCGCCGAGCGACGTGCCCCCCTCGCCGATGAACGAGACTGCGACCCGCCCCTCGCCCTCGAGCGCGAAGGCCAGCGCCAGCCCCGCGACCGTCAGCGTCGAGATCGACAGCGGCGCCGCCGGCGGCAGGATCCCCCAGGCGAAGTCCCCGATGTGCAGGTCGCGACCGTCCATCGGCGGGCCGGCCTTCCCCATCTGCACCGCGAGCGTCGCGCGCACCGCCTCGCGCTCCGGCCCCATGCACAGCGCGGCGCCGAGGTCGCGGATCAGCGGGGCGACGACATCGCCGCGCCACTCGCCGGCCGCTCCGCGATAGCCGGGCCCGCGCCGCAGCCGCAGCGGAGCGGCGTAGATCGCCTCCTGACCCAGCGAGCGGAAGCCCTTGCCCTGGAACGCGGCACGGCCGTACCGCACCTGACCACCGAGGAACAGCGCCTTGAGCTGGTTGTCGACCGCCCGCGTCAGCACCATCCCGCGCAGCATCGCGCGCCGCTCGTCGGCGGTCAGCGCGGCGGCGATCGCCTCGCGGGCGAGGAAGCCCTCGACCTCGTCGATCAGCTCGAGCCTGGCTTGCTCGAGGCGCCGCATCGCGGGCACTCCGGGCGTCGTCTCGGCCGGGTCCACGGCCGGCAGCGCCGCGAATGCCCGCTCGAGGGCCCGGCCGACCGCCGCGCGCAGGCCGGCCGCCGCCGCCGGGTCGGCCGGATCCCGCAGGCCGGCCGCGACCTCGGCCAACGCCTCGGACACGAGCGGCGCGGCGAACGGGAAGCGCTCGGCCACGAACGCCCGCAGACGCCGTTCGAGCCCGGTCGCCCCGCGAACCGCTTCCGCCGCGGCGCTCCTCTTGCCGCTGGTGCGGCCGGGACGGGTCATCGCGCCCCGATGGTAGAAGGCGGCCCGACCCCCGGCAAGGCCGTCCGCGGTTGCCGCGCCGGGCGGCTTCCCGCACACTGGTTCCTTTTGGGCGGACGGTTTCCGCGGGAGGAGCGAACGCCAGGTGGCGCGGAAGATGTCGAGGGCGCGGCGCCGGCCGCCGGCGAAGCCCGTCGTGGAGCCCTCGCTCATCGACGTCGATCTGGCGAGCTGGGCCGGCGAGCGGGTCGCGCGCGGAGGGAGGCGGGACGCGCTTCTCGGCCGCGTCGAGGCCCTGCGACTGAGCCTCGACGGCCGGGCGATGGAGGCCCGGGTCCGCGGGAGTCGCCCGCTCCCGTACCACGTGGTCGTGCGCGCCGCCGAGCCGCGGCCCGCGGCTCGCTGCAGCTGCTCGCCGGAGAGCTCGGCGCCTTGCCGCCACGCGGTCGCGGTGATCGAGGCCTTCCGCTTCCCGTCGCCGCCGGCGGCGCGCGGCGGCGGACCACGGCGCCGCGGCCGGGCGCGGGGCGGCGCGGGCCGCGTCATCCGGCAGGCACCCGCGGCGCCGGGCTTCGTCATCATCGGCGGCGGCGAGAGCTTCGCGACGCGGGACGAACGGATCGCGCTCGCCCGCCGGCAGGAGCTGACGGCGCGGCGCGAGCGAGCGCGGCGGGCGCGAGGCCCGGTGTGCCGGATCGACCCCGGGGCCGTGGGGCGGCGCTTCGAGGTCGAGAGCGCCCGGGGGGGAGCGCGGCACGTCGTGACGCTGCGCGCCGGCGACGAGGGGCGGCCGCATTGCACCTGCCGGGACTTCGCCGAGAACGAACTCCAGACCTGTCTCCACGTCGAGCGCGTCCGCGGCTGGCTCGGGCGCAACCCGCAGGCGAGCGATCCCGCAGCCGGGCTCGCCGCCTGGTGCCAGCCGCGCGCCTGGCTCGAAGCGGTGCCGGAGCCGCTGCGCGAGATCCGGATCGACGGCACGGCCGGAGCGGCGCCGGCCGGCCTCGAGCGCTACTTCGACGGCGACGGCTGGCTGCAGCCGGCGCCCGCGACGCGCGGCCCGCTGTCCTGGGCGCTGCGCGCGCTGGCTGCAGCCCGCCGTGCGGCGCGGCGGCAGGGCTGGGCGTGGGAGATCGACCCCGAGGTCGGCGAGCGGCTGCGCGGCGCGAAGCACGAGCGGCGGCTGTCGTCGCAGCGCGCCGCGTTCGACACGAGCCCGCGCGTGTGGCACGACGTGGCAGAGCGCTTGAAGCTGCGTCTCCATCCCTACCAGCGCGAGGGCGTGCGGTTTCTGGCCCGCGCCGGCCGCGCGTTCCTGGCCGACGACATGGGCCTCGGCAAGAGCGCCCAGGCGATCGCGGCGGCGCTCGCCCTGCGGCGCACGACGGGCGGCGCGCGCGCCCTCGTGGTCTGCCCGGCCTCGCTCAAGCACCAGTGGAGCCAGGAGATCGACAAGACGTGCGGGGAGCAGGGGGTGGTGGTCGAAGGTCCTCCCGCCCGACGCGAGGCGGCCTACGGCGCGTGGTGCGAGGGCTTCCTGATCGTCAATTACGAGCTGGTGCTGCGCGACCTGGAGCGGATCGTGGCCACCGCTCCCGATCTCGTGATCCTCGACGAGGCGCAGCGGATCAAGAACTGGGACACGCAGACCGCGCGCGCGGTCAAGCGGCTCCGCGCGCCCCACGCGTTCGTCCTGACCGGGACGCCGCTCGAGAACCGGCTGACGGAGCTGCACTCGCTCGTCGAGTTCCTCCATCCCCGCGCACTCGGCCCGCGCTGGCGCCTGTTCCCGTTCCACGCCGTCGTCGAGGCGCACGGGCGGGTGATCGCCTACGAGGGGCTCGACGTCCTGCGACGACGGCTCGCCGACTTCTTCCTGCGGCGCGAGCGGCGCGAGGTGCTCGACGAGCTGCCGCCGCGGACGGACAACACGTTCTGGACCGGGATGACCGCGCTCCAGCGCCGTCCGTACCGCCGCCACGCCGCGCTCGCGACCGCGCTCCTGTCGCGCAAGGACGCGCTGCGTCCGGCCGAGATCCGCACGCTGTATCGCGCCCTGACCAGCATGCGGATGCTGTGCAACGCGCACGCGCTGTACGCCTGGGAGGGGTCGGGTCGGACCCTGGCACACGCCGCGGCCGACGGCCCGGCCGATCTGCGGGCGCTGCACTCGCCCAAGCTGGAGGAGTTCGCCCACGTGCTCGACGACCTGCTCGACCAGTCCGCGGAGAAGATCGTCGTGTTCAGCCAGTGGGAGCGGATGCTGCGGCTGGCCCGGCTGGTGGCGCGGGACGCGCTCGGCCGGCGCGACCTGCGCGGAGAGATCTTCCACGGCGGGCTCGACACCCGCGCGCGCGGACGGATGATCGACGCCTTCCGCAGCGACCCCGAGTTCCGCGTGCTGTTCTCGACCGACGCCGGCAGCCTGGGGCTCAACCTGCAGGAGGCGGCGTCGATCGTGGTCAACCTCGAGGTGCCGTGGAACCCCTCCGTGCTCGAGCAGCGCGTGGGGCGGGTCCACCGCATGGGACAGCGGCGGAGCGTGCAGGTGCTGCACTTCGTCACGCGCGGGGCGATCGAGGAGCGCGTGCGGCAGGTGGTCGAGGACAAGCGCGCGCTGTTCGACGGGCTGCTGGTGGACGAGGCGGACAGCGTGGTGCTGAGCGCCGCCGCCCGCTCGACGTTCGTGGCGCGCGTCCGGCGCCTGCTGCGGCAGGACGGCGCGAACTCGTAGCCCGCCTCGAGCTTCGCGGCCCATCTCGCCGGCGCCCGACGCCGATGTCCCGCGTCGGAAACCCGCCACCGATTCCGCCGGCCCTCGACGGCGCTCGCTGCGTTGGGCCTCCTCGCCATCCTTCGCGGGATTGCATCGTCGGTCCGCCTCGCCCTCGCCGATGACTCGCCGAAAAGCGGCGCCGGACTTCCGACTCGGGACCCGGGAGCGCGGCGGCGTCCTTCGCCGCTACCACAGCTCGAACTCGCGCACGAGCCGCACGCCGAATCGCGCCTCGACCTCGCGCTCGACCCGCTCCACGAGCGCCAGCACGTCCGTTGCCGTCGCGTGGCCGAGGTTGACGAAGAAGTTCGCGTGCTTGGGCGAGACCTGGACGTCGCCCACCCGCAGCCCCTTCAGCCCGGCGGCCTCGATCAATCGACCGGCGAAGTCGCCCGGGGGCTTGAGGAACACCGAGCCGCAGGAAGGAAGCTCCGTCGGTTGGCTCGCCTTGCGCGACGCGGCGTAGCGCTCGAGCCGCGCCGTGACCTCTCGCGGATCGTCGCGCGTGAGGGCCAGGGTCGTGCGCAGCACCACGCCGGGCCGGCCGCGAAACCGGCTGCGTCGATAGCCGAAGTCGCACGCCGCCCGGCCGTCGGTGCGGATCGGGCCGCCGGGCTCGAGGACCTCGACCGTCTCGACCACGTTTCCGATCTCGAACTCGTGCCAGCCGGCATTCATCACGATCGCGCCGCCGATCGTCCCCGGGATCCCGGCGCCGAACTCGATCCCGGAGAGCGCCGCGGCGGCCGCCCGCCGCGCCACCGCCGGGAACGACGCGCCGGCGCCCGCGGTCAGCCGCGTGCCGTCGATCCGTACGTCGTCGAGCAGCTTGCGCAGGCGCAGCACGAGCCCGCACACGCCGCCGTCGGCAACGAGCAGGTTGGAGCCGTTGCCCAACACCCGCCAGGGCACGCCGCCCGCCGCGGCCCACGCCACGCCCGCGCGCAGGTCGTCGGCATCGGCGGGCAGGGCCAGCACGTCCGCCGGTCCGCCGATGCGCCAGGTCGTGTAGGGCGCGAGCGGGCAGTCCCGCAGCACCCGTCCCCGGAAGCCGGAGCGACGCAGCTCGCGCTCCAGCTCGCGGGACCGCGCCGCCCGGTCCGCCGTGTCTCGGCGTGTCACTCGACCGCTCCTGCCGCGCACAGGCCGAAGTCCTCCGCCCAACGCGGCGTCCCCGCCCGCCCCGGACCCTCGATCGGCGCGGCCCCCATCGCGCCCAGCATCGCACAGCACCCGGACGTCGGGCCGACCGGCGCCGCGGCCCCGGAACGCGGAGTTGTGGCAAAATGAGCGGGCCCCAGGCCGGTGCCTTCGCAGCCCGGAGCGATGGAGTGAACGAGACTCGCGACCGCTCCGACGCGCCGGTCGACTCGCCGGAGCCAGGCGCGACACCCGAGCGGGAAACCCCGCCGGCGCCCGCACCTGCGCCCGCGCGGGTCCCGCGCAACCCGATGCTGCTGCGCGCCCTGCGCAGCGGGCGCCCGGTGCGCGGCACGGTCGTCGGCGTGATCAAGGGCGGGTACGAGGTCAAGGTCGGTCGGGCTCGGGGTTTTTGCCCGCACTCGCAGATCGAGCTGCGGCGCGAGGAGGATCCCGAGCGCCAGGTCGGTCAGACCTACATGTTCCGCGTGATCCAGGTGCGCCGCGGCGGGGAGGACGTCGTCCTGTCACGGCGCGCCGTCCTCGAGGAGGAGCGGCTGGACGAGGCCAAGGCGGTTCGCGCCACGCTCGTCCCCGGCTCGATCCGGCAGGGGCACGTGGTGGGCATGGCCGAGTTCGGCGCGTTCGTCGACCTCGGCGCCGGCGTCCGGGGCCTGGTCCACCTCTCGGAGCTGGCGCACGGCCGGACCGCGCGCGTCGAGGACGTGGTCAAGCTGGGGGACACCGTGCAGGTCAAGGTGCTGAAGCTCGACGAGGCGGCTGGCCGGATCTCGCTCAGCCTGAAGCAGGCGTTGCCGGACCCCTGGGACGACGTCGCGACCCGCTTCGCCGCCGGCTCGGTCCATCCCGGCGAGCTGCGGCGCGTCACGGACGCCGGCGCGGTGGTCGAGCTGGCCCCCGGGATCGAGGCGCTGGCGCCGGCCGGGGAGTTCCCGCCGTCGGCACGCGGCTTCCGCGCGGCGCTCGAGCCGGCTCCGACGCGATGGCTCGTGCTGGCGGTCGATGCGCCGGCGCGCCGCATCACGCTCACGCTCCCGGGCGATCCCAGCGCCCCGGCGATCGAGGCCGGAGCCGAGGTCGAGGGAGCGATCCAGCGCATCGAGCGCTACGGGTTGTTCGTCTGGCTCGCGCCGGGCCGCGTCGGACTCCTGCAGCGGGAGTGGCTCGGGATCCCCCAGGTGGCCGAGCTGCAGCGGCGCTTCGCCGTCGGCGACCGCATCCCCGTGCGCGTCCTCGAGGTCGGCGACGGAGGACAGCGGATCCGGCTCGCACGCCAGGGCGTCGAGGCTCGCGCCGAGCCGCCGCCGCGCGCCGGAAAGCGGCGCGAGGAGCCGGAGCGACCGGCCCCGCGGCCCGCTGCCCCGCAGCCCGAAAGCTCCGGCACGCTGCTCGGCGACAAGTTGCGCGCGGCGCTCGGCCGCCGGCCGCCCAAGACCTGAAGCGCGAGCGGTCTGGTAGACTGCGAGTCCACCCGGCGGACTCGACCGGAGGCGTCATGGCGCGCGACATCGGCGACAGCACGGTGCTCGATTCTCTCGGCCTGGGCGCGCGCAATTCCGGAGCCTGCAGCGGCTCCTGGATCGACACCCGCGGGCCGGATCTCGTCTCCGAGAACCCGGCGAGCGGCGAGCCGATCGCCGCGGTGCGGCAGGCGGTCGCCGCGGACTACGAGGCGGTCGCCGCCGCCGCCGAGCGGGCGTTCGCCGGCTGGCGGATGCTGCCCGCGCCGCGCCGCGGGGAGCTGGTCCGCGAGCTGGGCGAGGAGCTGCGCCGCAACAAGGCGGCGCTCGGCCGGCTGGTCTCGCTCGAGACGGGGAAGATCCTGAGCGAGGGCCTGGGCGAAGTGCAGGAGATGATCGACGTCTGCGACTTCGCCGTCGGCCTGTCCCGCCAGCTCTACGGCCTGACGATGCACTCCGAGCGGCCGCACCATCGGATGTACGAGCAGTGGCATCCGCTCGGCCCGATCGGCATCGTCACCGCGTTCAACTTCCCGGTGGCCGTGTGGGCCTGGAACGCGGCGATCGCCGCGGTCTGCGGCGACAGCATGATCTGGAAGCCCTCCTCCAAGACGCCGCTGACCGCGATCGCCGTGCAGAACATCGCGAACCGCGTGATGGAGCGCCACGGCGTGACCGGCGTGTTCAACCTGGTGATCGGCCGCGGCGCGGAGATCGGCGAGCGGATGCTGGCCGATCGGCGGCTGCCGCTGATCTCGGCCACCGGCTCGTGCCGCATGGGCCGGCGGATCGCGACCGTCGTCGGCGAGCGGCTCGGCCGCACGCTGCTCGAGCTGGGCGGGAACAACGCGGTCGTGGTGCTGGACGACGCCGACCCGGAGCTGGCGCTGCGCGCCGTGCTGTTCGGCGCGGTCGGCACCGCCGGCCAGCGCTGCACCTCGACGCGGCGGCTGCTCCTGCAGCGGGGCATCGCCGACGAGTTCACCGAGCGGCTGGTCCGGGCCTACGGCCAGGTGCGCATCGGCGACCCGCTCGACGAGCGCACGCTGATGGGCCCGCTGATCGACGGCGCCGCGGTCGAGGAGATGATGACGGCGCTCGAGCGGATCCGGCGCGAGGGCGGCGAGCTGCTCCACGGCGGCAAGCGCCTGGAGCGGCCGGGCCACTTCGTCGAGCCGACTCTGGTCCGGGCCCACCGCGGGATGAGCGTCTGGCGCGAGGAGACCTTCGCGCCGATCCTCTATCTGTTCCGCGTCGCCGACCTGGACGAGGCGCTGGCCTTGCACAACGACGTGCCGCAGGGGCTGTCGTCGGCGATCTTCACCCGCGACGTGGTCGCCGCCGAGACCTTCCTCTCCCACCGCGGCAGCGACTGCGGGATCGCCAACGTCAACCTCGGGACGTCGGGCGCCGAGATCGGCGGGGCGTTCGGCGGCGAGAAGGAGACGGGCGGGGGGCGCGAGTCGGGGTCGGACGCCTGGCGCCTCTACATGCGCCGGCAGACGAACACGATCAACTGGGGTACGGATCTACCGCTGGCGCAGGGAGTCCGGTTCGACCTGTGAGCCGCGCGGGCCGGGATCCGGCCGGTCCCGCTCCCCGACGCCGCCGAGCGTCCCGACGATGTTGAAGTCGGGGGGCTCGAGCTGCAGCGTCGCGTGGGTGATGCCGAACCGCGCGGCGAGCAGGTCGGTCGCGCGCCGCAGCACGCGCTCGGCCGGCTGCGAGTGGTCGAGCACGAGGTGTGCGGTCAGCAGCGGGCTGCCGGCGCCGAGCGACCACAGGTGCAGGTCGTGGACGCCGCCGACCCCCTCGACCCGCCCCAGGCTGGCCCGTACCTCCTCGGTGGCGAGGTGCGCGGGCGCGCCCTCGAGCAGCACGTGGACCGCGTCGAGCACGATCCTGAGCGCGCCGTAGACGATGATCGCTCCGATCGCGGCGCCGGCCGCCGGATCGGCCCAGGACCAGCCGAAGCCGAGCATCAGCCCGGCCGCCACGAGCGTCCCGATCGACCCCAGCAGGTCGCCGAGCACGTGGAGGTAGGCGGCCCTCAGGTTCAGGTTCCCGCGCCGCCCGTGGAGCAGTCGGGCGGCGAACAGATTGACGGCGAGGCCGCCCGTGGCCACCACGGCGACGAGGACCGACGCGACGGGGGGTGGGTCGCGCAGCCGCTCCCAGGCCTCGACGAAGATGAAGGTCGCGATCACGATCAGGACCACACCGTTGAGCAGCGCCGCGAGGATCTCGATGCGGCGATAGCCGTAGGTCCGCACGGCGTCCGGCGGCCGGCGGGCCGACCAGGCGGCGAGGACGCACAGCGACAGGGCCATCACGTCGGTCAGCATGTGCCCGGAGTCGGCGAGGAGCGCGAGACTGCCCGAGAGCCAGCCCCCGGCCAGCTCGGCGAGCGCGTACGCCGCCGTCAGCGCCAGCACGAAGGCCAGGCGGCGCAGCTCCGGTCCATGGTCCGGATGCGCGCGACAGCCGGCGCTGGTCTCGGACATCTCTCCTCCGGGGCGTTCGCGGCGGGAGGGCCGCTTCGTCGGGCCGCGCTCCCGGCGAGAAGCTAGTGCCCCACCGCGGATCTCCGCCACAGGCCCCACCGGCCCGGCGCCGCGCTCGCCGCGCCGGGACATCGGCCTGCTCCGGCCGTCGCCGGCCGGAGCGGCGACCGAGCACGCGTGAAACCTGCGCAACGCTTCCGGCGTATTCTAGGACGAAGCGGTCCTCGCGGCGCGGCCGCGGTGTGACCGAGGAGGCGGGAGAATGGTGAAGGTGGCGCTGTTCGGGCTGCTGCTGCTCGTGCTGGCTCCCCTGGGTGTCCTGTGCCTGGTGCTCCTGCCCCTGCTCCTGCCGCTGGTGCTGGTGGGCCTCATGGCGAAGCTCGTGGTCGCCGCGGTGCTGCTGCCGCTGCGGATCCTCGGGGCACTCGCGACCGCCGCGGTGGCGGTCGGGGTCGCGCTCGTGGCGGCCCTGCTCATCGCCGGGATCGGTGTCGTCCTCGCCGCCCTGGTCGCGGGCGGCGCCGCGCTGTTCTTGCTCGCTCCGCTCGGACTCCTCGTGCTGGCGGCCTGGCTGCTGATCCGCTGGCTCCTCCCGGGATCGGCGGTCGCGGCGTAGCGCGGGCGGGGCAGCGTGATCCGCGCGCATCGCCCGCCGACGGTCCCGCCGCCCCCGCTGATCGACGATCCCGAGATCCTCGAGGGCTACCTCGAGGACGCCTCGGGGGCCGGACCGGGGCGGGCGAGCGGGCTCGTGCGGCCCGAGAGCGAGGCCGAGGCCGCGGCGTTCCTGCGGCTCGCGCGGGAGCGGGGCTCGAGCGTCCTGCCGCAGGCGGCCCGCTCGTCGCTCACCGGCGGTGCCGTGCCGCACGGCGAGGTCGTGGTCTCGACCGAGAGGCTCACGGACTGCGACGGGCTCGGGCGCTGGAGCAGCGGGGCGCGCTGGCGCGCGGGTCCCGGGGTGCGGCTGCGCGAGCTGCAGGCGGACCTCGCGGCGCGCGGCTTCTACTACCCGCCGGTACCGACCTACGCCGAGGCGATGCTCGGCGGCACGATCTCGACCAACGCCGGAGGGGCGGCGAACTTCAAGTACGGCGCGACGCGGCGCTGGATCCACGGGCTGCGCGTCCTGCTGTTCAACGGCGACCTGCTGCTGATCGAGCGCGGCGAGTCGCAGGCCCGGCCGGGCGAGGTCTTCCGCATCGGCCTGAGCGACGGCGCGGAGCTGCGCGTCCCGGCGCCGCGCTACCGGCTCCCCGAGCTGAAGAAGCTGTCGGCCGGCTACCACGCCGCCGACCCGCTCGACCTGGTCGATCTGTTCGTCGGCGCGGAGGGCACGCTCGGCCTGATCAGCGGCGCGACGATCGAGGTCGTCCCGCTCCCGCCGGCGGTGCTGACCGGCGTCGTCTTCCTGCCGAGCACGCCGCGGGCTCTGGCGCTGGCCGCCGCGCTCCGCGACGCGGCGCTCGCCGCGCGGCGCGGCCGCGACCCGCTCGGGCCGGACGTGCGTGCGATCGAGTGGCTCGACGGCGAATCGCTGCAGATCCTGCGACGCTCGGGCGAGGCGCGCCGCCTGCGGGTCGAGCTGCCCGTGGAGGCCGGCGGGGCGCTGCTGTTCGAGCTGGAGCTGCCGCGGCCGCTCGGCGCGGCCGCAGCCCAGGACCTCGTGGCCGCGAGCTTCGAGCAGCGCCCCGCCTGCGCCGACCATCCCGTGCTGCGGCTGTGTGCGATCCTCGGCGACCACGGTGCGCTCGACGCGCTGGAGCTGGCCTGGCCCGGCGACGAGCGCCGCAGGGGCGAGCTGACCGAGCTGCGCGAGGCCGTGCCGCGCTGCGTCGCCGAGATCCTGACGGAACGGCGGCGGACCGGCGGCGGGGTCGAGAAGGTGGGCGGCGATCTGATCGTGCCCTGCGAGCGGCTGCCGGAGATGGTCGAGGTCTACCGCGAGGGGTTTCGGCGGCGCGGCCTGGAGTTCGCCCTGTGGGGCCACGTCGCGGACGGCAACCTGCACCCGAACGCCCTGCCGAACGACGCCGACGAGGTGCGCCGGGGCTTCGACGCGCTGCTCGAGTTCGGGGCGGAAGCGGCGCGGCGCGGCGGCTCTCCGCTGTCCGAGCACGGCGTCGGCCGCAACGCGGTCAAGCAGGAGCTGCTGCGCCGCTTTCTCGGGGACGGCGCGCTCGCCGAGATGCGCCGGATCAAGCTCGCCCTGGATCCGGACCGCCGCTTCGCCCCGGGCGTGCTGTTTGCGGCGGCACGTTCCTGATCCCCGCGCCGCGCAGGAGGCCCCGCGGCAAGCCCAGCGTCTCCGAACCCATCCGAGCGGGCGTCACAACTCGACCGCTTCGAACTCGGCGAACATCTCCTGCGCTTCGGCCAACTTCGAAACCGGTGTGTAGTCGCACGCGGCGCCGAACTCCGCCCACAGGGCTTGAACGGTGGGATTGCTGTGGGCATCCTGCACCGCCTTCGCCGAACGCCACTCGAACACTTCCACGATGCTCCCATCTCGAGCGCGCATGACGTGCGCTGGCTTCGCTGTCACGAGTTGCTCTGCCCGAAGGACCATCAAGTGCTTCCTGACGGCGACCAGGAGCTGCTGCTCCTTACCAGGCTTCGGCGTGTACGCCACGATTGCGAATCGACCCATCGTTGATTCCTCCGGCACCCCTTCGCCGCTCGAACGAGAGCCGCCGCCGCTGGCCAGAGCCAGAACCAGAACCAGGAGCAAAGCACATCCCGTGTGCAGCTTCATCCGGTACCTCCGCTCGGTGAAACAGCGCCGCCTCATTCCGTCCGCCCGACGTCGGCGGCATGGTTTGCCCGCGACCCCTGGCCGCCCAGGACGCGACACACATTGCGGTACGCCTTCAACTCGATGACGTTGTGACTCGGATCTTCCAAGTAGGACTGCGCCTGCTCCTCGGGCGCGCCTTTCAGCGAGACCTGCGGCCCCGATAGGAACGACACGCCCAGTCTCCGAATCCGCGAGGCCTGGTTCTCGAGGTAGAAGCGCTTTGCGGGCTCCAGCCCCGAGACCGGGATCGAGAGGCGAAAAGGTAGCGCTGGCTCGCGGCAGCCGCCTCCTCGCGGGATTCTAGTCGACTTCCTCGTTGGCGCCTAGCGGCTTGTTCCCCGCCGTCCTCGTTAGGTCTGGGCACCGATCTCCCGCGGCGAGCGCTCTTGCACCGTCTCCATGTCGTTCCCCAGGTCACGTGCCCGCCGGCAGGCACATCGGCATGCGACGCAGGCCTCCACTCTCGACGACACGCCCCCAAGCGTGGGGGAAACAGGAGGCGGCCCGGCGATCCCAAGAGCGCAGCTCGCGAGCAATCGGGAGTCCACCGATGAACGCGAAGACCGCTGACCACCGACGCCGAAGGGATTTGCGCCGTCGAACCGCCCGACGAGCTGGGTGACGGTTTCCGTCGAGGCAGCCGCGCTTCCGCTTCGCGGTCGCCCGCGGGCTCGCCGTGCCGTCTGCGGCGCTGGTCGGACCTCGCCGCTCACCGAGCCGTGGCGCTCCCGACGCGGCCGCATCGCGCTTCAGCGCCAGAGATCGTGCGAGCGCAGGTGGTCGAGGAGCGTCTCGAAGTCCATGCGCACGCTCCGCCCGGAGTTGCGGAACAGCGGGAACTCGAGGAACGGGTGCGCGTCCCGCAGGATCGGCGCCGTGCCGCAGAAGGCGTCGATCTCGGCCTCGCGCAGCACCGGACGCGGCAGGAGCCGCCCCGGCGGTGCGTCGCTGAACCGGCGCACGTCGGCCGTGACGGGATCGGACGAGAGCCGCTCGCGCACGCGGGCGGGATCGATCGCGGCTTCCGGGCCGGGGCCGATCAGGTAGACGCCGGTCACGGCGCCGGCGGGGCTCGGGATCCAGACCCAGGCGCGGTCGAAGACCGAGGCGAAGGTGCGCAGGATGCTCTTGAACTCGTCGACCGTGCAGTCGAACAACGGGACCCACTGGCTGACCACGCCCGCCGGGCGGAGGCGGGCGCGCAGCAGCTCGAAGAACTCGCGGGTGTAGAAGTTGACCGTCCCCGCCGCGTAGAGCGGCGGCGGCGGATCGACCGTGATCACGTCGAACCGCGCGTCGGAGACGAGCACGGCGTGGCGCGCGTCGCCGACCTCGATCCGATCGTCGGCGTCTCCGACCGGCGCCCCCCCGGTCAGCACGCCGTATGCCTCGACGACCCTCGGGCTCAGCTCGACCGCCGTGACGCGAACCGGGTGGAGCGTGGCCGCGCGGTAGGTGTTGCCCATACCGAGGCAGAGCACCAGCACGTCGTGCGGATCTTCGACCATCGCCAGCGGCAGGTGGGCCATCCACAACGTCTCGAGTCCCCAGTGCGTCATCGGTACGCCGTTCGCGACCAGGCGCTCGATCCCGTCCGGGGTGCGGGCCAGGCCGATGGAGGCGACCTGGTCCTCGCCGTAGTAGTGCAGCTCGAGCCGGCCGTCGAGCTGCCGCCCGAGCCGCTCGGCGACCTTGCGGCGCAGGATCGGGCTGCCGCCGGAGGCGGACAGTCCGAGTGCCGCGAGGACGAGCGCCAGCGCGGCGAGCGGCGTCCAGGGTGCCGGCCAGCGCAGGCGCAGGCCGACCACGAGCGACAGCACGAGGTTGGCGCTCACCAGCAGCAGAAACGAGAGCTGCGTCCCGAAGCGCGGGATCAGCACGAACCCGGTCGCAACGCTCCCGCCGATCGCTCCCAGGGTGTTCCAGGCGTAGATCCGGCCGGCGTCGGCCCCGGCGCGCTCGAGGCTGCCCGTGCAGACGCGGATCGCGAGCGGCAGCAGCGCCCCCAAGAGCAGCGTCGGAAGAGCGAGCAGGGCCGCGGCGCAGACCAGGTTCCGCGCGATGTAGGCGAGCGGGGCGACGCCCAGGGAGTAATCGCGAAACGGCAGCAGCGGGACGAGGTAGAAGCACGCGCCGGACAGCGTGGCGAGCGCGAGCAGGCCCCCGGCGAACGCGCGCTCCGGCCGCCGCAGTCGATCGAGGAACGGCGCCGCGAGCGCTCCACCGGAGGCGACGCCCGCCAGGTAGGTCGCGAGCACGAAGGTGAAGGCGTAGATCGAGTGGCCGAGCACGATCGCCAGGGCGCGGCTCCAGACGATCTCGTAGCCGAGAGCGATCGCGCCCGAGATGCCGATGGCCCAGGCGACCGCGCGCGCCGCGGACGGCGTGGCGGCGGTCGAACGAAGCGCGGAGTCGCGCGGCCGATCCGCCGCGGGCGGCGCTCCGGCCCGCCAGGCGGCGTGGGAGCGTTCGAGCCCAAGCGCACCGGCCGCCGCGATCAGGTTGAGCGCGACCGCGACCGCGCGCGTGCCGTCGAGGCCGAGCGCTCCGATCAGGTGGATGCCTGCGGCAAGGCAGCCGGCCACCGCACCGAAGGTGTTCGTGGCGTACAGCAGCCCCACCGTCCCGCCGAGGTGCCGGATGTCGCGCGTCAGCGCCTTGACCAGCACGGGAAAGGTCCCCCCCATCAGCGCCGTGGGCACGAGCAGCAGCGCGAACGTGGCCAGGAACCGGACGGCGACGAGGAGCCCGGGAGATCCCGACGCCGCGTGCGCCAGGCGCAGGTAGTGCCCGTCCAGCCACGGGATCGCCAGCGCCAGCACGATCGCGGACAGGCCGATCCCGACCTCGAGCAGGGCGTAGACGCGGAGCAGGCCCCCCCGGCGGTCCACCCAGCGGCCGATCACCCCGCTGCCGAGCGCGAGCCCGCCCATGAACGCCGCGACGACGGTCGAGATCGAGGCGGTCGTGCTCCCCAGCACCAGCGCCAGCTCGCGGACCCAGAGCATCTGGTAGACGAGGGCCGCGAACCCCGAGAGCGCGGCGATCAGGTACAGCAGCGCCATCGGCGCACGAACTCTACGCGGGCGCCCGCGGGAACGCCACTCGCCCCGGCTCCACCGCGCGACCGGCGGCGCAGCCGCGGGGCGAGCGGCCCGCGGGGGGGCGCGCGATCACTCGTGGCCGACGAGGTAGAGCGGCTCGCCGCTCGCCGGGGTGAAGTACAGGTAGAGCATCGCCATCGCGTCCACGACCTGGTCCGAGGTGTTGTCGTACAGCGCCTCGATCTCGTAGACGCGGTCGGCGTGCAGCAGGAAGCCCTCGCTGCTCGAGTAGTGGGGGATGCGGGCGATCTGGCGGCGTTCCGGCTGGTACTCCACGTCGGTCTGCCACAGCACCTCGCCGGTCACGGTGTCGCTCAGGCGCAGGTACTCGCCGTGGTTGTGCAGGTGGGCGGCGGCGAAGTGCACCGTGGAATCGACGGGCACCAGGTTCGGGTAGCGCATGCGGGTCTTCTGCGGCCCCGGCGGGACGAGCCAGTGCCCGGGCGTGCCGTCGACCGACGCGCAATGGGCCGCGACGCCGTCGGCGCCGATCGCCGGAGCGCCGGCCGGCGCGTTGGCGCTGTCCTCCACGACCAGCATCACGTCCTGCGAGTACAGCGGCCGCAGGAGCGGGGGAGAGCCGGCGTCCTCTTCCGTCAGGTACTCGATCCGTGCCCGCACGCGGGCCTGGCGTCGCATCTCGGGGCTGTTGTTGTTCAGCAGCATGCCGAACAGATCGATCCGGCGCGCCGGGGGCGGGACCCCGCGCAGGACGTCGGCGACGTGGATGCCGAATCCTGGGGGGAAGCGCAGCTCCTCGGTGCCGGTCGCCGTGACCGCGAGCCGGCGCCCGCCGTCGACCTCGAGCTGCGCGTGACACAGGAACTCGTCGCCGAGCGGCGCGCCGCTCCCCTCGTCGACGACGTCGGTCCGGAACGCCGTGATCCAGCCGACGTCGGAGACGTCGACCCCGACGGTGGTCCACGGGCCCATCATCGAGGTGAAGATGCGGTCGATCGCCATCGCGCCGGTATCGACCTGCTTCACGCGCGGCGCGGGCAGCGCGCGCTGCACGGCCCCGGTCGGCGCGCTCGAGCCGCAGCCGGCGAGGACGCCGGCGAGCGGCAGCCAGGCCCATGCGCTGCTGCGGCATCTCATGCTGGTCGTCCTCGGGCAGGAATCGTTGTCATCGTACCACGCTCGACGCCGCCGACGCGGCGATTGACGTGCCGGCTCGGAGCGCGTTAGGCTCGTGCCGATCGCGGATCGGGGAGGACAAGCCATGGCTCATCTCGAACCCCTGTCTCCCGATGCCAGCCCCGAGCTGGCGGCCGACTTCGCCTACTTCGAGGGCATTCTCGGCGTCGTGCCCAACAGCCTGCTCACGCTGCAGCGCCGGCCGGCGATCGTGCAGGGATTCAGCGCGCTGGTGCGGGCGGTGATGGACCCCGCCGGGGAAGTCGACCTGGGATTCAAGCGGCTCGTGGCCAACGTGGCGAGCCGCGCCGCGGGCTGCCGGTACTGCGAGGCGCACTCCGCGCTCGCGGCCCGCGTCCGGGGCGTGAGCGAGCCGAAGATCGAGGCGCTGTGGGAGTATCCGACGAGCCCGCTGTTCACCCGCGCCGAGCGCGCGGCGCTCGACTTCGCGCTGGCCGCCGGCTCCGCGCCCAACGCCGTCGACGCCGAGCTGATGGCGAGGTTGCGGGAGCACTGGAGCGAGGGGCAGATCGTCGAGCTGCTGGCCGTGGTCTGCCTCTACGGCTTCCTCAACCGCTGGAACGACTCGCTCGCGACCGAGCTCGAGGCCCCGGCGGCCGCGCTCGCCGGGCGGCTGCTGGAGCGCGCCGGCTGGCGCGCCGGCAAGCACCTGCGCTAGGGTCCCGAGTCGGGAATCCGCCACCGGTTTCGCCGGCCCTCGACGGCGCTGGCCGCGTTGGACCTCCTCGGCGCCCTTCCCGGGATTGCATCGTCGGCCCGCCGTGCCATCGCCGCCGATGGCTCGCCGAAATCGACGCCGGACTTCCGACCCGGGACACTGATCCGGGTCGGGGCGCGCATCCGGCGGATCGCTCGGTCCGGGCCGCCGCATGCGGCGTGCTCCGCGGCGGGGAACGGGCCTACCAGGCGCGGAAGGCGCGCTTCACGGTCTCCGGCTGGGGTGCCTGGCGGCGGGGGGCGAAGTCCACCAGAACCTGGAGTGGCTCCGTCTGCTCGATCCTGTCCCCGTCGACCTTCGCGGCACCGATCCCGATCGACAACGGGTCCTGTCGCGCGGTGTCCTCGACGAGACAGGTCGGGCGAGATTCGAGCTCGACCGTGTTCTTACCCTTGACGACGAACGGTGTGATCTCGAGGAAGCGGTTCCCCGATGTTGCGTCGTGAACCACGGTCCCGTTGACGATCGTGGCGACGCGCAGGCCGACCGGCGGCCCCGTCACGAAGACCCAGTACCGGTTCTTGAGCACGGGCGGGGGATTCGGCGGTGGTCCCACCCAGAAGCGCAGCGTGTCCTCGCAGCCGCTCGCGCCGTGGGCGGGGATCTTCAGCTCCGCAAGCGGCTCCCCGACCGTGGACTGACCGCGGGACGTTTCCTCGGTTCGGGTCACGGCGAGCTCGAGAGTGCGACTGTTCGGCCGCAAGCTCTCGGGTTGCTTCAGCGTGACGTGCAGCGTGTTCAGTCCGAGCACGAGCAAGTCGCCGATCGGCGTGAACAACGGCGGCTCGTCGACGATGGACATCGCGAACTCGTCGTTGATCTCGACTTCCACGTCCGCGGTCGGAGGACCACCATGAGCCAGCAGCACCAGCGCTTCGACACTCCGCGGTGGAGCCGCGGGCTCCATCGGCGCAGCGGCGGCTGCTTCGAGGCCGAGTGCGATCAAGGAGGTGACCAGCATCGGTCGCATCGCGCGTCTCCCCGGGGCCGATGATACCAGGCTCAGCCCGAAGCCGAGGGGAATCCCGGCCCGGCGTCACGTGGGCCGGGGTTTCCTCTTCCCTCCCCGGGTCCGGTCGGGCGGCGTCGCGCCAGCCGCGGCCCTGCCAGACCGCGGCTCGAGCCCTGGGGGCGGGAGCGCAAGGTCGAGCGCGGCGTCGGGCTGCTCGGGCGCGAGTTCGGCCGTCGGCGGCGATCTGGCGCGCGGCCTGACCTCCCGGGTTCGGTGCCACTCGCGGCGTGGAATAGACCCCCCAGTTGCGAAAGATCCAATGGCGAAGGACTCGGGGCCTCGTGTTTTCCCGTACTTCTGGGGCTCAGCATGACGGTGGCTGGAATTCACGCCTTGCGAGATCGAGCGGAAGCCGC
>Ga0187892_10001240_pt1 | contig 59700 bp, 58 predicted proteins | sample MA1701073metaG_FD_139345 | JGI IMG/M metagenome (GOLD analysis project Ga0187892, IMG submission 139345) | Bio-ooze microbial communities from a basaltic lava cave in the Kipuka Kanohina Cave System on the Island of Hawaii, USA - MA170107-3 metaG ...
CGAGGGACTGGTGGCGGAGGGGCGACGGCAGCGACGGCGCGAGCCGCATCCCGGCCCGCCGCAGCTCGCGGCGCAGGCGCCCAATGATCTTTGGACCGCCGACTTCGTCAGTCCGCAAGGAGCCTTCGGCTTCCGCAACCGACTGACGCATCTCACGAGTGCGCTCGCTGGCCAGTGGGTCGGGCTGGACGAGACCGATGACGGCATCTGGTCGGTACTTCTGCAAGGAACCCATCGCCCGCTATGACGAACGGACACAACAGCTACACCGCTGACGTGTTACCCATGTTGCCGGTCTACCTGTCACCCATGTCCCCGGCTGTACAAAGGGGCACGGACCAGATCGACCTAGGGAACGGCCGGCGTCACGAGTACGCGCTCAGGCGATGGGGAAGGGAAAACCCGCGGTCCGCGGGCGATCTCCTCGCCGGTGCCGCGGTACGCTGTCGCTTGGCTTGGGGAGCCGACAGCGGGCCGGGCGCCCGCGAGGAGGCGTGAGGCGATGGGTACTGGTGGTGGCAGGGCTCGCGCTCGGGTGCGCCAGTTCTGCACACGGAGAAGGCTCTGCGTCTGTCGAGGGAAGCTGGAACGCGGCAATGTTAATCGGATTGTGTCGCGCGCCCGGTGTGACCGAGGAGATTGCCGACAACAATCGCTGGATCTGCGATGCGTACCTGCTCGGAGCCTTCGACGCGTTTGCGTCGGCTGGAATGATCTGCCCACCCAACGGGGTTCGGGCAGAGAGGCTCCGGTTTCTATGGCTCGCGAAGGCGTCGGAATCCTCTGACGAAGAGCTGATGAGCCGGAGCGCTAGCACGGTCGCGGCGCAGGCGCTGAGCGCCGAATACGCGTGCAAGGCGAAGCCGTGACCGCTCTCCCCGCTCACGCTGCGGCGCCCGTCTCGCTGAGAGCAGCATCTCGGGGGATCCCGCCGGGCGGACGGATCACGGTGTCCGACGCGCGTCGCTCCACACGCCCGCTGCCACGACCACCGCCCGCCCATCGCCGAGAGCTCTTCCCCCTCCAAAGCCGATCCGGGCGGCTCGGCACGCCAGGACTCGCCCCCTACCCGACCGCCGCCGCGAAGTCCCGCACCCCCTCGCGCCAGTCCGGCAGCGCGATCCCCGTCGTGCGCTCGCTCGCGAGCGCCGTGTTCTTCGGCCGGCGCGCGCGCGTCGGCCATGCGCTCGTCGGGATCGGCTCGATCGGCGTCCGGCTGCCGAGCGCCGCGAGCAGCGCCTGCGCGAACTCGAAGCGGCTCGCGACGCCGGCGTTCGCGAGGTGGTGCGTGCCGAAGGCCTGCGTCGCGATCAGCCGCTCCAGCGCCGCGGCCAGGTGCGGCGCGTAGCTCGGCGAGCCCCACTGGTCGTCCACCACGCGGAGCTTCGGCTCGCGGCTCGCCGCGGCCCGGATGCTCGTCGCGAAGTTCCGCCCCACGGGCCCGTAGAGCCAGGCGGTCCGCACCACGTAGTGGCGCGAGTTCGCCCGCCGCACCTCGTCCTCGCCCGCGAGCTTGCTCGCGCCGTACACCCCGAGCGGATGCGTGGGGTCGCTCTCCAGGTACGGCGCGCCCTTCTCGCCGTCGAAGACGTAGTCGGTCGAGACGTGGAGCAGCGGGATCCCGCGGCGGGCGGTGGCCTCCGCGAGCGCGCGCGGCCCTGCCTGGTTGGTGTGATGCGCGAGCGCGGGCTCGTCCTCCGCGCGGTCCACGGCGGTGTAGGCGGACGCGTTGAGCACCAGCTCGGGGCGGAGCTCCGCGAGCGCCGCTTCCACCGCGGCGGCCTCGGCGACGTCGAGCTCCGCATGCGCGCGCGGGAACAGCTGGTGCGCCGTGAAGGCGTCCTGCACGGCGAGGCCGAGCTGTCCGCCGGCCCCGGTGAGCAGGATCCTCACGCCCCCGGTCCGGCCCAGCGCGGCAGGCGGTGCTCCAGCTCGGCGAGGCGCGGCGCGCGCCGGTCGGGCTCCGACAGCAGCGGCTCCGCGATCGGCCAGGGGATGGAGAGCGCCGGATCGTTCCAGAGGATGCGCAGCTCGTCGCTCGCGTCGTAGTAGTCGGTGCACTTGTAGACGAACTCGGCCTCGTCCGAGAGCACCATGAAGCCGTGCGCGAAGCCCGGCGGGATCCAGAGCTGCACGAAGTTCTCGGCCGAGAGCCGCTCCGCCACGTGGCGGCCGAAGCTCGGCGAGCCGAGGCGCACGTCCACGGCCACGTCCCAGATCTCGCCGCTCACCACGCGCACCAGCTTGCCCTGCGGCCGCAGACACTGCGCGTGCAGGCCGCGCAGCGTGCCGCGACGCGAGCGCGAGTGGTTGTCCTGCACGAACGGCCCGGCGATGCCTCCGTCGCGCCAGCGGTTCTCGCGCCAGGTCTCGACGAAGAAGCCGCGCGCGTCTCGGTGGACGTCGGGCTCGACCCGCACGACCTCCGGAATCGCGGTGGGCACGAACTTCACGTGCCCTCCTCCTGCGCGAGGCGCGCCAGGTAGCGGCCGTACTCGTTCATGTTCATCTCGCGAGCCGAGCGCAGCAGGGCCTCGGCGTCGATCCAGCCCTGCCGGAACGCCACCTCTTCGGGGCAGCAGATCTTGAGCCCCTGCCGTTCCTGCACGGCCTGGATGAAGCTCGCGGCCTGCTGGAGGCTCTCGGGCGTGCCCGTGTCGAGCCACGCGATGCCGCGGCCGAGCTTCTCGACGTGCAGCGCGCCGCGCGCCAGGTAGGCGCGGTTCACGTCCGTGATCTCGAGCTCGCCCCGCGCCGAGGGCGCGAGGCTCTTCGCGACGTCCACCACGGCGCTGTCGTAGAAGTAGAGGCCGGTCACGGCCCAGGACGAGGCGGGCTTCTTCGGCTTCTCCTCGATCGCGAGCGCCTGCCCCTTGGCGTCGAAGCTCACCACGCCGTAGCGCTCGGGGTCGTGCACCTGATAGGCCAGCACCGTGCCGCCGTGCGGGCGCGCGGCGGCGCGCTGGAGCACGTCCGGCAGGCCGGCGCCGTAGAACAGGTTGTCGCCCAGCGCGAGCGCCACGGGCCGGCCCGCCAGGAAGTCGCTGCCGATCAGGAACGCCTGCGCGATGCCCTCGGGTCGCGCCTGCGCCGCGTAGCGCAGCGAGATGCCGAAGCGCGAGCCGTCGCCGAGCAGCCGCTCGAACGCCGGCACGTCCTCGGGCGTGGTGATCAGCAGCAGATCGCGCAGCCCGGCGAGCATCAGCGTGGCGAGCGGGTAGAAGATCATCGGCTTGTCGTACACCGGCAGCAGCTGCTTCGAGACGCCGCGCGTGATCGGGTAGAGCCGCGTGCCCGTGCCGCCGGCGAGCAGGATGCCCTTCACGCGCGCGCCTCCGCGCCGAGGCCGAGGCGCCGCCGGTCGTGCGCCACCGCCTCGCACCACGCGCCGTTCGCCAGGTACCAGCGCACCGTGGCGCGCAGCGCGGCGTCGAGACCGTGCCTCGGCTGCCAGCTCAGCTCGCGCGCCAGCTTGCCGGTGTCGAGCGCATAGCGGCGGTCGTGGCCCGGCCGGTCGGCGACGAAGCTCACCAGCTCCGTGTAGGCGGACGTTCCGCGCGCGCGCAGCGCCGCGTTCGCGTTCGCCGGGCGCACCTCTTCCAGCAGCGCGCAGAGCCGCAGCACCAGCTCGTGGTTCGTGCACTCGCGGCCGGCGCCGACGTTGTAGTGCTCGCCGGGGCGCCCCTGCTCGAGCACGCGCAGCAACGCGTCGCAGTGGTCCTCGACGTAGAGCCAGTCGCGCTCGTTCTTGCCGTCGCCGTAGATCGGCAGCGGCTTCCCCTCGAGCGCGTTCAGCAGCATCAGCGGAATCAGCTTCTCGGGGTGCTGGAAGGGGCCGAAGTTGTTCGCGCTGTGCGTCACCAGCACGGGCAGGCCGTACGTCCGGTGCCAGGCGCCCATGAGCTGGTCCGCGCCCGCCTTGCTCGCGGAGTACGGCGAGCTCGGCTGGAGCTGCGCGTCCTCGCCCGCGCGCTCGCCGGGCGCGATCGAGCCGTACACCTCGTCGGTCGAGACGTGGAGCAGGCGGAACGCGTCGCGCGCGGGAGCGGGCAGCCGGGCCCGGTGACGGCGCAGCGCCTCGAGCAGCCCGAAGCTCCCCACGACGTTCGTGGCGACGAAGGCGGAGGGATCGTCGATCGAGCGGTCCACGTGCGTCTCGGCGGCGAGGTTCAGCACCGCGCGGGGGCGGTGCTTCTCGAGCAGGCCGCCCACCAGCGCGCGGTCGCCGATGTCCCCCTGCACGAACTCGAAGCGCGGCTCGCCGGCCAGCTCGGCGAGGGACTCGCGGTGGCCCGCGTAGGACAGCTTGTCGAGCGCGACGACCGCGGCGCCGGTGTGGCGCAGCAGGTGCCGCACCAGGTTCGCGCCGATGAAGCCGGCGCCGCCGGTCACGAGGAGCGTCTCGGACATCACTGCTGATTCTCGGGGGCGGCTTCGATGCGGTCCAGCTCTGCCAGGGTCTCGTCGATCGCGGCCCGTTCCTCCGGATCGGCCATCCCCCGCGCGAGGTCGAAGGCCTCGCGCGCGCGGTCCAAGCGGCCCATGAACAGCTCGGCGTGCCCGATCCCCATCCAGCTCGAGACCGTCTGCACCGGCAGCGCGCGCGCCCGCGCGAGCCAGCCCTCGGTCATGTCCCGGAGCAGCTCCACGTAGCGCGGGTGCTCGAGCAGCTGCTGGAAGTCCGGGTCGTACAGGAACGCCGCGGGGTTCGTGTGGCCGCGCGCCCGCGCGCGCTCGATCGCCTCCACCGCCCCGTCGTAGTCGCCGGCCTCGAGCCGGCGGCGCGCCAGGGACACCTGACCCGGGATGCCGTCGGGATAGTGCGCGGCCGCGTCGGCCTCGACGGTGTCGGGCGAGGCCCACACCGCGGCGCGCTCGCGGAAACGCGCCGCGAACGCCACGCTCGCCCCCGAGACCAGCACCGCGAGCGCCACCACGCCGGCCGTGACCGCACGCCGCCCGCGCTCGCGAAGCTGCTCGAGGCTCCGCGCGAGCCAGGGCGCGAGCGCCACCGCGGCGGCCCCGAGCAGACCGGGCAGCACGAAGTAGAGGTAGCGGTCGGCCATCGGGTATCGGAACGGGAAGATCTGCGCGACCGGCACGTACGCCGCCGCCGCGAGGCCGAGCCAGCCCGCCGCGAGCTGCCGCCCGCGCAGCGCGTCGACGCTCAGCAGCGCGAGGCCCAGCAGCGTCAGCAGGCCGAGTCCGAACCACGCGTCGAGCGGCGAGGCGGGCGGCGTCGGCTGGTGGAAGGTCGAGGAGCCCAGCGAGGCGACCGCGAGCACGAGGTAGCGGCCCACGATGGCGACGGCCTGGAGCGCGCGCTCGCCGAGCGGGAGCTCGCCCCGGAACTCGCCGACGTTCAGGAACGCGGTGAACTCGGGCACGGTGTAGAGCAGCAGCAGCGCTCCCCACGCGACGAGCCAACCCGTGCGCCGCGGCGGCTCGCCGGCCGCCGGCGCGCGCAGCCACTCGAACACGATGGCCGCCGCCAGCACCGCGGACGCCGACGGCTTCGCGAGCAGCGCGAGCGCGAAGAGCAGCGTGGCCACGCCGGGCCGCTTGCGGAGGGCGAGGAGCGCGCCGAAGCCGAAGCTCGCCGCGAGCAGCGTCTTCAGCTGGAAGATCCACGCCACCGTCTCGACGTTCGCCGGATGCACCAGGAAGAGCAGGCCCGCGAGCAGCGCGCCCAGCGCGGGCACACCCTGCGCCGCCAGCAGCGCAGCGAAGAGCGTCGCGTTCACCGCGTGGACGAGGGCGTTCACCACGTGGAACGGCCGCGGGTTCTCGAGCGGGCTCCCGAACGCCTCGATCTCGAGCACGTGCGCGAGCAGGTGCACCGGCGCCCAGTTCGCGGTGACCCGCACCGGCTCGCCGCGCGGATCGAGGATCGTCTTCACGTTCGCGAGCGAGAGCTCCTCCATGTGGGCCTGGCCCACGAAGAGCAGCGCGTCGTCCGAGACGATGGGGCCGTCGAGCGCCGGCGCGAGCAGCTGCAGGGCGAGGCCGCTGTAGGCCAGCAGGGCGAACAGGACGTGACGCCAGCCGAACGCCGCCGGGGGCTGTGCCGATGTCGCCAACGCTCTCCTCTTCCCCGCCGCCCGGGAGACGCGGAACGATGCCCGAAGACCACCGCCCGATCCAGCGCAGGGCCTCGGGGTGGGTGCCCGCTCCGGCCCTGGGGGTGACGAGGTCAGGACCGCTCTTCGAAGCGCGGACAGCGGCGCAGGCCGAGGCGGTGGCCGTACCACTCGGCGAAGCAGGCGAGGGAGCGGATCGCGTAGGTCGCGGAGTCGCGGATCGAGATGCTGCTGGCCTCGTCGAAGTAGCGCACCGGCACCGGCACGTCCCCGACGCGGAAGCCGAAGTGGATCGCCTGCACGAGGAACTGCGTGTCGAACACGAAGTCGTCGGAGTTGCGCTCGAAGGGCAGCCGCTCCAGCACCTCGCGCCGGTAGGCGCGGAAGCCGCTGTGCCACTCGCCGAGATTCTGCCCCGACACCAGGTTCTCGATGAAGGTGAGGCTCCGGTTCGCGAGGTACTTCACGAGCGGCATGCCGCCCGCGAGCGCCTCGGCGCGCGTGCGGATGCGGTTGCCGAGCAGCACGTCGCAGATGCCGAGGCGCAGCACCTCGACGCACGCCGAGATCATGCGCGCGTCGTACTGGTAGTCGCCGTGGACCATGATCACGAAGTCGGCGCCGCGCTCGAGCGCCGCGCGGTAGCAGGTCTTCTGGTTGCCGCCGTAGCCGGTGTTGCGCTCGTGCTGGATCAGCGTCACCGGCAGGCGGCGCGCGACGTCCACGGTGTCGTCGGGGCTCTTGTCGTCCACCACGATCACCTCGTCCACGGCCGCCTTCGGGATGTCGGCGTAGACGCGCTCGAGCGTGCGGGCCGCCTTGTAGGCGGGCATCACCACGATCGTGCGGGTTCCGGCGGGCATGTCTCGGGGTGGGTGCCTAGCGAACCAGCCCAGGGCTCGGAACCGCGCGGGTCCCGCGACGGCCGGGTGAGGACATCTGTCGTGACTCCGTTCGCCTTCGGCTCACTGCGCGCTCCGCTTGCACTAGAACACCGCGATCGGGTTCACGGGAGACCCGGTCCCGCGGTCCACACGCAGCGGCGCGACCGTGAACAGGAACTCCCAGCGGCGCAGGCGCGCGCAGGCCTCGAGCAGTCGCCCGAGCATCAGGTTGTCGAGCAGGTGCACGCCCATCGCCACCAGCGCGCACTGGTGCACGGGGATGGGCCAGCGCTCGATGCCGCCGCCCGGCAGCGGGTCGGAGACGCCGTCGCTGCCGAGCACCGCGACGTCGCGCTCGTGCAGCCAGGGGATGCACTCGGGATGCAGACCCGCGAGCCCACCTTCGAGCGGCGACCACGGGCCTTCGCGCTCGCGCCGCGCGTCGCGGCCGCCCGCCACGAGCAGGATGTCGCCCGGCTCGACGCGCACCTTCTGCTCGCGCTCCGCGGCCGCGAGCTCGTCGGGTCCGATGCTCGCGCCGCCGGGCAGCCACGGCACGCCGCGCAGGCGGGGAATGTCGAGCAGCACGCCGCGCGAGACGATGCCCTCGCGCGCCACCATGATCGAGTTGCGCAGCGCGCCGATGGACTTCACGTCGCTCGCCGGGAAGCCGTTGTACATCTGCCCGCGCACGAACACGTGGCAGAGGGCGTCGATGTGCGAGACGGCCATGCCGTGGAAGGCGACGCCCACGAAGTCCATCGCGGTCTCGAGGCCCGGCACGCCGGTGGCGTCGCAGGCGTCGCCTGCCATCACCATCATGTGGAGCGCCGGCGTCGGGTTCTCCGCGTTCGGCTGCACCGGCAGCTCGCGCGCGCAGGACACGATCTCGCCGCTTCGCACCCCCTTCGCCGCGGCCGCCCGCTTCTGCGGCGTGATCAGGTTCAGCGCGCCGGCCTGGTCCTCCGCGCCCCAGCGGCCCCAGTTCTTCACCTTCTCGAAGATCTCGTCCATGCGCGCGGGCGTGACGTCGCTCATGCGGAGCTCCTGCGGTGGTTGGCGTCGGGCCGGTGCGGCATGATGGCCCGGCCCGGGGCCGCGCGGCAACCGGGATCGGGCGGACGCGGCGGATGGCGGACTGGGGCTTCGAGTCGATCTTCCACTTCACCGTGAACGCCACGAACTTCGAGCGCTCGCTCGCGTTCTACCAGACGCTCGGCTTCCAGCTCCTGCGCGACAACCGCGACGTGGTCTGGCCCGACTTCGTGGCGGGCAACTTCGGGATGGCGAAGGCCCAGGGCCGCGGCGCGCTGCTCGCCCTCGGTAGCGGCCCGGAGCACACGCGCCTCGACCTGCTCGAGTGGCTCGAGCCCGCCTACGATCCGGCGCCGGCGAAGCCGTGGTCCGAGCGCGTGCCGCGCATCATCGCGCTGCGCACGCGCAACCTGCGCGCGGCCTACCGCGATCTCTCGGCACGCGGGATCGAGTTCATCACCGAGCCGCGCAGCCTCGACCCGAAGAGCGGCATCGTCGCTGTGGTGTGCTGCCGCGACCCCGACGGCCTGATCGTGGAGCTGATCGAGTACGAGCCCGGCCTGCTCGGCAGCCGCGTCGAGCACCTGGAACGGAGGAAGACGTCGTGAAGGTGCTGGTGATGGGTGGGACGCAGTTCAACGGGCTCGCGCTGGTGCGCGAGCTGGTGCGCACCGGGCACGACGTCACGATCCTGAATCGCGGCAAGTCGGCGGGAGCCGTGCCGCCGGGCGTGCGCCGGCTCGTAGCCGACCGCACGGACCTCGCGTCGCTGCGCGCCGCGCTCGGGAGCGAGGAGTACGACGTGGTGCACGACGTCACGGCCTACCGGCCGGAGGACGTCGCGTTCATGCTCGAGCACTTCCGCGGGCGCACCGGGCACTACGTGTTCGTGAGCTCCACCGTGATCTACGCGGCGTCGAAGCTGCTGCCGATCCACGAGGACTTCCCCGTGGACCGCAGCCCGCAGCAGAACGAGTACGGGCGCAACAAGCTGCTGTGCGAGGACCTCCTCGTGCGCGCGCACCGCGAGCACGGCTTCCCCGCCACGACGGTGTGCCTGTCGATGGTGTTCGGTCCGCACAACATCCTGCCCGACCGCGAGCAGCGCATGTTCGTGCGCCTGCAGCAGGGCCGGCCGATCTTGATCCCCGGCGACGGCACCACGCTCGCGCAGGTGGGCCACGTCGAGGACCAGGCGCGCGCGCTGCGCATGCTGATGGCGAAGCCGGCTACATTCGGCCGGCGCTACAACCTGACGGGCGCCGACTTCTTCAGCGCCGAGGGCTACGTCGACGTCTTCGCCCGCGTGGTCGGCGTCGAGCCGAACAAGGTGTTCGTGCCGGAGACGCTGATGGACGACCTGTTCGACGGGCGCGTCGCGCCGCGGCCGGCCCGGCTCGAGGCCAAGGTCGACATCCGCACCACCGAGCGCACCGACGAGCTCCAGCGCAACCGCTTCCTGCTCTCGATGCTGGTGCAGCGCATCGCGCCGCACCTCCACCGCTGGAACGCGAGCGTCATCTTCGGCATCGAGCGCCTGCGGCAGGACGTCGGCTTCGAGCCCGAGGTGCGCTTCCCGGCCGCCGTCGCGCAGACCTTCGACTGGTTCCAGGCCGAGCGCGTCGCCGAGCGGCAGAGCTTCGACTTCTCGTTCGAGGACGAAATCCTGCGGCTCGTGCAGGAGAGGGGGGCACGGTGAGCCAGATCGGAACCCGCACCATCGCGGTCACCGGCTCGGCCTCGGGCATCGGCGCGGCGACGGCGCTGCGGCTCGAGAAGGACGGCGCGCGCGTGATCCGCGTGGACTGGAAGGGCGGCGACGTGGTCGCCGACCTCGGCACGCCCGCCGGACGCTCGGCGGCGCTCGAGGGCATCCGGAAGGCGGCGGGCGCGTCCCTCGACGGTGTCGTCTCCGGCGCCGGCCTCGGCCCCTACGACGACCCGAAGGCGATCGTGCGCGTCAACTACTTCGGCGCCGTGGCGATGCTCGACGGCCTCCAGGCTCTGCTCGCGCGCGGACGCGAGCCCGCCGCCGTCGCGATCTCGTCGCTCGGCGCCGTGTTCGAGGCCATGCAGGTGCCGGGCTTCGCCGACGCCTGCCTCGCCGGCGACGAGGCGCGGGCGCAGGCGCTCGTCGAGGGCCACGACGGCAACCGCTCCTACTCCGCCGCGAAGCACGCGCTCGCGCTCGCGGTGCGGCGCCGCGCGGCGGCGTGGGGCGCGGCCGGCATCCGGCTGAACGCCGTGCTGCCGGGCAAGGTCGCGACGCCGATGCTCGCGCGCATCCACTCGCACGAGGCGATCGGGCCGATGGTCGACGCCCTGCCCGTCCCGCTCGCGCGCGAGGCCCCGCCCGAGGAGCTCGCCTCCGCGATCGTCTTCCTGCTCGGACGCGACGCGCGGTACGTGCACGGCGCGCTGCTCAAGGTGGACGGCGGCTCCGACGCGCTCGTGCGACCCGACGCGATCTAGCGCGGCGCGCTCACTCCGCGGGCGGCACCTCGAGCCCGAGGCCGATGCGCATCGAGCGCATCGAGTTCGCGCAGCGGCGCAGGGCGCCGAAGATGCGCTCGAACAGCACCGTCGCGAGGATGGCGCGGCGCGTCGGCTCCGCGATGTCGTCACCGCGGGCCCGCTCCGGCACGCGCGCGCCGCGGTGCGCCTGGGCGAACTCCCTCTCGGAAAGCCGCCAGGCCTCCTGCGCGTAGAACGCGAGCGCGGCGATCGGGTAGTCGGGGTAGAGGTAGCGGCGGAGCTCGAGCACGGCGTCGGCGAGCTCGTCCGCGAAGTAGTAGCCCTCCTGGGGAAGCGTCCAGGGCAGGCCGCCCATCAGGGCGAGCACCTCCGCGCGGGCCTTCTCGTACTCCACCTGGTCCTCGGCGCTGCGGACGCGGGGCGGGGGCGCGTACATCGCCCGGAACGCCTCGCCGATCGGATCCGCGTCGCTCTCCCAGCCCTGGACGTGCGCCCGGTCGAGCTCGCCCGCGACGCGCCCGACCACCTCGAGGGACAGGCCTGCGACCTCCCGGAGCGCGCGGATCAGGCGCAGCCGCTCGAGATGGCGCTCGTCGTAGAGCGCCTGGTTGCGCCCCTGCGGGCTCCCCGCGGGCACGAGCCCCTCGCGCAGATAGAACTTGATGGTCGACCGCGCCACGCCGGAGCGGCGGCTGAGCTCTGCTAGACGCACGGACTGAGGTTGACTCGGGATATCGGAGATGTCTAGTATCCATTTTCGGATAGTGGATCTATCCACTAGGCATCCAGATCGGACGAGACGTGAGATACCTCCCGCTCATCCTCGCGAACCTGCGCCGCAGCCGTCTCCGGAGCCTGCTCACCGCCGCGGCGATCGCCTTCGCGATCGCCCTGGTCTGCCTGCTGCGGACCATGCCCGAGGGCCTCGAATCGATCCTCGACTACGCGGCCTCGGGCACGCGCGTGGTCGTCCTGAACCAGGCGGGCTTCGACTACCCCCTGCCCTACGCGCACCTCCAGAAGGTGCGCGCGCTGGCCGGCGTCCATTCCGCGGCGAGCTGGACCTGGTACGGCGGCATGCTCGAGCCGGACGAGGGCGTGACCTTCCCGAGCTTCGCCACGGAGCCCGAGGTGATCGGCGAGGTCTTCCCCGACTTCGAGCTCTCGCCGGAGGCGCTCGCGGCCTTCCAGGGCCGGCGCGACGCCGCGATCGCCGGGCGCGCCACCGCGAAGAGCTACGGCTGGAAGACCGGCGATCGCATCGCGCTGGTCGGCAGCCTCTATCCCGTGAACCTCGAGTTCCAGCTCGTCGAGATCCTGCCGCACGACCTCTCGCCGGTGCTCCTGTTCCACCGCGAATACCTGGTGCAGGCGATGCAGGCGGCGGGCCTCCAGCTCGACACGGCGAGCCTCTTCTACGTGCGTGTGGACGACCGTGCGCGCATCGATCCGCTGCGCGCCGAGATCGACGCCACGTTCCGCAACTCGCCGGCGCAGACGCTCTCCGAGACCGAGAAGGAGTACTTCAAGAACATGTTCTCGGCGCTCGACGCCTTCGTCGCGATCACGATCGCCGTGACGGTGCTCGTCGCGCTCTCGATCGTGTTCATCGCGGCGAACACGGCGAGCCTGTCCGTGCGCGAGCGCGCGCCCGAGCTGGCGGTGCTGAAGGCGATCGGCTTCCGTCGGCGCCTGGTCTTCTCGCTCCTGGTGCTCGAGGCGGGGCTGCTCGCGCTCGGCGGCGGGGTGGCGGGCGCGCTCGGCTCGCTGTTGCTGACGCTGGGGCTGCACGGCGCCGCGACGAGCTTGATGTCGCAGGTCGGCCCGCTCGGCAGCTTCGTGGTGACGCGCGCGATCGTGGTGCAGGGCCTCTTCCTCGCGCTGTTCGTCGGGATGCTCTCGGGCGTGGTGCCCTCCTTCGGCGCCGCGAAGAAGAGCGTGGCCGAGACCCTGCGAGAGGTGTTCTAGGCATGCTGCCGCTGCGCTATCCGCTCCGGAGCCTGTGGGTGCGGCGTTCGCGCGCGGTGCTCACCGTCGGCGTGATCGCGCTGGTGGTGCTGGCGCTCGCGCTCATGTCCGGCCTCGTCTCGAGCATGCAGGCGAGCCTCGAGAGCGCCGGCTCCCCGCGGAACCTGATCGTCCTGCGCAAGGGCGCGACGAGCGATGGCGCGAGCGCGCTGCCGCTCGAGGTCTACCAGGCGCTGCGCTTCTTCGAGGGCGTCGCCCACGGCGCGGACGGCGAGCCGCTCGTCTCGCCCGAGCTCGTCGTCCAGCCCTTCGCCACGACCCGCCGCGGCGGCCGCGAGAGCGCGCCGGTGCGCGGCATCGAGGCGGCCGCCTTCGCGCTGCGCGACGAGGTGAAGATCCGCGACGGCCGTCGCCTCCAGCCTTCGAGCGGCGAGGCGATCGTGGGCCGCGCGGCCGCGGCGCGCTACGCGGGCGCCCAGCTCGGCGGCGAGCTGGCGCTCGGCAACTCCGTCTGGCGCGTGGTCGGCATCTTCGACACCGGCGGCAGCGCGCTCGACGCCGAGATCTGGGTGGACGCACGGCAGCTCGCGAACGACGCGAAGCGCCCCTCGCCGTACTCGAGCCTGCGTCTCCGCGTGGCGGACGGCGCCGAGGCCGGCGCCCTTATCCGCCGCATCGAGGGCGATTCGCGGTTCGCGCTCGCTGCGAGCGTCGAGGCGGACTATTACGCGAAGCAGGCGGCCTCCACGGACGCCCTCTACCTGGTCGTCGGCGGGCTCGCGCTGCTGGCGGGCGTCGGGGCCGCCTTCGGCGCAACGAACACGCTCTACGCCACCGTGCAGGCGCGCACGCGCGAGATCGGCACGCTGCGGGCCCTCGGCTTCACGCGACTCGCCATCGCCGCCTCGTTCCTGCTCGAGGCCGCACTCATCGCGGTCGCCGGCTTCGCGATCGGCGGCGCCCTCGCCGGCCTCGGCGCCGCCGCGATCTCCGCGTGGGTCGGAGACGTGTCGAGCTTCGCGACGGAGGGCACCGCGCTCGTGACGCTCCGCGTCGGCGCACGCGACCTCGCGGCGGCGCTCGCCCTGGCGCTCGTGATCGGCCTGGGCGGCGCCGTGGCGCCCGCCGTGCGCGCCGCGCGTCTGCGCCCGATCGACGCGCTGCGCAAGGGCTGAATCCACCCACCCGGAGGAAGACATCGTGCACACCGACTCCCACTCGCTCCTGTACTGCGACCCGACCCGCGAGCACGGCTTCGAGTCCCTGCGCGTCGAGGGCAAGCTGCCGGTCGAGCTGGCCGGCACGCTCTATCGCAACGGACCCGGGCTCTTCGGCTCCTTCGGCCGGCGCTACTACCACATGTTCGAGGGCGACGGCGCGATCAGCGCGGTGCGCTTCGGGCACGGCCTCGCGGAGGGGGCGCATCGCGTGATCGCGAGCGCGGGCCTGCGCGAGGAGCGTGCCGCCGGCCGGCCGCTCTACGGGAGCGTGGTCGCGCGGCCGCGGCGCATCGGGAACAACCTGCGCGGGCGAGCGAAGAACCTCGCGAACACGAGCGTGCTCGCGTGGCAGGGGCGCCTGTTCGGCCTGCTCGAGGCGGCCAAGCCGCTGCAGTTCTCGCCCGACGACCTCGAGACGATCGGCGAGTGCGACCTCGGCGGCGTCGTGACGCACACGTTCTCCGCGCATCCGCACTTCGTGGCCGCGCGGCGCGCCTTCTACAACTTCGGCATGCGCTTCGGGCCGAAGTCGGCGATCGACCTGTACGAGCTGCCCCTGCGCGGGCCCGCGCGGCTCCTCGGCGCCCTGCCGCTCGACGCGCCGACCGCGCTGCACGACTTCATCGCGACGGACCGCCACCTCGTGTTCTTCCTCGCGCCGACGCGCCTCTCCATCGGCCGCGCGCTGCTCGGCGAAGCCCGCGCCGATCGCCTCTTCGACTGGCGCCCCGAGCGCGGCAGCGAGGTCGTGGTGGTGCCCATCGACGCGCCGGAGCACGCGACGCGGATCCGCGCCGACGCGTTCTTCGTCTGGCACTTCGCGAACGCGTTCGAGAGCGGCGACTCGATCGTGATCGACTATGTGCGGCATCCGGACGTGTGGGCGCTCGCGACGATGCGCGACGTGAACGCGCGCAGCGGCGCGGTGCTCGACATGAACCTCGGCGAGCCGTGGCGCGCCGAGCTGGACGTCCGGCGCGGGAGCTTCACCGCGCGTGCGCTCGCGGATGCCAAGTGCGAATTCCCCACCATCGACGGCCGGGGCGCCGGCGGCCCGCGGCGCTTCGTCTGGCTCACCGTCACCGACGGCGCCGCCCACGGCATCGCGCGCCTCGACCTCGAACGGGGCGAGCTCGCGAGCTGGACGCCGCGGCCCGGCCAGCACGCGAGCGAGCCGATCTTCGCCCCCCGCCCGGGCGCGAGCGGCGAGACGGACGGCTTCGTGTTGACGCTGGTGTACGACGAGCGCACGGAGACGAGCCACGTGGCGGTGCTCGACGCGGAGGCGCCCGACGCGGGGCCCCTCGGCTGCGCCCACTTCGACCACCCGATCCCGGTCACGCTCCACGGCGTCTGGGCCGCCGCGGGCTGACGCACTACCACCAGCCCTGGCGGCGAGCCCAGGCGAGCATCAGCGCGGCCACGAAGCCCATCGAGACGAGCACCAGGCCGAGCTCGAAGGTCTTCGTCTCCTGGTTCACGATGATGTTCATGCCGTAGATGCCGGCCAGCAGCGTGAGCGGCAGGATCACTGCGGACATCAGCGCGAGCCGCTCCATCGCGATGTTCATCTTCACGTGCGTGCGCGACTGGTAGAAGTCCACCACGCCCTGCAGGAACTCGCGCTCGCTGTCGCACACGCTGCGCACGCGCTCGAAGTTGTCGACCAGGTCGTCGATGAACGGCTGCGACTCGGCGGGCAGGAAGCGCGACAGCGCGGCCATGCGCGCGTACATCTCGCGGCAGGCGGAGGCCATGGTGCGCAGCGTGAGCAGCTCGTGCCGCACGCGGAACATCTCCTCCAGCGCCTCCTGGAAGTCTCCGCTCGCGAGCTCGAGCACTTGGCGCTCGAGCGTTGCCACCTTGCGCGTGAGGTCGGCGACGAAGGTCTCCATGTGCGCCGCGATCGCGGAGACGATCGCGTGCGAGAGCTCGGCGGCGCTCGCCGGCGCGAAGCGCCCGTCGAGCAGCCGGCGCGCCACGGCCCGCGTCTCGCGCAGCGCGTTCTCGAGGGGCACCTCCGGATTCAGCGGGCCGTGGACCGTCACCAGGAAGCGTTGCGCCACGAAGTAGTCGAGCTCGAGCAGGTGGATCTGCCCCGTCGGCCCCGGCTCGGGCGCGTGCAGGATCAGGAACAGGTGGTCCGGGTAGGCGTGCAGCTTCGGGATGTGGCTGCGTTCGCGACAGTCGCGCAGCGCGAGCGGGTGGAAGCGGAAGGTCTCGGCGAGCAGCCGCTCGACCTCCGCGTCCCACGCCGGCACGTCGAGCCACACGAAGCCTTCGGGCTGCGCCAGCAACGCCGCCAGCTCGGCGAGCTCGCGCCGCTCGACGCGGCCCGTCGCGATCCAGAGCAGCTCCATGCGGGGAGTCCTCGACGGGTGAAGGTTCGAACTCGTGTCTCTCCGCTCGCCCATTCCCCGAGGCCACTGTCACGACTTCGCTCGCCTGCGGCTCGCTGCGCGCCCGCGCCCTGCGCGGGCTTGCTTCAGCGCTGGAGGATGCTCCGCGCCGTGTCGATCGTCTGCTGCCCGCGCGCTGCTGCGCTCTCGAAATCCACCGGCAGCGGCACGGCGAGGCCGCGCTGCACCGCGGGGCGCGCCGCGATCGCCGCGATCCAGCGCTGCAGGTTCGGCAGCCCTTCGACCTCGACGCCGGCCCAGCCGTGGATGCGCACCCACGAGTAGTTCGCGATGTCGGCGAGGCTGTAGTCGCCCGCGAGCCACTCGTGCTGCGCGAGCTGGCCGTCGAGCACGGTGTACAGGCGCCGCGTCTCGTTCTGGTAGCGCGAGATCGCGGCCGGGATCTTCTCCGGGAAGTAGCGGAAGAAGACGTTGGCCTGGCCCTGCATCGGGCCGACGCCGCCCATCTGGAACATCAGCCACTGGATCACGCGCGAGCGGCCCTTGGCGTCCTTCGGCAGCAGCTTCCCCGAGCCGTCCTTCTCGCACAGGTAGAGCATGATCGCGCCCGACTCGAACACGGGGAAATCGCCCGCGTCGTGATCGACGATGGCGGGGATGCGCCCGTTCGGATTGATGGCGAGGAACCAGGGCTCCTTCTGCACGTTCTTGCCGAGGTCGATCCCGACGGTCTTGTACGCGATCCCGAGCTCCTCGAGCGTGATCGAGGCCTTGTGGCCGTTCGGCGTCGGCGCGGTGTAGAGCGTGATCATGGAGCCTCCGGGCGGGCGGGGGGATGGAGCGGGTCGAAGCGATGCTGGCTCATGTGGCGGAAATACGCGAGCAACGCGTCGAGGTCGGCGTCCGAGAGGTGCGGGTTCGCCGGCATCTGCGTGTAGCGGAAGCTGCCCGGATCGCGGATGAACGCGCGGAGCTGCGCCTCCGGGCGGTACTCGACGATGCTCCGCGGCACGTTCAGCTCCGGCCCGACGCGGCCGCCGTCGCCGTTGATCGCGTGACACTGGAGGCAGCTCCGCCGGAAGACGGCGAAGCCGCGCGCCGCCGGCGAATCCTTCGCGACGCCGGTCGGCACGGCGTGCGGAAAGCGCTCTTCGACCCGCACCAGCGCGATCTCGGCTAGCTGGTACGGCCACGGGTAGCGCACCACGTCGCGCTCCCCGGCGCCCTTCCAGACCACGTAGAACGGCGCGGGGTCGGCCTGCCGGTAGTCGATCGGGTCGAAGCCGCCCTGCCCCGAGGCGGCGCGGTCCGCGTCGGCGAAGGCCACGAAGCCGCCGGGCTCGCGCAGCACCGCGCCGTCGCTCGCGCGCGTGTAGCCGTCGAGCGCGCGCAGCAGCACGTCCTGCTCCGCGAAGTCGGTGCCGAGCGCGCCGAAGCCCCGCTCGAGCACGCACGCGAGCGGCCAGGCCAGGAAGCGCTTCCTGCGCTCGTAGTAGGGATCGTCCACCTCGACCGTCTCGGTCTTGCACGCCTGGCCGAGCGCGGCGGCGGTCACGACGCGCGGCTCGGCGCCGGAACGCTCGAAGCGGAGCGCAGGCTCCGCGGCGGGGGCTGCGACGGCGAGCGCGAGCAGCGCGAGCGCCACGCCCACTCAGTACGTCCCTGGCGCGCCCGGCACGATGTGGCCGGCCGTGAAGGCGCCGTCCACGGCGTAGTCGCCGCCCGAGCAGAAGGACGCCTCGTCGCTGGCGAGGAACAGGATCACGTTCGCGATCTCGCCGAGCGTGAGCGAGCGCCCGAGCGGATGCCGCGGGAGCCCCGAGAAGTCGATCTTCGCGCCTCGGCGCAGCTCCTCCTGCACGCGCCGCATCGCCGGCGCGCGCATCTCCGGGTTGCCGCCGCCCGGGTGGACGGCGTTGACGCGCACGCCGAAACGCCCGAGCTCGAGGGCCGCGCACTTCGTGAGGCCGCGCAGCCCCCACTTGCTGGCCGAGTACGCGGCCACGCCCACCTCGCCCTCGAGCGCGTCGACCGACGCCACGTTCACGATCGAGCCGCCGCCCGCGGCGCGCATGTCGGGCAGCACCGCCTGCGTGCCGAGGAAGGGCCCGATCAGGTTCACGTCGAGCAGCTCCGCGAGCCGCGCGCGCGACGTCTCCTCGATCGTCGCCACCTCGAGGATCGCGGCGTTGTTCACGAGCACGTTCACCGGCCCGAAGCGCTCGCGCGCCGTGGCCACGGCGGCCGCCCAGTCCTCCTCCCGCCGCACGTCGAGCCGGGCGTAGCGCGCGGCCGCGCCCAGCTCCGCCGCCGTCTTCCCGCCCGCCTCGTCGAGCACGTCGCCGAGCAGCACGCGCGCGCCCTCGCGCACGAACGCACGGCCCGTCTCCGCGCCGATGCCGCGCGCCGCGCCCGTCACGATCGCGACCTTGCCGTCGAGCCGCCCCATCCTCATGACTCCGCTCCGGCCTCCGGCCTTCGCTGCGCGCTTCGCTCGCCAGGAATCACCTGTCGTGACTTCGTTCGCCGTCGGCTCACTGCGCGCGCCGCTCCGCGGCGCTTACGTCTTCGCGATCAACTCGTTCCCGAGCTTCTCGAAGCCGCGCGTGACGTCGTCGGGCGCGAAGCCGGGAGGCCCGACCACGAAGCGTGCGACGCCGAGATCCTGGAGCCGCTTCACCTCGTCGAGCGTGGGCAGGCTCCCGGTGGTGATCTCCACCTCCGCGGGGTCGCGGCCGATCTTGCCGCACTCGTCGCGCAGGATGCGGACGAGCTCGACCAGGTTGTCCGGCTGCGCCGGGAAGAAGCCGTCGCCGAGGCGCGCGGCGCGCTTCGCCGCGCCGGGCGTGTGCCCGCCGACCACGATCGGCACCGAGGGGCGCTGGCGGGGCTTCGGGTTCGACTCGAGCGCCGCCCAGCGGTAGTGCACGCCGTCGAACTGCGACGGCCCGTCCTTCCACAGGCTGCGCAGCGCCTGGATCGACTCCTCCGTGCGCGCGCCGCGCTCCTCGAAGGGCACGCCGAGCACCTGGAACTCCTCGCGCAGCCAGCCGATCCCGATGCCGAGGATCGCGCGCCCGCCGGAGAGCTGGTCGAGCGTCGCCACCTCCTTCGCCACGTACACGGGATGGCGCTGCGGGAGGATCAGGATGCCGGTCGCGAGGCGGATCTTCTTCGTCACGGCCGCGGCGTACGCGAGCCAGACCAGCGGGTCGGGGATCGGCGACTCCTCGGGGCCGGGCATCTTGCCGCTCTGCGCGTACGGATACGGCGAGCGGTAGCCCTTCGGCACCACCACGTGCTCGACCGTCCAGAGCGACTCGAAGCCGACGCGCTCCGCGGTCTGGGCCAGATGCGTGAGCCCTTCGGCCTGACCGAACGGGCCGACGTTGGCGAACATCACCCCGAACTTCATGACTTCCTCCTCGGCGCTTCGCCCCACCCTAGCGCGGGTTACACTGCGACGGTCGAGTGAAGGAGATCCCCGTGGACTACCCGATCATCTCCGCCGACTCCCACATCACCGAGCCTCCCAATACCTACGTGGACTTCATCGAGGCGAAGTGGAAGTCCAAGGCGCCGCAGATGCGCTACGTGGACAAGCTCGGCGACGCGTTCTTCGTGGAGGGCCTGCCCACGCCGGTGCCGATGGGCCTGGTGGCCGCGGCCGGCAAGCCGCCGCAGGAGATCCGCACCACGGGCGTGCGCTTCGACGAGATGCACCGCGGCGGCTGGGACCCGGAGGCGCGCATGGCGGAGCAGCAGCGCGACGGCGTCGCGGCCGAGGTGATCTACCCGACCGTCGGCATGGTGCTCTGCAACCACCCGGACTTCGACTTCAAGACCGCCTGCTTCGCCGCCTACAACCGCTGGCTGGCCGGCTACTGCTCGGCGCATCCGGCGCGGCTGCTCGGCCAGGGGCAGCTCGCGATGCGCTCCGTCGAGGACGGCATGCGCGAGCTCGAGGAGATCACGCGGCTCGGCCTGCGCGGCGTGATGATGCCGGGCAATCCCGCCGTCGAGGACTACGACTCCCCCGTCTACGACCCGTTCTGGCGGAAGGCGATCGAGCTCGGTCTGCCGCTCTCCTTCCACATCCTCACCGACCGCAACTACGCGTTCGCCGCGAAGACGCGCGGTCCGAAGATGAACGGCTTCCTCTCCATCGTGCGCGGCTGTCAGGACATCATGGGCACGCTCGTCCTCGGCGGGGTGTTCGAGCGGCACCCGCGGCTCAAGGTGGTGTGCGTCGAAGCCGACGCCGGCTGGGTGCCCCACTACATGTACCGGATGGACCACGCCTACAAGCGGCACCGCTACTGGCTGCCCGCCGGCCAGGAGCTCTCGAAGCTCCCCTCCGAGTACTTCGCCGAGAACATCTACGTCACGTTCCAGGACGACTGGGTCGCCTTCAAGGTCGCGAACTTCATGAACTGGAAGCGCCTGCTGTGGGCCAACGACTTCCCGCACAGCGACTCCACCTGGCCGTGGAGCCAGGAGATGCTGGCCGAGCACACGAAGCAGCTCACGCCCGAGCAGAAGCGCGGAATCCTGTGCGACAACGTGACGGAGCTGTATCGCATCGACCTGCGCGAGCTCGAGAGCGCCGCGTGAAGGCGCGCTGGCTCGCGCCCCTCGTGATCGCGCTCGCGGCCGGCTGCGTCTCGCTGCCCGGCGACGACGACGATCACGACCACGACGACGATCGCCCGAAGTCCGAGGAGCGCGCGAGGAGCTACTGCGTCGAGGAGGCGAAGTCGCGCGGCTGGCGGGTCGAAGACGTGGGGCGCATCGAGAAGGTGGGCAAGAAGCAGTACGAGGTGAAGCTGCGCGTCCGCGAGCGGAAGAAGCAAGAGAAGAGCAAGGGCGGCGACAACCTCCACGTGCTGTGCCGCTACGACGACAAGGGCCGGAACGCCGCGCTCTACTGAGTCCGACCCCCGACGGCGGGCCGCGCGGGCGCAGGCTCCCGCCGGCGGTCACCCTCGAGGCGGGAGGCTCGGACATGCGATCGATCATCTGGCCGGCCCTGGTCCTCGCCATCTCGGGCCTCGGTAGCGCCGCCCACGCGGACGACGACGACTCGGAGCGCAGAGGCCGCGCGGAGCGGCACTGTCGGCAGAAGGCGGAGGACCGCGGCTACCACGTCGAGAAGATCGGCGACGTCGACAAGGTCGGACACAAGCGGTACGACGTGAAGCTCCACGTCGATCCGCATCACAAGGGCAAGAAGGACGACGACTTCACCCTGCTCTGCCGCTACGACGACGACAGCCGCCACGCGGACATCGACTGAGCCGCAGCCCGCGCGCGTCTAGCAGCAGCCCGGGCCGTCGCCGCCGTCGTCGGGCTCGTGCACGTGCGGGCGATCCTGGTAGAGGCCGCGCGCGGCGGCGAGCGCCAGCGCGCGGGGCACGTCGATCACCCACGGGCCGTCGCGAAGCACGCGCAGCTCGGCGCGTTCACCCGGCGCGAGCATGCGCTCGCGGTCGCCGTCGCAGGCCAGCACGCCCGGACCCTTCACCTCGACGCCTTCGCCGAGCGCGAGGCGGCGCGTTTGGGTCACCAGCGCCGTGCGGTAGACGCCCGGGGAGATCGGCGCGAGCAGCGCGCGGCCGCCCGCGCCGCACAGCACCTCGACGCCGAAGTCGTCGGCCCGCCCGCACGGCTCGAGCAGCCCGCCGAGCGGCGAGAGGCCCACCGAGGCGGGCTCGGCGCGCGCGAGCACGAGGGTCCGCAGCTTCGCGGGATCGAGTGCGAGCAGGCTGCCGAGCGTGTCGTCCACCAGGAAGCCGGCGTCTACGAGCGCGAGGCTCGCGGCGCCGTCGGCGCAGCGGATGCGCACGACCTTGGCTCTCTCCGCGACCTCGGCGAGCGCGAGACGCCCCGCCGCGACGAGGCCGGCCGCCGCGCCCGCGAGCGTCGGCTCCACGAGCGCCGGGAACACGTTGTTGGTGCCGGTCGAGAGCGGCACGATCGGCGCGTCGGGCCAGGCCGTGGCGACGAGGCGGTTCGTGCCATCGCCGCCGAGCACGAGCAGCGCGCCGCAGCCCGCGGCCCGCATCGCTTCCACGCTGCGCAGCGTGTCCGCCGGGCGCGTCTCGGGGCGGCCGAGGTCGAGCCGCTCGCACGTGGCGTCGATCGGCAGGTACTCGAGCGCGTGCTCGGCGATGCGGAAGACGTCGGGCGTCCACAGGATGCGCTCCACTCCCGCCATCGCGGCCCCGATCGCCGCGCGCTCGAGCTGGTTGCGCTTCGCGTCGGGCGTGTCGTTGCCCGCGCGGCCGAGCAAGCGGCGCACGTCCCGCCCGGAGAGCGGGTTCACGATCAAGCCGAGCGGGCGCGGCGCTTGCACGGCGGCCGACGGTAGCAGCAGCGGCGTGTCATACTCGGCCCCGTGAACCCCAGCACGGACCTCGGGCGGCAGGCGAAGTTCCGGATCGGCCAGGTGGTGCGGCATCGCATCCATCCCTTCCGGGGCGTGATCTTCGACGTCGACCCCGAGTTCGCGAACTCCGAGGAGTGGTGGCTGTCGATCCCCGAGGCGATGCGCCCGCGCAAGGACCAGCCCTACTACCACCTGCTCGCCGAGAACGCGCAGACGACGTACGTGGCCTACGTGTCGGAGGGGAACCTGCTGCCGGACGAGACGGGCAAGCCGGTCGGCCACCCCCAGGTGGCGGAGCTGTTCGGCGCGCTGCGCGGCGGGACCTACGAGATCCGGCGCCCGCGAGCGGCGCACTGAGCCGTCCCTACTCCTCCCGCTCGGCCTGGAGGTCCCACTGCACGTCGACGTTGCTGCCGAAGCCGTCGTCGTACGAGTGGCTTCCGGTGAGCGCCTTGCCGTCCGTGCTGAGCGGCGCGCCGTCGTCGGGGAAGGTGAGCCAGCGGCTGCGGATCGTGTCCTCGATGACGAACGGATCCATCTCGGGGCAAGAGACCGTCTCCGTGGACTCGATCTCCGTGACCCCCGTGCCCTCCGCCACGCGCGGCTCGTCCAGGAGGACGTCGTCCACGTACACGACCACGTCGCTGTCGTCGCTCCCGATGGGCGCCTCGGCGCGCGGCATCGAGTGGGTGCACCCTGCGGTGTCGGTGCCCGTCCGCTCGACGCTCGCCGTACCGGACACCGGGTGGAAGACCCTCCGGCCGATCAGCAGGTCCCAGGGGAAGCCGGTCCTGGGCTCGTACGTCACGTCCGCCGTGTACGTGTCGACGACGCCCTCGCGGCTGGTGAGCACCGCACGGGTCGTCCCCTTCCAGCGGAAGCAGCCGGAGTTGGAGATGCTGAGCTCCGGCCACAGGTCGCTGCCGAACGGGATCGCCTCCGGCGGGTCGGTCCCGAACCAATTCGTGCCGGCGTTCGAGTTGCTGTAGACGACCACCATCTCCTCGACGCGCTGGTCCTTCTGGTCGCGGCACAGGCCGACGCCGCCCTCGTCCGTCCAATCCCGGAGCTCCCATTTCCCGTCGATCTTGAGCAGCGCCTGGACCTTCAGCCGGTCGTAGCCGCCCAGGCGGTTCAGGAGGATGACCGTGCTGACGGTGTCGTCGGGGAAGCGGACGTAGAGATACCGCACCGTCATCGGCCCGATGACGAGATCTTCGATGTCGTTGCCCGACGTGGGTGGCCGCATGATGGCCTCGATCTCGTCCGGGAACTCGCGGCGCGACTCACCCCCGAGCGTGGCTTCGATGAAGCGGTTCGCGGGAACGACGCTGCCGTGCTTGATGCTGCCCCCCGCGAGGTGCTCCCACTCGAAGAAGTCGTCCTCGACGCCCTCCTCGTGGTCGTTCCACGCCGCCAGCGCGAAGCGCGGCCAGAGCGCCTGGAGCCCGCCGCCGTAGCCGCTGAGGCCCACTTCGAACGCTTGCTGCGGGTTCGCCTGCGCCGTGGCGGCATTGAGGTCGCGCACGGTCTGCGGGCCGAGCGTGCGGCTCAGCCACTCGAAGAACGGATAGTCGGCGTACCCGTTGTTCCCGCCCGCCGGGACCGGTTGGTTCGCGACGAGCAGCCGCATCCTCCATTCCCCGTTGAAATGACTCTTGAAGTAGCCGTTCCCCCGGCCGACGCCCCCCACGGCGAAGCGATGCTCGTAGTTGTCGTCGGGGTTCACGAAGTCGAAGGCCCAGGTCGCGCTGGCTTCGTCCAGGATCCCCCAGCGCGGGTCGGAGCACTCCGGACGATTCGGCACCAGGTGGTACAGGTGCACGATCTCGTGCGCGAGGAGGTTGCGGGTCTCGTAGTCGTCGAGCGCCACGTCCGGGGCCATCCACATCCAGCCCGGCCTGGCGCAGCCGCCGGGCGGATAGGGCACGACCTGCGCCTTGGCGCTGCGGCTCATGCGGTCCGCGTAGACGTCGATCGCCCCGTCGCCGCCGTTGCAGGCGAGGCCTTCATCCGGGAGCGGATCCCCGCCGAATACGTCATGGATCTTCTTGTAGATCGGCTCGATGACGGCAGCGACCTCGATGGCGGCCCGGCGCGCCTGGTCGACGGTGTAGAAGTCGTGGCTGAACGGCGTCGGCACGGTTCGGTACCAGACCTTGAAGTGAGGAGTACGCCGGAATCCCCAGCCGGCCCCGAGCGCCGGCGTGTGCCCGGGCAGGTCGGGCCGGCAGGGGTCGATCACGTCCCCAGTTGGAACCAGCGTCTGCGCGCCGCGCTTCGCGCGCTTCGGCTTCTTGCGCTTCAGCTTGCGGGGATCGCCCGAGGCGTCGAGCAGAGGCGCGGCGAGCGGGCTCACGGCCGCGAGCGGCGGCGCTCCCCAGCTCCCCTCGTAGACGGGCGGATAGAGCAGCGGCAGGACGGCGGCCTGCGCGGAAGGCGAGAGGCTCGCGTAGCGGAGCGGCAGCTCGCGAACGACCGGGTCGTCGAGGTGACCGGACGGGAGTCCCTGGTACTGCGCAGGCAGCGCCGGTGAGCCGAACGCCGCGAAGACTCGATAGACGAAGCTCTGCTCCTCCGTGATCGCGCCCGCGCTGAGCGCGTCCTCGATGAGCTCGGGCGAGGTCTTCGTCGTCGCCGGGGCGGATACGATCGCGAAGCGGAGCGAGGCGCTGTCGGCGCCGGCGCCCGTGAGGGTCGCGGTCAGGGTCTCGGACCCGCTCTCGTTCGCGGTCAGCGAGAACGGCGCCGACGTCTCGCCGGCCGGGATCAGCAGCGGGGACACCGAGAGCGTGGCGCGGACCGGCTCGGACAAGCTGAGCGCGACCGAGCGCCCGCCCGCCGGCGCGGGGCTCGCGAGCGTGACCGTGCCCGAGCGGACCTCGCCCACCACGAGGTCGGGCTCCGCGGGGTCGAGCGCGACCTCGACGAGCCTTTCGCGCACGAGGACCTGCGCCGACACGGGGCCCCCGGCGAGCTGCGCCGTGACCGTGGCGGAGCCGGCCGGCCCCGGGCTGCCGACCGAGAAGAAGGCCTGCGTCTCCCCCGCCGCGACGATGACCGAGGCGGGCACCTCGGCGATCGACGCGTCCGTGGAGGCGAGCATCGCCTCCACCCCGCCCGGACCGGCGGGCGCCGCGAGCTGGAGCAGGACGGTGGCGGCTTCGCCGCTGCGCAGCGCGAGCGCCGCCGGCGCGAGCGCGAGCGTACCCGCCGCGGGCGGAGCCTCCTCCGCCTCGACCTGCCACACGAGCGTCGCGGGGTCGAACGGGCGCGCGCGGTCGTGGCGCACCACGAAGGTGTCGCTGCTGGTCGCCGCGCCTCCGGCCGGGACGTCCCCGAACTCGAGCGTCGCGTCGACGGCGGTGAGATTCGAGTCGTGGGACGCGAGCGTCGCGGTGGCGCCCTGCACGGCCGGACCCGCGTTGCTGAGCACCGCGCGATACGTGTACTCGAACACGGTGCGCGAGAGCCGCACGCTGCTCTCGAGCGTGTAGCCGCCGACGGTCAGATCCGCGGCGCGCGCCGGCAGCGCCAGCAGCAGGAGCGCTGCGCTCAGCGCCAGGCGCCGGCGCAGGGACGTCACGCGGATCGGCCCCGTGCCGCGAGGAGCGCGGACGCCGCGGCGGCGGCGAGCAGCGAGAGCGCCGCCGGCTCGGGGACGGTCACGCCGCTCTCGAGCAGCTCGAAGGTCTCCGGGTCGTAGATCGCGAAGGGCTGGACGCCCGTCGGCGCGCCGGCGCCGAGCCAGGTGAATTCCACCGCGAAGCCGGAGGCCGTCGCGCCGTCGGCGATGCCGCCCCCGAGCGCGAGGGCGTCGTAGGCGGCCGGCACGCCAGGCGCCGAGCCCAGCACGAGCTCGTCCCAGCCCGCGCCGAGCGCCGGCGGCGTCACGATCGCGAGCGAGGACTCGAGGAACTCGGCCGGATCGAACAGGAGGTCGAAGAGCACGATCGCCGTCCCGGTGCCGAGCGAGCCGTCGTTCGAAACGGAGTAGACGGCGCGGTACGCGTCGCCGCCGAGCGCGGTGAGCTCGGACGTGATGACGGTCGCGCGGCTCGGGCCCGCCCACGACGCCGCGAGCAGGAGAGCGAGCAGTCCGAGGAGCCGGTTCGGCAGGACCATCCCAAGAGGGGTGGTCCCCGTCGCGACCTTGTGTCACGCCTTCCGGCGGGACGTGTAGAACCAGGTATCCCGGAGCCCCGTCCATTCGTCCTTCCCAGGGAGGAATCGAGATGAGCGACGCCGAGCTGCCCGATGCGTTGCGCGACGAGCTGCGGGCGGCGTGGCATCGCTATGTCGACCTCGTGGCGCCGCTGCGGCCGGGGCTCCACGCCGTGTGCCGGCGGCTCACCGGGAACGTGTTCGAGGCCGAGGACCTGGTGCAGGAGACGCTGCTGCGCGCCTTCGCCAGCCTCGGCTCCATCCATCACCAGATCGAGAACCCGCGCGGCTACCTGCTGCGCACCGCGACACACCTGTGGATCGACGCGCAGCGCCGGCGCGGTGCCGAGGCGCGCGCCCTGGCGCAGGCGGACGAGCCCGTGCCCGAAGGGCCGCCGGGCGCGGCGCGCGACGCGGGCGAGCGCCTGCTGCAGCGCCTCGCGCCGCAGGAGCGCGCGGCCGTCGTGCTGAAGGACGCCTTCGACATGAGCCTCGAAGAGATCGCAGAAGTGCTCCGCACCACGGTGGGCGCGGTGAAGGCCGCGCTCCACCGCGGGCGCGGCCGCCTGGCCGAGCCCGAAGGCGGCGCCGCCTCGCAGCGCCCGCGCCCGTCGGTCGCGCTGGTGGACCGCTTCGTCGCGCTGTACCGGGCCGCCGACGTGAAGGGCCTCGTCGCGCTGATGCTCGACGGCGGCAGCGTCGAGAACGTGGGCTGCGGGCTCGAGTTCGGGCGCGAGAACTTCCCCTCCAAGGAGGGCTGGTTCCACCGCGCGGTGTTCGGCCATCCCGAGTGGCCGGCCGACCTCCAGTACACGAACGGCCGCATCGAGCGCGGCGAGCTCGACGGCGAGCCCGTGCTGCTGGGCTTCGCCACGCGGCGCGGACGCGAGGCGCTCGAGCAGGTGCTGCGCATCGAAGAGGTGGACGGCAGGATCGCGCGCCTGCGCGGCTACGCCTTCTGCCCGGAGACGATGCGCGAGGTGGGCGAGCGCCTCGGCCTGCGCGTGCGCACGGGCCTCTATCGCTATCCCACCGCCGCGCCCGGCGTGACCTTCCCGGAGCCGCGCGCCGAGTAGCGGCGGCGCTAGAGTGCGGTCTCTCAGGAGACCGCGAATGCCCGATCCGACCGAATCCCGCAAGGCGCTCCACGAGCTGCTCGACCTGCTGCGCGAGGTGGACGAGCGCTTCCTCTCGCCCGAGTGGCTGATCCAGAGCCCGCAGGACGTGGCCGAGGGCATGCGCGCGGTGATGCACGCGCTCCAGGGCGGGCTCCAGGGCTGGTTCGAGACCGATCCCGAGCACCCGCAGTTCCGCCGCATCGTGGCGCCGTGGCGCAAGTTCACCGGCGACAACGCCGACGCCATCTACTTCGACGCGGCCGTGCGCGGCGGCCTCTCCTACCGCGTGCGCGGCCGCATGGACGGCGCCGTGTACGTGTCGCTCACGGTCGAGGCGGGCTCCCAGGACGGGCGGATGGGCGGGCGCACCGACGGCGTGATCAACGACACGCAGTTCGACGTGCGCAGCGACGGCACCTTCGAGGTGCTGTTCGGCGGACCCCCGCAGCCACGGAACTGGATCGCATTGCCGCCCGACGCTTCTCGCATCACCACGCGCCACTACTACGAGGACGAGACCGCCGCCGCCGCGGACCCGAGCAAGCACCCGGCGCTCTCGATCGAGGTGCTCGAGCGCGTGCCGCGCGCGACCGCCCCGAACGACGAGAATGTGGCGGAGGGCCTCCGGCGCGTCGCGAACTTCGTGCGCGCGCGCACGCTCGAGATGCCGCCGCCGGGCAAGCGCGCACAGCCCGCGTTCGTAGCCACCACGCCGAACCAGTTCCCGGCCCCCTGCTCGCCCGCGGGCCTCGGCCTCGCCGCACTCGACGCCTGCTATTCGATGGCGCCCTACGTGCTCGCGCCCGATCAGGCGCTCGTGATCCGCGGGCGCTGGCCGGAGTGCCGCTGCGCCAACGTCGATCTCTGGAACCGCTTCCAGCAGACCTACGACTACTCGACCAAGCAGGTCACCCTCAACCGCAAGCAGACGAAGCTCGAGCCGGACGGCAGCTTCCGCATCGTGATTGCGCACCGCGATCCCGGCGTCCCGAACTGGCTCGACACCGAGGGCCGTCCCTTCGGCATGGTGTTCTGGCGCTTCTTCCTGCCGGAGGGGCCGATCGAGACGCCGCGGGCGGAGGTGGTGCCGGTGGGCTCGCTCGCACGCTAGCTAGCGCGTCTTCGCGTCCTGCGGTCGCACCGGCAGCGCGCCCTCGACGCGGGCAGCGACGAGCGCGCCGCCGTCGACCACGAGCGTCTGGCCCGTGATCCAGTCCGAGAGATCGGAGGCGAAGAACAGCACGGCGCCCGCGTGGTCGGCGGGCTGGCCGTAGCGGCCGAGCGGGATCTTCGCGGCGATCGCGGCTTCGTCGGGAGCCTCCACGCCGACGAGAGCTTCGAGGTGCGTGTAGTCGGGCGCGATCGCGTTCACGCGGATGCCGTACGGGCCGAGCTCGACGGCCAGCGTCTTCGTCAGGTTCAGCACGCCCGCCTTCGCGGCGGAGTAGGCCGCATAGCCCGGGCACGCCTTCAGCCCCTCGGTGGAGGAGACGTTGATCACGCGGCCGCGCACACGGTTCGCGATCCACCACGCGGCCGCGGCCTGCGTGCCGTGCCAGACGCTGCCGAGGTTGAGGTCGAGCAGCGCGCGGAAGCCGCGCTCGTTCACCTGGAGGAACGGCGCCTCGAAGGTGCCGCCGGCGTTGTTCACGAGCACGTCGAGGCGGCCGAGCGCGGAGACGGCTTCCTCCACCATGCGGCGCACGGCCGCCGCGTCGCGCACGTCGGCCTCGATCGCGTGGGCGCGCCGCCCGGCCACCGCGAGCTCGCTCGCCGCGCGCCGCACCGCGTCGCCCTGGAGGTCGGCGAGCGCGAGATCCGCCCCCGCCTCGGCGAGCGCCTGCGCGAGCGCGCGCCCGATGCCGCGCGCCGCGCCCGTCACCAGCGCCACCTGTCCGGAGAGGTCGATCGTGCGCATGCGTCCTTCCGCTAGAGGCGCGGCTTCGTGCCGATGACGCCGTCGCGCTCGAGCGCGGCACACTCGGCCTCCGACAGACCGAGCAGGCTGCCGAGGATCTCGCCGTTGTGCTGCCCGAGCGTGGGCGCCGGGCTCCGCGTCCAGCGGGCGACGCTGGCGTAGCGGAACGGCACGGTCGGGATCGGCTGCCGGCCGACGACCGGGTGCTCCACCTCCTCGAAGAAGCCGCGCGCCGCGTGCTGCGGGCAGAGGCTCGCGGCGCGCGGGTCGGCGACCGGCGCCGCCGCGATCCCGCGCGCGTGGAGCGCCGCCACCACCGCGTCGCGCGGCTGGCCCGCGATCCAGGCCCGCAGCGCGTCTTCGTCGGGCACGCCCGCCCGGCCGGCGGAGACCGCGACCCACTGCTCGCGGCCGGGTGCGCTGCCCGCGCACGGGTAGAGGCCCTGCACCGCCACGTCGGGCGAGCGGTTCCCCATGCGCGCGAGCACGCGCCCACTCGCTCCGAACTCGACGATGGCCTCCGCCGCCGCGTTGAGCGCGGCCTCGACCATCGTGCACTCGACGTGGACCCCGCGGCCCGTGGCCTCGCGCTCCTCCAGCGCCACGAGGAACGACCAGGCCGCGTGCATGCCCGAGAGCGGGTCGCACGGTCCGCGCTGGATGCGCGGCTGATCGTCCGCGTGGCCCGTGAGCCAGGCGAGCCCGGTGAGCTGCTCCATGGTCTGCGCGAAGCCGGTGTGGTCGCGCCAGGGGCCCGACAGCCCGAACGCGGGCATGCGCACCAGGATCGCGCGCGGGTTCGCCGCCGAGATCGCCTCCCAGCCGAGCCCCCAGCCCTCGAGCACGCGTGGCGTGAAGTTCTCGATCACGCCGTCGCAGCGCGCGATCAGACGCTTCGCGAGCTCCCTGCCCTCGGGCCGGCCGAGGTCCAACGTGAGGCCGCGCTTGCTCGCGTTCGCGGCGAGGAAGAACGCGCTCGCCTCCCAGAACGCGGGGAAGCGATGGCGCGCCATGCCGCCCACCATGCGCATGCCGTCGGGCCGCGCGGCGGATTCGACGTGGATCACGTCCGCGCCGAGCGCGGCGAGCATGGCGGTCGCCGACGGGCCGGCCCACCAGGCGGTGAGGTCGAGGATGCGGATGCCGTCGAGCGGGAGGCGCGGCGGCCCGCTCGGCGCGGGGCGCTCGCGCGCGGGGAAGCGGTGCCCGGCGCCTTCCGCCGCGACGCCGCGCGGCTCCGGCGGATCCGCGAAGTTCACGCGATAGGGGCGGCGCGGCACGAGCACGCCGTCCGGGCTCTTCCGCAGCACGCCGCGCGCCACGATCTGCTCGTGCTGGCGCACGGTCTCGCCCGAGAGCACCGGCGCGACGGGGATGCGGAGCTGCGCCGCCGCCTCGAGCACCTCCGCCGTGGTGTGCCGCTTCGTGTAGGCGTGGACGATCTCGTTCCACTCGGCGAAGCGCGCCATGCGTCCGGCGACCTGCGCGAGCTGCTCGTCGTCGCGCAGCTCGGGGCGGCCGATCAGCAGCATGAAGTCGGACACCTGCTGCCGCGAGTTCGTGCAGAAGCCGACGTAGCCGTCCCGCGTCGGCTCGATCGAGGGCGTCTCCACCGACTGCGGCAGGGGCCCGAGCTTCTCGGGGTCGGGCGGCCCGGCCATCAGGCGGTACGCGAGGTCGAGAAAGTTCGTGCCGGCGAGCGTGATCGCCTCGAACAGCGAGAAGTCGATGCGCTCGCCGTGCCCGGTGCGGCGCAGGCGGAGCAGCGCCGCGAGCGCGGCGACGGCGGCGTAGGTGCCGCCGACCCACTCGGTGATCTTCCCGCCGGCCTGGAACGGCTCCTGGCCGGGCAGGCCGCGCGTGCCGATCGAGCCCGAGTCGGCCTGGAGCGTGAACTCGCTCGACGGGCGCTCGCGCCAGGGCCCGCTGCACCCGTACGGCGTGATCGAGAGCACGACCTGCCGCGGCGCGGCCGCGGGCGACGAGGCGTCGTCGCTCACGATCAGGTCGGCCGCGTCGCGCAGCGCGCCCTCGCTCGGCGCGATCCGCTTCCCCGCCGCGAGGAAGCGCGCGAGCGCGCTCGCGTCCGCGGCGAGCGCTCCCACCTTCACGACGTCGGCGCCCGCGTCGGCGAACAACTTCGTGGCATAGGCGCCCGCGAGGCCCCGCGAGAGGTCGAGCACGCGGAAGTCGCCGAGGCCCTGCAGCACGGTGGGGGACTCTAGGAGACCCCCTGAGGACGCGACACTCGGCGGCGTCCTCTACCCCGGCAGCTGGTTCGGCACGTGATCGAGCTGGTAGAGCCGCTTCGCGTTCTCGTGCAGCATCTTCCGCACCTGCTCGCGCGGCACGCCCTCGAAGACGCGCTCGATCACGAGCCCGGAATCGGGCCAGTCGCAGCCGCTGTGCGGGTAGTCGGTGGACCACATCAGGTGGTCCACGTTCATGCGATGGCGCAGCTCGATGCCGGAGCGGTCCACCATGAAGGTGGCCCAGAAGTTCCGGTGGAAGATGCGGCTCGGCATCTCGGACATCTCGGTGTGCGCGCCCGTCCACCAGCGGTAGCGCCGGTACATGTCGTCCGCCTGCTCGAGCAGCGTCGGGATCCAGCCGATGTTCGACTCGACGAGCAGGATGCGCAGGCGCGGGTGGCGCTCGAAGATGCCCGAGAAGAGCAGGTCGCAGGTGACGTCGAGCGTCTGGCCGCCGGCCTTCGTCCACGCGGCGCGCGCGACGAAGCCGAGCGACGGCTTCCACATGGCGTCGCCCTTGGGCGTGGAGGCCGGCGCCGAGCGCAGGAAGCTCCCGATGTGGACGCAGATCGGGAAGCGCGCCTCCTCGGCGCGCGCCCAGAACGGCTCGTCGTCGGACTTCGGGAACAGCGAGCCGTTCGGGAAGGACGAGATCACCGCGCCCCTGTGCCCGCTCTTCATGGCGTACTCGAGCTCGGCGATCGAGTCGTCGAGCCCGGTGGTCGGCAGGATCGCCTGGCCGATCAGACGCCCGCCGGACGGGCGGCAGAAGCCGAGCAGCCAGTCGTTGTACGCGCGCACGCACGCGAGCTGGAGCTCGCGCTCCTCGGAGTAGATGCGCGCGCCCTTCAGCGTGACGCTCGGGTAGAGCACCTGCGCGTAGATGCCGTCGGCGTCGAGGTCGGCGAGGCGCGCCGCGGTGTCGAAGCTCCCGGGCCGCATCTTCTCGTACGTCTGCCCCATCGGACCGATCTGGAAGGGGCTCTGCCCCGCCGTCGCGGTGAGCCCCACCGGCCAGCGCTCGCGCCCGCCGTCGAACAGCCAGATGTCGCCGCGCTCGGTGTGCTCGACGCGCGGCGCGCGCTCCTTCCACTTCGCCGGCACGCCCTCCTGCCAGAGGTTCGGCGGCTCGTTCACGTGCGCGTCGGCGTCGATGATCGGGTAGTCGATGGAGCCGACGTCGTGGAAGGTGTCGGTCATGGTTGCCCTCGCTCGAAGTTCACGCCACCCGCATCCGCTGGCGGTCTTGCTCGTCGCCGGTCGCGCGTCACAAGTTAGCCGAGTTGACGGAGCGTCAAATCCCCGGAACCCTGCCGGCCGTGCGCCGCCAGAACCCGCTCCACGACGTCGCGATCGTCGGCGCCTACAACACGCGCCAGGCCCGCGTGCTCGAGCAGCCCGAGACGGCAGTGCTGGTCGACGCCATGCGCGGCGCGCTCCGCTCCGCCCGGCTCGACTTCAACGACGTGGACGGCGTGAACGTGACGTCGTCGGTGCGGCGCTGGAACCCGCGCGAGGTCGTGCAGCTCCTCGGCGGGCGGCCGTGCTGGACGGGCGTCGAGATCGGCATCCCCGCCGTGCTGGAGGCGGCGTTCGCGATCTCCGCGGGCCTCGCCACCACCGTGCTCGTGGCCACCGCGCAGGCCGCGGAGTACACGGAGCGCGACCTCACCGCGCCGTGGACGCGGCCGAGCAACGAGTTCGTCGAGTGCTGGGGGCTCTACACCGCCGCCGAGTTCGCGCTGATCGCGCGCCGCCACATGCACCTCTACGGCACGAAGCCCGAGGCGCTGGCCGAGGTGGCCGCGACGATCCGCTCGCATGGCGCGAAGAACCCCGACGCCGTGTACTACGCGCCGGGCAAGACCGTGACGCCGGCCGACGTGCTCGCCTCGCGCATGGTGGCCGACCCCTTCCACCTGCTCGACTGCGCGATCACCTCGGAGGGCGGCGCCGGGCTCGTCCTCACCTCCGCCGAGCGCGCGCGCGAGCTCGGCGTGACGCCGATCTTCCTGCTCGGCGGCGGCCTCGACCGGCAGGGCATGTCCTACGTCGGGCCGCCGGTCTGGGACCGCTACGGCGAGGTGGGCGGGCGCGCGGCGAGGCTCGCCTTCGCGCAGGCCGGCCTCGGGCCCGCGGACGTGGACGTGGCGGAGCTCTACGACCCGTTCTCGTTCGAGATCATCCGCCAGCTCGAGGCCATGGGCTTCTGCAAGACGGGCGAGGGCGGCGACTTCGTGCGCGACGGGCGCATCACCGTCGGCGGCGAGCTGCCCGTCGCGACGAACGGTGGGCTGCTCTCGTTCAGCCACGCCGGGCTCGCGCAGCTCCTCCAGAAGCCGATCGAGGCGGTGCAGCAGCTCCGCGGCGAGCTGCCCGTGAAGCTGACCGTGCCCGGCGCCGAGGTCGCGATCGCGAGCAACGGCGGCGCCGGCGCGCTGTTCTGCGACGTGCTGCTGCTCGGGAGGGAGCCGGCGTGACGATCCCCCTGCCCCGCCCGACGGCGCTTTCGCGCCCGCACTGGGACGGCTGCCGCGAGGGCGTGCTGCGCGTGCAGCGCTGCCGGGACTGCTCCGGCTTCGTGTTCATCCCGCAGCCGCTCTGCACGCACTGCCAGTCGGAGGCGCTCGACTGGGTGGCGAGCAGCGGGCGCGGCGTCGTCTACAGCCACACCGTCGTGCACCGCCCGCCGCGGCCGGCGTTCGCGGTGCCGTACGTCGTCGCGATCGTCGAGCTCGAGGAGGGCTGGCACATGCTCACCAACCTCGTGAACTGCCGCCCCGAGGACGTGCGCGTGGGCATGGCGGTCGAGGTGACGTTCCGCCCCGCCTCCGACGAGATCAGCCTGCCCTACTTCCGGCCGCGGGCGTAGGCGCGGCGCTCTCCGGCAGGTACATCGACTTCTTCGGCGCCGCGAAGACCTTGCGCAGGGCGCCCTCGAAGGCTTCGAGCGGAAGCGTGTCGTACCCGGGGTCGAAGCTGTTCTGGTCGTACTTCTCGCAGAACTCGGCGCAGTCGCGGAACCACGCGTGGCCGCGGAAGCGGTCGCGCTGGTTCCGGTCGAGCCCGAGGTGCTGGAAGAAGTAGTAGCCCTGGAAGGTGCCGTGCTGCTCGACGATCCAGCGGTGCTTCTCGCTCACGAAGGGCTCGAGGATCGTCGCGGCGAGCTGCGCGTGGTTCGCGGAGGCCAGCGTGTCGCCGATGTCGTGCACCAGCGCGCACACCACGTATTCCTCGTCGCGTCCGTCGCGCTGCGCCCGCGTCGCGGTCTGCAGGCTGTGGGTGAGCCGGTCGACGGCGTAGCCGCCGGTGTCGCCCGCGAGGAGGCGCAAGTGGGCGAGGATCCGGTCGGGCAGGCCCTGGAAGAACTGGAGCGAGTGCCGCGCGATCCGCTGGTAGTCGTCGCGCGTGGCGTCACGCATGGCGGTGAAGCGGGTCTGCTCGGGGCGTTCCATGATCTTCTCCTTCCGATGCAGGGTAGCCCCGCTACGCTGGCGTCGAACAGGAGCCCGCCATGAGCACGAGCCCCGCACGGATCCAGGACTGGGTGATCGACGTGGACACGCACATCAGCGAGCCCGGCGATCTGTGGACCAGCCGCCTGCCCGCCAAGTACAAGGACCAGGCGCCCCACATCGTCCGCGACCCGAAGACGGGCGTCGAGACGTGGCGCATCGGCGAGTCGCAGACCTTCCTGCCCGTCGGCTTCACCGCAGTGGCGGGCTGGCCGGAGCCCTTCCCCGCGTCGCCGAAGAACATGGACGAGGTGCCGAAAGCGGCCTGGGACGCGCGCGCGCGGCTCGACTACATGGACCGCGTCGGCATCTGGGCCATGGCGCTCTACCCGAACGTCGGCGGCTTCGGGAGCCAGGCGTTCCTCTCGCTGAAGGACCCGGAGCTGATGCTCGCCTGCGTGCGCGCCTACAACGACTTCCTGATCGACTGGATCTCGCCCGACCCGCGCCGCTTCATCGCGATCCTGGCGACGCCGTTCTGGGACGTCGCCGCCTCGGTGACCGAGATCGAGCGCTGCGCCGCCCTCGGCCACAAGGGCGTGCTCTTCACCGGCACGCCGCAGAGTCACGGCATGCCGATCCTCGCGAGCAAGCACTGGGAGCCGATCTGGGCCGCGGCGCAGGCCTGCGACCTGCCCGTGAGCTTCCACATCGGCGCCGGCACCTTCGACGACGGCTTCACGCCCGAGCGCATCCAGACCACCGGCGCCGGCCGCACCAACGCGTTCGCGGCCATCTCGCTCTTCCTCGACAACGGCAAGCAGCTCACCGACCTGCTCTTCTCCGGCATCCTCCCGCGCTTCCCGGAGCTCAAGTTCCTCTCCGTCGAGTCGGGCATCGGCTTCATCCCCTTCGTTCTCGAGGCGGCCGACTACACCTTCGAGTACGGCAAGGTGCGGCGCACGTACCCCGAGTTCGAGCTCAAGCCGAGCGAGTACTTCCACCGCCAGGTGTACGGCTGTTACATCTTCGAGGAGCAGGCGCCGCGCGAGCTGCTCGACACGATCGGCGAGGACAACGTCCTGTTCGAGACCGACTACCCCCACCCGGTCTGCCTGTTCGGCAACGTGCGCGAGAAGATCGACCGCGCGCTCGGCGACGCGGCGCCCCGCACCCAACGCAAGGTGCTCTGGGAGAACGCAGCGAAGCTCTACAAGATCGACGCGCCCGACCGGCCGCCGCCGCTGCCGGTGGGCTAGCGCCGGGGCTAGTCTCCGGCCGGAGGAGCCTCACCATGCAGATCCCCTTCTACTACGACTACGCGTGCCCCTGGGCCTACCTCGGAAGCTGCCGGGTCGAGGCGTACTTCCAGGATCTCGGCGTCACGATCGACTTCCGCCCCGTGAACCTCGCGGCGCTGCGCGAGCCCGAGGCCGGGCCGCAGAGCCTGCCCGCGATGGGCGAGCGCAAGAAGTCGAACTACATGAACGACATGCGCCACTGGGGCGAGATGATCGGCGCCGACTTCTCGAACGTGACGGGCGCGCGGCCCGATACGCGCCTCTTGCTGAAGGCCTCGCTCGTCGCCAAGGACGCCGGGAAGTTCCGCGAGCTGCACTATCCGGCGTACCGGGCGCGCTGGGCCGAGGGGCGCGACGTCGCGGACCCGGCCGTGGTGCGCGAGCTGCTCGCGGGCGCGGGCCTCGACGCCGACGCCGCGCTCGCGCGCGCGCAGTCCGACGAGCTCGCGGCCCGCCTGAAGGCCGACACCCAGGCCGCGATCGCGCGCGGCGTGTTCGGCGTCCCCACCGTCTTCGTGGGCGACGAGCTGTTCTGGGGCAACGACCGCTTCGAGCTGGCGCGTTGGTACGTGCAGAAGGCGGCCCGCTAGAGGAACGCGGCCCCGAGCAGGTTCCAGTGCCAGGCCTGCGCGGCGAGGAGCAGCGCTGCGGCGGCGAGCGCGAACAGGTGCAGCCGCGCGAGGGGGGCGCGCGCGCCGGGCCGGAGCCCGCGCCAGGCGAGCAGCGGCAGCGCGAGCGCGAGCAGCGAGCCGGCGCTCACGGCCGCGAAGGCGAATCTCAGCGCCGCCGGGATCCCGATCATCAGGTCGGCGAAGCGCTCCGGCCGCATCTCGGCCACGATGCCCCCGAGACCCGCGAGCAGGAGGATCGCGACGGCGGAGCCCAGCCAGCGCGTGCCGAGCGGCGTCGGGCTGGGCGCAGCCCCGGCGAGGCGCCGCGCCGCGAAGCCGAGCGCCCAGCCGCCGAGCGTGCCCGCGAGCAACGCGCTCGCGACGAGGCCGAGCGCGGCGTGGAGACGCGGGTTCTGCCAGCCGCGCACGCGGTCGAGCGTGAGGAAGGAGCCGAGCACGAGGTGCTCGGCTCCGCCGTCCGGCTCGACGAAGTACCAGGCGCGTCCGTCGCCCTCCGTGAAGCGGAACAAGTCGGGGCCGATCTCGACCAGCCGCCAGACCGGGCCCGCGGCGGGCGTCACGGAGAGCCCGCCCGCCTCGTTCGCCGTGACCCGCGCGTGCTGGAGCAGCTGGCCGAGCTTCATGAAGTCCGCGCGGACGCGGCGGTTCATCACGTAGGTGCCCGTGTAGCGGCCGGCGCGCGCGGCGAAGTCCGCGGGCGACGCGAGGCGCTCGGGGCGCGGGGCCGGCAGATAGTGGTCGGCCAACGCCTTGCCGAACGTCTCGTAGAACGAGAAGGCGTCGAACATCGCGTTTGCCGACGCGAACAGGCCGAGCCCGAGCTCGGGGAACAGCAGGAGCTGGCTCTCGAAGCCGCGCCAGTCGCCACCGTGACCGACGCCGTGCCGGCCGTTCAGCCAGATCTCCATGAAGCCGTAGCCCCAGCCCGCCAGGTCCGGGTGCGCCCCGAAGTGGCGCTCCTGCATCAGGCGCTCCGTCGCGGGATCGAGCAGGCGCGGCCCGGCCTGCCCGAGGTGCGCGAGCATGAACTTCGCCATGTCGGCGGCGGTGGTGTTCAGCTCCGCGGCGGGACCGAGGAGCGTGTGGTCGTAGCCGAGCGGCAGGTAGCGCCCGTCGAGCCAGTAGTAGGAGACGGCCAGCTCGGGATCGAGCGGCACGCGCAGGCCGAAGCGGCTGTGCTCCATCCCGAGCGGATCGAAGACGTTGCGCTGCACGTAGTCGGCAAAGGAGAGGCCCGAGGCGCGCTCGACGAGGTGGCCCACGAGCGCGAGCCCGTGGTTCGAGTAGCTCACGATGCGGCCGGGCGGCATCACGCGCGCGGGCATGCGGGCGGCGAGATACTCGCCGAGCGGCGGCAGCGTGGCGCCGAGCCTGCGGCCGGTGCCGAAGAAACGGTCGTCGAAGCCGGCGGTGTGCGTGAGCAGGTGATGCAACGTGACGGGCTCGCCGAAACGCTCCTCGATGCGGAAGCCGTCGAGGTACGTGTTCACGTCGGTGTGGAGATCGAGCTTCCCGGCCGAGACGAGCTGCATGGCGGCGGTCGCGGTCACGAGCTTCGAGATCGACGCGACGCGGACGAGGGTGCGGCCGGCGTCCATCGGGCGCCCGCTCTCGAGGTCGGCCACCCCATAGCCCTTCGCGAGCAGCACGCGGCCGTCCTTCACGACGGAGAGCACGAGGCCCGGCGCGTGGTAGGTGTCGAGCAGCGCGGGCACCAGCCCGTCGAGGAAGGCTTCGAGCTCGCTCGGATCGCTCGGCCCGGCAGGCTCCGCGGCCGCGGCGGGCGCGATCGAGAGCGCGAGCCCGCACAGCAGGCCGAGCGGCGCCTTCATCGCGTCGCCCCGAGCCGCGAGCTCGCCGCGAGCTCCGCGGCGCGCTGCGCCATGTCGAGCACGACCTGCCCGAACGACGCCATCTTCGGGTTGTCCGCGCCCCCCTGCACGTAGCGCGCGTAGCCGCCCTCGAGCACGCAGGCCATCTTGAAGCGCGCGAGCACCACGTAGTAGTCGATCGCGTCGAGCGAGAGGCCGCTGCGCCTCGCGTAGCGCTCCATCAGGTCGGCGCGGCTCTGCATGCCCGAGTAGTCGAAGTAGAGCGCCTGCCCGCGGTCCTCGTCCGGGTCGGGCCAGCCCATCAGCACCCAGCCGAGGTCGAGCAGCGGATCGCCCACCGTGGACATCTCCCAGTCCACGACGGCCGCCAGCTTCGCGGGCGCGCCGTGGCGGAACATCACGTTCGCGAACTGGTAGTCGCCGTGGAGGATGCCGGGGCGGAAGGCGCGCGGCGTGTGTGCGCGCAGCCACGCCGCAGCGGCGTCGAGGCCGGGCAGCGCCCGGAACTGGAACGTGGCGAGGTGCGCGAGCCAGCGGTCGACCTGGCGCTCGAGGAAGCCCTCGGGCTTGCCGAAGCCCTCGAGGCCGCCGGCGCGCCAGTCCACGCGCGACAGGCTCGCGATCGCGTCCACCAGCTCGTCGCCGAGGCCGCGCTTCGCCTGCGCATCGGACACGAAGGGCTCCGGGAGCGGGCCGAGCGGCGTCCAGCCCTCGACCCAGTCCATCACGTAGAAGCAGGCGCCGAGCACCGCGGGGTTCTCGCAGACGCCGAGCAGACGGGCGTGCGGGACGTCGCTGTCAGCGAGGGCGGCGAGCACGCGGGCCTCGCGCAGCATCGTCTCGTTGCGGCCCTTCGGGACGAGCCGCGGCGGCCGGCGCAGCGCCATGCGCGCGTCGCCGCGGCGCAGCTCGAAGATCTCGTTCGACGCGCCGCCCGTCACGAAGCTCGTCTCGAGCTTCTCGCCGGCGCCCGGCAGCTTCTGCGCGTCCAGCCAGCGCGCGAGGCGCTCCTCGTCCACCAGCCCCGCGACGCGCGCCTCCTCGCTCATGCGGCCGTCCCTCCGAGGGGCGCATGGTACTCTGCCCGAAACGGAGGACACGCCATGGCCTGGGACTTCGAGACCGAGCCCGAATTCCAGCGCGAGCTCGACTGGATGGACGCGTTCGTGCGCGACGAGATCGAGCCGCTCGACCTGGTGCTCGGCAACCCGTACGACGTGAGCGACAAGCGCGCGCGGGAGATCGTGAAGCCGCTGAAGCAGCGCGTGAAGGAGCGCGGGCTCTGGGCCTGCCACCTCGGCCCCGAGCTCGGCGGCCTCGGCTACGGGCAGCTCAAGCTGGCGCTGATGAACGAGATCCTCGGCCGCTCGCGCTGGGCGCCGTCGGTCTTCGGCTGCCAGGCGCCCGACTCCGGGAACGCCGAGATCCTCGCGCACTACGGCACGCCGGCGCAGAAGGAGCGCTTCCTCGCGCCGCTGCTCGAGGGCGACATCCACTCCTGCTACTCGATGACCGAGCCGCAGGCCGGCGCGGACCCGACCATGTTCAAGACGCGCGCCACCCCGGACGGCGACCACTGGGTGATCCGCGGCGAGAAGTGGTTCTCGTCGAACGCGCGCTGGTCCGAGTTCCTGATCGTGATGGCCGTGACGAACCCCGAGGTCAGCCCCTACCAGGGCATGTCCATGCTCATCGTTCCGACGAACACGCCCGGCGTCGAGATCGTGCGCAACGTCGGCATCGGCATGGAGCACCGCGACGACGCCAGCCACGCCTACATCCGCTACAACGACGTGCGCGTGCCGGCCGACCACCTGCTCGGCAAGGAGGGCTCGGCCTTCGTGATCGCGCAGACGCGGCTCGGCGGCGGTCGCATCCACCACGCCATGCGCACCGTGGCGCAGCTCCGGAAGGCGTTCGACATGATGTGCGAGCGCGCGCTCTCGCGGGAGACGCAGGGCGAGCGGCTCGCGGACAAGCAGATGGTGCAGGAGCGCATCGCGGACTCCTGGATCGAGATCGAGCAGTTCCGGCTGCTCGTGCTGCGCACCGCCTGGCTGATCGACAAGTACAAGGACTACAAGCGCACGCGGAAGGACATCGCCGCGATCAAGGTGGCGATGCCGAAGGTGCTGCACGACGTGGCGCAGCGCGCGCTGCACCTGCACGGAGCGCTCGGCGTGTCGGACGAGATGCCGTTCATGGGCCTGCTCCTCGCCGCGGAGGTGATGGGCATCGCGGACGGCCCGACCGAGGTGCACAAGGTGACCGTCGCGCGCCAGGTGCTGCGCGACTACAAGCCGGCCGACGGGCTCTGGCCGACGGAGCACCTGCCCAGCAAGCGCGCCGCGGCGCGCGAGCGGCTCGCGCACCTGCTCGAGGAGGAGGTCGGGAACCTGTGAGGGCGGCGCTCGCGCTCGCGGCGCTGCTGGCCGGGGCCGCGGACGCGGGGCGGGCGGCGGAGCTCGCGCCCGGCGCGAAGGCGCCGGACTTCTCGCTCGCCGGCTCGGACGGCCGGCAGCACCGGCTGGCGGACTTCGCCGGCCGCCAGGGCGTGGTGCTCGCCTGGTTCCCGAAGGCCTTCACCTCGGGCTGCACGCAGGAGCTCGCCGCCCTGCGCGACAGCGCCGACGCGCTCGCGGCGTTCGACGCGACGGTGTTCCTGGTGAGCCTCGACAGCCCGGAGAAGAACGCCGAGTTCGCCGAGTCGCTCGGCGCGAAGCACGTGCTCTTGTCGGATCCGCTGGGCGAGGCGGCGAAGGCGTACGGCGTGGTCGGCGACGGCGGGCTCTTCGCGAGGCGCTGGACCTTCTACATCGATCGCGACGGCGTGATCCGCGAGATCGACAAGCGGGTGTCGGCAGCCAACGCGGGGCAGGACGTCGCGCGAAAGCTCGAGGAGCTGGGCTTCCCGCGCCGGAAGGCCGCCGACTAGCGCCTCTGGAAGTTCGGCTTGCGCTTCTGCGAGAACGCGAGCGGACCCTCCTTCGCGTCCTGGCTGGCGAAGACGGCCTGCCCGTAGCTCCACTCGTGGCGGAGCGCCTCGTCGAGCTCCATGCCGTCGCACTCGTGCAGCGTGCGCGTGATCGCCTCGACCGCGAGCGGTCCGTTGGCGCAGATCACCTCGGCGATCTCGCGCGCCTTCGCGAGCGCCTGACCGGCCGGCACGACGTGGCCGACGAGACCGCACGCGAGCGCCTCGCGCGCCGACAGGTGCTTGCCCGTGAGGAGGATCTCGGCGGCGTGCGTGTAGGGGATCTGGCGCGGCAGCCGCACCGCGGAGCCGCCCATCGGATACAACGACCAGCGCGCCTCGGAGACGCCGAAGCGGGCGGTCTCGCCGGCCACGCGGATCTCCATGGCCTGGAGGATCTCGGTGCCGCCCGCGATCGCGACGCCCTCGACTGCGGCGATGATCGGCTTCGTCGGCCGGTAGTGACGGAAGAGCGCCTTGTACACGATGTCGGGGTCGCTCTTCATCCGCGCCTGCACGTCCGTCTCGTCGCCCTCGGCCGAGTCTCCCGACATCGCGCGCAGATCGGCGCCCGAGCAGAAGTTGCCCCCCGCGCCCGTGACGAGGATGCAGCGCACCTCGGGATCGCGTGACGCCTCCTCGTAGGCGTCGTACATGCGGATCAACATCGCCCCCGACAGCGCATTCATCCGCTTCGGCCGGTTCATCGTGATCACCATCAGATGACCCTCTCTCTCGACGATCGCATCCGGCATCACCACCTCCTCGTTGCGCTGGGGGACGGTCTTGGTTGTTGACTGGCGCTGCCCGCGCGTGGGGCCGCTAGCCTACTCGCAAGCCCCGCGGTCCCCAACGGTGACCAATGGCCCGTCAGCCTCGCCGGGACGCCCCGGGCGCCGCGCATCACGTCTGGGCGCGTGGGATCGATGGCCGCGCGCTGTTTCTCGAGGACGGCGACCGCCACGACCTCCTCGCCCGCCTCGACCGCATCCTGCCGGAGAGCGGCATGCGCTGCTTCGCATGGGCGCTGATGTCCAACCACCTCCACCTCGCGGTGCAGACCGGCCCGGTGCCGCTGTCCACCGTGATGAAGCGCCTCCACACGGGCTTCGCCATCCGCTTCAACCGACGCCAGGAGCGCTGCGGCTACCTCTTCCAGGGGCGCTTCGGCTCGCGGGTCGTCGCCGACGATGGGGACCTGCTCGCAGTGATCGCATACGTCCTCCGCAATCCGCTCGCGGCCGGAGTCGTTCGGAGCGTGGCGGCTCTCGAGCGATACCCGTGGAGCGGCTACGGAGCGCTGTCGGGGCGGCGCGAACCGCTCCGGTTCGAGAGCACGTCGGAGACGCTCGCGTTGTTCGGCCCCGATCGCCGCGCCGCGCGGGAGCGCTTGCGCGAGTGGATCGAGCGCGCGCGGGCGGCGCCGGAGGGTCCGGCGCCACTCGACGTGTTGATCCGCGAGCTGTGCCATGCGCATGCCGTTGCCGAGGCGGAAGTTCGCGGCGGGCGGCGGACGCCCGGCGCGATACGTGTGCGCGAAGCGATCTGCCGCCGCGCGGTGTTCGAGCTGGGACTACGCGGGCCCGACGTGGCGGAGGCGCTCGGGATCACCCGAAGCGCGGTGAGCCGAGCGCTGCGGCGCGAGTCGGTCTTCGCCAGTCAACGGCGAAGACCGTCCCCTCCGGCAACCTAGGCGGCGCTGCTGGTGCGGAGCTTGGCGAGGGCGCGGGCTTCGAGCTGGCGCGCGCGTTCGCGCGACAGGCCGAGGCGCTCGCCGATCTCCTGCAGCGTGTGCTCTTCCCCGCCGTCGAGGCCGAAGCGCCAGGTGAGGATGCTCCGCTCGCGGTCGTCGAGGCGCGAGAGCCCGCGCCGCGCCTGGTCGGCGAGGCGCGTGCGCTCGATGTCGTCGAGCGCCGACGGCGCATCCGGGTCCGACAGCACCTCTTCGAGGCGGCGCGGGCGCAGCGAGTCGCGGCCCGCGACCTCGGCGTCGAGGCTCACCATCTCGGGCGCCAGCGTGGCCAGCTCCTCGACCTCGGCGACCGTGATGCCCAGCGCCTGGGCGAGCTCTTCGTTCGTCGGCTCGCCCTCGCGCTCGAGGCGCAGCCGCCCGCGCGCCTGCGCGAACGCGCGCAGCGCGTCGTGCTGGTGGCTCGGCAGCCGGATCGTGCGCGAGTGGTTCTGGATGGCGCGGATCAGCGCCTGCCGGATCCACCACACCGCGTACGTCGAGAACTTGTGGCCGCGGCGCCAGTCGAACTTCTCGACGGCGCGGATCAGGCCGGCGTTGCCCTCCTGGATCAGGTCGGAGAACGCGAAGCCCGAGCCGCGGAAGTCCTTGGCCACGGACACCACGAGCTTCAGGTTGTGCCAGACGAAGCGGTTCTTCCGCTCCATCATCGCGGCGTACGTCTGCTCGACCGCGTCCATGCGCTCGTGGAACGCCGCCGCCGACAGCCCGACCTCGCGCTCGAGCTCGACGCGCGGCCCGCGCGCGCGCTCTTCCTGCGCGCGCTGGAGCACACCGCGCCGCTCGCGAAGCCGCGCGAACAGACGCCGCTGGAGCTCGAGCGAGAGCTCCGCCTCGTAGAGATCGCGGGCGACCCGCCCGTCGAGCCGCTCGCGGGCGGCGCCCGTCGTCTCGGGGCGACGCGCGAGGGAGCGCTCGACGCGGGCGAGCGCGCGATCGAGCTTCTCGCCCGCCGCGGCCTCCCCGTCCCCGAACGCCTCGGACAGCTTGCGCGTCGCGAGCCCTGCGCTGCGGCGGCGGCGCCAGCGCGCGACCACTTCCTCCGCGACCCACGGGATCTGGTACAGCGCCTGCTGGAAGCCGCGCGTCGCCTCCTCGAGCTCCTTCGCGGCGAGCATCTGCTCCTCCCGCGACAGGGTCGGGATGTGGGCGATGTCCGCGAAGTACGCCACCAGGGGCTCGGCGGGGGCGCTCGAGGCGAACCTCGTCCCGCCAGTGATCGGCTGCCGCTGCGCTTCGGTTTGCTTCATCATCGACCTGTTCCTTGTCGGGCGCACTGCAGAGCCAGGAAGTGACACCGGCCACCGCTTACGAGTGCCGGCCCCCATCCGACCCCCTCGTACGTGCGTGCCCGGTCGTCCCATACACGGGACGTATCGGCCAGCCGGAGAAGGGGAAGCAGTCGGCACCGCCCCGGCCTCGGCAAGCGCTCTCACCCACGTGCAGTTGGACGCCCGGGGGCCGCCGAATGGTTCAGCGGCGGGCTCGGATTTTCCGCCCCGGCTCCCCGAGGGGAGTCCGGTGAGCGCCTGCTTCGCTCGGGCGCCCCGCGGCGAGCGCCGCGATGCACCGCGGTAGACTGGCGCCCCATGTCGGCTCTCCCCCCGGTCGAGTACACGCTCGAGTATCCGTACACGCGCACCACGGGCCCGATCGTCGGCGCCTTCCTCACCGCGCTCCGCGACGGCAAGCTGCTCGGCATCCGCTGCGGGGGCCGCGTGCTCTGCCCGCCGCTCGAGTACGACCCCGAGACGGGCGACACGCTCGCGCCCGACTTCGTCGAGGTCGGCCCCGCCGGCACGATCCTGTCGTGGACGTGGATCGCGGAGCCCACGCGGAAGCACCCCTTCGCGACGCCCTTCGCGTTCGCGCTGGTCCGGCCCGACGGCGCCGACAGCGCGATCTGCCACGCCGTGAAGGCGTCCGGGCCGGAGGCGCTCCGCACCGGAGGCCGCGTGCGCGCGCAGTACCGCGAGGAGCGGAAGGGCGCGATCACCGACCTCTACTTCGCGCCCGAGGCCGAGGCGGAGAACCGCTACGTCCCGCCCGGCAAGGGCGCAGTCGAGATGACCGAGCACCTGATCTCGCTGAGCTTCAGCGAGCCGCTCGCGCCGCACCGCGAGCGTTACGCACGCGGCCTGCTCGACGGTCGCTTCATCGGGCAGCGGAGCCCCGCCTCGGGCAAGGTCTATCTTCCGAGCAAGGGCTACGACCCGATCGAGCGCGTGCGCATGACGGAGCGCGACGACGTGGCGGTCGCCGACACGGGCACCGTCGTCGCCTACACGGTCATCACGCCGGTCCAGTACTACGGGCAGAAGGAGACGGAGCCCTACATCCGCGCCTCGATCCTGCTCGACGGCGCCGACCAGCCGCTCGGCCAGCAGGACATCCGCACGCTGCCGATCGCGGAGTTCCGCTCGGGCATGCGGCTCCGCGCCGTGTGGAAGCCGAGGGCGGAGCGCTCGGTGCTGGACGTGGACAACCGCTGGGGCGGGACGGGCTCGGTGATCGAGCGCTGGGAGCCGACCGGCGAGCCCGACGTGCCGTTCGAGAAGATCATGGAGCACAACTGGTGAGCGCCGAAGACATTGCCATCGTCGCCGTCGCGCAGACGCCCGCGCGGCGCCAGTACGCCGACAGCGAGCCGTCGATGCTGATGGACCTGACCAATCAACTGCTCGCCGAGACCGGGCTCGAGCGCTCCGCGGTGGACTTCACGATCGCGGGCTCGTGCGACTACCTGTCGGGCCTGCCCTTCGCCTTCGTGTCCAACGTGGACGGCTTCGGCGCGTGGCCGCCGGTGTACGAGTCGCACGTCGAGATGGACGGCGCGTGGGCGCTGTTCGAGGCGTGGGTGCGTCTCCAGGTGGGCGACATCGACATCGCGCTCGTCGCGGGCTCGGGCAAGAGCTCGCCCGGGAGCCCGCGCGAGATCTTCCCGCTCCAGACCGACCCGTACACCGCCGCGCCGCTCGGCCTCGACCCGGTCTCCGTGGCCGCGCTCCAAGCGCGCGCGCTGCTCGACGCCGGGCTCGCCACGGAGCGCGACTTCGCGGAGGTGGTCTCGCGCAGCCGGCGCGACGGCCTCGCGAACCCGAACGCGCAGGTGAAGAAGGACGTCGCGGTCGACGCGCTGCTGAAGGAGCCCTATTTCGCGAGCCCGCTGCGCAAGCACGACCTGCCGCCCGTCTCCGACGGCGCGGCCGCGGTGCTGATCGCGCGCGGCGAGCGCGCGCGGAAGCTCACGAAGCGGCCGGTCTGGATCCGCGGCATCGACCACCGCATCGACTCGCACCACCTGGGTATGCGCGACCTCACCGACTCGCCCTCGGCGCGGCTCGCCGCAGCGGGGGTGAACCTCCACGCCGGTCCGCTCGACGTGGCGGAGCTGTGCGTCCGCTTCAGCCCCGAGGAGCTCGTGCTGCGCCGCGCGCTCGACCTCGCGCCGGGCACGCGCGTCAACCCGTCGGGCGGCCCGCTCTGCGGCCACCCGGTGATGGCGACCGGGCTCGTGCGCGTGATCGAGGTGGCGCAACGCATCCGCGACGGCAGCGCGCGGCGCGGCGTTGCGCACGCGGCGAGCGGCCCGGCGCTCCAGCAGAACCTGCTCTGTGTGCTCGAAGGGGGTGCGTGATGGCGGAGCGGTGCGCCGTGGTCGGCATCGGACAGTCCAAGTACGCGCGCCGCCGCGCGGACGTCTCGATCGACGGCCTCGTCCGCGAGGCCGCCCTCCGCGCGCTCGAGGACGCGCAGCTCGGCTGGAAGGACCTCGACGCGATCGTGATCGGCAAGGCCCCGGACGCGCTCGAAGGCGTGATGATGCCCGAGCTGTCCCTGTGCGACGCGCTCGGCGCGGTCGGCAAGCCCATCCATCGCGTGCACACCGCGGGCTCGGTGGGCGCCTCCACCGCGATCAGCGCCTGCACGCTCGTCGAGAGCGGCCGCTATCGGACCGTGCTCACGCTCGGCTACGAGAAGCAGAGCGACGGCAACGCGACGTGGGCGCTCGGCGGCGGCCGCAGCGGCAGCCAGGGCGCGGGCGGCTCGTTCGCGCCGTGGATCCGCAACTACATCCAGCGCTCCGGCGCGCCCGAGCACATCGGCTGGAAGGTGGCGGTGAAGGACCGCCTCAACGCGTGCAAGAACCCGTATGCGCACCTCCAGATGCCCGACATCACGATCGAGAAGGTGAAGGAGTCCCCGCTGCTCTGGGACCCGCTCCACTTCCTCGAGTCGTGTCCCTCGTCGGACGGCGCGGCCGCGATGGTGCTCACGAACGCGGCCGGCGCGAAGCGCGCGCCGAAGCCGCCGGCCTGGGTGATCGCGCACGCCAAGCGCACCGAGTTCTCGCAGTTCCCGGGCCGCGACACGGTGAAGCCCGCGGCCGGCGTCGACTGCGCCAAGGCCCTCTACAAGAAGGCCGGCATCAGCGACCCGCGCCGGCAGATCGACGTGGCCGAGCTCTACGTGCCGTTCTCGTGGTACGAGCCGATGTGGCTCGAGGGCCACCTGATCTGCGACGAGGGCCAGGGCTGGAAGATGACGGACGCCGGCGAGACGGAGCTCGACGGCGACTTCCCGGTGAACCCGTCCGGCGGCGTGCTCTCGTCCAACGCGATCGGGGCGTCGGGCATGATCCGCTGCCTCGAAGCCGCGAGCCAGGTGCGCGGCACGGCGGGCGGCTACCAGGTGGACGGCGCCAAGGTCGCGCTCGGCCACGCCTACGGCGGCGCCGCGCAGTACTTCGCGATGTGGATCGTCGCGAGCGAGTCGAACCCGACGTACCGCTGATCAGGCCGAGGGGCGTTCGGCGGCGAGCACCACGTTCGCGAGCTCGGTGCGCGAGCGGACCGCGAGCTTGCGGTAGACGCGGCTCAGGTGGGTCTCGATCGTCTTCTCGTGCCAACATGGATCGGATGTGCTCCCGCTCCTTGCTGCCGTTGCTGCTGGCGATCGGGCTGGCGACGCCCTGCGCCGCGCAGGGCAGTGCTGACGCTCAGCTCCTGTCCGGCTCGTCGTTCGACTGGCGCCAGGACGAACGAGACGCCTCCGACCGGAAGCTCTCGGTGTCCTCACGCGACCCCAGCCTGTCGCTCGGCGACGGGAACCGCAGCGAGGACGACCCGGTCCTGCACGGCGGGGAGCTCCGCCTGCTGTCGGGCGCCGGCCTGTTCGACGTGAGCTACGCGCTACCGGCTTCGGGCTGGAGCTACGTGCAGCAGGCCGGCGCGAATCGCGGCTACCGGTTCCGCGCCGACGGCCCGATCACCTCGGCGCGACTGCGTCCGGGGCGCGGCGTCGAGATCCGCGGCTCCGGCCTGGCGCTGCCGGGCGTTCCGGGCACGAGTCCGGGGCCGCTCGCAGCGGAGCTTCGCATCGGCGCGCAGCACTACTGCCTCGTCTTCGGCGGCGCGGTCAGCTTCCGTTCGGGCGCGAGCTACCGCGCGAAGGAAGCTCCCGCGCCCGCCGGCTGCGCACCCCTCGCCGCTTCGCTTCCGCTCTCCGGGAGCGTGCGGGCCTCCCTCGAGCCGGGTTCCTCCGGACCCGCCCTGCCCGGCGCAGCCGTCCGTCTGGAAGACGCGGCGGGCGCCCCGATCGCCGAGATCGAGAGCGACGCCTTCGGCGCGTTCCGGTTCGAGCTGGCGGTGCTCGAACCCTGGCGCGGGCGCGCGTGCGCCACGAAGGCCGGCTTCGGCTTCGCCTGCCGCGAGGTCGCGCTCCCCCGCACCTCCGAGCCGGTCGAGCTGCTGCTCGCGCCCGAGGACAGTGCGGTCGTCGGCACTGTGCTCGACCGGGACGGGAGGCCGTGCTTCCGGGAGCCCTCGGTGTACGACGCCGGCGTCCGCACCGAGGTCTCGCTCGACGGGGCCGCGCCGGTCGTCGCCGACGCCGGGGGCTCGTACGTGATCCCCTCGGTGCTCCCCGGCGCACATCGCATCGCCGCCTCGTGCGCGCTGTCGAACGCCGCCGAGAGCTTCGACGTCGTGCCCGAGGATCTGGACGGTGGACGCTCGTTCGACCTCGCGCTCCCGAACTCGCGCCCGGTCATCGAGGCGGTCTTCGCGCGTGACGCGAGCGGCCGCGTCGTTCGCTTCGGGACCCCGGGCGAGACGCTCGAAGCCGTGGCCCGGGCCACGGACCCCGACGGCGATGCGCTCACGGTGCGCTGGTGGAGCGACTCGCGCGGAGAGCTCGCAGGCAGTGGCGCCACGCTCACGTGGCCGCTCCTCGAGGTCGAGGCGCAGAACCTGCTGCGCGTGCGCGTGCTCGACGATCGGGGCAGCGCGGCGGACGACCTGCTGGTGATCGGCACGGGCCTGCGCGAGGACCGCATCAGCGGGCGCGTCGTGACGGACGGCGGTGCGCCTCTCGCCGGGATCACCGTCCGGGTCGACGGCGTCGCGGCGCGAAGCGACGCCGGCGGCGGCTTTCGCGTGCTCGTGCCGCCCGCCGATCGGCACGCGCTCGAGATCGCGGAGCCCGGCTTCGCGATGGTCTCGCGCGCGATCGGGACCTCGGCGGCCGGGCTCGTCGTCCATGTCCCGCGCGCGGCGGAGACGCTGATCGATCCGACGCTGCCGGCCAGCGCGGTCGATCCGGCGAGCGGCGCCGAGGTCCGCTTCGACGAGCGGAGCCTGGTCGACGAAGACGGCGACCTCGCGACCGGCCCGGTCACGGTGAGCCTGCACGCCTTCGGGATGGACGAGGCCGACCCGCCTCCCACGGACGGGCTGGGGCGGCTCGCCGAAGGGCGCACGGGCGACGGCGACCCCGAGGCGACCGCGATGGAGCTGATCGACGCCGTCTCGGTGCTCGTCACCGACGGCGACGGCTCTCGCTACCGCCCGGCGCCAGGCACGGAGTGGCACGTCCGGATCCCGCGCCGCGATCCCACGCGCTCGAGCGACGGGCAGCTCTTCGCGCTCGACCCCGCGACGGCGACGTGGGTGCCGAGCTCGGGCGCGCTCGTGCCCGAGCCCGACGACTGGATCTTCTCGTCCCCCGACGCAGGCGTCGTCGCCGTCGGCAAGCTCGTGGTCCCGAGCTGCCGCAGCTACCGCGCCGAGCGCGGCTCGATCGAGGTGCCGCAGCGGATCACACTGCGCCGCTTCACCGGCTCCTTCCAGCCGAGCGGCGAGCCGATCTACGCGTTCCAGTCGCAGTTCGTCGTCGCGGACTACGCATGGCATGCGCTCTCCCTGGAGCGGGCGCAGTACTACCAGATCCGCGCGGAGCCGACGGGGCGCATCAACGCGACGAATGCCGGCCCCGCGCTCGAGGACCACTTCCGCGCGCCGACCATCGTCATCCCCACGGCCACCCCGCCCGCCTATGCCGAGTGCTGGCCGTATCCGAACGCCGGACCGCTGCGGCGCACGACGTTGGAGCCGTTCACCACTCCCTGGAACAACATCGACGGCTCTCCCACGGGCCACGCCTACTACCAGTCGATCGGCGCGTTCCCCGAGAAGGCCGACTTCGTGAGCTGGCTCGAGGAGAACGCCTACTACGACATCGAGACCACCGAGAAGCCGCGCGCGCGCTTCTTCAACCGGGCCGAGCTCGGCCTGGGGCGAGACCTCACGTGTTGGCGCAACGGCAAGGGCATCGCCTGCTACATCTGGAAGTTCGGCGTGCCGGGAGGTCCGGTCGAGCAGGCGCTCGACGACCTGGTGGATTTCCACGACCCGGGCGAGGTCGTCGCGATGGACAGCACGGGGCCGTCCGCGCCGCCGCGCTTCTACGTGTTCGACACGCAGGGGCACCTCAAGCCGGCGACGAGCTTCGGCGGCGACCCGATCGCGGTGCCCTTGGCTTGCGAGCCCTGTCACGGCGCCCGCTTCGGGCCGATCGACCCGAACACGCACGAGTACCCGGCATCCGCGCCGCGCGAAGCGCAGGCGGACTCGGTGCGCCGCCTCAACGCCATGCTCCGGCCCTTCCTCAGCGAAGCGGGTCGGCTGCAGGTGCAGCGGCTCTACCCCACCGGCGTCGATACGCCCGGAGCCCAGGCCATCTTGATGGCGCCGCCCGCCTACCAGAAGGACGGAGACGCCGGCTACGACCACTACCTGCGCGGCGTGCGGGACCACTGCCAGTTCTGCCACATGAACCGGTGGAGCCTCGCGGGCTGGACCGAGTACCGCCCCAGCCAATGGGCGGTGTGTCAGCTCGGCTACGGAACGTACACGCAGTTCCCGACCTTCATGCCGCGCGCCTTCGTGATGCAGCGCAACCTCTGGGTGGATCCGACGGTCGTGCCGACCTTGTTCCTGCCGACCTCGCTCGGCCCCTGCAAGCCGCTCGAGCCGTTGCCATTGGCGGATCAGAAACCCTAGCGCCTACATCCCGCCATGGTCGTGCACCTCGAGCGAGGCCAGGAAGCGCTCGGCGACCGTGCGCTCCGCGGGAGCGAGCAGCGCGCCCACTTCGGCCTCGACCTCGGGAGCGAGCGCGGCGCCGGTGCGCGCGGCCGCGGCGAAGGCCACGGCGTCGCCGCTCCGCTCGGCGGCGCGCATGCGCTCGACCTGCTCCTCCGCCCGTTCCTCGGCGCGGCGGAACGCGCGGCCGACGCGCCAGTGATCCCAGAGCCCGGCGCCCGCGGTCAGGAACGCGCCCTGCCAGCGGCGGCGCAGGTCGCCGTGCGCGAGGCGCAGCGTGGCGAGCGCATCGGCGCCCGCGGCGCCGTCGAGCTGCTCGGGGGTCGGGACGCGCAGGCCCGCGCGCAGGAACGGGATGGCGCGGTTCTCGTGGACGAACGGGCCGTCGGGCGCGGCGATCCAGTTCCAGGTGTGGAGCATCACGATGGCGCGCTCCTCGGGCTCGGACCAGAAGCGGTCGCAGACGTCCCGCCAGGTGGCGTCGTTCACCTCGTTGGGCAGCGCGGCCGCCCAGTAGCTCGCGTCGAGCACGGCGCCCTTGCGGGTGCGGCAGAGCTCCGGGCCGTGCGTGTGCCACACGGCGTCGCCGAACCAGTCGGGCGGGCCCGCGCTCGCGTCGCACACGTAGCCGGTGCCGATCAGCGTGCGGCGCCCGTCGATCACGAGGTACTGGAGGAACTGCGGCTGCTCGAGGTCGCAGACCGGCGCGCGCAGCAGATCGGGCCGGTACCAGTGCTCGCCCATCTCGAAGCCGTCGTTCTTGCCCGGCTTCACGTAGCCCGCGCGCTCGGCTTCCGCGACGTCCTGGAAGCGATCGAGCGCGGCGGTGGCGCGCGCGAGCTGCGCGAGCGCCGGCTCGGACGGCGCGGCGGCGGCGGGGGAATGGTAATGGGCGTGCGCGTCTTCCGCGGCGGCGCCGAGCGGAGCGAAGAGCGCGACGGCGAGCAGGGCCAGGCTGCGGATCATTCGGGTTCCTCTCCTGCGGCGCGCGAGGCACAATGCGGCATGAGCACACGCAAGCGCATCTCGCTCTGGGTGATGGCCGTCCTCTACGCCTTCGCAGGCTTCAACCATCTGGTGAACCCTGCGTTCTATCTGGCGATCATTCCTCCGGAACTTCCGAATCCGGAATGGCTGAACCTGGGCTCCGGCCTGGCCGAGATCGTGCTCGGTGTGTTCCTGCTCGAGCCGCGGACGCGCGCCTTCGCGGCCTTCGGAATCATCGCTCTCCTGATCGCCGTCTTCCCGGCGAACCTGTACGCGGCCTCGCACGACCTCGGCACCGACAATGCCCTCGTCCAAGGCGTGCGCCTCGCCTTCCAGGCCGTCCTGATCGCCTGGGCCTGGTGGCACACCCGCCCCGAGCAACGCAACACCGGGGACGGTCCTCGAAGTTGACTGGCGCGAGCCCAGCGCTCGCAAGCCCGACCGGAACCGAAGCAAGTCAACGGCGAGGACCGTCCCCGAGTCAACGGGTCAGTCCCAGTAGTCCTTGCGCTCCTGCTTCTGGTGCTGGCGCAGGTCCTTCTGCTCGTCCTGCTGCTGGCGCTGGAGGGACTGCTTCTCGTCGTGCTGGCGCCGGCGATCGTCCTTGTTCCACTCGTCGGCCTGCTTCAGGTCCTGGCGCTCGTCGCGCTGCTCGTGGCGCAGCTCCTTGTCCTCGGACTTCTGCTCCTGGTCGAGCGCGCGCTGCTCGCGCTCCTGGTGGCGCTCGAGCGCGCCCTCGTGGCCGCCGTGCCCGTGGCCGTAGCCGTACGGGTAGGGATGGCCGTAGTACGGATCGTTGCGGTAGTAGCGGTCGTCCTCGTAGCGATTGCCGTGCTCGTGGTCGTTCGACGCGCAGCCGAGCGCGAGCGCCGCGAGAGCGGCGGCCGCGAACGCGAGACGGCGCGCGGGGAAGGCCGGCATGGTCTGAAGCTAGCCGCCGCGCCTCGGGCCGCCTGCTAGCCTCGGCGCCCTCGCCGGGGGGGGCGGATGGACCGCGCTGTCGCGATCGCGCTGGAAGGCGTCCACCGCACCTTCCGATCCGAATCGGGCGGCGAGGTGCCGGCGCTCGCCGGCATCGACCTCGCGGTGGCGGCCGGCGAGTTCGTGGCGCTGCTCGGCCCTTCGGGCTGCGGCAAGTCCACCCTGCTGCGCCTCGTCGCGGGGCTCGATCGGCCGGAGCGCGGCGCCGTGCGCAGCGCGGCCGGCCGCGTCGGCATGGTGTTCCAAGATGCGCATCTGTTGCCGTGGCGTGACGTGCTCGCGAACGTGGCGCTGCCGCTCGAGCTGCTCGGGCGGCGGCCCGCGGAGCGGCGCGCGCAGGCCGCGGCCGCGATCGAGCAGGTCGGGCTCGGCGACGCCGCGGAGCGCTACCCCGCCGAGCTCTCCGGCGGCATGCGCATGCGCGCCTCGCTCGCGCGCGCGCTGGTGACCGAGCCGCGCCTGCTGCTGCTCGACGAGCCCTTCGCCGCGCTGGACGAGCTGACGCGCATGGCGCTCGACGACGAGCTGCGGCGCCTGTGGCGCGCGGCCGGGCTCACGGTGCTGTTCGTGACGCACTCGATCGGGGAGGCCGCCTACCTCGCCGAGCGCGTGGTGGTGCTCTCGCGCCGCCCGGCCCGCGTGGTGCTCGATCACGCCGTGGCTCTTCCGGCCGAGCGCGCCGCGACGCTCCGCGCCGAGCCGGCCTTCGCGCGCGAGCTCGGCGTGCTCCAGGATGCGCTGCGGCGCGGAGCGGCGTTGCCATGAGCACGCGCACGCTGGCGGGCGTCGCCCCGCCCGTCCTCACCTTCGTGCTCGGCGTCGCGCTCGCCGAGCTCGTGATCCGCGCGCTCGACGTCTCGCCGCTGATCCTGCCGCGCCCGTCCGCGGTGGCGAACGCGGCGATCCGCGAAGCCGGGCCGCTCGGCGCCGCGCTCGGCCAGACGGCGCGCGCCGTCCTCGCCGGGCTGCTGCTCTCGAGCACGCTCGGCGTCGCGGCCGCGGTGGCGCTCGCGGCGTCGCCCTTCATGAAGCGCGCGTTCTACCCCTACGCGATCTTCTTCCAGATCGTGCCCATCGTCGCCATCGCGCCGCTGCTCGTGATCTGGTTCGGCTACGGGCCGCGCGCCGTGGTCGCGGCCGCCGCGGTGGTGTCGATCTTCCCGGTCATCGCGAACACGCTGGCGGGCCTGCTCTCCGTGGACCCTGCGCTCGCCGACCTGTTCCGCCTCCACGGCGCGAGCCGCCTCGCCACGCTCTGGAAGCTGCGGCTGCCCTGGGCCCTCCCCTACCTGCTGACGGGGCTCCGCATCGCCGCCGGCCTGGCGGTGATCGGCGCCATCGTGGGCGAGTTCGTGGGCGGCGGCGGGCTCGGCGTCGTCGTGCTCGGCGCGATGCGCCAGCAGCGCACCGACCTGGTGTTCGCGGCGATCGGCTACGCCTCGCTGCTCGGCCTCGCCCTGTTCGGCGCCGTCGGCCTCGCGAGCCGCCTCGCGCTGCGCCACTGGCATGCCTCGGAGACGAAGCGATGACGTGGCGTCTGGTGGTGCTCCTCGCGCTCGGGCTCGCGGCCTGCGGGCGCGATGCCGCCGAGCTGAAGCTCGCGCTCAACTGGAAGCCCGAGCCCGAGTTCGGCGGGATCTTCGAGGCCGAGCGCCTGGGCTCGTTCGCGCAGCGCGGCCTCACCGTCGCGCGCACCGGCGGCCCCGGCGCGCCCGTGGTGCAGATGGTCACCGCGAAGCAGGTGAGCTTCGGCATCGCGAGCGCCGACGAGGTAGTGCTCGCGCGCGACCGCGGCAGCGACGTGGTGGCGATCTTCGCGACGTACCAGACCTGCCCGCAGGGTCTGATGACGCACGCCGCGCGCGGCCTCGGCTCGCTCGCAGCGCTGCTCGCGAGCCCCGGCACGCTGGCCGTCGAGCCCGGCTTGCCGTACGTGAAGTTCCTGGAGAAGCGCTACGGCTTCGCGAGCCAGAAGGTCGTGCCCTACTCGTACAGCATCGGGCCGTTCCTGACCGACCCGACGCTCACGCAGCAGGTGTTCGTGACGGCCGAGCCGATCGCCGCGCGCCGCGCGCAGGCGGATCCGAAGGTCTTCCTCGTCGCCGAGTCGGGCTACAACCCGTACACCGCGGTGGTGATCGCGCACGGCGACACGCTGCGCGACGACGGCGCGCGCACCGCGCAGCTCGTCGCGGCGCTGCGCGAGGGCTGGCGGAGCTACCTCGCCGACCCGGGCCCCGCGAACGCGCTGATGGGCCCGCTGAACCCCGAGATGGACGCGGAGGCGTTCCGGCTCGCGGCGGAGGCGCAGCAGCCGCTGGTCGAGGCGCCCGGCGTCGCGCTGGGGAGCATGAGCCCCGAGCGCTGGGCCGAGCTGGCGCGGCAGCTGAAGGAGCTCGGCCTGGTGGGCGAAGTGCAGCCCGCGGAGCGCTACTTCACGAACCTGGAGTAGCTAGAGCGGCTGGAGCTCGTCGCGCCCGCGCCGGAAGCCGAAGGCGCTCACGACCCCGGCGCGGTCGAAGAACACCATCAGGCGATCGCTCTTTTCCTGCACCCGGTCCCAGGTGAAGATCTCGATGCCGCTGAAGGGCTCCTCGATCTGGAGCTCGAAGCCGTTGCGCTGCGCGAAGCGGTAGACGAAGACGTCTCCCTCCCGCTGGCGCACGATGCGGTCGGGCGGGCCGAAGTGGGCCAGCACCTGCGGCTTGGTGGAGCTGCCCACGATCACCAGCTCGTGCGGGTTGGCGAGGATCTCCGAGCCGAGGTACGTGCGCTCGATGGTGCAGGCCGTGGCGAGGAGCGAGAGCGCCAGCAGCGCGGCGGCCTCAATCGAGCGCATCGGTGCCCCGCCGGTAGCCGTAGTACATCACCCGGTCCTGGTCGTCGAAGAACACCACCAGCCTGTCGCTGGCGCCGCGAAGCTCGACGTAGTTGAACAGCACGAGCAGCAGGCCGCGCCCCTTGGCCCGCGTCAGCTGGAACACGAGCACGTCCGAGTACGGGAACGTCAGCACGTCTTCGGGCTGCACCTCGGCGCCTTCGAGCAGGATCCGGAGCCCGCTCGGGTCGGTGAACGCGGCGGGAGAGCCGAACCAGTCGAGGACCTCGCTGCGCGTGGTCTCGCCCGGCCGAATCTGCGCGACGCGCTCCTCCGGCACCTCGTTGCCGCCGACCACGTTCACCATCACGCAGCCCGAGCCGAACCACACCAGCCACGCCGCCGCCAGCGCCGATCCGATCCTCACGCGTTCCCCCCCACCGCGGGATTGAAGTAGCCGAAGCGCAGCTTAGGGAAGCGGCGCGCGAGCGTCGCGCGGAGCCAGCGCATGCCGCGGCCCTTGCCGAGCGCGCTCTCCGGGAGCACGGCGCGGTAGAGGTCGGGGTCGATGTTGAGGTTGCGCAGCTGGAGCATGTGGAGGCCCGTGTCCTCGACGAGCTCAGAGAGCGCCTCGAGCTCGGCCTCCGTATCGGTCACGCCCGGGAAGCAGAGCAGGTTCACCGCAGCGTGCCCGCCGCTCCGCACCACCGTGCCGAGGCTCGCGGCGACCTCGGCGATCCCGTAGCCGCGCGGCTGGTAGTACGCGGCGTAGACATCGGCGCGCGGCGAGTTCAGGCTCGCCCGGATCGAGTCGAGCCCGGCGTCGCAGAGCGCCTGCACCGCGTCGGGCTTGCTCGCGTTGCTGTTCAGGTGGACGGTGCCGCGCGCGGTCTCCGCGCGGATGCGCCGCACGGCATCCACGAGCACGGGCGCGAACAGCAGCGGCTCGCCCTCGCAGCCCTGCCCGAAGCTCACCACGCCGTCGCGCACGCGCGAGAGATGCGAGAGGGCGACCGCGGCGAGCGCCGCGCCGGTCGGCGGTTCGGCCAGGCGGTCGTGGCTCGCGCGGAACGCGCCGTCCGGCTGGAGCGAGATGCAGCCCACGCACTGCGCGTTGCACGCGCTGCTCGACGGCAGCGGCGCCTCGTGCCGGCCGAGGAAGAAGTTCTGCGCGGCGCGGCAGCCGTACGAGAGCGCGCACTTCTCGAGCTGGCGCGCGACGCGATTCCGCGGCAGCTCGGCGCGGCGGGCCGCGATGCCGCGCTCGACGCGCGCCGCCGCGAAGCGCCACGGATCCTGGCGCGGATCGGGATCGACGCGGAATGCGCTCGTCCAGTAGGCGCCGTCCGCGAAGCCCACGGCGGAGTACGCGAAGGTGGGCAGCGCCGGGGCTTCCGCGCGGCGCTGCCACACCGCGTTGTGGCACGACGTGTGCGCGGGGGCGAGGAACGCCGCCACGGCGCGCGCCTCGCCGCCGAGCCACTCGTCCACCCGCACCGGCCCGCCGCGCGCGAGGCCGACCGGCGCGCGACCCGGCAGCGCGAACAGGTCGCTGCCGCGCGGCAGCGGGATCCACTCCCGGCCCCCGATGGCCTCGGGCCCCGCGCCGCGCTCGCCCGCGAGCCGCAGCTCCGGGTGGTCGTAGATGCGCCCCTCTGCGTCAGCGACGAGGAGACGAACGGGCTCGCTGGGCTGCTTTCGCGGGGTCGGCATCGGTGCGGAGGGCGGAATCTAACCGATGGACGAGAGAGCACGGCGCAAGTGACGGAAAAGGAACGTCCCCTTCGTGACGGAGCTACGTTGCGCGCGTGTTCGCGCGGCGCGCCAGTTGGGATCTCGCGGCGAGCCCGCTCGCGGAGCGCGCCGGGGAGCGCAGGCGGCGCGGGCTGCCGGTGCTCGACCTCGGCGAGTCGAACCCGACGCGCGCGGGCCTCGACGAGCCCGGCGCCGCGCTCGCGCGGGCGCTCGCGGAGGTGGCGGCGGATCCCGCGAGCCGCCGCTACGAGCCGGACCCGCGCGGCGACCGGCGCGCCCGCGAGGCCATCGCCGCCGTCCACGCCGCGCACGGCGCGCCCGTGGACCCCGCGCACGTGATCCTCACGGCCGGCACGAGCGAGGGCTACGCGCACTTGTTCCGGCTGCTCGGCGACCCCGGCGACCGGGTGCACCTGCCGAGCCCCGGCTACGGCCTGTTCGAGCACCTCGCGGAGCTCGAGGGACTCGAAACGGCGACGTACCCCCTGCTCGCGCCGCGGAGCGGTGCGCGCTGGCGCGTCGATCAGGGCGCGCTCGCGGCCTCGCTCGGGCGCCGGAGCCGCGCGCTGCTCGCGATCCATCCGCACAACCCGACGGGCAGCCGGCTCGACCCGGACGACCTCGCCGCCTTCCGCGGGCTCGCGCGAGAGCGCGCGCTGGCGCTCGTCTCCGACGAGGTCTTCGCCGAGAGCGGCGAGCTCCCGTTCCCTTCGCTGCTGCGCGGCGCCGCGGACGGCCCGCTCCACTTCGCGCTGTCCGGCGCCTCGAAGCTGCTCGGCCTGCCGCAGCTCAAGGTCGCCTGGATCGCCGTCGCCGGCCCGCCCGCGGCGCGCGACGAGGCGCTCTCGCGGCTCGAGTTCATCGCGGATGCGTACCTGTCCGTCTCGCCGCTGCTGGCGCGCGCGCTCTGCCGGCTGCTGCCCCAGCGCGAGACGCTCGTGGCGCCGCTGCGCGCCCGCGTGGCGGAGA